>Ga0154354_1145_pt1 | contig 60176 bp, 52 predicted proteins | sample RifGroA2_FD_115882 | JGI IMG/M metagenome (GOLD analysis project Ga0154354, IMG submission 115882) | Rhodocyclales bacterium GWA2_65_19
ATGACTCGGGGTCAGAGTAATTCGCCATTTCTTCTCTGTATTGAACTTGCATCAACTACGATCTGCCGGCTTGCGCTGGCGCACGTCGCGGACGAATTTGGCGACGGTGTTGGACAACCGGTGCCACAAAAATACGCATGGTCGCGGCGTAGAATCCGTCGACTACCCACAACGCCGGAGATCGCCATGAATGCCCCCGCTGACCGCCCGCCGCTGCCGCAGGAATTGGCCGAAACTCTCGCTTCCCGCTTTGGCCCGCGTTTCTCCGTTGCCGCAGCAGTCCGTCTGCATCACGGCAAGGACGAGTCTTCGCATGCGCCGATGCCGCCGGATGCCGTGGTTTTTGCCGAATCCACGGCGGAAGTGGCGGAAATCGTCGGCCTGTGCCACCGCTACCGCACCCCCGTCATCGCTTTTGGCACTGGCACCTCGCTGGAGGGTCACCTGCTGGCGGTACAAGGCGGCGTCTGCATCGATCTCTCAGCGCTCAACCAGGTAATTGCCGTGCGCCAGGAAGATCTGGACGCCACGGTCCAATGCGGCGTCACGCGCAAAGCGCTCAACGCCGCCCTGAATGGCACCGGCTTGTTCTTCCCGATCGATCCCGGCGCGGATGCCAGCCTGGGCGGCATGGCGGCGACGCGCGCTTCCGGCACCAATGCCGTGCGCTACGGCACCATGCGCGAGAACGTGCTCGGCATGACCGTGATACTGCCCGACGGCCGCATCCTCAAAACCGGCGGCCGCGCCCGCAAATCGGCCGCCGGTTATGATCTGACGCGATTAATGGTGGGCTCGGAAGGCACGCTGGGCATCATCACCGAACTGACGGTGCGGCTCTATCCGGTGCCGGAAGCCATCTCCAGCGCGGTCTGCACATTCCCGACCCTGTCGGCCGCAGTCAAGACCGTGATTCAGACCATTCAGCTCGGCGTCCCGGTGGCGCGCATCGAACTGCTCGATACCCTGGCCATCACCGCCATCAACCGCCACAGCAAGACCGCGCTGCGCGAAGCCCCCACCCTGTTCTTCGAGTTTCATGGCTCGCCCACCGGAGTCAAGGAGCAGGCCGAGACGGTACAGGAGATCGCCTCCGATCACGACGGGCAGGATTTCGAATGGGCGACGCGTCCCGAGGACCGCACCCGGCTATGGCAGGCGCGGCACGACGCCTACTACGCCGGCATCGGCCTCAAACCCGGCTGCCGCGCACTGACGACCGATGTCTGCGTGCCGATCTCGCGCTTGGCCGACTGTATCGACGAGACCTACCTGGATCTCGAAGCCAGCGGCCTCATCGCGCCGCTGGTGGGCCACGTTGGCGACGGCAATTTTCACATGGTACTGCTGGTCGATCCGGACGATGCGGAAGAACTCGGCCGCGCCAAGGGCTTCGCCTCGCGCCTGGCGCAACGCGCAATCCGCATGGACGGCACCTGCACCGGCGAACATGGCATCGGCATAGGCAAGCAAGGCTACATGACGCTGGAACACGGCGAAGTGGCCATCGATCTGATGCGTGCGATAAAACGAGCAATCGATCCCGACAACATCCTGAATCCGGGTAAGATTCTGCCGCCGCCCTGACCCGGGGCGGCAAGGCATGATGCACGACTCATAAGGTCGCCGCATCTCCGACATCCAACAAGATTCAGGAGCAGCCATGAACGCGCCATTGCGCAATGTCACCCTTGAGGACAAGTACGCACTCAGCCAAGGCCGGGTCTTTCTGACCGGAACCCAGGCCCTGGTTCGTCTGCTATTGCTGCAACGGCAACGCGACGCCCTGGCCGGACTGAATACCGCCGCTTACGTTTCCGGCTATCGCGGCTCGCCGCTGGGGGGACTCGATCAGGCTCTGTGGAAAGCCAAGCAGCATCTTGGGCAGAACCAGGTCGTGTTCCAGCCAGGCGTCAATGAGGACCTCGCTGCCACCGCGCTGTGGGGCACCCAGCAAGTCAATCTGTCGCCCGGCGCCAAGCATGACGGCGTATTCGGCATGTGGTACGGCAAGGGACCGGGCGTGGACCGCTGCGGCGACGTGTTCAAGCACGCCAATTCTGCCGGCACCTGGAAGCATGGCGGTGTGCTGGCGATCGCCGGCGACGACCACGCCGCACGCTCATCCACTGTCGCCCACCAGTCGGAGCATGCCTTCAAGGCCGCCATGATGCCGGTGCTGGTGCCGGCCGGCGTACAGGACTACCTCGACCTCGGCCTGCATGGCTGGGCCATGAGCCGTTACTCGGGTTGCTGGGTCGGCTTCAAGGCGGTGGCCGATACCGTCGAATCCTCGGCCTCGGTGGATATTTCTCCGGGCCGCGTGCAGATCGTGCTGCCCACCGACTACGTCTTGCCTGCCGACGGCCTCAATATCCGCTGGCCGGACGACCGCCTGCTGCAGGAAGCGCGGCTGCTCGACCACAAGCTGTATGCCGCGCTGGCCTATTGCCGCGCCAACCGGCTGAACCAGGTGGTGATCGATGCGCCCAATCCGCGCCTGGGCATCATCACCACCGGCAAGTCGTATCTCGATGTGCGCCAGGCCTTCGATGACCTTGGCATCGACGATCAGCTTGCCGCGGAGATCGGCATCCGCCTCTACAAGGTCGGCATGGTCTGGCCGCTGGAATCGGATGGCGTGCGCCACTTCGCCGAAGGCCTGGAAGAAATCCTGGTGGTCGAGGAAAAACGCCAACTGATCGAGTACCAGTTGAAGGAGGAACTTTACAACTGGCGCGAGGACGTGCGCCCGCGCGTGATTGGCAAGTTCGATGAAAAAGGCGAATGGGCGCTGCCCAACGGCCGCTGGCTGCTGCCTGCTTCCGGCGAATTGTCGCCGGCGCAGATCGCCCGCGTCATCGCCGACCGCATCAGCCGCCACTTCACCTCGCCGCACATCCGCGAACGCCTGGCCGTCATCGAAGCCAAGGAGCGCTCCGCGGCGCCGGTGATTCCGATCGCGCGCACGCCCTACTTCTGCCCGGGCTGTCCGCACAACACCTCGACTTGCGTCCCCGAGGGTTCCCGCGCGCTGGCCGGCATCGGCTGCCATTTCATGGTGCTGTGGATGAATCGCGCCACCAGCACCTTTTCTCACATGGGCGGTGAAGGCGCCGCCTGGATGGGGCAGGCCCCCTTCACCGAACAGCGCCACGTCTTCGTCAATCTCGGCGACGGCACCTATTTTCATTCCGGTTCGCTGGCGATCCGCGCCGCGGTGGCCTCGGGCGTCAATGCCACCTACAAGATCCTCTACAACGACGCCGTCGCCATGACCGGCGGCCAGCCGGTGGACGGCAGCCTGACGGTGCCGCAGATTGCCCATCAACTGCATGGCGAAGGAGTGCACCACGTGGTCGTCGTCACCGACGGCACGCCACGCGGCTACGGCCACCCCGACCTGCCGCACGGCGTGCCGATCCGCCATCGTGACGAGCTGGATGCGATCCAGCGCGAGATGCGCGAATGTCCCGGCGTCTCGGCCATCATCTACGATCAGACCTGCGCCGCCGAAAAGCGCCGGCGCCGCAAGCGCGGCAAGATGATCGATCCGCCGTGTCGCCTGTTCATCAACGAGGCCGTCTGCGAAGGCTGCGGCGATTGCGGCGTGCAGTCGAACTGCCTCGCCGTAGTGCCGGTGGAAACCGAATTCGGCCGCAAGCGCGCGATCGACCAGTCCGCCTGCAACAAGGACTACTCCTGCGAGAAGGGCTTTTGCCCGAGCTTCGTTTCGGTGTTGGGTGGCGGCGTAAGGAAAGGCCGTGGCCTGGCCGGAGCCGACAACGCGGGCGCGCCATTCGGCGTCCCGCCAGCGCCGACTCTCGCTTCGACGACCACTCCCTACGGCATTCTGATCACCGGCGTCGGCGGCACCGGCGTGGTCACCATCGGCGCCCTGATCGGCATGGCGGCGCATATCGACGGCAAGGGCGTCACGGTGCTCGACATGACCGGCTTGGCGCAAAAAGGCGGCGCGGTGTTTTCCCATGTGCGCATCTGCGATGACCCGGAAGCCATTCACGCGGTGCGCGTGGCCACCGGCGAAGCCGACGCCGTGATCGGCGGCGATGTCATCGTCAGCGCCTCGCCCGATGCACTGACCCGCATGCAGGCCGGCCGCACGCGCGTGGTGGTGAATTGCGCGGAAACCCCGACGGCAGATTTCACGCGCAATCCGGACTGGCAGTTTCCGCTGGCACGCATGCAGGCGGTGGTGGGCGACGCAGTCGGCGCTGGCGCCGCACATTTTATCGACGCCTCCGACCTGGCCCTGCGCCTGCTCGGCGATTCGATCGCCAGCAACCTGTTCCTGCTTGGCTACGCCTGGCAGCAGGGCCTGGTGCCAGTATCCTGGGAAGCCATCGATCGCGCCATCGAGCTCAACGGCACTGCCGTGACCATGAGCCGCGCCGCCTTCCTCTGGGGCCGCCGCGCGGCCCATGATCCGGCCGCCGTGGCAGCCTATGCCCGGCCCAAGGTCGCCGTACCGCCAGCGCCGACTCTCAACGAACTGATAGCAAAGCGCGCGAGCTTTCTCGCGGACTATCAAGACGCCGCTTACGCCGAGCGCTATCGGATTCAAGTGGATAAGGTTCGCGCCGCGGAAGCCGCGATCAACTCCTCGCAGCTGACCGAGGCCGTGGCACACAACCTGTTCAAGCTGATGGCGATCAAGGACGAATTCGAGGTGGCGCGCCTGTATGCCGAAACCGACTTTCTGCAGAAGATCGCCGAGCGTTTCGAGGGTGACTACAAACTGGGTTTTCACCTTGCGCCGCCACTCCTTGCCCGCCCCGATCCCAAGACCGGTGTGATCAAGAAAATGGCCTTTGGCCCCTGGATGCTGACCGCATTCAAGTGGCTGGCCAGGGCACGCGGCTATCGCGGCTCGCGCTGGGACATCTTCGGTCGCAGCGAGGAGCGGCAGCGGGAGCGAGCCTTGCTGGCCGACTACGAAGCCGATCTTGCCGCGCTGCTGCCCAAGCTGGAGCGGAATACGCTGGGCGACGCGATTGCACTGGCCAAACTGCCGGAGAAGATTCGCGGCTTCGGCCATGTCAAGCGACGCGGCATCGATGCCGCCGCGCCGGAACGGGAGGCCTTGCGCGCACGGCTTGGACTGGCTTGAGCCAGGAGCCGCCAGGCGGACCGCCGTTGCGGCAAGCGGCGGTCGCGCAACTGCTCGGCGCATTGCTCGCCGGCACATTGGTTGTCCTGTTCTTCCCCGCCTGGGCGACTCAGCCTCTGATACTGGCCGGCCTTCAGGGACTGTGCGCCGCGCTGGTCAGTCACCTGCGGCGCGGCCCCCTCTGGTGGTTGCCGATCCATCTCGGCTTCATGCCGCTGGCCGTGCTGGCGCTGGCGCTGGGGCTACCCTCCTGGGTCTGGCTCGCCGGATTCGTCCTCTTGTTGTTGGTATTCGGGCGCACCGACCGCAGCCGGGTACCGCTGTACCTGACCAACGCGCCGGCCAGCGAAGCCCTGGCCGGACTGCTGCCCGCCGAGCCGGCCACCATGATCGACCTCGGCTGCGGCGATGGCGGCCTGTTGCGCCGACTGGCGCGGGCGCGCCCGGATTGCCGCTTTGTCGGCTTCGAGCACGCGCCGCTGACCTGGGCCTGGGCCTGGCTCTCCTGTCGCAAGCTGCCCAATGTCGAAATCCGCCTGGGCGACTTCTGGGCCCATCCGCTCGACCGCTACACCCTGGTGTACGCCTTCCTCTCGCCCGCCCCCATGCAACAGCTCTGGGACAAGGCCCGGACAGAGATGAAGGCGGGCGCGCTGCTGGTCAGCAACAGCTTCCCCATCCCCGACGTCCGGCCCGAACGCAGCGTGGAGGTTGCGGACCGCCGGCGTACCCGCTTCCACTGCTACCGGCCGGCGGGACCGGGACATTCCTCTGGATACCGTCCCGGCCCTGACGGGACCGGGACATATCCCTGGATACCGTCCCGGCCCTGACGGGACCGGGACATAAACGCGGCGATTGCCTCGCAATTTCAGCCATCGAAGGGGCTGCCGATGCCCAATAATCCTCGACACACAGACCCCGGCCGCGTGCCTGGATCGACGAGGAGTTACACATGGCAGACATCATCTGCGTCATCGGCAACAAGGGCGGCACCGGCAAGACCACGATTTCCCACATGCTATGCCAGGGCATGGGTCTGCTCGGACAACGCTCGGTTTGCGTGCTCACCGATAGCTGCCGCGAGCCACTGGATCCGAACGGCCGCCGCTATCTGGTCGCCGATGCCCGCTCGCGCGAGGCGCTAACCAAGGTTACCGCCAAGATACGCTCGCTCAAATCATGGATGGGCGTCATCGACGGCGGCGGCAACCGGACCGAGATGGACCGCAATCTCTACGGCGTCGCCGACCTGGTGCTGTTGCCGTTTCGCGATTCGCACGAGGACATTCGCACCGTCATCCGCGATCTGGAAATGTTCCCGCGCGCCTATGCAATTCCGTCGCAATGGCCCACCAACGTCTGGCAACGCGAGGCCGCGGAAAAAACCATCGATGAATTCCTCGGCCGCTTCCGCGACCGCATTCTGTCGCCGGTCGCCACGCTCTCCGCCAGCAAGCAGTTGCTGCAGAAAACCATCCCCGGCAGCCTGCCCTCGCCGCTGGCCAATGCCAGCCGCGGCATCGCCCGTCAGGTGCTGGATCTGCTGCAGATTTCCTTTGAAGACGAGGAGGATATCGTCGAGGAGGATCCGGCCACGCGGCCGGCCAACGGCCGCGCCCCCTCCATGGCGCTGGCCGCCTGAGCGGCGTCAGGTCTGGCGCCGCTTGCGACTCGCCATCAAGGCAGCCTCCGAGCGATTGCTTACACCCATGGCTTTCATGATGGCGGATACGTGGATCTTCACCGTGCCTTCGGTCAGGCCCAGCAATTCGCCGATCTGACGATTGCTGCGCCCTTCCGTCAGCAATTGCAGGACGCGCGACTGCGCCGCAGTCAGGCCGAAGCGCTGCGCCAGCGATTTGCCTTCGCCATGCGCGGTTTCGCTGCGGCTGGTCAGTTCCCGCAGCTTGGACGGCAGGTAGATTTCACCCGACAACACCGCGCGCAAGGCTTCCAGCAATTCGGTGCTCGACCCCGACTTTGAAACAAACCCTGAGGCGCCTGCCTTCATCACGCGCGACACCGTATCGGCATCGTCCAGCGCGGACAGGATCACCACCGGAACCGTGGGGAACCGCCGCCGCACCAGGGGCAGAAAGGTCTGGCCCTTGGTTCCGGGCAGCATCAGGTCGAGAATCATCATGTCGATGTCCTCGGCCTCCAGCACGCCGATGGCCTCGTTGGCATCCTGCACGCCGAAGGTCTGGGTTTCCGCTCCGAGGTTCTTCAGGGTCGCGAGCAACCCCTCGCGCACCAGGGCATGGTCTTCCACCACCAATAGTTTGAGCATCGCTTTCCTCTGCGGACCTTTGCCGATATGACAACAGGCAGTTTAGCGCGGATGGCGGCGCTGCGGTAAGATCGGCCACCAATCTCAGGAGTCATTGCCATGAGCACAACGCCGTCCGATCCGATGGAGTTCCTGAAATCCCTCTGGGGCAATACCGGCATGCCGCTGCCGGGCCTGGTTACGCCGACGCTGGACACCAACGAACTGGAGAAGCGTATTGCCGACCTGAAAGCGGTCGAGGGCTGGCTCAAGACCAACCTCGGCATGCTGCAAATGACCATCCAGGGACTTGAAATGCAGTGCGCCACGCTGTCCGCGCTGCAAGCCATCAGCCAGTCGGCCGGCGGTGCCGAGGCCAATGCGAATCCCTTCGCGAATCCGGCGCTATGGCCATGGAATTTCATGCAGAACGCCGGCGCGGCCGCTCCCGCCGATGCGGCCAGCGCTCCCGATGCAAGCGCTCAGACGCCACCGAAAGGGGACGGCAAAGGCAAGTAGCGCTGCGTGCACCGGGGATCCCCCCGGACGCGGGCCAGCGTCAGCGCCAGGCCAGCCAGAAGGGCAGGCTGAGCATGCCAAGCACGGTCCCGACCGAGATCAGCCAGGCCACGCGGGCGCCGTCGCCGCCCATGCGCTGGGCCAGGATGTAGGCAGAGCTGGCGGTCGGCAAGGCCGCAAACACCAGCGCCACGTCGGCATAGACTCCGGTGAGGCCCACCCAGCGGATCAAGCCCAAAGTCGCCAGCGGCATCGCCACGAGTTTCACCAGTAACAGATAGACCGCCGCCGCCGCGCCGCCAGTGCCGACTCTTGCCTGATCGGTACGCAACCCGGCACCCACCGCCAACAGACCCAGCGCAATCGCGGCTTCGCCGAGCCGGCCGAGAAATTGCAGCAACACCTCCGGCGGCTGGAAGCCGGCCACGTTCGCCGTGATGCCGGCGACCGTGGCGAGAATCAGCGGGTTCTTCGCCAGTTCGCGCCAGACGCTGGCCTCGCCGTGGCGTGCCAACATCCATACCGCCGCCATATTGGCCGGCGGCACCATGAGGCCGACGACGATGGCCATGGCGGCGATGCCGGGCACGCCGTAGAGCTTGCCGGCGACCGCGAGACCGATGTAGGAATTGAAGCGGAAGGCGCACTGGTATTGCGAGGCGAAGGACATCGGCGTCAGGCGGAAACATTTCGCGCCGAGGCCGAGCGTCATGCCGCTGGCCATGGCCCCCGTCGCCACCGCCAGCAGCGGGCCGGCCGCCGACCAGTCGATGCGTGTCTTCACCAGTCCGTTGAACAGCAGGGCCGGAAACAGGACGAAGTAAACCAGCTTTTCCAGCCCGGCCCAGAAATGGTCGCCCAGATGCAGCACGCGGCGCAGCGCGCTGCCGAGCAGGATCAGGGCGAAGTCGGGGAGAAGGGCGAGGGCCGGGGCGAGCGCGGGAGTGAGCGTAGGGGACACGCCGCTAAATTACCCCGGCCTCGCGCAGTCGTGCAATATCGGATTCCACGTAGCCCGCCGCCTGCAGCACGGCGTCACTGTCGGCGCCGGAGACCGGCGCCGGCGTGGCCTGGGGCCATGACCAGGCAGAGAGCTTGAAGGGCGGCGCATATTGCCTGGTGCCGCCGACCTCGACCAGCATTGCGCGGGCGACAAGCTGCGGATGCGCAATCGCTTCATCCAGGCGGAGAACCGGCGTGACGCAGCAGTCCGCACCAGCAAATTCGGATTCCCAATGGACCAGGGGCTGCGCGGCAATCAAGCTGGCCAGCTCGGTCTTCACGCGTTTGCCTTCGCTTCCCGTCGCCAGCCCGAAGGGCGCCAGATCGGGACGCCCGATGGCCGCGCACAGCGCCTGCCAGAACTTGGGTTCGAGGGCGCCCACCGCGAGGTAACGGTCGTCAGCGGTTCGATACACGCCATAGCAAGGCACGCCGCCGGTCAGCAGATCGGCGCCGCGCGGCGCCGGCTGGCCATAGGCCAGGGTACTCACCAGCGGAAAAATGGTGTGGGCCAGCACGGCGTCGGTCATCGCCACATCGACATGGCTGCCCCGCCCACTGGTCTTGGCGCCGATCACAGCAGCGAGAACACCTAGCAAGGGAGTAAGCGCTCCCCCAAGCAAGTCGCCGATCTGCAGGTTGGGGACTGCCGGCGCACCGCTGCACTGGCCGTCATGGGTACCGATCTGATCGAGCAGCCCCGCCGTGGCGAGATAGTTGATGTCGTGCCCGGCAAGTTCCGCCCAGGGGCCGGTCTGCCCGTAGCCGGTGATGGCGCAATACACGATCCGCGGATTGATGGCCCGCACGGCGTCATAACCGATGCCGAGCTTGTCCACCACGCCGGGGCGGAAGCTTTCGAAGATCACGTCGGCGTTCCGCGCCAGGCGCATGAACACCTCGACGCCGGCCGCCTGCTTCAAGTCGAGCCGCAAGCTCTTCTTGTTGCGGTTGACCAGGCGAAAGAACAGGCTGTCGCCGTCGCGCCCGGTCGTCGCCCGTTCGGCGGGACCCATCGCGCGCGCATAATCGCCAGCGCCGGTATCCTCGACCTTGATCACCTCGGCGCCCAGGTCGGCCAGGTGCATGGTTGCCACCGGTCCCGGCAAGAGCCGGGTGAGATCGAGTACGCGCAGTCCGGCCAAGGGGCCGGCCGCCGCCTCAGTCATACTTCCGTTCGTCGGCAATCACCTTGCCGTCATTGGGCAGACTACCGGCCGCAACGAGTTCCACCACGCCGCGCAGCTTGGTCAGTTCGCGCACGCTTTCGCCGATGGCCGCCGCCAAGCCTTCGCTGGCAACCGCCTCGCAGCGCAGGGTCATGACGTCGCTGCTGTCGGGGTTGGTGACCACCAGGCGCGCCCTGGCAACCTCCGGGTGGCGCTTGACCACCGCAGCCACCTGCTCGGGATGGACGAACATGCCCTTGATCTTGGTGGTCTGGTCGGCGCGGCCCATCCAGCCCTTGATGCGGCTGTTGGTGCGGCCGCAAGGGGAAATGCCCGGCAGGAAAGCCGACAGGTCGCCGGTGCCGAAGCGAATCAAGGGGTAGTCGGTATTGAACGTGGTAACCACCACCTCGCCGACCTCGCCCACCGCCACCGGATCGCCGGTGCCGGGACGCACGATTTCGACGATCACCCCTTCGTCGATGACCAGTCCTTGACGCGCCTCGGTTTCATAGGCGATGACGCCCAGTTCGGCCGTCGCATAGGCCTGGTAGCCGGCGATACCGCGCGCCAGCAGGGTATCGCGCACCGGCGGCAAAAAGGCTTCGCCGGACACCAGCGCCTTGGTCAGCGAAGGCAGCTTGATGCCGAGTTCATCCGCCTTCTCCAGCAGGATGCGCAGGAAGGATGGCGTGCCGACATAAGCGTTGGGCTGCAGGTCGGCCATCGCCGCCACCTGCTGCTCGGTCTGCCCGACGCCGGCCGGAAATACGGTACAGCCCAAAGCCTGAGCGCCGGCTTCGAGAATCCAGGCTCCCGGCGTCATATGGTAGGAAAAACTGTTGTGCACCAGGTCGCCGGCGCGAAACCCGGCGGCATAGAGGGCTCGCGCCGTGCGCCAGTAGTCGGCGCCGCGGCCCTCCGGTTCGTAGATCGGCCCGGGCGAGGAAAACACCCGGCCGAGACGGCCCCACTGCGACGCCGCCAGGCCGCCGAACGGCGGCCTGGTCTTCTGCAACGCGATCAGGTCGCTCTTGCGCACCACCGGCAATCCGGCCAGAGCCGCGGTCGAGGTAATCGACGTGGCATTGACGTGCTTCAACGATTCGGCGAAGTACGCGGCATTGCTCTTGGCGTGGGCGATCTGCTGCGGCAGCCGTGTCGCCAGCGCCGACTCTCGTTGGTCGGCAGTGCGGGTTTCGAGGGCGTCAAAATACATCGACATGTCACTTTGCTCCGAGGTTTGGTGAGGCCGCAAAGCGCGTCGCAGGGCAAGGCGCGAGAGGGAGACGTTTAGCAGCGCTAAACGAGCCCTTGAGCAACGCCGCCATGCGGCGCGATCTGCGGCCGATTAGGCGAGCCAGCGTTTGCGGCGGCGATAATGCTTCGACTCGCGGAAGCTCTTGCGCTCGCCCGAGGAAATGCCGAGGTAGAACTCCTTGACGTCCTCGTTGTTGGCCAGCTCCTTGGCTGCACCCTCCATGACCACGCGGCCATTTTCGAGGATGTAGCCGAAATCGGCATAGCGCAATGCCATGTTGGTGTTCTGCTCGGCCAGGAGAAAGGTCACCTTTTCCCTCTGGTTGAGGTCTTTGACGATGCCGAATACCTCGTCGACAATCTGCGGCGCCAGGCCCATCGAAGGTTCGTCGAGCAGCACCATGGTCGGATTGGCCATCAAGGCGCGGCCGATGGCACACATCTGCTGCTCGCCGCCCGAGGTATAGGCCGCCTGGCTGGTGCGCCGCGTCTTGAGGCGGGGGAAATAGTTGTAGACTTTTTCCAGGGTCTGCGCCACCGCCGCTTTACCATCATTGCGCGTGTAGCTGCCGGTCATCAGGTTTTCTTCGATGGTCAGGTGGCCGAAACAATGCCGACCCTCCATGACCTGGACCACGCCACGCTTGACCAGATCGGCCGGGGTCAGCGCTTCGATGCGCTCGCCGCGACACTCGATCGAACCCTTGGTCACCTCGCCGCGCTCGCCGTGCAGCAAATTGCTCACGGCGCGCAAGGTGGTGGTCTTGCCCGCGCCGTTGCCGCCGAGCAAAGCCACAATGCTGCCTTGCGGTACCGACAGCGAGACGCCCTTGAGCACCAGGATGACGTGGTTGTAGATCACCTCGATGCTGTTCACGTTGAGAAGAATGTTGGCAGTAGTCATGTGCACTTTCGAATTGCGCGGATCATGTTCCAGGACGGACCCGGACGGGGCAGATCACCCCGTCCGGAACCTCCGTGTTTACCCGCAGGTCACTTCTTGCAGTCTTCGGGCGTACGCGGCTTGATCTTCTTTTCTTCCGCGTATTTGCTGGAGGCCAGCATCACCATCGGCCGCAGCACTTTCTCGTCGCCCTGGTACCAGTCGGAAGAGAAGTTCCACTTCTTGCCGTCCCAGGTGTGAATGCGGGCCCACGCCGATCCCATGTGGTCGAGGCAGGAGGTTTGCACCGGACGCATCACGCCGGCAAAGCCCAGGGCATCCAGCGCCTTCTGGTCGAGACTGATGTTTTCCAGGCCCCAGCGCATCTGCTCGCCGGTAATGTGCTTGCCCTTGCCGTAGCGTCCCTGTGCAGCACGTACGCCTTCAACCTGGAGCATGGCCGAGATCAGACCGCGCATGTACAGCACCTGGCCGACTTCTTCCTTCGGACCGGTACCTTGGCCCTTGGCATGCACCAGAGAGAGCACATCCTTGATCACCTTGGCATTCGGCTCGGCGCCATGCTGCATGGCCAGCGCGTTGTAGCCCTTTGCGCCGTCGCCGACGTCCTTGACATCGGGCTCGGCACCGGACCACCAGACACCGTACATCTTCTCGCGCGGATAGCCGGTCGCCTGGGCTTCCTTGATCGAGGTCGAATTCATCACGCCCCAGCCCCAGAGGAATACGTAGTCGGGCTTGCTCTGCCGAATCTGCAGCCAAGTGGCCTTTTGTTCCACACCAGGGTGGGCGACCGGCAGCAACTGGACTTCAAATCCGTGCATCTTGGCGCGCTCTTGCAACAGGGCGATGGGTTCCTTGCCGTACGGGCTGTCGTGATAGACCAGGGCGACCTTCTTACCCTTCAGCTTGTCGAAGCCGCCTTCCTTCTTGGCGATATGCTGCACCAGCACGTCGGCGCCCATCCAGTAGGTGCCTACCAGCGGGAAGTTCCAGCCGAATACGGCGCCGTTCTGCGATTCGCTGCGACCGTAGCCGGCGGTGATGACGGGGATCTTGTCACCGGGCGCCTTCTCGGTCAGGGCGAAGGTGATGCCGGTAGACAAAGGCTGCACCGCGGTGGCACCACCATGCTTGCCCTTCAGGCGCTCGTAGCACTCGACGCCACGGTCGGTGGCGTAGCCGGTCTCGCATTCCTCCCAGATCAGCTTGACGCCATTGACGCCGCCGCGAGCATTGGTCAGCTTCATGTAGTCCACGAAACCGTTGGCCCAAGGTGCTCCGTTAGGAGCATAGGCGCCGGTCCGGTAGGCCAGCACCGGAAAGAACTGCTCCTCGGCCGCAAAGGCCGCAGGCGTGGTGAGTGCTGCGGACAAGCCGATCGCTGCGACCGAAGCGGCAACAGCCAATTTGCGTAGATTCATTTTTTCTCCTCCTAGGATGATTTAGTGATACGCCTGCAAAAAACCTTATGCGACGCCAGACAATCTTACCTGCCCGTGCGCCCCTGTCCATGTCGCTTTGCGCGCCTCCGCCTTGCGCGCCGGAACTCGCCTTCGGCGGCCGGCACTTCCGCTTCGCGGTTCGGCGTCAATGCGGAAATGGCCACAAGCGCAGTTTCTCCCGAGCGGTCGACCACAAACGCGCAATTCCGTGCGGCTCGACGATGAGGAAGAAGATGATCAGTGCGCCGAAGATCATGATCTCGACGTGCGAAACCAGTGCTATCGAAACCTCCAAGCCGAACAGGCCGCCCACCAGCGGCAGCATCTGGTTGAGGAAAATGGGCAGGATGACGATAAAAGCCGCGCCGAAAAAGCTGCCAACGATTGATCCCATGCCGCCGATGATGACCATGAACAGCAACTGGAAGGAGCGGTCGATCGAAAATGCCGCCGGCTCCCAGGAACCGAGATGGACAAAGCCCCACAGGCCTCCCGCCACGCCAACGTAAAACGAACTGACGGCGAAGGCGCTGAGCTTGGCGTACAGCGGGCGAATGCCGATCACGGTGGCCGCCACGTCCATATCGCGGATCGCCATCCATTGCCGGCCGATGCTGCCGCGGACCAGATTCTTCGCCATCAGGCCGAGCACGACCAGGATGCCGAGGCAGAAAAGATACTTGTCGGTGGGGCTCTCGATCGACCAGTTGAACAACTGCAGATTCGCCACGGAAACCGACCCCGACGATGCGTCGTTGGTAAACCACTTGACCCGCAGGAAGGCCCAGTCCCAGAAGAACTGGGCCGCCAGCGTCGCCACGGCGAGATAGAGCCCGCGCACACGCAGGCTCGGGATGCCGAACACAATGCCGACCAGGGCCGCAGTAATCCCGCCCAAGAGGATGGCGCCCAGCATCGGCATGCCGCTGACGCGGATTAAAAAATTGTAGGCGGCGTAGGCACCCACCGCCATGAAGGCGCCCGCGCCGAGCGTAATCTGCCCGCAATAGCCGACCAGGATATTGACCCCCAGTGCGGCGAGGGAAAGGATCAGGAAGGGAATGAGGATGGCGCGAAACAGATACTCATCGACCAGCAGCGGAATCCCGAAAAACGCGAAGGCGACAATGCCGAGAATGACCCAGCGATCCTGCGGAATGGGAAATATCTGCTGATCGGCCTGGTACGACGTCTTGAATTGACCGTTTTCTCTATAGAACATTCCTAGCCCTTCGTATTAAACGCGATCAATGATCTTCTCCCCGAACAGGCCCTGCGGCCTGAACAGGAGGAACATCAGCGCCAACATGTAAGCGAACCAGATCTCGATGCCGCCACCTACCATGGGGCCCAGATAAACCTCGGAGATCTTTTCGCCGACGCCGATGATCAAACCCCCGATGATCGCCCCCGGAACCGAGGTCAAGCCGCCGAGAATCACCACCGGCAACGCCCGCAAGGCCACGGTGGACAGTGAAAACTGGGCGCCCAGCTTGGAGCCCCAGATGATGCCCGCCACCAGCGCCGTGATCCCCGCGACGCACCAGACGATGACCCAGATCCGGTCCAGCGGAATACCGATCGACTGGGCCGCCTGGTGGTCGTCGGCCACGGCGCGCAGTGCGCGCCCGGTTGCCGTCTTCTGGAAGAAGATACTCAGGGCCACCACCAACAGGGCAGAAATAAAGGCAGCGACGAAGTCTTCCTTGTTGATCAGGATGCCGCCTTCGAAGATGTTTTCCAGCATCATCACCGGCTCCTTGGGCATGCCGACGTCGATTTTGTAGATGTCGCTGCCGAAGATGGTCTGGCCGACACCGTCGAGGAAGTAGGCGATGCCGAGCGTGGCCATCAGCAAAGTCGCGCCTTCCTGGTTGACCAGATGGCGCAACACCAGACGCTCGACCAGCCAGGCCACGGTGAACATCACCACCACCGATATCGCAAAGGCCAGCAGATTGGCCATGAACAGGTTGTCCATACCCAGCCACTGCGGTATCCACTCGGAAAAACGCGCCATGGACAGGGCGGCGAACAACACCATCGCGCCCTGGGCGAAATTGAACACGCCAGAGGCCTTGTAGATCAGCACGAAGCCCAGCGCCACCAGCGAGTACAGCATGCCGCTCATAAGGCCGCCGAGCAGGGTTTCCAGGAAGAAGCTCATGGTTCGGTTCCTCAGTGGCTGGCGCCGAGATAGGCGCTGATGACGTCGGGATTGGCGCGGACTTCATCGGGCGTGCCGTCGCCGATTTTCTTGCCGTAATCGAGCACCACGACGCGGTCGGAAATATCCATGACCACACCCATGTCGTGCTCGATCAGCACGACCGTGGTGCCGAACTGGTCATTGACGTCAAGAATGAAGCGGCACATGTCCTGCTTTTCCTCGACGTTCATGCCGGCCATCGGTTCGTCCAGCAGCAGGATCTGCGGCTCCATGGCCAGGGCGCGGGCCAGATCGACGCGTTTTTGCAGGCCGTAGGGCAACCGCCCGACGGGAATCTTGCGGATGTGCTGGATTTCCAGGAAGTCGATGATCTCCTCGACCTTGAGCCGGTGTTCGAGTTCCTCGCGCTGCGCCGGCCCCAGCCAGAAGGCCTGCTGCAGTATGTTGGCCTTCATCTTCAGGTTGCGCCCGGTCATGATATTGTCGAGCACCGACATGCCCTTGAACAGCGCAATGTTCTGGAAGGTGCGGGCCAAGCCGGCCTTGGCCGCCTTGTAGGAATTCATGTTGGCGAAGTGTTCGCCGCGCAGGATGATTTCTCCATGTTGCGGCCGGTAAACGCCGTTGATGACGTTCAGCATCGAACTCTTGCCGGCGCCGTTGGGGCCGATGATGGCGCGGATCTCATGCTCGCGCACATTGAACGAAATGTCCGTCAGCGCCTTGACACCGCCGAAACTCAGGCTGATGTTGTTGAGGTCGAGAATGACCTCGCCGATATTTCTTCCGCTCATCAGGCTGCCTTCTTCATCACGGGGAAAGTCTTGACCTCGCAGATCACCAAGTCGGCCGCCACCTTGCCGGTGCGGCCATCCTCGAACTTGACCTGGGTTTCGATGAACTGCGACGTCTTGCCGGAATACAGGGCGTCGATCAGCACGCCATATTTTTCGGAAATGAAGCCGCGCCGCACCTTGCGCGTGCGCGTCAGTTCGTCGTCGTCCGGATCGAGTTCCTTGTGCAGCACCAGGAAGCGATGAATCTGCGTCTCGGCCACCATGGCATCGTGCGACAGGTCGACATTGACCTGTTCGACGCATTCGCGCACCAGGTCGAGGACATCCTTCTTGCCCGCGAGGTCGGTGTAGCCCGAATAGGGCAGGCCGCGCCGCTCGGCCCAGTTGCCAACCGCGCCCATGTCGATATTGACGAAAGCGCAGACCATGTCGCGATCATGACCGAAGCAGACCGCTTCCTTGATGTGCGGGAAGAACTTGAGCTTGTTCTCGATGTAGTTCGGCGCGAATATCGCGCCGTCGGCGAGCTTGCCGACGTCCTTGGCACGGTCGATGATCTTCAGATGCCCGTCCTCATCGAAGAAGCCGGCGTCGCCGGTGTGGAACCAGCCTTCGGCGTCGATCGCCTCGGCCGTCGCGTCCGGACGCTTGTAGTATTCCTTGAGCAGCAGCTTGCCGCGCACCAGCACTTCGCCGCTGTCGGCGATTCTGACCTCGACGCCCGGCGCCGGCTTGCCGACGCTGTCGAACTTGATTTCGCGGTCCGGCTGCAGGCAGACCGCGGCGCAGGTTTCGGTGGACCCATAGAGCTGTTTCAGATTGACGCCGATCGAACGATAGAAGCGGAATAGATCCGGGCCGATGGCGGCGCCTGCCGTGTAGGCGACGCGAATGCGGCTCATGCCGAGCACATTGCGCAGCGGACCATAGACCAGCACGTTGCCCAGCGCATACAGCAGGCGGTCGGCGGTGGACACGCCCGGCTTGCCGTCGAGGATGTCCGACCCGCAGCGCTTGGCCACGGCCATGAAGTAGTGGAACATGCCGCGCTTGAGCGCACCGGCATCCTCCATGCGGATCATCACCGTGGTCAGCAGGTTTTCGAACACCCGCGGCGGGGCGAAGTAATAGGTCGGACCGATTTCGCGCAGGTCGGTCATCACCGTATCGCCGGATTCCGGGCAATTGATCGTGAAGCCCGCCACCAGCGCCTGCGCGTAGGAGAACAAGTGGTCTCCCACCCAGGCCATCGGCAGGTAGGAAAGGATGTCTTCCTGATCGGTGAGATGGTCGAAACCGACGCCGCTTTGCGCCGCGGCGATGAAGGTCTCGTGGGTCTGGCAGACGCCCTTGGGCTTGCCGGTGGTGCCGGATGTGTAGAGCATCACCGCGATGTCCTGCGGACTCCCCTTGGCGATCTCGCCGGGGATGAAGTCGGGCTGGTTCTTGTCATGGACCTTGCCCATGGCGATCACTTCGTCAAGACCCTGCAGGCTGGTCTGGGTGTAATGGCGCATGCCGCGCGGATCGTCATAGAGGATGTGCTGCAGACAGGGGCACTGCTCCTTGATTTCCAGCAGCTTGTCGACCTGCTCCTGATCCTCGACGATGGCAAAGCGAATTTCGCCGTCGGTCAGCACGAAGGCCATTTCCGTCGCCACCGCATCCTGGTACAGCGGCACCGGCACGCCACCCAGCATTTGCGCCGCGCACATCGCCCAGTACAGACGCGGCCGGTTGTCGCCGATCAGGGCCAGGTTGTCGCCGCGCTTGAAGCCCAGTTCCGCCAGACCGCAGGCGATGGCGCGCACTTCCAGCGCCACTTCGCTCCAGTTCCAGGTTTGCCAGATGCCGAGATATTTCTCGCGCGTCGCCGGACGGTCGCCGCGCGTCGCAGCGTGATGCAGCAACAGACGGGGAAATGTATCGAGCGAGCTTGAAGTCCGCCCCGATTCGGATGCAGTCATGCGTTTTCTCTCCTCCAGCGCTACCTGGTGCGGATTCGCTTGTCTCGCGACTGTCCGCCACAGGGATGTTGTTGCACTATAGCGATCCAGTTTAAGCGATTCTCCCGCCTATAATTGTCGCGTGCCTGACAATTGCCCGAAACCTGCCATCACGCTCGAACAGATGCTGCGCCGCACAAGCTGGGCGCAGGCGTTGTCCGCCGAAGACTTCGACCGCGCGCGCGAAGGCACGATCGAACGTCTGGTGCTTGCCGGCGGCTATATCTGCAGCAAAGGCGAGCCGGTCGACCATTGGCATGGCGTGATCGATGGCCTGGCCAAGATGTCCAGCGACTGGGTCACCGGCAAGACCGCCAGCTTCACCGGCATCGCCGCCGGCGGCTGGTTCGGCGAAGGCTCGATGCTCAAACCCGAGCCGCGCCGCTACGACGTGGTCGCCCTGCGCGACACCCGCGTCGCCTGCATGCGGCACGAAACCTTCCACTGGCTGCTGGACAACAGCATCGCCTTCAACCGTTTCATCATCACCCAGATCAACGAGCGACTTGGCCTGTTCATCGGCCTGCTCGAATCGGAACGGCTGCTCGATGTGGATGCGCGCGTCGCGCGCACCATGGCCGCCCTGTTCCACCCTGTGCTGCATCCCGGGATGGAATCCCGCATCGCCATCTCGCAGGAAGAAATCGGCTATCTGGCCGGCATTTCGCGCCAACGCGTCAACCGCGCGCTAAAGGCGCTGGAGGATGCGGGCTTCCTCAGCACCGAGTACGGCGGCATCACCGTGCTCGACCTGGAAGGGCTGCGCCGCTTCGGCGGCTGAGGGCAAACCGCCAGCGCCGTTACCTGTCCGCGAAGCGGAATCCCAGGTACGCAGAGCGCGCCAGCGCCGACTGTCGAGACGCGCTTAGTAGCTGTAAAAACCGCGCCCGGTCTTGCGCCCGAGATAACCCGCGGCGACCATTTCCTTCAGCAGCGGCGCCGGGCGGTACTTGGAATCGTTGAAGCCTTCGTAGAACACGTTCATCACCGCCAGCATGGTGTCGAGGCCGATCATGTCGGCCAGCGCCAGCGGGCCGATCGGCTGGTTGCAGCCCAGCTTCATGCCGGCATCGATTTCCTCGGCGGAAGCGAGGCCCTCGGCCAGCACGAAAATCGCCTCGTTGATCATCGGGCAGAGAATCCGATTCACCACGAAGCCGGGGTTGTTCTTCACCGTGATCGGCGTCTTGCCCAGCGCCTTGGACAAGGCTTCGACCTTGGCATGCGTCTGGTCCGAGGTTTGCAAGCCGCGGATGATCTCGACCAGCGCCATCAGCGGCACCGGGTTGAAGAAGTGCATGCCGATGAACTTGTCGGCGCGCCCGGTGGCGGCGGCCAGGCGGGTGATCGAGATCGACGAGGTATTGCTGGCGATGATGGTCTCGGCGCCGATCACGGCCTCGATCTCCTTGAGGATTTTCAGCTTGAGGCTCTCGTTCTCGGTCGCCGCCTCGATCACGATATCGACCGCCCGCATGTCCGCCATCTGCGTCGTCGGCTTGATCCGATCCAGCGCCGCCGCCTTCTGCTCGGCCGTCATCTTCTCCTTCTTGACCAGCCGGTCGAGGCTGGCGGAAACCGTGGCAATACCCTTCTGCACGGCGGCCTCGTTGATGTCCAGCATCACTGCGGCGATGCCCGCCACCGCGCAGGCCTGCGCGATGCCGTTGCCCATGGTGCCGGCGCCGATGATGCCGACTGTCTTGATCGTCATTGATTGCTCCTTTGAAAGTATGAGAACGCTGCGCCCGATTTTATCGCGACGGCACATTACCGCGGAGTGTCCCGCTGCACGGAACATTCGCGGCGGGCAGCAACGCATATGTCTTTCGCCATAAAGCAGCCGCCTTGACTTGCCAAAACCATAAGTCGCGGGTTGTTGGCCTTGTCCGGTTCTGCAGCACATGAATTGTCCGCTTTTTCGGTTGGGGGCGGGAAGCGGCGAGGGGCGTAGCCCGAAGCCGGTTTCCGCCCCCAACAACGCGCTTGGCGCACGGCTTCCGTCTTCACGGCAAAGACCTTGCCGTTGTCGAAGTAGAAACCGGGACGACGCGCGAAGCCGGCGCTACGCCAGGGTGGCGAACATCTGCTGCGGCGGAATCACCTCGACCTTGTCCGCCAGCGGATAGCCCTCGCGAACCGGCGCGATCACCCAGGCGCGATCCAGGCCGAGGTCTTCGCAGGCCGTCCAGAAACCGCGCGCGGGGCGGGGCGCGTTCGACAGCTTGATTTCGTAGCCGATCCGCCGGCCGCCGTTTTCCACCACCAGGTCGAGTTCAGCGCCGGCCGCGGTGCGATAGAAACCGAACTCCGCGAGCGGCGGCAGATGCGCAATCAGTTGCTCGATGAGGAAACCTTCCCATGACAATCCCGCCACCGGGTGCCCGGCCAGATCGTCGAGCGTGGCGATGCCCAGCAAGGCGTGGAGCAGGCCGCTATCGCGGACGAAGACCTTGGGCGACTTCACCAGCCGTTTGCCGACGTTGGCATGCCAGGGTTCGAGCCGGCGCAGCATCAGCGCGTCGACCATCAGATCGAGATAGCGTCCGACCGTGGTATGCGCCACGCCACCGAGCGCCAGGCCGAGTTGCGAGGCATTGAACACTTGCCCTTGCAAATGAGCGCACATGCGCCAGAAGCGTCGCAGGGTTTCGGCCGGTATGGTCACGCCCAGCTGCGGCAGATCGCGCGTCAGCAGCGTTTTGGACAGATCGGCGCGCCAGGCCAGCGACGCAGCATCGTCGACCGCCAGGAAGCTTTGCGGAAATCCGCCGCGCAGCCACAAACGGGAAATCGCCGGCGCATTGTCGCCAACCCCGGCGCCGACCTCGTCGATCAGGAAAGGCGTCAACTCCAGGTAGGCCACGCGTCCGGCCAGCGACTCCGACGACTGGCGCAAGAGCTTGCCGCTCGCCGAGCCCAGCAGCAGAAAGCGCCCGGGGCGACGCTCGGCATCGATTTCGGGCCGCAGCGCGGAGAATATCTCGGGCAGCGCCTGCACTTCGTCGATCACCACCAGCCGGTCGCGATAGCGGCCGAAGAAGGCCGCCGGCTGCGCCAGGCGCGCCCGGTCGGCCTCGTCCTCCATGTCGAGGAACACTGCATCCGGCCGCAGCGCGGCCACCTGCCGCGCCAGCGTGGTCTTGCCCACCTGGCGCGGCCCGAGCAGCACGGCCGCCGGCTGCTGGCGCAGGCGGGAGTCGATTTCGGACAAAAGTCGGCGATCAATCATTCATGCATTTTGAGCTGTCATCGCTCAAAATGCAATATTACTGATCCAACCCGTATCGCGACGACCGAAACCTGGCAGCGATCCTGACGCATCGAACAGATCGATCATCACGGAAAAATCATCACTGTGAAAGTCGGCGCTGGCGAGGCGGCGGAGCCGACACGGAACGGTCATTCCGGCTGGCCGCATCGGCGCAAGGGAACCCGCAGGGCGGGAGCGCATGAGGCGGCGGCCTGTCGCCGGCCTGCGGGACACCGATAAAGTTTGGACCCCGGCTTTCGCCGGGGTGACATCTTGATAAGCGCCGTCCCGCCAGCGCCGACCTTTACGTCGACCGCCGGTACTGCCCGCCGCCCTCATGCGCTGGTTGGCGAGGCAGACCGGCCCCTGGCCGCCGGTGTTCGATAACGCCGCGGACGTGGAGCAACTGCGCCTCCACGTGCCCCAGGGCGAGCCACACCACCTTGTCATCACCTCGCGCAACGCGGCCTGGGGCGGAGTTGCGCAGCCAATGGAACTGTCCGAGAGCCCGTTCTGGTTCTCTATAGGTTCGAAAAATCGATAATCAGGGCACCACCGCCAGCCCGGCCTTTTCGGCGGCAGCCCGCAGGCGCTGGTCGAAGACGGCGAAATGCATCGGCATACTGGTTTTTTCCTGCAACCATAACGCGCTCGCCAGATGGATCGAATCGAAGCCGCGCAACCCATACAGTTCGGCAAGGTCGCCCGCGCGGCGCACCACGGCCGGAACCAGTTCGATGCGCAGCAGGTTCTCCCAATCGAGGTTCAGTTGCGCCAGCCGTTGCTGATGTTTCGCTGCGGTGGAGATGCCCTGTGCCTTGAGCCGGGCGAATGCGGCGCGCGCTTCGGGGTAGGCGATTACCGATGCGGCCAGCGCTTCCGCCTTGACTGTATATGCGCGCAATTCCTTTGAGCCGGCCTCGCGCACATAGAGCTTCACCCAGGCCGATGTATCCAGATAGAGGATCAACGTCGATCCTCGGCCACCCAATCCGCCAAACTCACGCCGACCGGCAGTGCTTCGCCGCGCGGCAGACCGATTACCTTGCCACCGCTCCATGAAATGCCGGGCTGTGTCGCCAGATCATCCAGCGTCGTCTGCTGTTTGATCGGCACGAGTTGCGCCACCGGACGGTTGTGCATGCTGATGGTCACGGTTTCGCCGGCCTTTACCTGGCGAATGTATTCGCTCAAATGCGATTTCAATTCCCGGATGCTCGCTTGCACGATGTGCCTTCTTTATCAAGTTGTGGTCACATTCTATGCCTGCCGGCTGGCACTGACAATCCACGGGGTTCGATCCCGGTCGCCGCAGCGTCACAGTGCCGCAGTGTCGCCGTGCCTCCAGCGCCGTCCGCAAGGGATACCGTCTCCGGCGCAGCCGGAGACATAACTCTTACATGCTTCGCCGGTACTGGCCGCCGACCAGGTACAGGGCGTTGCTTATCTGCCCCAGCGAGCAATGGCGCACGGCGTCCATCATCACGGCGAAGACGTTGCCGTTGTCGATCACGGCCTGCTTGAGTTTGGCCAGGCAGGCTTCAGCCTCGCCGGCGTTGCGCTGCTGGAAATCCGCCAGGCGCTTCAACTGCGACTGCTTTTCCTCCTCGGTCGAACGCGCCAGTTCGATCTCGGTAGCGATACCCGAACCATGCGGATTGAGGAAGGTATTGACGCCAATGATGGGATAGGAGCCGTCGTGCTTCTTGTGCTCGTAGTGCATCGACTCTTCCTGGATCTTGCCGCGCTGGTAGCCGGTTTCCATGGCGCCGAGCACGCCCCCCCTTGAGGCGATGGCCTCGAATTCCTTGAGCACGGCTTCTTCGACGAGATCGGTCAGTTCCTCGATGATGAAGGCGCCCTGGTTCGGATTCTCGTTTTTCGCCACGCCCCATTCGCGGTTGATGACGAGCTGGATCGCCATCGCGCGCCGCACCGATTCCTCGGTCGGCGTGGTGATCGCCTCGTCGTAGGCGTTGGTGTGCAGGCTGTTGCAGTTGTCGTAGATGGCGATCAGCGCCTGCAGCGTGGTGCGGATGTCGTTGAAATCCATCTCCTGGGCGTGCAAGCTGCGGCCGGAGGTCTGGATGTGGTACTTGAGCTTCTGGCTGCGCTCGTTGGCGCCGTAGCGCTGCTTCATCGCCACGGCCCAGATGCGACGCGCGACGCGGCCGATCACCGAGTATTCCGGGTCCATGCCGTTGCTGAAGAAGAAGCTCAGGTTGCCGGCGAAATCGTCGATGTGCATGCCGCGCGCCAGATAGGTTTCGACGTAGGTGAAGCCGTTGGCCAGCGTGAACGCCAATTGACTGATCGGGTTCGCCCCGGCCTCGGCGATGTGATAGCCGGAGATCGAGACCGAGTAGAAATTGCGGATCTGGTTATGGACGAAATATTCCTGGATGTCGCCCATCATTTTCAGCGCGAACTCGGTCGAGAAGATGCAGGTGTTCTGGCCCTGGTCTTCCTTGAGGATGTCGGCCTGCACCGTGCCGCGCACCGAGGACAGCGTCCATTCGCGGATTTTCCCGGCTTCGTCCTCGGTCGCGTCGCGGCCGTTCTGCTCACGGAACTTCTCGATCTGCTGATCGACGGCGGCGTTGAGGAACATGGCGAGAATCATCGGCGCCGGGCCGTTGATGGTCATCGACACCGAAGTCGCCGGGTCGCACAGGTCGAAGCCGGAGTAGAGCACCTTGAGGTCGTCCAGCGTGGCGATCGACACGCCGGAGTTGCCGACCTTGCCGTAGATGTCGGGACGCGGATCGGGGTCGCAGCCGTACAGCGTGACCGAGTCGAAGGCGGTGGACAGGCGCTTGGCCGGCATGCCTTCGGAGACCTTGAGGAAACGCTTGTTGGTGCGGAAGGCGTCGCCCTCGCCGGCGAACATGCGCGTCGGGTCCTCGTTCTCGCGCTTGAAGGCGAACACGCCGGCGGTGTAGGGGAAGGAGCCGGGCACGTTCTCGCGCATCAGGAATTTGAGCAGCTCGCCCTCGTCGTCGAAGCGCGGCAGTGCGACCTTGCGGATCTTGGTGCCGGACAAGGTTTCGTAGATCAGGCCGGTGCGGATTTCCTTGTCGCGGATCTTGACCACGTACTCGTCGCCGGCATAAGCCTTCTTCATGTCCGGCCACATCGCCAGCAGCTTGCGGACGTGCGGCGTGAGCTGGCCGTCTTTCCAGACGATCAATTCACCAAACTGCGCGTCGAAATCGGCATTCAGTTTGCCGCAGCCCTCGAAGATGGCCTTGGCGGTTTTCAGCGATTGCCGTTCGCGCGCCAGTAGCGCCTGTTCCTCGACTTGCCGGTGATAGCCGCGCAAGGCGTCGGCGATCTCGGCCAGGTAGCGCACCCGATCCGCCGGCACGATGGCGCGGCCGGCCGAGGAATGTTTGACGCTCACCGCCGGCAGCACGTTCTTGCCGAACTGGAGGCCGCGCTCGGCCAGCCGCGGTGCCAGCGCCTGGTACAGCGCGGTGACGCCGTCGTCGTTGAAGCGCGCCGCCATGGTGCCGAACACCGGCATGTCCTCGGGCTTTTCGCCGAATCTTTCCCTGTTGCGCTGGTACTGCTTGCGCACGTCGCGCAGCGCATCCTCGGCGCCCTTGCGGTCGAACTTGTTGATGGCGACGAAATCGGCGAAGTCGAGCATGTCGATCTTCTCCAGTTGCGAGGCGGCACCGAATTCCGGCGTCATGACGTAGAGCGAGACGTCCACCAGCGGCACGATCGCCGCATCGCCCTGGCCGATGCCCGAGGTTTCGACCACGATCAGGTCAAAGCCGGCCACCTTGCAGGCGGCAATGACGTCGGGCAGGGCCTTGGAAATTTCGCTGCCGGTATCGCGCGTCGCCAGCGAGCGCATGTAGATGTTCGGGTGTTGGATCGCGTTCATGCGGATGCGGTCGCCTAGCAGCGCGCCGCCGGTGCGCTTGCGCGAGGGATCGATGGAGATCACCGCGATCTTCTGGCTGTCGTTCTGGTCGAGCCGGAAGCGGCGAATCAGTTCGTCGGTCAGCGAGCTTTTCCCCGCGCCGCCGGTGCCGGTGATGCCCAGGGTGGGAACTGCGGTCGGCGCCGACGATAGTGTGGCGGCCTTGTCGTGCAGCGCCTTCTTGGCCTTTTCCGGCCAGGCACCGTTTTCCAGCGCGGTGATGATCTGCGCCAGGTTGCGCAGTCGCTCGCCGCGATCCTCGACTTCGAGTGCCTTGAGGTCCTGCGGCGCGCGCTTGCTGAGGTCCACGTCGCAGCGTGCCACCATGTCGTTGATCATGCCTTGCAGGCCCATCTTCTGACCGTCCTGCACCGAGTAGAGGTGAGCCACGCCGTAGTCGTGCAGCTCTTGCATCTCGGCCGGCACGATCACCCCGCCGCCGCCGCCGAAGACCTTGATGCTCTCGCCGCCGCGGCTCTTCAGCAGGTCGATCATGTACTTGAAGAACTCGACATGCCCGCCCTGGTAGGACGAAACCGCGATGCCCTGCGCGTCTTCCTGCAGGGCCGCGTTGACGATCTCCTCGACCGAGCGGTTGTGGCCGAGATGGATCACCTCGACGCCCGAGGATTGCAAGATGCGCCGCATGATATTGATCGAGGCGTCGTGGCCGTCGAACAGCGAGGTGGCGGTGACGAAACGCACTTTGTGCTTGGGCTTGTAGGGCACCAGCTTGGCGACAATGCTCAAATCGGTCATGACGGCAACTCCAGTCCAGGCGGCAGAACTTGCATCATAGGCAAAGGGCGGCGACCCCGCCATGACACAAAACGACGAGAACTATGCATAATTTGCCATTATGCCCAGCCAAACCGCCCCCTCCCGGAAGTCCGCCGGAAGCCCGCCGACTGTCGCCATCGGCTTCGTCACGGGCATTCTGTCTGGGGTTGCGCGGGCCGGACTGACGGCCGAGAGCCTGCTGGAACGTGCAGAAATTGCCACGCCTCTGCTGCATGAGCGCGGCGCGCGCATCCCGGTCGCGCGCTATGCCGCGCTGTATCGGCTGATCAACGACAGCCTCGACGACGAAGGTTTCGCGCTGTTTTCACGGCCGCTGCGCCGCGGCAGCTTCGAGTTCCTCTGCCGCGGCGCGCTCTCCGCGGCGAACCTGGAGCAGGCCCTGGAGCGCATCGCGCGTTTTCTGCATGTGGTGCTCGACGACCTGGAGGTGGAAGTCCAGACCAGCGGTCGTGCCGGGGTCATCGTCATCAGCGAGGAGCAGGCGCCGCCGGTCGGTCCGGCCGGACGCGTGTTCGCCTTCGAATGGCTGCTGCGCATGATCCACGGCCTGGCCGCGTGGCTGGTGGCGCACCCGCTGCCGCTCGACGAAGTGTGCTTCCCCTACCCGCCGCCGCTGCATGCCGCCGACTACGAACTGGTCTTCGCGCCGCGCTACACCTTCGATGCGCCGCGCCTCGAAGCGCGCTTCCCGGCCGAATGGCTAGCCTTGCCGGTGCGCCGCGACGAGGCGGCGCTGCGCGTCTTCCTTGCCGACGCACCGGCCAGCATCACCACGCTTTACCGCCGCGATCGTGCGCTGAGCCTGCGCGTGCGCGAGCACCTGCGCGCCGCGCTGCCGGAACACCTCGGGCTGCCGGCGCTGGCGCGCCGCCTGTTGCTCTCGCCGCGCACCCTGCACCGCCGCCTGGAAGACGAGGGCACCAGCTTTCGCGCGATCAAGGACGGCCTGCGCCGCGACCTCGCCACCGACTGGCTGGCGAAGACCACGCGCCCCTTGAGCCGCATCGGCGCCGACCTCGGCTTTGCCGACGCCGCCGCCTTCTACCGCGCCTTCGCCGGTTGGACCGGCAGCGGCCCGCGCGAGTACCGCAAGCGCTTCAAGCCGTGAGGGGAATGCCCGGCGTGCCGACCGACAGTCGGCGCCGGCAGGACGGCGTTACTCGACGCCCCAGGAGGGCGTCGCCAGCGCCTGGCCGAGGTCGGCCTCCACCAGGCGGCGCCGTACCTCCAGCAACCGGTCGATCAGCTCCGGTTCGGCGCGGCCATAGGCCTCGGCATCGGGCGCGCGCTTGACGACCACGCCGAGCAGCTCGGTGATGGCGTTGCCGATCGAGTTCTGGCTGATGGTGACGATCAGCCGGCCCTCGTCGTTGCGATAGATGAGCTGCTTGAAGGCCGGCTGCCAGCGGATTGCATTCGCATACTTGGCGTCCCTGATGCAACGGTCGCGCACCATCTTCGCCGTCTTCAGGAAATCGTTGTCGAACTGCAGCTTGGCTTCCACCAGCGCCGGGAAATGGATGTCGCGCGGCAGCGGCGCATTGCGTGTCGACACCTGGGTGAAGAAGGTCCGGTAGAAGTCGATGAAGCCCTTGAGCAGGGTGTCGTATTCCTTCCAGAACCGAACCTCCTTGAGCGCCGCGCCGCCGCCCTCGATTTCCCAGCTCGGCAAGCCCTGCGGATAGCCGGTCAGGGCCAGGCGGCAGGCATCGTCGGCGCAAGGACGGAGGATTTGCAGGTCGAGCCCGGCGAAGAAGGCGCGGTAGACGTCGCGCATATGGGCCTGGAACAGCGAATGCTGGCCGCCGTCGGTCAGGTTCGGATTGTCGGCATCGGCCAGCGGTGAAGCGCGCAGTTGTTGCTGGTCGAAGACGATGAAGTGGTTGTGCAGCATGCGGATGCTCGGCACGCCGGGTGAAGTCAGCGGCCAGGTCGCGTCGAGGCTGGCTTCGCCGGCCAGCACCAGGCTGCGCTGCGGATCCGGATAGCGTTCCAGCATGTACTCGATGATGATCTGGTTCATGCGGTTCCAGACGTTTTTCACGGCGTCGGGCACCTGGGTGCGGCGCACCGGGCGGCCGAGCGGATCGAGGATGCTTTGCGAGGTGTTGTAGATGATCGAGGCGTCGAACACGTTGCTGTGGCCGAGCGCCTTGCGGTAGAGCAGCAGGCCTTCGGGGTTTACCAGCAGGCCGTTGTTGTGCACCAGATCGTTGAGGTTCTCGGTGCTGTTGAAGAACTCGTTCGGCTTCATCCCCTCCGGCACGTCGAGCGGGATCGGGCGAAAGGGCGTGACGATTTCACGCGGTCCGGATTGCATGCGCTTCCTCTTGGAGGGGTCTTCAGGCAGGGAAGGGCAGCTTAGTCGCGCGGCCGGACGCCGGCAAATAGATAAATTCAACGGGGCGATGCATTGCCGCGATGCGCCTTGCCCGCGGCGGGGCGCGATGCGATCAGGCGGTAATGTCGATGATGGTGCCGGTGGCTTGCCCCAGGGAATTCAGCACCTGGCGCGGCCGCCTCGGCTGTTCCTGCTCGGGTTTCGCCGGCTTGCCGTCGCGCCGCGAGTCGCGGCCGGATTCCCCGTTGGCATCCTGCTTGGGTACCACCGCCTGGGCTCCAAGAGCCGGCCGCAGAGTATCGACGCCCATGATTGCTGCCTCCTCAACCAGTGAAACCCGACCCCTCCCGGTCTATTGACAACGTCGTAAGCCTTATGGCTATTGCTAACGGCAATTTCTGCGCCGGCTTGAGCGCCCAGGTCTCCCTCGATACGCCAAAAAAGGGGGTAATTCAGCCACTTGAGCCGCCGCGCGAGATAGCCGGGTGCGGCCCGTGGCAAGCGGAATTTCATCCGGCATGGTGTTACGATTCGATTTTTTTCAGCGCCTCAACGAGATTGTGACGAGTCACCACGCCATGCAAGGATCGAATGAATTCGAGATCGGCATTGCCGAAATCGACCTGCAGCACCGCCAGCTCGGCCATTTGCTGGAACGCCTGAAGGAGTCGACCGAGAAGCAATACGGCTTTGCCGCAAATGCCATCCTGGCTGAACTGGCGATCGAAACCCGGATCCATTTCGCGGTCGAGGAAAGCCTGATGAGACTGCTCTCCTATCCCGGAGCCGAGGCGCATATCGCGGAACATCGGCGGCTGACGGAACAACTGGAGAAATTCAGGAAACGCGCCCAGGATTTCGATATTTCGGACGGACTGTCGGGCTTTATCCAGACCTGGTTGATCGACCACGTCAATAAGTTCGACCGGCAATTCGTCGCCCACTTCATCAGCAAGGGCGTCGATCCGCACGCTGTACCGCGTCCGGATTGAATTCGCCGCGGCCGGCGGCGAAGAGGTCGGGCATTCGAGGGGGCGGTATACTGGCGGCAGGCAATTCCCTTCCGGCCTGCCACCATTCACAGGAGTTTTCATGAGGATTCTTTCCATCGCTTTCGCCGGGCTCATCGGCGCCATGGGGCTGGCTTCGTTCAGCGCATCCGCCGCGGATGTCAAAGTTCAGACGGTTGCTGCCCTGAACCAGAACAAGGCAGCTCTCGCCGGCAAGACGATCAGCGCCCAGGGCAAGGTGGTGAAGGTCAATAACGGCATCATGGGACGCAATTTCGTCCATGTGCAGGATGGCACGGGCGACGCCAGCAGCAACAATCTGGTGGTCACCAGCAAGCAAACCGCGAATGTCGGCGACCAGGTCACGATTTCGGGCGTGGTGGTGGTGAACCGGGATTTTGGCGCCGGCTATTCCTACCCGCTGCTGATCGAAGAGGCCAGCATCACGCCGAAGAAGTAAGGGCGGCAGCGGACAGTAGGATAAGCACCTCAAACCTTGAACAGCGCCACCGAGCGCTGAAGGTTTTTCGCGTTCAATTCGAGTTCCGTCGCGGCGCTGGCGGTATGGCAAGTAGCGTCGCTGTTCTCGGCGGCCATGCGGACTATCTGCTCCACGTGACGCGCGATCTCGCCGCTGGCGGCGCTTTGTTCGCGTACGGCACCGGCAATTCCATCCACGCCGCTGTTGGCTTCGGTCACGGCAGCCCGGGCCGCGGCAACCACCCGCTCCAGTTCGTGGAGATGAACGGCGCTCGACTCCAGCGAGCGCGTACCCTCGGCGAGCGAGCGCTCGACGACCGTGGCCTGCTTCTCCAGCGTCGTGGTCACTGCATCGATACTGTTCGCCGCCGTCGAAGAGCGTTCCGCCAGTTTCCTTACCTCGTCGGCGACGACGGCAAAGCCGCGCCCCTGCTCCCCGGCACGAGCCGCCTCAATGGCCGCGTTCAAGGCCAGCAGATTGGTCTGGTCCGCCAGGTCCTTGACTTCCCGGGTCATGCCGGTGATGGAATCGGTGCTGCGCACGAATTCCGCCACCGAGGTGGTGATGGCGGCGAAGGAATTGCGCACCTCGGCGATCTCCGTCAGAACCCGGGTGAGGGATTTACCTCCCTCCTGGGTGTTGTCGAGGCTGTTGTTGGATAGTTTCATTACCTGTTGGGCATTTTCCGCGATCGAAGCGATACTGGCGGCCATCTGCTCGATGGTCACCGCCATGGTGGTTGCCGCCTGCGCCTGCTGGGCGGAGCCGGTGGTGACCTGGCGGGCGCTGGCGGAAATTCGCTCCGAGATTCCCGAAACCGCCTTGGCCTCGGCGAGCACCCGCCTGACAGTATCCTGGAAACCAGCGATTAGTTCGTTGAAGGCGGCGGCAGTCTCGGCCACCTCGTCCGAACCGCGCACCGTCGCCCGGCAGGAAAGGTCGCCGCCGCGCAGCTCGGTGGCGGCATTGCGAATACGGGCGACTGCGGCGACGATGTTGCGGCGGACCAAGAGACTTGCGGCAACGGCCAGCGCCAGCGACAGGCAAATCAGCCCAGCCACCGTCTTCATCACCAGGAACGAGCCGGCGGCGGCGCTCTCGTAAGACTGGCGGCTGAGCTTATCCTCCAGATCGAGCAAGGATTTCAGGCTGCGGTCGAGAACCTCGAACTGCTGCTGCACCACTGCCAGCAACACCGCGCCCGCGGCCTGGTCCGCCAAGCCGACATCGACGGCATCGTCTACCGCCTTGGCGTAGACGCCCAATTGCTTCTCGGCGCGCGTCAGCAGTTCCCGTTCCTCGGCGCTGACAGCACCGCTGCGGGCTTCCTGCGCGAGTCGCGTGCCGATTTCCTTGACGCGACCGCGCAAGGCCTGGGTCATCGCGTCCAGCCGTGCCGCCGGAAACCCGGCGGCGGCGGCGGACAGCAGTTGGTAGGTCGCGGCATAGGACTCCTGGGCGCGGGTGGCGCTGTCGGCAACCAGGCGAAAATGCGCAAAGCGTACCTGGACGATCTCATCCAGAGCCTCCTGCTGGCCCTTGACGCCGAAATACGAGGTTGCCGCCACCAGCAGCAGTAGCGACACCACGACCAAGGGCGTCAGCAGCAGCTTGGCGCCGATGCGAAATCGATCGAGAAGGCTTGCCGATACGTCCATCTCAGCCCTTTCCAGCGGACGGATGTAAACCGCGGCTCGTTACTTGTAAGCGCCCACGACCACGAAGCCGTCGGCGTTCGGGATGCGGATGACGAAGGCGGTCTTGGGTTCGATCTTTTTTGTCGTCGGGTTGGTCCACATGTAGTCGATCCAGCCGCTGCCCTTGTTTTTCGCGACGTCGATGAGGCCCTTCATGAGCTCGAAGCCGTTGGCGTCCTTCATTCCCAGAAAATCCTTGCCCACCAATGCCTTGTTGGCGCCGTGGGAAGTCATCTTGCCGCTGAAATCACCGGAATAGACATACAGGTCGCGGTCTTTCCACTTCGGATCAGCCATGAAATCCTGGAAAGCCTTTTCCGCGCCAGATGCCTTCACATGCGCGATGGCCTTCTCCGCCATGGCCTTTGCTTCGGTCTGGCTGCCCTTGGCGTCGTCCGCCCAGGCGCTAGCTGCCAGCAAGCAGTTAATGGAAATGAGGATGCAGATTTTCTTGAACAGCGACATGGGTTTCTCCTTGAGTTGGCTAAAAGCTGGCTAAAACATGACTGTTGCGACCGCAAAACCAATCCCTGCAGTGCTTTCGGCGGCTGGTCAGGCCCGAACTAGGGTGCTTTGGGGCTTGCGCCTGCAACGAACAGCCGAGGCACGACGCGATGGTGCTTCATGTTGCCTCCTCCTTCCTGTTGGTATTCCGCCGAGCTTCCGACGGCGGGGCTATCGGATTTGATCTGAGCCCACGATTTAAATATACATTAAGATATATATCGGACGCAAGATATCCGATAAGATATTTTTTAGCGCCAGATCGATGGGGAAACGGCCACGGACAAGTGGCCTGGGGATGCGACGGCAGGAGCCGCCCGCGGGAGAAAAGACTAGCCCGTGACTTGGTCAGCGATCCGCCCGACCACCTCGTCGATGCTCAGGGGCGAGGTATCGACCGCGTAGCTGGCCATCCGGTAGAGCAGATCCCGTGCTTCCAGGGTGCGGCGGATATTGTCCATGGCTTCCCGATAGAGGGCCGGCTTGGCGATGCGGATATCGTGCTGGTCCATGACCCGACGAAAGTGGATCTCGGGATCGGCGTGCAGCCAAAAGGTGGAAAACGAGCTCAGCAGTATCTCGTAGGTCAGGGGCTCTACCACCAAACCGCCGCCAGTGGCCAGGACCACCTCCGGATAACTTGCAACCAGGCGCTCCAGGCATCGGCGTTCCAGGTTGCGGTAGCCGGATTGGCCGTACAGGGTAATGACTTCCTGCAGGCTGAGACCGGCTTCCCGCTCCACTTCCCGGTTCAGCTCGACGAACGGACGGTTCAGCCGCTCGGCCAGCCGCTTGCCCACGGTGGATTTTCCGGCGCCGCGCAGGCCGATCAGGGCGATCCGGCAGTTCTTTTCAGCGGCGGTCGGCTCGTGTTCGGCCAGCAGCTGTTCGCGGATCCTGGTCAGCGTAGAGCGCGGCTGCCGCTTCAGCAACTCGACGATCACCGCCAGGTCGCCGGACATGGCGTCGTCCGCAGTCAGCAGATTGGCCAGCGGCTCGTTCAGGGCCTTCGCCACCTTGCCCAGCACCACGACGGAAACATTGCCCTGGGAACCTTCGATACGGGCCAAGTGCGGCACGGAAACCCCAGACTGCTGCGCCAGTGTCTTGCGGGTCATGCCCCGCTGCGCCCTGAAGTGCCGCAAGTTGCGGGCAAGCACGGCGAGCTGGCGCTCAGACTCCGTATTCAGCCCGGCCGGGGAAGCTTCGCCATCTTTTCCGCTTGCGCTCATCGCTTTGATTGCCTTTTCAGAAACATGGCCAGTGTACTTGCGTGGACAAGAGTGGCCGAAAAACCCCGCCGCGAATCCTACACCGAGGACGGCGAGCGATTCGGCGCACAGCCTGTCGGTCGAAAGCGGCTCATGCGTGGCCGCGCCGGATACTGGGGCAAATTGTGCGGGCGCGGGAACAGGAAAGGCTACAGGCTAGTGGCGCAACTTGCCGTAAGCCACCAGCGTGTCGCGGTAGCCGTCGGCGGTCGAACTCGCCTCGCCGCTGCTGAAGTTCCAGTCGCAAAACTCGAAGTCCGGCGTGTCGCCGAGAAAGTTCCAGCTGATGATGCCGCTGGAATCGACGAAGTGGATTTCGATGTTGGGCGAAGCGGCGATTTCGTCGAGATCGAAGCCGGGCTCGGGGAATCCGGCCAGGGCATCGAGACCCCTCCCCTGCAAGAGTTCGGTGAGCGCGCGCTCCAGCGCGATCTCGAAACGCGGATGGGCGCCGAAGCTGGAAAAGCAGCCCTGATCCTCGGGGTGCAGCAGGGTGACATTCATCACCGGGTATTCGCCGCCGAGCGACGCATCCTTGCCGGCGATGAAGCTTTCTGTTTGCATGGAAAATCCGCCAGAGGTACTGCGGAGGCCGGCATCAGCCGGCGAGAGTCGGCGCCAGCAGGGCGGCGAATTCCGCCGCCGGCACCGGCCGGGAATACAGGTAGCCCTGGCCGAAGTCGCATCCCTGGTCAGCCAGGAACTTGGCCTGGGCGGCGGTTTCCACCCCTTCGGCGACCACCTGCAGGCCGAGCGACTTGGCCACCGTGATGATGGCGACGACGATGCTCTCGTCCTCCCGCGAAGTGCCGATGTCATCGACGAAGGAGCGGTCGATCTTGAGCAGGTGGATCGGCAGGCGCTTGAGGTAGCTGAAGCTCGAATAGCCGGTGCCGAAGTCGTCGATGGCGATGGTGATGCCCTGCCCGGCCAGGGCGCCGAGAATGCCGATGGCCCGTTCGGGCTCGGTCATCACCACCGACTCGGTGACTTCCAGTTGCAGCCAGCGGGACTCCAGGCCGTGACGTTCCAGGGTGGCCCGCACCCGGCCGGAAAACTCCGGGTCGCCGAGCTGGCGCGCCGAGACATTGACCGCCACCGGCCCGCTCATGAGTCCCTGATCCACCCACAGGCGCATCTGGCGGCAGGCGTCGTCGAGCACCCAGTCGCCGATTTCGCTGATCAGGCCCGTCTCCTCCGCCAAAGGGATGAACTCGACCGGCGGCACCAGACCCCGTTGCGGATCGCGCCAGCGGATCAAGGCCTCCATGCCGCGGATGGCGCCGTCGGCGAGATCCATCTTGGGCTGGTAGAAAACCTCGAACTGGTGCTCGGCCAGGGCCCGCCAGAGGCTGGCTTCGAGCTGCAGGCGATGAATCGCGCGCGAATTCATGTGGCTGTCGAAGAAGCGGAAGGTTCCCCGCCCGGCGGCCTTGGCCTCGTACATGGCGGCGTCGGCGTTGCGCAGCAAGGCGTCGGGGTCGTCCCCGTCCTGGGGGTGCACGCTGATGCCGATGCTGGCGCCGACATGCACCTGCTGGCCGCCGATGTCGAAACCGCGCCCCAGCGCGACCACGATCTTTTCCGCGACATGGGCCACGTCGTCGATCGCGGCGAAGCCCGGCAGGATCAGGACGAATTCGTCGCCGCCCTGGCGCGCCACGGTGTCGGTGCCGCGCACGCATTCGTTCACCCGGTCCGTCACCCGCTTCAGCAAGTCGTCGCCGGCACGATGGCCGAGACTGTCGTTCACCAGCTTGAAGCGGTCGAGGTCGAGGAACAGCACGGCGACGCCGCCGCCGGTGCGGTGGGCGACGCTGATTGCCTGGCTCAGGCGGTCCTCCAGCAGCAGCCGGTTGGGCAGGCCGGTCAGCGCGTCATGGTAGGCCAGGTGGCGAATCCATTCGTCCTTGCGGCGCATTTCGGTGACGTCGCTGATCACGGCCACGCGACGCTTGGGCTGCCCCGTCGCGTCCAGGATGGTGCTGATGCTGGTCCATTGCGGGTAGGCCTCGCCGTTCTGGCGCCGGTTCCAGATTTCGCCCTGCCAACTTCCGGTCTCGTTCAGGCCGAGCCACAATTTGTCGTAGAAGTCCTGGTCGTGACGGCCGGAGCGCAGCAGCCGCGGGGTCTGGCCGACGACTGTTTCCGGCGCATAGCCGGTGATGGCGGTGAAGGCCGGATTGACGGTCAGGATGACGCCTCGCGCATCGGTCACCAGGATGCCCTCGCGGGTCGTGGTGAACACGCTGGCAGCCAGTTCCAGGGCCTCCTCGACCCGTTTCTGTTCGGTGATGTCCTGCAGCGTGCCGAGCAGCCGGGGTGCCCCGCCGGCGCCGTCGGTGAGGGGTTCCACCAGCTGGCGCAGGAGCCGCACGCTGCCGTCGCCGGCCACGACGCGAAACTCGGCGGCGCTCACCTCCTGCGATTCGCGCGCCTGCTGCAGTTGGCGCTCCAGGCTGGCGATATCCTCGGGATGCAGCGCCGCCTTCAGGCGGGAAAGCGACGACAAGGACGCCACGGCCAGTTTGCCGGCGGCAGGGGTAAGGTCCAGGAGACGGAATACCTCTTCCGACCAGCGCATCTCCTCTTCACCCCAGGTCCATTCCCAGCTCCCCAGGTTGGCCACTTTCTGGGCCCGCGCCAGATGGGCGCGGCTTTCCTGGAAGGCCTGCTCGCTGGCCTTGCTCTGCAGCAGGGCGATTTCCTTGTCCGCCAGGGCCAGGGAAAGCTCCTCGTTCGACTTGAGCAGGGCGTCCCGCTGCTGCCTCAGGCTGAGCCGCATGCGTTCAAGATCCGCCGCCAGGCCATGGATTTCGTCGTCCGGCCGGGACGGGTAGCGCAGCCGCAGCGCCAGGGGCTGGTCGAGGTCGTCGTTGGCCAGGCGCCGCGCCTGCTTGGCCATGCGCTGCACCGGGTCGGTGATCATGCGCCGCACCAGGAGGAAGATCAGGCCGGCGATCACCGCGGTCTTGAGGCCGTTGAGCAGCAGCACGAACCACAGCCGCTGCCAGGTCCGCTGCAGCGGACCGTCGAGGCTGGCGGTCACCTCCAGCACCCCGATGTCGACCGGCCGGCCGCGGAACTCCTGGATCAGGGGGAACTGCCTCACCATTTCCGGCGCCGCTGCGGCCTTGCCGCTGACGACAAAGGGTTTGCCGTCGACCAGCACCTGGGCCGACTCGAAGTCCGGCAGGCGCCGGATGCCGTCGAGCAGAACCTGGAGCCGGGCCCGGTCGGTCAACCAGACGTTCTGGATCACGCTCGGCAGGTAGGCATCCTCGATCTGTTCGAAGCGGGCGCGGATGTCGCCGACGTCGCGGGCGAATTCCAGGTAGAGCTGGGCGGCGGTAATCGCAATGGCGATCAGGGAACTGGCGACGACGATCAGTTGTACCAGTCGCCGCGCCAGGCGGTGCCGGGGGCGCTCCGCTGCGGGGGGCGGGTGCTCGCTCATCGCGCTTCGAGGATCGCCAGGCTCCGCTCGAAGATCCGGCGGTAGGTGCCGTCCGCCTTGGCCGCCCGCAGCGCGCTGGCGGCCGGTTCGACCAGATGGGCGTGCTTGACGTGCAGGTACATGTACATTTCGGTAGAGACCAGGGGCGGCAGCAGCAATTTTGCCGGCAAGCCGCGTTGCCGGATCAGCCAGTTGCCCTGCCAGCGCTCGAACAGGACGACGCTGGCGCGGTCGTTGCCGAGCAGCTTGAAGAGCTGGTCGGCATCCTGTACCCGGGTCACGCTGTAACTCGCGTCCAGCTTCGCCTCGAATACCTTCCAGCCGACGATATAACCGACCTGGTGAGGCCTCAGCGTTTCAAAACCCGTGGTGGGGAAGTTGTGATGAATGGAATACGCGACGAAATCGTTGTCGATGATTTTTTCGTCGACCCGCAGCAGGTTGGGATAAGCGGCTTCGAGGCCCTTGATGCGCATCGCGATGCCGTCATCCAGGCCATTGTTGGCATTGATCATGGCGCGCTCGGAAGCGACGTAACCCACGGCTTCCGCCGGCAATCCCAGACGACGGAAGATCTCGGGCACCAGCAGATCGAGGAAACCCTTGCCGTCGGCCTGGATGTAGGGCGCCCCCACCCCCGTGTTGAGCCGCAACGGCTCCGCCGCCACCGCGGGCGCGGAGGCCAGGACCCACAACGCCAACAGCAGACCGCGCCGCCAGGATCGGAATAGGGAGGTTGCGATCAGGGACATACAACGATTGTAAAGCGGTTTCGGCGCCCCGTCGCCGCGCCGAAAATAGTCAGCCAATCAACTCTCCGGACGATGACGCAAGCGCCACTCCTTGACCAGTGCATAGATGGCCGGAATCACCGCCAGGGTCAGCACCGTCGACGAGATCATGCCGCCGACCATCGGCGCCGCGATACGGCTCATGACTTCCGAACCGGTGCCGGTGCCCCACATGATGGGCAGCAGGCCCGCCATGATCGCCGTCACGGTCATCATCTTCGGCCGCACCCGCTCCACCGCGCCTTCCATGACCGCGGCGTACAAGTCGGCGCTGGCGGCACGGCGATTTTCGGCAACGCAACGGGCGCGGGCATCCTCCCAGGCTTTATCGAGGTAGATCAGCATCACCACCCCGGTTTCCGCCGCAACGCCGGCCAGGGCGATGAAGCCGACCGCCACCGCCACCGAGAGGTTGTAACCCAGCAGCCACATCAGCCAGACCCCGCCGACCAGCGCGAAGGGCACCGAGAGCATGACGATCAGCGTTTCCGCCATGCGCCGGAAATTGAGGTAGAGCAGCAGGAAGATGCTCAGCATCGTCACCGGGATGACGATTTTCATTTTCGCGATGGCCCGCTCCATGTATTCGAACTGGCCGCTCCAGGTCACGTAGTAACCGGGCGGGAACTTGATCTGCGCCGCCACCGCCTGCTTGGCATCGGCAACATAGCCGCCGATATCGCGGCCGCGGATATCGACGTAGATGTAGGCGGAGAGCAGCGCGTTCTCGGTGCGGATGCCCGGTGCGCCCTTGGCGATCGCCACCGCAGCAACTTGCCCGAGCGGAATCATCGCGCCGTCCATGGTCGGCACCAGCACCTCGCGCGCAATCTGCTGCGGGTCGGAACGCAATTCGCGCGGATAGCGTACCGTGACGCCGAAACGCTCGCGTCCCTCGACCGTAGTGGTCACCATCTCGCCGCCCAGCGCGGTGCCGATCACGTCCTGCAGGTCGCCCACGGCCAAGCCGTAGCGGGCCAGTTGTTCCCGGTCCGGCGTGATGTTGAGGTAGAAGCCGCCGGTGATGCGCTCGGCGAAGGCCGAGGTGGTGCCGGGCACGGACTTCACCACGGCCTCGATCTGCTTGGCCAGCGTCTCCATTTCGTTGAGGTCCTTGCCGAACACCTTGATCCCGATCGGGGTGCGGATGCCGGTGGACAGCATGTCGATGCGGGCCTTGATCGGCATGGTCCAGGAGTTGGCGACGCCGGGAAACTGCAGGGCCTTGTCCATTTCGGCGATCAGCGTGTCGGTGTTCATGCCGGGCCGCCATTCGGCTTCGGGCTTGAGGTTGATCACGGTCTCGAACATCTCCGTCGGCGCCGGGTCGGTCGCCGTGTTGGCGCGGCCGGCCTTGCCATACACCGAGGCGACTTCGGGAAAGCTCTTGATGATCTTGTTCTGCGTCTGCAACAGTTCGGCGGCCTTGGTGATCGACATCCCCGGCAAGGACGTCGGCATGTAAAACAGGGTGCCTTCGTTCAAGGTCGGCATGAACTCGCTGCCCAACTTCGATGCCGGATAGATCGAAACGCCCATGGCGAGCACGGCCAGCACGATGGTCATCTTCTTCCAGCGCATCACCCAGGCGATGATCGGTCGATAGACCCAGATCAGGAAACGATTCACCGGATTTCGCGCCTCGGGCAGGATCTTGCCGCGGATGAACAGCATCATCAGCACCGGCACCAGCGTCACCGAGAGCAGGGCGGCGCCGGCCATGGCGAAGGTCTTGGTGTAGGCCAGCGGCGAGAACAGCCGGCCCTCCTGCGCTTCGAGCGTGAATACCGGCAGGAAGGAAACGGTGATGATCAGCAGCGAAAAGAACAGCGCGGGACCGACTTCCTTGCAGGCGCTGATCATGGCTTCGCTGCGATCGCCGTTGGTATGTCCTGCGGGCAATCGTTCGAGGTGCTTGTGCGCGTTCTCGATCATGACGATGGCGGCGTCGATCATGGCGCCGATCGCGATGGCGATACCGCCCAGGCTCATCAGGTTGGAATTCATGCCCAGCAGGCGCATGGCGATGAAGGCGATCAGCACCCCGACCGGCAGCATCAGGATCGCCACCAGGGCGCTCCTCACATGCAGCAGGAAGACGATGCAGACCAGCGCGACGATCAAGGATTCCTCGGCCAGCGTGCGCTTCAGGGTGTCGATGGCGCGGAGGATCAGTTCGGCGCGGTCATACACCGTCTCCACCGTCACGCCCGCCGGCAGGCCGGCGGAGACTTCGCCGATCTTCTCCTTGATGTTGTGGATCACTTCCAGCGCGTTCTGGCCGTAGCGCGCCATGACGATGCCCGACACCACCTCGCCCTCACCGTTGAGTTCGGTCAGGCCGCGCCGCTCGTCGGGCACCAGCTCGACCCGTGCAATGTCGCGGATCAGCACCGGCGTGCCCTTGTCGCTCTTGACGACGAGCATTTCCAGATCGCCACGGCCGGCGAGATAGCCCTTGCCGCGCACCATGTACTCGGTCTCGGCCATCTCGACCACGCGGCCGCCGACATCGCGGTTGGAATCGCGGATCACCTGGGCCACTTTCATCACCGGAATGCCGTAGGCGCGCAGCTTGACCGGATCGACGGTGACCTGGTAGGTCTGCACGAAGCCGCCGATCGAGGCGACCTCGGCGACGCCGTGGGCCTTGGTCAGCTGGTAGCGCAAATACCAGTCCTGGATCGTGCGCAGCTCGGCCAGGGTCTTGTCCTTGGCCAGCAGCGCGTACTGGTACACCCAGCCCACCCCCGTGGCATCGGGGCCGATCTGCGGCGTGACGCCCTTGGGCATGCGGCCGGCAGCGAAGTTGAGGTATTCGAGCACGCGCGAGCGCGCCCAGTAGATGTCCGTGCCGTCCTCGAAAATGATGTAGACGAAGGAGGCGCCGAAGAAGGAAAAGCCGCGCACCACCCTGGATTTCGGCACCGAGAGCATGGCCGTGGTCAACGGATAGGTGACCTGGTCCTCGACCACCTGCGGCGCCTGGCCCGGGTATTCCGTGTAGACGATGACCTGCACGTCGGAGAGATCGGGCAGCGCGTCGATCGGCGTGCGCAGCACGGCGTAGATGCCGGCCAGGGTGAGGAACAGCGTGGCCAGCAGAACCAAGAACGTGTTCCGCGCCGACCAGTCGATCAATCCGTTCAGCATCTCAGTGGCCCTGGTGTGGCGCTGTCGCCGCCGCTGCCGAAGCCTGCGCATCCATCCTGGTGATCACCCATTCGCCGGGCTTGCGCTCGACGAACTCGATGGCAACCGCGCTACCGGGTTTGAGCTTCGCGGTCAGCGCCGGATTCGCCAGCATGAAATCCATGGTCATCGCCGGCCATTTGAGGCTGGCCACCGGGCCATGGCTCACGGTGACCGTGCCGGCCTTGGCATCGATGGCGTCGAGCGTGCCGCCGGCCTGATGGCTGACGGATTTCACCGGAGCGGTCACATCGGGCGCGGCCGTCAGGCCGCCAAGCGCCGCCTTGAGATTGCTTTCGGCATCGATCAGAAAGTTGGCGGCGACCACCACCGGCTCGCCGCCCCTGACGCCCTCCATGATTTCGACATGGCTGTCGCTGCGCGCGCCGAGCTTGACCTGGCGCGGCTCGAAGCGACCCGCGCCCTTGTCGATCAGCACGACCTGCCGCGCGCCACTGTCGATCACCGCCGAAACCGGCACCGTCACCACACGGTCGGCAGCGCCCACCGCCAGCTCGACGCTGGCATACATGGCCGGCTTCAGCAGCCCGCCGGGGTTGGCCAGTTCGATGCGCACCGGTATCGTCCGCGTCTCGGCCTTGAGCGTCGGGTAGATGTAGGCCAGGGTGCCGACAAAGCTCTTGTCCGGATAGGCGTTGATACCGAGCTTGACCTTCTGCCCGACCTTGAGCATGCCGATATCACGCTCGAAGACATCGGCCAGCACCCACACCGCCGAGAGGTCGGCGATCTGGTAGAGCATTTCGCCGGGCATGAAGCGCATGCCGGCGATCGCCTTCTTCTCCAGCACCACGCCGCCCGTCGGCGCGCGGAAAGTCAGTGTGCGTTTCGCCTCGCCGCCCGCCGCCAGGGCCTTGATCTGCTCTTCGGAAATATCCCAGTTGCGCAGCCGCAGCAGGCTCGCCTCGGACAACTGGCGCATGCCGGACTGCATTTCCGCGCCAGCATCCTTGAGCGCGGCGACGCCCTTCGCCGCGACCACGTATTCGCGCTGCGCCGAGACCAGTTCCGGGCTATACACCTCGAACAGCGGCTGCCCCTTGGCCACCGGCTGACCGGTGGCATTGACATGCAGGCGCTCGACCCAGCCCTCGAACTTCGGCGCCACAGTGTGCAGACGGCGCTCGTCGATCTCGACGCGGCCGGCGGCGCGCACCTGGCGCGCCAATTCCCGCAGCGCGGCGGGCTCGGTCTTGACGCCGAGCTTCTGTACCTTCTCGGTGCTGATCTTGACCTCGCCCGCGGCGACGCCTTCGTCCTCGCCCTCATAGACCGCGATGTAATCCATGCCCATGGAATCTTTTTTCGGCACCGGCGAGGTGTCCGCCAGGCCCATCGGGTTGCGGTAGTAGAGCAGCTTGCGCGGCGCCGCGGCCGCAGCAGCCGCGGCGGGCTTGGTCGCCATGTCGCCAGCGCCGACTCCTGGTCCCTTGCCTGCCCAGTAACCTGCGCCAAGCGCCAGCAGCAGGGCCGCCAGCGCGACAGGAATCTGATATTTCATAGGTCCTCTCCCACCATCTTTTCGATTTCGGCCAGGCGTATCTGCTGGTCGCCGCGCGCCTTGACCAGCTCGCCGCGGGCGCGGCGCAATTGCCGGTGCGCGTCGAGCACCGCAGCGAAATCGGCACGGCCGTTTTCATACGCGGACAACGCCGCGTTCAGATTCAGTTCGGCCTGCGGCAGCAGGCCGTTGTTCACCAGGCTCTCCAAGCGACTGGCGACTTCGAGACCGGCGAGGCTTTCGCTAAGTGCGGCCAGCGCCTGGTTGAGGTTGCCCTGGCGGCGCAGGCGCGCCGCTTCCAGGTTCAGCCCGGCCTCGCGTTCCTGGGCGCGGCGGCTGCCCTGTTGCAGGGGAATGTTGATCTCGAACATCAGCTCCCACTCGCTGACGCGGTTGCGCGTCTGGGTCGGCGAGATGCCGAGGTTCACGTCGGGATAGCGATTGCGCTCGACCAGTTCGCGTCCCTTCTCGGCGCCGGTGATACGCGCGTCGTCGGCGGCGAGTTGCGGATTGTTGGCGCGCAGCCGGGCTTCCAGCGCGACCATGTCCAGCTTCGCTGCCGGCGGCAGCAGGCGCAGCTTCTCGGGCGGGCGCAGCCTGACGTTTTCCGGCCGCCCGAGCAGGGCGCGAATGCGGGCACTGGCCTGGGCGCTCTCGCCTTCGAGCATGACCAGGTCGGTCTCCATGGCAATGATCTCGGATTGCGCGCGCAGGGCGTCCTGCTGGCTGCCGATCCCGCTGGCGTAACGGGTGCGGGCAATCTCGGCGACGCGCCGCATCAGGTCGAGGTTTTCCTGGGCATAACGGATGCTGGTCAGATGCACGTGATGCTGCGCGTAGTTGACCTTGATCTGCGTCGCCAGATCGATCCAGCCGGCGCGGGAGCGCGCCTGTGCCTCGTCGGCGGCGGCGCCGGCCACGTCGCGGCGCAGATCGCGCTTGCCGAACCAGGGCAGCGCCTGGCTGAAGGTATAGCGCGCGCCGCCGATCCGCGGCGGCAGCAGGTTGGCGCTGGCATCCAGACCCTCGTTGGTGACGTCGCGCAACTCGGTGCGCAGCATCGGGTCGGGCAGCGCGCCGGCCGGCTCGATGCGCGCCTTTGCCGCAGCGGCCTCGGCGCGCAGCGCAGCGAATTCCGGATGGCGGCTGCGGGCGAAGTCGAGCAGGCTTTCGACCCGTCCGCCGATCACCTGCTCGGCCGGCTGGGCCTGCGCGCCCGCCGCGCCAAGCAGCAGCGTTGCGAGCAGGAGCGGAACGGCGCGCATGGCGCTACTTCGCCGCTTCGACGCGGACGACGACGTACTGGCCATCCTTTTCCTCGGCGCGGAAGCGCACCTTGTCGCCCTCCTTGACCGACGCCGGCACCACACCCTTCTTGAACGTAAAGGTCATGGTCATGGCTCCCATGCCCAGATTGTCGATCGGGCCGTGTGTCAGCGTGATGCTGCCCGCGGCCTTGTCGAGCCTCCTGATGGTGCCTGCGGACAATGGCTGGCTGGCGGCTTTGGTCGCCGGGGCAGCGTGCGCGGAGTGATCCATCGCGGCCACTGGTTGCAGGAAGATTGCCAAAGCAGCCGCCGCAGCGGCGCCCAAAACAAGCTGTTTCATGAAAACCTCTCCTATGACAAAAAACATTCGACGGCCAGCACCGGCATCTGCGCGGCGCCGTTCATGCCATCCTCAACTCGAAGCACACGCCTCCCGTCACCGACCGGACGCCGATCTCGCCGCCATGCGCGCGAATGATGGACCGGGTGATGGCCAAGCCGAGGCCGGCGCCCTCGTCGCTCCGGTGCCGCGACGGATCGGCGCGATAGAAGCGGTCGAAGATCCGCGCCAGGTGTTGCGCCGGGATCGTTTCGCCACTGTTCTCGACGGCGAGTTTCGTTTCGCCGCCGGACGTCTCGATGCGGACCTGGATGCTGCCGCCCTTGGGAGTATGGCGGATGGCGTTGGAAATCAGGTTGGCCAGCGCCCGGCGCAGCATCAGCGTGTCGCCGGAGACCTGACCGCTGCCGGTCAGCGCCAGATGCAGGCCTTTTTCCTCGGCCAGCGCATCGAAAAAATCGAACAGCTCGCGCACCTGCGCGGCCAGATCGACCGGCTCGCGCCGGGGCACCACCAGCCCGTTGTCGGCCTGGGCGAGGAACAGCATGTCGCCGATCATGCGCGCCAGGCGTTCGTATTCTTCGGCATTCGAGGCCAGCACCTCGCGGTACTCGTCCGCGCTGCGCGCCCGCGTCAGCGCGACCTGGGTCTCGGTCATCAGGTTGCTGATCGGGGTGCGCAGCTCGTGGGCCAGATCCGACGAGAAGTCCTTCAGTCTTTGAAAGGAATCCTCCAGGCGGGCCAGCATCTGGTTCAGGGTCTCGGCCAGCTCGGCAAGCTCGACCGGCACCGCATCCAGGCTCAAACGGGTGTCGAGGCGGTTGGCCGTCACGCCCGCCGCGCCGCGCCGCATCGCCTGCAGGGGCGCCAGCCCGCGACGGACTGCAATCCAGCCAAGAAAGCCCACCAGCACGGCGGCCAGGGCGACGAACAGCCACAGCGTTTGGCGAAACGAAGACATGAAGTGCTCGTGATGGGAGATATCGACCGCCACGGCGACCAGCATCGGCGACAACTCGCGATTGCCGGTCGGCAGCAGTGTAGAAATGCCGCGCCAGGGTTGTCCGGCCTGCGCCCAGGACTGCGGTTTGCTGCTGGCGCCCGCCGGTTTCAGCAGGGCGTCAGGAAACGCGGCATTCGGCGTCGCAAACACCCGGCTTCCGTCGGGATGCAGGACCACGACCGCGAGCCCGTGATGGCCGACCAGGGAATCGTCGAGCTGCCGCGGCAGGGTGGCCCAATCCGCCGGCGAGCGGACCTGTTCCAGCAAGTGGGCGGCGAGGTCCGTCTTGCCGCTCAACACTTCCATGTCCTGCTCGACGAAGTGCTGTTCGACCGCGTTGCCGATCAGCAGCCCCAGCGCCAGCAGCACCGCCGTCGCCACGGCGGCGAACAGCAATGTCAGGCGCGTGGTGATCGAGGCACGGCGGCGACTCATGCCGCGTCCGCCTCCAGCACGTAGCCCATGCCGCGCACGGTGCGGATCAGTTTCGGCTCGAATCCGTCGTCGATCTTGGCGCGCAGCCGGCGCACCGCCACCTCGATGACATTGGTGTCGCTGTCGAAGTTCATGTCCCAGATCTGCGAGGCGATCAAGGACCGCGGCAGGACTTCGCCCTGGCGGCGCAGCAGGAGTTCCAGCAGCGCGAACTCCTTGGCGGTGAGGTCGATGTGGCGGCCGCCGCGCGACACCCGACGCCGCAGCAAATCCAGTTCCAGGTCTGCCGCGCGCACCACTTGCGGCTCCTGGTTGCGGCTGCCGCGGCGCAGCAGGGTGCGCACGCGGGCGAGCAGTTCGGCGAAGGCGAAGGGCTTGACCAGGTAATCGTCGGCGCCGAGTTCCAGGCCCTTGACGCGATCCTCGACCTGGTCGCGGGCGGTAAGGAACAGCACCGGCATCTGGCAACCGGCGCGGCGCAGCCCGGCCAGCACCTGCCAGCCATCGAGCTTGGGCAACATCACATCGAGGATCGCCAGGTCGTAATCGCCGGTTTCGCCCAGATGCAGGCCATCCACCCCGTCGCGCGCCAGGTCGACGACGAAGCCGGCCTCGACCAGCCCCTGTTTGAGGTAGTCGCCGGTTTTTTGCTCGTCTTCCACGACCAGAAGTTTCATTGCCCTTCTCCGTGCATTGCAATGCCGCAATTGTGCGCCCGCAGCTTCGGCGCCCGAGGCAGATTACAGAAATGTAATCGCGGCGTCTGCCTGCGGTGAGGATGGCGCTCGCCGCCGTTGCCGAGCGAGTACGGAAACTGCCGTGAAAGTCGGCGCTGGCGGGACGGCGGCTGAAAGCTCAACCGCGCTCCTTCCTGGCGGCAACGGCGCTCAGGAATGCTTCCAGCAGCGGCTCGCGCGGCAGCAGTCGGGTGTCTGTCGGCGGGTGAAATTCGGGGTGCCATTGCACGCCGAGAACGAAACCGTCGCCCCGCCAGCGGATTGCCTCGACGATGCCGTCGGGCACCGCGCGCGCCTCGACTGCCAGATCCTTGCCCAGTTCGCGCACGGCCTGGTGGTGAATGCTGGTCACCAGCCCGCCGTCGAGGCCGCCGTAGATCGTGCGCAGGCTGGCGCCCGGCTCGAATGCGACCGCGTGCGCCAGTTCGTCGTAGCGCTCGGGATCGCTGACGCGGATCGCGCGCCGCTCGACTTCGCCGTGCTCGACCAATGTCGGCAGCATGAAGGCCAGCGCGCTGTGGGCCATGACCCAGTGCGCGATCGACTGTTCGAGATATTGCAGCTTCTTGTCGCGGAATCCGAGTTCGGCCGGCACCCGGTGCATCAAGCGGGGCGACAGCCCGATGCGCAATGAGCCCGTCACTTCGGCTTACGCCTCCCGCCAGCGACGCGCCTGCGCGCGCATCAGCTCCGGCGCCGATCCGAATTCGGCGAAGCGGGCACGGCACCAGCCGGCGTCGCTCTCGCCCTGCTCGACCTGCGCCTTGATGCGGGCGCAGGCGGCGTCGGCATCGAGTTCGATGGCGTGCTGCTCGATCTTCGCCAGCGTCTCCAGGATGTCGTCGCGCAGGCTGGTGTGCTCGCCGGTCTTCGGGTCGACCAGCACGCCCTCGGCGCCGAAGCGGCAGGCCTGGAAGCGGTTGAAGCTGTAAACGAGATAGTCGTCCTCGACCGGAACGATCGGTCGTTCGATCATCAGGTAGCGGCACAGGGCCTGCAGGTAGGCGGCCAGGTCGGCGGCATGGCCGACCGTCAGCGGCGTGTCGCAGACGCGGATTTCGATGGTGCCGAATTCGGGTTTGGGGCGAATGTCCCAGTAGAAATCCTTCATGCTCTTGACCACCCCGGTGCGCGTCATCTTTTCAAAATAGTCGCCGAACTCGCTCCAGGTGGCGACCATCGGCGCGCGTCCGCTGAGGGGGAAGGCGAACACCGAATTGAGCCGCGCCGAGGCGAAGCCGGTATCGTGCCCGTGCACATAGGGCGAGGCGCCGGACAGCGCGATCATGTGCGGAATGTAGCGCGACAGCGAGTGCAGCAGGAACAGCGCCTCGTCGGGCGCGGGGCAGCCGATGTGGATATGCTGGCCGAAAATCGTGAATTGCTTGGCGAGGTAACCGTAGACGTCGGAAATGTAGTGGAAGCGCTCCTTGTCGAAAATCCGCGTGTCGCCCCAGTGCTGGAAAGCATGCGTGCCACCACCGCAGAGTGCGAGATTGAGTTCGCGCCCGCCGCGGCAGAGAAAGTCGCGAATCGCTCCCAGCTCGGCGTTCAGGGTCTGGTGCGTGGAATGGATGCCGGTGCTGATTTCGATCATGCCCTGGGTGATCTCGGGCACGATGTTGCCGGGATGCTCGGCGTGGCGCCCGACCCAATACAGCAGGTCGTTGGCCATCGGAGTCAGTGCGTAGTCGTGGGTGTCGAGGATTTGCAGTTCGAGTTCGACGCCGAGGCTCAGCGCTCGCGAGGACTTGAAGCTTTCGAGCGCCATTTCAGACCTCCCCTTCGCCCCGATGCGGCATGGCCTCGCCGCTACGGCGCAGCGCCAGCTGGGTCGCCACCGGCCCCAGCAGCTCCATGATCAGCACGGCGCCGAGCACGATAGCGAGGATCTCGTCGCCGAAGTCGGCGTAAAGCCCGGCCACCTCGTGGGCCTGCAACACGGCGAGGCTGGACATCGGCAGCAGGGCCACGCCCAGCCACACCGCCTTGTCCGGCACCAGGCCGCCATGGCCGGCCGACACGTAGGCGCCGAAATATTTCGCCAGGCCGCGGATCAGCAGCAGGCCTATCGACATCAGGCCGCCGGCGGCAATCTGGCGCGGATCGAGCGCGACGCCGGTGAGCGTGAACAGGATGATCACCAGCAGGGCGCCGGCGGCGCCGAAATGCTCGGGGAACAGATGCAGGCGTTGCGACAGCGTGCGCAGGATCATGCCGCCGCAGAGCAGGGCCATCGGTACCGAAAGTCCGAGCCGGTCGGCCAGCGTGGTGCCGAGCAGGACCACCGCCAGCACCAGTGCAAAACGTTCGCTCTCGCGCTGCAACTGCGAGAAACGCGCCAGGTGCATGCCGTAGGCCATGGCGGCGGCCAGCAGAAAGGAACCGAAGGCGCTGTAGGCGGGATCGGCGATGGCCTGCAGCAGCCCGGCGTTGCGGTCGAGGTGCACCATGCCGACGCTGATCTCGAGCAGCAGGATGGCATACAGGCTGTTGAGCGCGGTCATCAGCATCAGGCGTTCGGTCATCTGGCCGCGCGCGTGGTTCTCGGCGACAATGCGCATCACCACCGCCGGGCTGGTCGCCACCGCGATAGCCGCCACGGCCGCGCAGCTTGCGCTGGCCAGGTCGAACCAGGCCAGGAAGAGATAGGTCGCGGCGAAGCTCAGTCCGCTTTCGACCAGGCTGCTGACGATCAGCATGGGATTGTGGCGCAGCCAGCGCAGATCGACGCGGCTGCCGAGTTCGAACAGCAGCAGACCGAGGCCGAGCAGTACCAGCGGACGCAGGTCGCCGGTGATGCCGGGCGGCACCCAGGCCAGCACCGCCGGTCCCAGCAGCAGGCCGGCCAGCACGTAGCCGACCAGGCGCGGCAGGCGCAACCAGCGCTCGCAAACCTCGGCGCCGGCGATGGCCGCGATCAGCAGCAGGGCGACGCGGCCGAAGGCGTCGATCTCGAACGGCAGGCTCGGCAGGCCGTTCATTTATCGGCGTCGCCCTCGCGCGGCGGCTCCAGTTGCGGCGTCGCGTCCGGGGGCGTCCCGGCGAGCAGCGTGCGCAAGCCGACGTAGGGCTTTTCCTTGACCGGCGCCGGGCTCGCATCGAGCGAAGAGGCGCGCGCCAGTTCGGCATCGAGCTCGCGCCCGCGCTGCTGCGTTTGCGCCAGTTGGCGCTCCAGGTCGGCGACGCGACTGCGCAGCCGCCCCGTGGTCCATTGCCCGCGGATCACCGCCGGCGACGAGAGCAGGCCGGCGATCAGCGCACCGAGGCCGAGGGCCACCAGCAGCACCAGCGCCAGCGAACCCTCGAAACTCCACATGGCCAGCGTGACAATGACAGGCGAGTTGTTCTGCAGGGCGAACATGACCGCTCCGATGGCGATGATGATGCCGGCTATAAGTATCAGTTGCATGGTCCACCTCCCGCTTCGAATGGAGAAATCACTCGCTTGGCGACTGGACGATCTTGAGGTGCGGATAGGGAATCTCGATGCCCTCGCGATCGAACGCCTCCTTGAGTTTCTGCAAGTATTCGCGGCGCACGTTCCATTGCTGCAACGGCGCGACGCGGAAGCGGCAGCGAATCACCAGGGCCGAGTCGGCCCATTGATCCACGCCGGCCTTGCCGCCCGCCTCGACCACATCGCCGTGCCGGATCTGGTTTTCCAGCAGCAGGAAGAAGCCGGTGAAGTAGTCCTTGACCAGCGACTGGGCGCCAAAGCCGATGGCGATGCCGGCCACCCCCGCGGCGCCGAGAATCGGCGCAACGGAGACGCCCAGTTCGCCGAGTATCAGCAGCGCGGTGACCACTGCGGTCGCCACGGTCAGCGCATAGCGCACCACGCGCGACAGCGTGCGCACGCGCTGGCTGTCCTCCATCGACGACTGGCGCGCGGCGATGACTTCGCGCAGCCGGGGCAGCAGGCGGTGGATCGCGCGCAAGGCGATCGAGGCGAGGATCAGTATCAGGACGATGCGCGCCAACGCGGCAAAATGATCCGGAATCCAGATCAGGAAGCGATCGAATTGTTCTGTCATGGTGGAAGGCGATTCGCAAATCGAGGATCGCGGCAACCAGGCCGCCGCGAATGGTTGCCCAAGAGTAACAGAGATCGTTGCCACCGCCGGCTCGCCCGCGCCGTACCGCCAGCACCGACTTTCACCCTGCCGCGGCGCCATCGCGCCGCGCCCGCCCGCCTTGATTACAAAAATGTAATCCGGGCGTCAGCCTGCCGTCGGGAGGGCGTTTGCAGAATGCGCTGCACAGATCAATGAGCGAGCGATTCCGGCATGAGAAGAAAACTTCAGGGGTGGACCAGGCGGGCGGGCATCTGCGCCTTGGCGCTGGCGCTGGGCATGCCGCTCCCGGCCGCCGCATCAGACGCGCCGGCGGCGGGCCTGGCGGGTGCCGTCGAGCAGGCCTGGCGCCGGCATCCCGAGGCCGCCGCGCTGGATGCGCGCGACGCCGAGGCGCGCGCCGCGCGGGACATGGCGGGCGGCTTGACGCCGGAACCGGCTTCGGTTTCGCTCGGCAATCTCAGCGACCGCCAGGCCCGCAACCTGGGCAAACAGGAATGGGAAGTCGAACTGGCCGTGCCGCTTTGGCTGCCGGGCCAACAGGATGCCCGCGCCGCCGAGGCCGAAAGTCGCATCGGCGATGCCGCGGCCCGGCGCACGGCGGCCAAACTGGAGGTGGCCGGCGAGCTGCGCGAAACCTGGTGGTCGCTGGCCGCCTCCCGTGCCGCCAAGGCCTTGGCGGCACGCCGTCTGGACACGGCCCGCGCGCTCGATAGCGACGTGCACAAGCGCTTCAAGGTCGGCGAGTTGTCGCGCATCGACGCCAATCTGGCGCACGGCGAAGTTCTCGCCGCCGAGGCGGAAATGATCGCCAGCGAGGCGGCGATGCAGCAGGCGGAACAGGCTTTCCGGCTCCTGACCGGCACCCCCGCGCCGGCGCAACTGGGCGAGGAAGCGGCGGCGCGCGTCCCCCCGATAGGTGCCGCCGCCGAACTCCATCCGCAACTGGCGGCCGCGGCCGCGACGGCGCGCAGCGCCCGGGCGCGGGTCAAACTGGCCGAAGAGACCCGGCGCGCGGCGCCGGAACTGGCCTTGCGCGTGGTGCGCGAGCGCGGCGACTTTGCCGAGCCCTATGGCAACAGCGTCGGCGTCAAACTGAAAATCCCCTTCTCGTCCGGCGCCCAGGTACGCCGTGACAGCTCCGCGGCCGAAGCCGAGGCCGAGCAAGCCGACGCGCAAATGCGCCGTGCAGAAATCCGCGTGCAACTGGAAGCCGAACGCGCGCGCCGCGCGCTCGACGCGGCGGAACGGCAGTTGGCGATGGCCGCTGAGCGTCGCAGCCTGTCCGCCGACAACCTGCGCCTGACCGAGAAGGCTTTCGCGCTGGGCGAAGCGGATCTGGCGACGCTGCTGCGCATCCGTGCCTCGGCTTTCGAGGCCGAGAGTTTCCACGATCGCCAGCGCCTCGACCGCGCGGCGGCGATATCGCGTTTGAATCAGGCCTTGGGAGTGTTGCCGTGAATCCTGTTGTTGTCCTTGCCGCATTGTTGCTGTTCATGACCCCGGCGGCCTTCGCCCATGGCGACGAGGATCATGGCGCCCCCGCGCCCGCGGTCAGTAAATCCGTAACGCCGCGAGCCGCCGCCGCCTCCGAAGAATTCGAGGTGGTGGCCGCGCTCGAAGGCAAGAAGCTGGTGCTCTACCTGGATCGTTTTGCCAGCAATGAGCCGGTCGCCGGAGCCAAGGTGGAAATCGAAGGCGGTGGCCTCACGGGCGTCGTCGCGGAGACCTCGCCCGGCGTCTATACGATCGACGCCGCGGCGATGACGCCGGCAAAACATCCGCTGACGATTTCCATCGAGACTGCGGACAGCGCCGATCTGCTGTCGGCGACCATCGATGCCGCGCCGCCCCAGGCCGGCGTCGAGCACGTTCATGGCTGGGGCGAATGGGTCGCCTGGCTGGGGGCCGGCGCGCTGGCGCTGGCCGCAGGAGTGTTGTTGATGATGCGTCGCCGCAAGCAGGGAGCCAAATGATGCGCGGAGAAAAAAGCAAGGCAACAACGATCGCGGTGGTGGTCGCGCTGGCGTTCGCCGCCCACGGCGTCTTTGCGCACGGCGACGAGGATCACAGTCAGGACAACAAGAAGTCCCCCGCCGCCGCCGCGACAACGGCGCCGACGGTCGGCGACGGGCCGCAGCGCCTGGCCGACGGCAGCTTGTTCATCCCGAAACCGGTGCAGCGCCAATTGGGCATCCGCACCCGCCCGGCGAAGAGCGGCGATCTGGCGGCGACGATCGAACTCAACGGCAAGGTGATCGCCGATCCCGATGCCGGCGGCCGCGTCCAGGCACCGTTCACCGGCAGCGTGCTGCCGGGGCCGAAGGGCATGCCGCTGCCGGGTCGCAAGGTGACGAAGGGCGAGGTGCTGGCCTGGCTGCGCCCGGTGGCCGGCGCCATCGAACGCGGCAACCAGCAGGCGCAACTGGCCGAACTGGAGGCGCAGCTGGCGATCGCCGACGGCCGCGTACGCCGCTTCGAACAGCTTGAAGGTGCCGTGCCGCAGAAGGAAATCGAGGCCGCGCGGATCGAACGCGGGGCGCTGCAAAAACGCCGCGCCTTCGTCGCCGCCAGCATCGATGCGGCGGTACCGCTGGTCGCCCCGGCGGCCGGCGTGATCAGCGCCTCGCACCACCTGGTCGCCGGCGCGCTGGTCGATGCCCGCGAAATCCTGTTCGAGATCGTCGATCCGGCACACCTGGCGGTGGAAGCCCTGGCTTACGACGCCGGCATCGGTGCGACATTGATCTCGGCCAGCGCGCTGGCCGAACAAACCGCGCTGGAGCTGAAGTTCGTCGGCGGCGGCCGGCAATTGCGCGAGCAGGCCCTGCCCTTGCTGTTCCGCATTGTCACGCCCAACTCGATGGTGGCGGTCGGCCAACCGGTCAAGGTGATGGTGCGCACCGCGCATGAAATCAAGGGCGCGGCGGTGGCGCGCCAGGCGCTGACGAAAGTCGGCGCTGGCGAGACGGCGGTATGGGTGCATGCCGACGCGGAACGCTTCGTCGCGCGCAAGGTGCGCGTCCAGTCGCTGGACGCCGCCAACGTCGCCATCACCGAAGGCCTGCACGAGGGCGACCGCGTCGTGATCGAAGGCGCCGGCTTGCTGTCGCAGGTACGCTGAGATGTTCGATTTCATCATCCACACCAGCCTGAAACAAAGGCTGCTCGTCCTCGGCGTTTCCCTGCTGCTGGTGATCTACGGCGTCATCACGCTGCGCCAGATGCCGGTCGATGTCTTCCCCGACCTCAACAAGCCGACGGTAACGCTGATGACCGAGGCCGGCGGCATGGCGCCGGAGGAAGTCGAGCAGCTCGTCAGCTTCCCCATCGAGTCGGGCATGAACGGCATGCCGGGCGTCACCCGCGTGCGCTCGGTGTCGGGCATCGGCCTGTCCATCGTCTATGTCGAGTTCGAATGGGGCTCGGACATCTATCGCAACCGCCAGCAGATCGCCGAACGCCTGAACCTGGTGCGCGAACAATTGCCGCCCGGCATCGTGCCGCAACTGGGGCCGATCTCGTCGATCATGGGCGAGATATTGCTGATCGCGCTGCCGGCCGATCCGGCCAAGGTCAGCCCGATGCAGGTCCGTGAATTCGCCGACTGGGTGGTGCGGCCGCGCCTGTTGACCATCCCCGGCGTGGCCCAGGTGATCCCGATCGGCGGCGAAGTGAAGCAATACCGCGTCGAGCTCAAGCCGGCCCAGTTGCAGGCCCTCGGCGTCGAGCGCGAGAAGCTGGAGGCGGCGCTCAGGGATTTCGGCGCCAACACCAGCGGCGGCTTTCTCGAAGCCCAGGGCCGCGAATGGCTGATCCGCCAGATCGGCCGCAGCTCGCGTATCGAGGACTTGCAGAACCTGGTGGTCACCGTGAAGAACGGCCAGCCCGTGCTGCTCAAACAACTCGCCGAGGTGAAACTGGCACCGGCGATCAAGCGCGGCGACGGCAGTTACCGAGGCAAGCCGGCGGTGATCCTGTCGGTGCAGAAGCAGCCCTCCGCCGACAGCGTGACGCTCACCCGCGCGGTGGAAAAAGCCGTCGCCGAACTGGGCAAGAGCCTGCCGGCCGGCGTCGAGGCGCCACGTTTCCTGTTCAAGCAGGCCGACTTCATCGAGCATTCGGTGACCAATGTCGAGGAGGCGCTGCGCGACGGCGCAATCCTGGTCGCCGTGATCCTCTTCCTGTTCCTGCTCAACGTCCGCACCACCCTGATTTCGCTGATGGCGATTCCGGTATCGCTGCTGGCCACGGCCCTGGTCTTCCGCTACTTCGGCCTGTCGATCAACACCATGACCCTGGGCGGCCTGGCGATCGCCATCGGCGAACTGGTCGATGACGCGGTGGTCGGGGTCGAGAACGTGCTGCGCCGGCTCAAGCTCAACCGTGCCGCGGCCAGCCCGCGCCCGGTGGCCGAAGTGATCGCCGCCGCCACGCTGGAAGTGCGCTCGGCCATCGTCTATGCCACGGTGATTATCGTGCTGGTATTCGTGCCGCTGTTCGTGCTGCCCGGCATTGAAGGCCGGCTGTTCACCCCGCTCGGCGTCGCCTACATCGTCTCCATCCTGGCCAGCATGATCGTCTCGGTGACGCTGACGCCGGTCATGGCCTACTACCTGCTGCCGCGCATGAAGCAACTGCATGCCGGCGACAGCCCGCTGGTGCTCTGGCTCAAGCGCTGGGACGCGAAACTGCTGCACTGGTCCTTCGGCCATGCGCGAAGTCTGCTTGCCGGTGCCCTGGCCGCGGTCGTGCTGGTCGCCGCCAGCGTGCCCTTGTTTCCGCGCTCCTTCCTGCCGCCGTTCAACGAAGGCACGCTGACGGTGAACGTGCTGCTCAATCCGGGCACCTCGCTGGCCGAGTCCAACCGCATCGCCACGCTGGCCGAGCAACTGGTGATGTTGGTGCCCGAGGTCACGCAAGTCGGGCGCCGCACCGGGCGCGCCGAACTCGACGAGCACGCCGAGGGCGTGCATTACACCGAGATGGAAGTGGACCTCAAGGCCTCGGCACGCGGACGCGAGGCCATCATCGCCGACATCCGCTCGCGGCTGACCGCGCTGCCCGCCGTCAGCAATGTCGGCCAGCCGATTTCGCACCGGCTCGACCACCTGCTCTCCGGCGTCCGCGCACAGATCGCCCTGAAGATCTTCGGCGACGACCTGGACACGCTGCGCGGCCTCGCCGCCGATCTGCGCGACCGGCTGGCACGGATCCCCGGCGTGACCGACTTGCAGATCGAAAAGCAGGTGCTGATTCCGCAAGTGAAGATCCGCCTCGACTACGAGCAGGCAGCGCGCTACGGCGTGCAACCCGGCAATCTGCTGCGCAGCCTGGAACAGATGATCGAAGGCGAGCGCATCACCCAAGTCATCGAAGGAGGAGACGCCGGTTCGCGCCGCTTCGACCTGCTGGTGCGCTTGCCGGAGGCGGCGCGCGGGCCGCAGGCGCTGGCCGACCTGCTGATCGAGACGCCGGGCGGCGCCGTGCCCTTGTCGAAAATCGCGACGGTGGAGGAGAGCGACGGCCCCAACCAGGTCAGCCGCGAGAACTCGCGCCGCCGCATCGTGCTTTCGGCCAACACGGACGGCCGCGACATGTCGCAGGTGATCGCCGAGATCCGTGCCGAACTCGCGGCCAAGCCCTTGCCGGAGGGCTATTTCACGGCTCTGGAAGGCCAGTTCCAGGCGCAGGAACAGGCATCAAAGCTGATCGCGCTGCTCGCCGCCGTGTCGCTGACCATGATTTTCATGGTGCTCTACAGCCGCTATCGTTCCATGGCGCTGACCTTGATCATCATGGGCAACATCCCGCTGGCGCTGGTCGGCAGTGTGATCGCGCTGTGGATTTCGGGGCAACCGCTATCCGTCGCCGCCCTGGTCGGCTTCATCACGCTGACCGGCATCGCGACGCGCAACGGCATCCTCAAGATCAGCCACTACATCAACCTGTGCGCCTTCGAGAATGAAAGCTTCGGCCAGCACATGATCGTGCGCGGCTCGCTGGAGCGCCTGACGCCGGTGCTGATGACCGCGCTGGTGGCCGCCTTCGCCCTGCTGCCGTTGCTGCTTTCGGCCGACGCACCGGGCAAGGAAGTGCTGCACCCGGTGGCCGTGGTGATCTTCGGCGGCCTGGTGAGTTCCACCCTGCTCGATACCCTGCTCACGCCGCTGATGTTCTGGCTGTGGGGCAAACCCTCGCTGGAACGGCTGCTGGCCGACCAGTCGAAGGAAAGTTTCTGAATTTCATCCAACAACAAGGAGACATCCAATGAAATCCCTCAACGCCCTGATCTTCGCTGTCGCCATACTCACCGGCACCGGCGCACTCGCGCATAGCGACGAGTACCTGGATACGCAGAAGACTCCCAACGGCGGCCAGTTGCGCATGGCCGGCGTCTATCACTTCGAGCTGGTCGTCGCCAGGGACAGCAAGGAGGCCAAGGACAACCCGGTCGTCGTGTATGTCACCGACCATGCCGGAACGAAAGTTTCGACAGTCGGCGCTGGCGGCACGGTAACCCTGCTCGGCGGCAAGGCCAAAGCATCCGTGAAACTGGCACCGGACGGTGACAACCGCCTGAAGGGCGTCGGCAAGTACGCGTCGACCCCCGACCTGAAAGCCGTGGTCACGGTAACGATGTCGGGCAAGCCCGCCGAACAGGCGCGTTTCACCCCGCTGGCCGTGACAAAGACGGTCGCCGCCGCAGCGGATGCGCATACGGACCACAAGCACTGATACAGGCGGTTGCGGCTACATCGACAACGCCAAATCGCTCGTCTCCATTCATCCTAAAAACCTCACCACAGAGACACAGAGGCACAGAGAAGGACGATGAATCAACGCCTTGCAGATCAGGCGCCGCTCACCCGTTGGGTGATCCGGGATTACGGCACGGCGCTTTGTTTTTCCTCTGTGTCCTCTGTACCTCCGTGGTTCAACTGAGTTTTCAGGTGAAATCGTTATCCGCCAATTCCCAACAATGAGAACGTACTGCAAAGATAATTCTCAGAAATAGGGTTTTAAGGGCTGATAAACCCATTTCGACAATTTAAGGCCAGATTCGGGAATGGCTTTTTGAGCGACAAAAGCGCGCTTCCATGCCCCTTCTGCACAGGCATATCGGCTTCCAACGCATCCCTGTCCATCAAATCCAGCCGCTACCCCCATACAAATTACTGCTTTGCCAGCGCTCGAAAAATGGCACGACGAATCATCTGCGATAAATTCGGCACACTTATTGCTTTAGGCATACGAAATTGGACGAGATGCGTGATGTTCGCCACAGCGCAACGCGTATTGATCAGATCCAAGTTCAGGCACCTGACGATGCATCCCAATCGTCAGCATTGGTTACAGGAGCGGTCATCTGTTGTCGGACTGGTGCAGCTTGATATCACCAAACGGCCCGGCTGCTGGCGCGTACGTCCCAAGCGTCCAGACTGAGCATGCAGGCGGCCACAGTTGGACGGAGGTGCGACGGGAATGCAGAGCAACAGGCAACAGGAGAGCACCATGAGAATCTTCGCAATTTCAATAGCGGCCGCGCTGTCCGCGCTTGTGTCCGGACCCGCCTGGTGCGACCCGGCGGCGGCTGAAGCTCTGGCGCGGAAAAGCGGCTGCTTGAAGTGCCATGGCATCAGCAAGGACAAAGAAGGCCCGTCTCTCCAGAAAACTGCTGCCAAATACAAGGGCAAGGCGGATGCCATCCAAAAACTCACCACGCACTTGACCACCAGCCCGAAGGTAAAGATCGAAGGCAAAGAAGAAGATCACGAACAGTTGAAAACCAAGAACCCGGCCGAGATCAGGGATGTAATCGACTGGATACTTTCCCAATAAGCGAAGGCGGAATGGATGATGAGGTTTCGAATGAAGTGGCTAGCAGGACTTGCGTTGGCATTGACGGTTTTTTCCGTCCATGCCGCAAGCAAGGATGTCATTCTTCCCGGAGATGCGAAATGCACCAAGTGCCATGACGAAACCGAGTCTTACCCGGTGCTGTCAATGGGCAAGACGCGTCATGGCGTGATGGTGGATGGGCGGCTGCCGACCTGCACCGGTTGCCATGGCAACAGCGAAACCCATACCAACAAACCGGAAGGCGTGAAGATCAGGCCCTTGCCCGAATTTCCTTACGGCAAACGCACCGCCGATGACGTCGGCGGCCACAATCAGGTCTGCGCCGATTGCCACAAGGGTGGCAAGTTCATGGATTGGAATGGCAGCATCCATGCCGCGCGCGACGTGCCCTGCACCTCTTGCCACCAGCTCCATGTCGCCAAGGACAAGGTGCGCGACAAGCGCACCCAGGCGGAGGTCTGCTTCACCTGCCACAAGGAACAGCGGGTTCTGTTCAACAAGCCGTCGCACCATCCGGTGCCGGAAGGCAAGGTGGCTTGCTCGGACTGCCACGCTTCGCATGGCTCAGCCGGACCGAAGCTGATGACGCGCGACAGCATCGCCAATACCTGCTTCACCTGCCACATGGAAAAGCGCGGCCCCTTCGTGCGCAAGCACGAACCCGCGGAGGATTGCACCATCTGCCACAACCCGCACGGTGCCGCCACCGACAACCTGCTGAAGGTGCGCTCGCCGATGCTGTGCCAGCAGTGCCATGAGCCGAGCAGTCATCGCGGCAATTTCCCCAGTTTCGCTGCGGGCGCCTCCACCGGCGGACTGAACATTACCCAGGCACGCGGCTGCTTGAATTGCCATACCAATATCCATGGCACCAACAATCCGGCAAACGCCGGCAATGAGCGGACCTTCCGCCGCTAACCGAGGAGAGTGCCCATGAAAAAATTTCCGGCAGCACCGCAGCGGACCCTCCTGTGCCTGGCGATTACCGCCATCTTTCCCGTGCCGGCCGCGGCCGACGACGACGTGGAGCGCCTGACCAAACCGGACAGCAGCATCGTGATCGGCATCGGTACCGTCAATACCGACAACCAGCGCTATGGCACGTACAACGGCACAGCCAAGGCGGGCGAGCACCTGATCGGCGAAGCATCCGTGGTTCGGTTCGACGACACCAGCAGCACCTGGTTGCGTTTCAGCGCCCGCGATTTCGGCCTGCCGACGCGGGAATTCCGGATCGAACACGAGAAGCAGGGCGATTGGAGCTATTTTCTCGACTACACCCAGATTCCGCGCTACGCACCTTACGATGTGTTCACTGCGGTATCGCCCAACGGCGGGCAAAACCTTACGGTACCCAATGCCGGCGGAGTCAAGACCACGGCAGGCGAAAGCGAGATAAAGACCGAGCGCGACAAGACCACGCTGGGGTTTGTCAAGGCAATCACCCATCAGCTCGAATTTCGAGTCAATTTCCAGAATGAGGAAAAGAAAGGCAGCCGGCTGTTTGGTCGCGGCTCGTCGGCGG
>Ga0154354_1127_pt2 | contig 56679 bp, 46 predicted proteins | sample RifGroA2_FD_115882 | JGI IMG/M metagenome (GOLD analysis project Ga0154354, IMG submission 115882) | Rhodocyclales bacterium GWA2_65_19
CGTAAATTTAATGCACTGACTCTTACCACTATTGGGCTCACCGTAATCGCCGTACTGCTCGGTTGGCTCGTTTGGTCGGACCGTACCCCCGAAGTGCCATCACCCGAAGTTTCCACCGTCGAGACGACGGCCACAGCGGCCGCACCCACGCTACAGACGGATACGATCAAGCTGAAAAAGCGCGACACCCTTGTTGCCGCACCGACCGGAACTCCGGTATGGGCCGTCGCCGATGGCGTTGTGCTATTCGCTGGCCGTAACCGAGGTAACGGCATCCAAGTGCAGCTGCGCCATCGCACCGGCTATCAGACCTACTATAACCACCTGTCTCGAATCGGACGCGGCATACGTCGTGGCGTACACGTCGGGCAGAAACAGGTAATCGGCTACGTCGGCTCGACCGGACTTTCGACCGGCCCGCATCTCGACTACCGCGTGAAACACAGTGGCAAGTTCGTCAATCCTTTGAACGAGAAGTTTTTGCCTGGCAAAAAGATCGCAGCAGCACATCGCGCGCTGTTTCTCGAACGCGCCCGCGCACTCGTCGCGCGACTAGAGCAGGAGGCGCCATCACAACGGTCCGTCGACCGCGAGTCTCAGAGTAATCCTAGTTTTGGCGCGTCGGGCGTAGCAGTCGAGCCGAGCAAGCTTGCAGTAGTCACGCACTGAAGCTCACGCAAGAAGTTTGCCATGCCGGGCATCGGTGAAGGGAGTTCTGCCGGCCAGGAAAAGAGCAGGGACGCGACGGGAAAGGCCATGGAATGGGCACGCGAGCAATTTTCCGCAGCCGGGGAGTTTTCCGCGGAACAGGGTGAGGCGTTCAAGAAGTTCATGCGCCGCGGCTGTGGCGCTTGCATGAGTCGTTCGCCTGCCCCAGTGCCATTTAGCGATCGGGTCGGAATGAGCTATTGTTTAGTGAAGCACGGGTAACGGGAGTTTCCGCGTGGAACCCCTACCCAAACGGCTACGGGAGATCAGATCATGCAAAAAGCAGCCTTGGCGGCAATTGTCATCATCCTGGGCGGCGGCCTTGCTGCCTATTACTTCATGCAGAAGGAGGCTCCTCCCCCTGCTCCGCCTCCGCAGCAGACCATACCCCGGTCGCCGGTGCCAGCAGCGCCCGCAGTTGTTGCTCCGGTGATACGACATCCGCTCGCCGGCGTAGCGGCGGCAGCGCTGCCCGAACTGGAACAGAGCGACGCGCCGGTACTGCAGGCGCTGGGCGAATTGCTGGGCCGCAAGTGGCTGGCCTTCATTCTCACTGACGGCGTGATCCAGCGCATCGTCGCCACGGTGGACAATCTTCCGCGCGAGAGGTTACCGGTGGGTGTAATGCCGCTGAAGCCGGTGCCAAAGGCCTTCATCACGACGGGCGAGGGCGCCACCTTGGCCATCGGCCCGCGCAATTCGGCGCGCTATGCCCCTTATGTGCGGGTTGTCGGCGCCGTCGATGCCGCGAAACTGGTGGCGCTGTATGTCCGGTTCTATCCGCTGTTTCAGAGAGCCTATGAGGAGTTGGGCTATCCGAAGGCCTATTTCAACGACCGTCTGGTCGAGGCGATTGACAACCTCGTGGCGGCCCCGGAACTTTCAGCTCCGATCAAACTGGTCCGACCGATGGTTCTCTACGAGTTTGCCGATCCCAAACTAGAAGCGCGTTCCGCTGGGCAGAAGATCATGATCCGCATGGGTCGCGACAACGCTGCTGCAGTCAAGGCCAAGCTGCACGAGATCCGTCGGCTGGTGGCGACCGGCGCGTAAGGCCGGGCCTGAGCGCCCTTCGTCGGGCCTGCCACCGTCGATGCAAGGGTGAATGAACCCGTCGAATGCGAAATAGATTGCTTGCAAAAGACCTGTAAGCCCGTTGTAGGCCGTTATCGCTGCACAGCCAAAGCTCATTAGCGGCTCCGATTGAAGGGCCGCTATGGTGATAGGCCCAGGTTGAATGTCCGCAATAGGAGCAGCATTCCCAGCGGCGGCTGATGGCCGAACAGAGACACCCAATTCGGCTCGCTCCGTCCCGGAACCTTCGTTTCCCGACTGTTTTAGAACGACGAGCCGGGGTGTTTGAGGAATTCGATTTCCTCGGCTGTGGATTCCCGGCCAAGAATCGCATTGCGATGCGGAAAGCGACCGAAGCGGGCGATCACATCGCGGTGTCGCAGGGCATAGTCGTAAGCGCCGTCGAAGGCTCCGTCCTGCATCTCGCGGCGCAAGCCGGCGAACAGCGCGACCGAGCGTTCCTGGTTGAGCAGCGCTTCGCTGTGCTCGAAGGGTAGGTAGGCGAAGCAGCGCTGCCAGGGCGTCAGGTTCTTGTCGCGGCCACCGGCGACGAGGGTTTCGGCCAGTATCAGCGCCTGGGCGTCGCCGGCAAAGGCGCGCGGCGTGGCGCGAAAGATGTTGCGCGTGAATTGGTCGAGCAGCAGGATGCGCGCCAGCAGTTCGGTGTCGGATCCGCCGTTCTGGGCGGTGCCCAAGGCGGCTTCGACCTCGGTGCCGAAGCGTTGCCGGATCGCGGAATCGAAGGCCTCGTCCTTGCGGAACCATTCCGGGCGATAGTGCCCATGACCGGGATGGTCCGGCGCCAGGAACCAGAAGTCGATAAGGGCAAGGGCAGCGCTGGCGTTCACCGCGCTGCGCTCAGGCGGCCTTTTTCGCAGCCGGTTTCTTCGTTGCCGACTTCGCGGCAGGTTTCTTCGCCGCGGGCTTCTTCGCTGCCGGTTTCTTGGCCGCTGGCTTCGTCGCCACCGCTGTTTTTGCCGTCTCGCCAGCGCCGACTATCGGGGTGGCGGCCTTGGCTGCCTCGGCGCCCTTCGCGGGCTTTGCGCCAGCCTTCGGCGCCCTCGGTTCGAACTCGAAGCCGACCTTGCCGCTGGCCGGGTCGCGCACCAGATAGGCGGAGAACTTGCGCCGCGTCTTGTTCGAGATGAAGCCCTTGAGCAGAGCCGTCTTGCCGGTTGCCAACAGCTTTTGCATGTCGGCGCGGGCGACCTCTTGTTGCAGGATCACCTTGCCGGAACGGAAATCGCAGGTTTTTCCCGCGCCCACGGCCTTTTCGCAGACATAGGCCATGCCATGTTCGAAGACGCGTGCGCCGCACTTGGGGCAGGCGCCGAGCGCTTCCTGGGTCGAGAAATCAACTTCCTCGGCATCGGCATCGGCGTCCGACTGGCCGAAATCGAATTCCGGCGTGTGATCGTCCTTGAGCTTGATCATCGCCGCGAAGGCGCGCCCCATCTTGCTGCGGAAGCCCTGCAGCGGGCCGATGACGCGTTTGCTGAGCAGCTCGTCCATTTCCTCCGGCTCCCATTGCCGGCTGGCGACGACCTTCCACAGGCTGTAGTCGCAGGACTTGCACTGGAACTTCTTGTAGTTCTCCTGGATCACGCCGCCGCAGCGCGGGCAGGGCGTCTTCAGCGTGGAGAAGGCGGCTTCGGGCAGTTCGCCGGTCTTGATGCGCTCGACCATCTCGCGCGTCTTGTCCACGATATGGTTCATGAACTCGTCGCGCCCGAGCCGGCCGTGTTCCATTTCCTTGAGCTTGTATTCCCACTCGCCGGTCAGTTCGGGCGAGCGGATTTCGTCGACGCCGAGATTCTCCAGCGCGAACAGCAGGGAAAAAGCCTTCGCCGTCGGTTGCAGCTCGCGGCCGTTGCGATGCAGGTATTCCTCGGCCAGCAGCCCTTCGATGGTCGCCGCGCGCGTGGCCGGCGTGCCGAGGCCGCGCTCGGACATGGCCTCGCGCAACTCCTCGTCCTCGATCAGCTTGCCGGCGCCTTCCATCGCAGTCAGCAGCGTGGCTTCCGTGAAGCGCGGCGGCGGCTGGGTGGCCTTGGCCTTGACCTCGACATCCTTGGTCCAGACCCGCTCGTTTTTTTCCAGCGGCGGCAGGTTCAGGTTCTCGCCGGCCTCTTCGCGGGTTTCCTGCGATTCCTTGCCATACACCGCGAGCCAGCCCGGCGTCACCAGCACCTTGCCTTCGGTCTTGAAGGCTTCCTTCTCCACCCGCGTGATGCGCGTCGTGATGTTGTACTCGGCGGATGGGTAGAAGATGGCCAGGAAGCGCTTGGTGACCAGGTCGTAGATCTTCTGTTCCGGCTCGGAAAGGTTCTTCGGCGTTGCCCCGGTGGGGATGATGGCGAAGTGGTCGCTTACCTTGGCGTTGTTGAAGATGCGCTTGTTGGGATGCACCCAGCCGTTCTTGACGATGGCGCCGGCGAAGCTGGCGTAGGCCGTGCCGGACATCGACGCGAGGGTTTCCTTGACCGTGCCGATATAGTCCTCGGGCAGGTGGCGGCTGTCGGTCCGCGGGTAGGTCAGCGCCTTGTGTCTTTCATACAGTGCCTGGGCGATGCCGAGGGTGTTCTTGGCCGAAAAACCGAAGCGACCATTGGCCTCGCGCTGCAGCGAGGTGAGGTCGTAGAGCATCGGGCAGGCTTCGGTCTTGGGCTTGCTTTCCTCTTCCACCGTGCCGTGCTGGCCGAGGCATTTCTTGCGCAAGGCATCGGCCTTGGCCTTGTCCCACAAGCGTTCGGCGCGGGCGTGCTCATCGTCGGCCTTCTTGAATTTCTCGTCGAACCAGCGGCCGCGGTAGGTTCCGGCGAGGCACTGGAACTCGCCTTCGACCTCCCAGTAATCGCGCGAGACGAAGGCCCGGATGCGGCTTTCGCGCTCGACCATGATCGCCAGCGTCGGCGTCTGCACGCGACCGATCGGTGTCTTGTAGAAGCCGCCCTCCTTGGAATTGAAGGCGGTCATGGCGCGCGTGCCGTTGATGCCGATCAGCCAATCGGCCTCGGAACGGCAACGCGCGGCGTCGGCCAGCGGCAGCATTTCATGGTCGGTGCGCAGATGCGCAAAGCCTTCGCGAATCGCGGTGGCCGTCATCGACTGCAGCCACAGGCGGCGGATCGGCTTCTGCTTGCTGCCCAGCGCGTGCTGCGCGACGTAACGGAAGATCAGTTCGCCCTCGCGTCCGGCGTCGCAGGCATTGACCAGGCCGGTGACATCCTTGCGCTTGATCAGGCGGGTCAGCAGCCGCAGCCGTTCCTGGGTCTTCTCGATGGGATTCAGCGCGAAATGCGGCGGGATCATGGGCAAGTGGGTGAAACTCCATTTGCCGCGCTTGACGTCGTATTCCTCTGGCACCGCAAGTTCCAGCAAGTGGCCGATGGCCGAGGACAACACATAGTCGTCGCTCTCGAAGTACTCGCCTGTTTTGGTAAAGCCTCCCAGCGCCTTGGCAATATCCTGGGCGACGGAAGGTTTCTCGGCGATGATGAGCTGCTTCATGGTGTGGGCTTTCCCCCCGACCCCCTTTCCACGAAAGGAGGTGACGGAGGCTCGCTATGCTCGAAATGGAACGTGGGACAAAGTGGGTCTACGGCAGCGGCGCATCATAAGCGCGCCTCTCACAATAAGGCAAGCCGCGATTTAGTTGAGCAGGATGCGGGTGATGTCTTCGCCGACGCCAAAATCCTCGTCGTCGCTTTCCTCGGCCAGGAGTTCTTCAAGGATCAGGGCATCGACTTCGTGGCGGTAGCGCCAGATTACCGCCAGCACGATTACCTTGAGTCGGTCCAGGCTGACTTCCTCGTCCGGCAGGGCCAAGGCGCGCTCGATGATGGCTTCGCGCAGCGGGGCATCGACGGCGCCGTGCTGTTCCAGAAAGGCGATGAAGCCGCGACAGGCAGCGGGCAGCCTCTCCTGCTCTTCCTCGCCGTAAATCCGTATCGCACCAGACATCAGCGGACTGCGGCAACGCTGGCTTTGTTCACCGGCGAGACCGTCCAGCCAGGACAGCGCGGCCGTGATGTCGTCGCTGCCGAAACCCGCGGCCGAAAGTTTTTTGGCCAGCACGGCGGGTTCCGGGCAGGCATCGGGCAGGTAGTTCTCGAACAGGTAAACCAGGATATCGATCATGAATGGAGCCTTTGGTAGAGGCCGCCGGGTAATTGGGCAACACGGCCGGCGAGTTCCATGGGCAGCAGCATGGCAAGAAGGTCGGCGGGCGTCAAGCCGCTGCGCGCAGAAAGAGTGTCCAGTGCGCAGGGCGCGTCGCCAAGAAAGGCGAGCACTTGCTCTTCACCGCTATCCCTCGTGACAGGGATGCGACTCGTTGCGACTGCTGCAGCACGGGTCGATTCCCAGCGCAATTCTTCCAGGATGTCCTGCGCCGATTCGACCAGTTTTGCGCCCTGCCGGATCAGTTGATGACAGCCGCGCGACAAGGGCGAGTGGATCGAGCCGGGAATCGCGAACACTTCGCGCCCTGATTCCGCGGCCAGTCGCGCCGTGATCAGCGAGCCGCTCTTCGGCGCCGCCTCGACCACCAGGCAGCCCAGGCCGAGTCCGGCGATGATGCGGTTGCGGCGCGGGAAATTGGAAGCCAGGGCAGGCGTGCCCAAAGGGAATTCGCTGAGGACGACGCCCTTGCCGGCGATGCGGCGGGCCAGCGCCTCGTTGCGCGCGGGATAGAGGCGGTCGGCACCGGTGCCGATCACCGCCACGGTGCCGGCAGGCGTCTCCAGCGCGCCGCGATGGGCGGCGGCGTCGATGCCCAGTGCCAGGCCGCTGACAATCGTCAGACCGGCATCGCCGAGCGCTTTGGCGAACGCTTCGGCGTCCCGTTCGCCCTGCGCGGTCGCATTGCGGCTGCCGACCACGGCCAGCATCGGACGATTCAGCGTTGAAGTGTTGCCTTTGGCGTAGAGCAGGATGGGCGGGTCATCCGAGCTCAGCAGGTTTTGTGGGTAGTCCTGGTCGACCAGGGTCAGCAGGTGATTGCCAGGCTGTCCCGCCCAGTCCAGCGCCGCCTCGACATCGGCACTGCACTCATGGCGCAGCAGCCGCTCGGCCAGGGCCAGGTCGACGGCGGCGGACAGCGCCCGCTGACTTGCGTCGAAAATTGCCTGCGGCAGTCCGAAGGTCTTGAGCAGGGCGCGCCGGGCTTCGCCGCCGACGCCGGGTACCAGCGTGAGACGGAGCCAGGAGGCTAGTTCTCGGCGATCCGTCATACCTTCGTCAGGGCGTACGTACCGTGTCGCCGACCACCACCGGATGCGTCGCATTCATGATCAGGGCGTAGGAGACCCGGTCGAACACGCGAAACACGAAGAGCAGGCCGTTGCGGGCGTCGGGAAGCTGGTAGTTGGTCTTCTCGCCCTTGTAGCGGTTGCTTACCTTGGCGCCGGCCAGGTCGGCGGCAAGCACGTGACCCGGCTCCAGCCCGTCAGCCTTGCCGCGGTTGAGCGTGACCACCGATTGCGGACCGCCGAAATTCACTCCGGCATAGATGGCGAGAACCTTGGCCTTGATCATTTTTTCCGGGGCGCGCGGAATGTAGTTCACCACATCCTGGCGCGGCGCCGACAGCAGGCGGTCGTCACGAGCGATTTCCTGCTTCGAGGTCAATACCAGGAAGCTCGACGGCACGCCTTCCTTGGTCAGGCGCGCGGTGCCGATGAACAATGCTTCGTGGCCAAGCGTCTCTTTCGTGTCGGGATCGAGCAGCGCCTTGCCGGTACGGAACAACTGCCAGACCTTGTGCTGGGCGGTGACCTCGGTGGTGTAGACGGTGTCGCCGGCGCCGGCGATGACGCGGTCGTTCTGCAGGGCGACCACGCGCGGGGCGGCGTCGAGACCGGTTTCGTCGAGTACGCGCGGCTCGCTGAGGAAGGGTTCGATCTCCTGCGGCGGGATCGACGGGATACCCTTCTTCAGCGGTTCGATGTACTCGCGGCGCGGTTCGGTGATGGTCACCAGCTTCAGCCGCGGCTGGCTGCTGCTCTTGTCGAGCACAATGACCTGGCCGGGATAGATGCGTTGCGGGTTCTTGATCTCTTCCGCATTCAGCTTCCACAGTTCGCCCCAGCGGTAGGGATCCTTGAGGAATTTTGCGGCAATGCTCCACAAGGTGTCGCCGGCCGTCACGACGTGCCGGTCGGGCGCGCCGGCGGCCAGTTCGAGTGGCTGTGTTCCCTGTGCCAGCGCAAGAGTGCTTGAAATGCTGATGAGCAGCGCAGATATAATGCGACGCATGGCGTGATCTCCTTGCCGAGTGTCCATGATGGATGGCGAAGCACCCAAGTATCCGCCCGATTCTGCCCGACAATTCCCCCAGCATCAATTCTTTCAAGAGCGGTTTCATGGCCCTATTGCCGATTTTGCGTTACCCCGATCCGCGGCTGCACAAGAAGGCCGTTCCCGTCGCGCAAGTGGATGCGCGCATCCGTCAGCTTGCCGCCGACATGGCCGAGACCATGTACGCCGCGCCTGGCATCGGCCTTGCCGCTTCGCAGGTGGATCAGCACATACGTTTGATCGTGATCGATATTTCCGAGGACAAATCGCAGTTGCAGGTCTTCATCAACCCTGAACTGCTGGAAAAGTCGGGCGAATGCGAAGGCGAAGAGGGCTGTCTGTCGGTGCCCGGCATCTACGAGACCGTGAAGCGCGCCAGCCACGTCCGGGTGCGCGCGCTGGGACTGGACGGTCAAGCCTTCGAACTGGCAGCCGACGATCTGCTGGCGGTCTGCATCCAGCATGAAATGGATCATCTGGAAGGCAAGGTCTTTGTCGAATATTTGTCGCGCCTCAAGCAGACGCGCATCAAGAGCAAGCTGATCAAGCAGGCGCGCGAGACGCTGTAGGGCCAGCCATGAAAATCATTTTTGCCGGCACGCCGGAATTCGCTGCGCGGGCGCTGGAAGCGCTGCTGGCGGCCGGGCACGAGGTGGTGCTGGTGCTGACCCAGCCCGATCGTGCCGCCGGACGCGGCATGGTTCTGCAGGCCTCCGCCGTCAAGAAAGTGGCGCTGGCCCATGGCATCCCGGTATTCCAGCCGGAGCGCCTGAAGGATCGGGCGACGCATGAACCGCTCCGCTCCGCATGCCTTGAGCATGGCGTCGAATTGATGGTGGTGGCCGCCTATGGCTTGATCCTGCCCCAGGCCGTGCTCGACCTGCCGCGCCGGGGTTGCATCAACATCCATGCCTCGCTCTTGCCGCGCTGGCGCGGTGCGGCGCCGATCCACCGCGCCATCGAAGCGGGCGACGCGCAATCCGGCATCACCATCATGCAAATGGAAGCCGGGCTCGATACCGGCCCGATGCTGCTGGCCGCGGCCGTCGATATCGATGCCCAGGACACCACCGGAACCTTGCATGACCGGCTCGCCGAACTCGGCGGCAGGCTCGTGGTCGATGCGCTGGCGCGCTTCGGCCAGCTGGTGCCGGTGCCGCAGCCGGACGCCGGCGTGAGCTACGCCAACAAGATCGACAAGACCGAGGCCAAACTGGACTGGAACCAGCCCGCCGCGGTTCTGGCGCGCAAAGTGCGCGCCTTCAACCCGTTTCCCGGCGCCGTCGTGACGCTGGACGGACAGACGGTCAAGGCCTGGCGCGGCGATGTGGCGGCCGGCAACGGGCGGCCCGGCCAGGTGTTGGCTGCCGATGCGGCCGGCATCGTGGTGGCCTGTGGCGAAGCCGCCTTGCGTCTTACCGAATTGCAGAAACCCGGCGGTCGCCGTGTCACCAGCGCCGACTTTCTGCACGGCAACCCTTTGCGGCCGGATTGACCCGCCGCATACCCGTGCCGCCACGTCGCCATGCTGACTGAAACGCGAGGCAGATTGCGCTGGCTGGGCTTGCTGCTGTTGCTGGGTCTGGGCGCGGCATCTGCCGCCGAAATCAAGAACGTGGTCGCCTATCAGCAGGCGGATCGCGTGGTCGTCAGCTACGACCTGGAGGACGCTAACCCGGTCGATGCGCACGCGTGCGCCAGCGCCCCGCGTCCCGATCTGTGCCAGGAATCGATCGGTACTTCCGTCGCCGCGCTGTTTGCCATCAACGGCCACCTGTATTCGCACGAATCATTGCGGCTCGAAGGCGATGTCGGCCGCAAGGTCACGCCGGGCAAGGGCCGGCGCTTTTCGTGGAATGTCCTCCAGGATTTTCCGCAGGGCATTGCGAGCGATATTTTGCTCAGCGTCACGTCCAGCCAAAAACGGCTGCGCGAGAGCGATGTGGTGTCGATGAGCGACCAGCAAACCGAGGTGTTCAGGTGGATCGATGCCGAGCAAATCAAGCTTGCGGAAGCCAATCGCAGCCTGGTTTTCAGCGACGGGACGCAGCGGCTGGCGGCGAAGATCGACGAGGTCGTCAATGCCGCCTACGCGCTGGAGCCGGATCAAGCGCATCTGGCGAAATCGCGTTACTACTGCGCGCGGTTTTCCGGCGCCAATGTCGCCAAGGACCAGCTGGCGGCGCAGTGGCAGAAAAGCAAAAGCAGCCCGCCACCGGCGATCGACGACGCCACGCATGAGAAATACTTCAACTGTCTGCTCGGTTCGCTCGACCCGCACAGTGCCTACCTGACGCCCGAAGCTTTTCGCGAACTGCAAGTGGGAACCAAGGGCAGTTTCGCCGGCTTGGGCATGGAAGTCGCGCTGAAGAACGGCATACCGGTGGTCGTCAGCCCGATCGAAGACACTCCGGCGTTTCGAGCCGGAATCCTGGCCGGCGACCGGATTCTCGAAATCGACGCCAGGTCCACCAAGGACATGCCGCTCAACGATGCGGTGAAACTGATGCGCGGGCCGAAGGGGACCCGCGTGAGCTTGACCCTCCAGCGCGAAGGCCAGGCGGCGCCATTGCGCCTGACGCTGGTGCGCGACGTCATCCTGGTGCGCAGCGTACGCTTTCGTTCGCTCGCCGACGGCTACGGCTATGTCCGCATCGCGCAGTTCCAGGAACGCACCGCGGACGACGTCGGTGCGGCCCTCGATTCGCTGCGGGCGGCCAGCGGCGGAAGCTTGAAAGGCTTGGTGCTCGACTTGCGCAACGACCCCGGCGGCCTTCTCAACTCGGCCGTCAGCGTCGCCAGCCGCTTCATCGATGCCGGTCTGATCGTTTCCATGCAAGGCCGCGAAAAGAGCAGCAACCAGCACTACCAGGCGCAGCGTGTCGCCAAGGAACCCGCCTACCCGATCGCGGTGCTGATCAACGGCGGCAGCGCCAGCGCCTCGGAGATTCTCGCGGGTGCCTTGCAGGACCACCGGCGGGCGACGGTGGTCGGTGCCCGAAGTTTCGGCAAGGGGTCGGTGCAGACCATCGTGCCCATTGACCAGGGTGCGCTCAAGCTGACCACCGCCATCTACTACACGCCTAACGGGAAGTCCCTGCAGCAGGTCGGCATCGAGCCGGACATAGCGCTTGACCAGGACGGATCCATCGATGAAGGAAGCATAAGTTTTGCCCAGCGCCTGCTGCGCGAACCGTCCGCCACCAGGAATCTCGCGGTGCGCACGGACAGGGTGGAACAACTGAAAATCGAGGAGTTCTTTGCGCTCTACAAGAACGCCGTGCGCGCCAGGGTGGCGGTGGCGGCGCCCGCCGCCGGCAGACTCGCCGGTAACCAGGTGCCGCCGCGAGTCGATCCCGTGCCGAGCGTGGCGACGCTGGCTGCGCAGCCCGACGAGCAGCGCGTCGCCCTGGTCATCGGCAATAGCGCATATCCGACCGCCGCGCTGAAGAACCCGGTCAACGACGCACGGGCCATCTCGGCAAAATTCAGAACCCTGGGCTTCGACGTCATTACCCGCGAGAACGTCAAGCAGAAGGACATGACGCGGGCCATCACCCGGTTCGGCGAAAAGCTGGCCAAGAGCGGCACCGTGGGCATCTTCTACTATGCCGGCCACGGCATGCAGGTCAGGGGCAAGAACTACCTGATTCCGGTCGATGCGCAGATATCGTCCGAAGCCTCGGTGCGCAGCGAGGCGGTCGACGTCGATTCCCTGCTGGAGCAACTGGCCACCAGCGCACTGGGCATCGTGATCCTCGATGCCTGCCGCAACAATCCCTTCGAGCGGCGCTTCCGCGGCTCGGCGGGCGGGCTGGCGCAGATGGACGCGCCGAAAGGCACGCTGATCGCCTACGCCACGGCGCCGGGCAAGGTGGCGTCGGACGGTGACGGACGCAACGGCCTCTACACCCAGGAATTTCTCCGGATGCTGGATGAACCCGGCCTGAAAGTCGAGGATGTCTTCAAGCGGGTGCGGCGGCGCGTTGCCGATGCCACCGCGGACCAGCAGGTGCCATGGGAATCCTCTTCGCTGACCGGCGATTTCTATTTTGTCAGGACCGCCCAGACCGCGCCCGCTGGCCGTGCGCAGGATGCCGAACTGCTGTTCTGGCAGAGCGTCCGCGAGAGCAAGGACGCCGACGATTTCAGCGCCTACCTGAAGAAATATCCGAATGGTCAGTTTGCCGACATCGCGCGCAATCGCCTGAAGGGCCTGTCCGTCACCAAGCGTCGCTGACCGCCGGCGGTGTCAGCGCGCGGTCGTCGATGGCGGCAAGGCGTCGCTTTGCTCCTGCCGGATCAGCCATGTCTGCTCGGAATTCACCAGCGTCAGGGTTTTGATGCTGCTTTCGCGGCCCTTGTCGGAGCGGTACTCCTGTACGAAGCGGGCCCTGGCCTGATCGCCTTCGATCACGATGGTCAGATTACGAACCCCGACGTAGATCCACGCCTTTTCTGCGATGCGCTCACGGCGTCGTGCTTCCCACTGTTGCCGGGATTCACCTGCCCCGGTTTGAAAGTCCGGGGCATAGGCAGCGAGATAGCGATCAACATCCCGCAGCGTCCAGGCATCGGCCCAACGCGCGATGGCGAGCAAGATCCGGTCATCGACGCCGGCGACTGCGGGGGCAGCGGGGGCAGCGGGGGCAGCCGCTGCCCGGGTCCCTGCATCAGTGGCTCCGGTTCGTTTCGGCGCGGTTTCCTCTTGCCTTGCCTGCGCAAGCTGCGCGCTGTCGACGTCGGCGGCCGGCGGGGGTGGCACCACGATGCAGAGCGGCAGGTGGGCATCGCCGGATCGCGCGGTCTCCAGCATTCGCGCCGCCAATTCGTGGCCCTGGGCCGCTGCGCGCTGAAACAGCGCAGCGGCATGGCCGTCGTCGCGCTCGATGCCGCCGCCGTTGGCGTACATCCAGCCGAGCCGATAGGCCGCATCGGCATTGCCCTGGCGGGCAGCGGCGCAATACATTTCCGCTGCCCGTCCGGCATTGCTGGGGACGCCTTCGCCGCGCTCATATCGAAGCGCCGCGGCAATCAAGGGGTCGGCACTTTGCGGCGCGGGGGCGGGTTCGCTGGCAAACACCGGCAGCGCCAGCAGCGTCCCGAGGAAACCCACCGCACGTCCCCGGCCGGGCTTCGCCTGGCCGCGCCGTCTTGCCTCATACCCCCACATAGCGTCCTGCCTTGTGATTGACCGCGATGACGAGGTTCAGCGCCAGGGCGCCGATGATCGACAGGCCGACGCTGAGCGGGTCGCGCACCAGCAGCGCGGCGCCGACGATGACGCAGTCGACCGCCATCTGGAACTTGCCGGCAGGCCAGCCGCGCGTGTTTTGCAGATACAGGGCGAGCACGCCCAAGCCGCCCAGGCTGGCCTTGTGCCGGATCAGGATCAGCAGCCCGACGCCGGTCAGGAAGCCCGCCATCACGCTGGCAAACAAGCTGTCGAGGCTCTGGATCGAAATCAGCAGCGGCAACGCTTCGGTATAGATGGCCAGCAGGCTCACCGCAGCAAAGGTCTTGACCGTAAATTCCCAACCCATTGCGCGGATGGCGAAAACGTAGAAAGGCAGGTTGATGGCGAACACCACCAGACCCATCGGCCAGCCGCTGGCGTAGTGGACCAGGAAGGCGAGTCCGACCGAGCCGCCGGTCAGCAGACCGGCCTGGCGAAACAGCAGCACGGCGAAGGCGACGAAGAGCGGTGCCACCAGCAGCGCCTGGAGGTCTTCGGCCAGGGAGTGGGGAACAACGACAGCGTTTGCCATGAACTTGGAGCAGGTTGGGAAGTTGCCAGTGTAGACCAGCCGTCCCGCCCGGATGTCCGCCTGACGTCGGCCAGCGGCGCCGGGCATGCGGCATTGACACCGTGCGGCGAGAGAGTACAGTCGCGCCCGTCATGCACATCGCCTATCCACTGCTGCCGCCCCCGCGTAGTGCCGAGACCGTCTGCGGTCCCGTGCGCTTCGGTGTCAGCGCGGTCGCCAAGCACGCCCCGCCCCTGCTCCGCCGCTGAATCCTGCCGTCCTGCCGGAGGCACGGTCTTCCGGCCTCGATTCATCGTTGTGGAGTCATCATGCCATTTCAAACCATTCGCCCTGCCGCACCCGCACACCCGGTGTCCGTCGGCGCGGTGCCGGGTGTTTTGCCGATCGTCGGCGGTCGCGTCGAATTGCAGTTGCTGACCACGCTGAAGTGCAATCTCAAATGCACCTACTGCTCCCTGGGCGTCGGCGAGGTGCTCGGCTCGCAGACCGAGCTCAAGTACGACATCGACCAGCTGGCCGCCTTCGTCGATCGGCATTTGGCCGGCAAGGAGGTCTATGTCACCTTCTACGGCGGCGAGCCGACGCTCAACAAGAGCCTGATGCTGGACGTCATGCAGCGCTTTCCCGGGTTCCGCTTCCAGTTGCAGACCAATGGCACCCTGCTCGACAGCCTGCCGTCGTGGGCGCTGGCGCGCCTGTCGAATGTTCTCGTATCGATCGACGGCGGCGAAGAAATCACCGATGCCTATCGTGGGCGCGGCATCTGGGCCAGCGTCATGCGCAATGTGCGAGGCATCCGCGAAAAAGTCGGCGGCACCCTGACGGCGCGCGTCACCTGGGGCAATCCGGCGACCCGCTTCGAGGAACTCGACGGCCTCGCCGAGACTTTCGATTATCTGTACTGGCAGTTCGTCGCCGACGAAATGTACGCGGGGGATTCGGTCGAGCGGCGCAAGGCGGTGCTGGTGCAACTGATCGACAAGTTCTTCTCGCGCAGTGACGTACTGTATCCACTGGTGCCGCTGATGGGCATCGTGCGCAACAAGCTGCTGCCGAACCGTGGCGTCGAGCTCTACGCTGGGCAGACCCAATGCCGCGTCTCGACCCATCTGCTCAATGTCATGCCCAACGGCCAGATCTTCCCCTGTCCCGACATGATGTACGTACCGGCAATGCAGATGGGCGAGATCCAGGGCAACTGGCTGCGGGCCAGCCCCCTGCAGCCGCATGCGGACATGCCCTGCGAGGGGTGCGAGGCATTCTCATGGTGCCGCCGCAACTGCATGAAGAACCTGTACCTGGGCTATGTGAAAAACGACGAGCGCTATCGGCACAACGTGGTCGAGCCGATCTGCGATCTGCTGCGCTTCATGGGTCGCGAAATCGACCGGCACGATCCGCAGGCGTGGTTCGCCCGCCTGCCGCTGCCCCAGCGCCAGCGCCTGCTGGATGCCGAAGTCTATGAGTACGTGGAAATAATGCCCTGAGCGCCGGCGCCCGGCTGCGGGCGAGCAGGCCGATTATGCATGACAATGAAATACAACCCTTTCTCGCTGCGAAAGGCGTATTCTCTCGCCGAGGAGGAGGGAAGCCGGCGCGGCTGCTGGGTGGGTGCCGCGGCACGCGATGTAGGTGCCGCCATACCGTGCCCGCCCCGCGGTGGGCCACTGGTTTCCGGATCGTCTTGCGATGGAAAAACAAGAAGCCGCTGGATTGACCAGATGGATCCGCCACGCGGTGACGGCCGAAGGCGATGCGCTGGCGCCGTACCGGGATCGCATCATGCTCTCGATGGGAGGCATGGCAGTGGTATTGCTGACGCCTTTCATGCTCAACAATTTCGTGCAGGGTCGTTGGCTGCTCGCGGTCATCATCCTCGTCATCCAGTCGATCACCTTCACCAATGTCTATGCCGTGTGGCGCGGCTGGCGTGCGCCGATACCCTCGGCGCTGCTGATGCTGCCCTTCGTTGCCGGCATTACGGCGGCGGTGGTGGTGCAAGGGGTGCCGGGCGTGCTCTGGAGCTATCCCGTCATCGTCTACTGCTATTTCATCGTCAGCCGCCGCGTCGCGATCGTTTGCAGCCTGGTGATGCTCGTCTATTTTTCCGGGCTGGCGGCCCATTACATCGAACCGGCGCTGGCGCTGAGGCTGTTCGCGACGCTGTTGTTGACCATCGTCATGATCAACATCGTGCTGAGCGTGATCGCCGATTTGCACAAGATCCTCGCCAACCAGGCACTGACCGACCCGCTGACCGGCATCTTCAACCGCCGTTTCATGGACCAATGCCTGGTCGCGCTGGTGGCCCGCGCGCAGCGGCGACCGATTGTGGCTGCCATGCTGATGATCGATGCGGACCATTTCAAGCAGATCAACGACGACTGGGGACACGATCAGGGCGATCGGGTGCTGCAGCGGATCGTGCAGATCGTTGGCGCGCGCATGCGCCAGGGCGAAAAGCTGTTCCGCTGGGGCGGCGAGGAATTCGTCCTGCTGCTGGAGGAGGCCGACGCCGAAGGGGCGATGGTGGTGGCTGAGGACATTCGTCGCGCTGTCGAGGCGGCCGATATCCTGCCTGGCCGTCGGGTGACGGTGAGCATCGGCGTCAGTCAATATCAGGACGGGCAGACGGTCGAGGCGTGGACCAAGGCGGCCGACGCCGCGCTGTATCAGGCCAAGGCCGCGGGCCGCAATCGGGTGGTCAGGGAGTCTGCGGCGGCGTCAGCCGAGTTGGTGGCCTGATCGCCGTCGCAGGCGTCGATCCGGCGCGGCGTGATTGTTTCCTCTGGATTCGCAAGCCCCTCATAAGCGTGTCCCGCATGGCGTTAGACTGCCGCCATGAAAGATTCCTCCCACCGCGCCGCTTCCCTGGCCGAAGCCCTGTTGGGCGCTGCCCAACTGATCGCCGCCGTTCTGGGCGGACGCAATTTCGATGTGGCGCTGGCTGCGGCGCCGTTGTCGGGCGTCACCCGCGCAGCGGCGATGGATCTGGCCTATTCGACGCTGCGCGCCTGCGGTCGCGGCGATTTCCTGTTGGCCCGCCTGCTCGAGCGTCCACTGCAGGACAAGACCGCCCGTGGCCTTCTGCTGGCTGCACTGGCGAGGCTCGAAGCGCGGCCCGACGAGGCGCATACCACGGTGGATCAGGCGGTCAGTGCCGCGGCGCGAGTCTCACACGGCCGTTTCAAGGGCCTTGTCAATGGCGTGCTGCGCAACTTTCTGCGTCGGCGCGAAGAGCTGCTGGCCAATGCCGACGCCGATCCGGTGGCGCACTGGCAACATCCGGCGTGGTGGATTGCACGCTTGCGCCAGGACCATCCCGCGCATTGGGAAGGCATTCTCGCCGCAGGCAACAGCCATCCGCCGATGTGCCTGCGCGTCAATCGCCGCCGTGTCACCAGCGCCGACTATCTCGCCCAACTCGACGCGGCCGGCGTGGCGGCGCACAGCCGCGATGACGTTGCCATCCTGCTCGAAAAGCCGCTGCCGGTGGAGCGCCTCCCGGGTTTTGGTGCGGGCCTCTGTTCGGTGCAGGACTGGGGTGCGCAAGCCGCGGCGCGGCTACTCGATGCGCGGGACGGCATGCGTGTGCTGGATGCCTGCGCGGCGCCCGGCGGCAAGGCGGCGCATGTGCTGGAATTCGCACGGGTCGAACTGACGGCGCTCGATGCCGATGCCGCGCGCGCCGCGCGGATCACCGACAATCTGGCGCGTCTGGGCTTGATGGCGACGGTCAAGGTGGCCGACGCGCGCGCCGTCGGCGACTGGTGGGACGGCCGTCCCTATCACCGTATCCTGGCCGACGTGCCCTGTTCGGCCTCGGGCGTGGTGCGCCGCCATCCGGATGCAAAATGGTTGCGGCGCGAATCCGACATCGCCGGTTTCGCCGCCACGCAGAAGGCCATTCTCGATGCCTTGTGGCGAACTCTCGCTCCAGGTGGCAAAATGCTTTATGCCACCTGCTCGGTATTTGGGGAGGAGAATGACCGCCAGGTAGAAGCTTTTGTCGATCGCCACGGCGATGCCCGGCGGCTGCCGACAACTATCGAAGCACAACAGCACCATTTGCCCGATGCCGAACATGACGGCTTTTATTACGCGCTGCTGCAAAAGGATTGAGGCCGGACTGTCGACGCTGGCATTGGCGCTGCTGTTGCTGACCGCCTTCGGCGCACAGGCCGGCAGCATCGAGCCGAAGCGTGCCGCCCTGACTCCCGGCGAAGACGGCTACACGCTGTCCGCCGAATTCGCGCTTGACCTCGGCAACCGGCTCGAAGACGCTGTGGCGCGGGGCGTTCCGCTCTACTTCAATCTCGAATTCGTGCTCGAGCGCAGCCGCAAGTACTGGGTCAACGAGCACGTCACGACGCGCAGCCTGAGCTATCGCCTGGCCTACAGCAGCCTGACGCGGCAGTACCGGCTGACCACCGGCAACCTGCACCAGAACTTCGGCAGTCTGGCCGAGGCCTTGCGCGTGGTCGGCCGCATTGCGGCGTTGCCGGTGGTGGATCAGGACGCCATCAAGGCCGGCGAGTCCTACGAGGCGGCGGTGCGCCTGGCGCTCGACCGCAGCCAGTTGCCGAAGCCCTTCCAGGTCGATGCCATCACGGATCGCGCCTTGCAGGTCGATGCCAAGGTGCTGCGCTGGCAATTCGTCGCGCCCGCGGTGGCGCCATGAGGGTAGCGCTTGCGGTAGTCGCCGCGCTGGGCGCCATCCTGCTGTTCCTGTTGGCGTCGGCGTCGGCCAATACCGCGCTGTTCGCCGCGAACTATCCCTGGTTGCTGGCGATCAACGGCGCGGCCGCGGTCGCGTTGCTGGTGCTGGTCGGACTCCAGCTGCGGCGCCTGCGCCGCGACTTCAGGAGCGGCGTGTTCGGCTCGCGCCTGAAATCGCGCTTGCTGTTGATGCTGTCCTTGATGGCCGTGCTGCCCGGCGCGCTGGTGTATGGCGTCTCGATGCAGTTTGCGGTGAAGAGCATCGATTCATGGTTTGACGTGCGTGTCGATGCCGCGCTGGAGGGCGGCCTCAACCTGGGCCGCAGCGTGCTCGACAGCCTGCAGGCCGATTTGCTGGCAAAAACCCGTGCCGCGGCGCTGGATCTGGGCGACGATGGCTTCGTCAGTCCGAGCCGGCTGAATCGGTTGCGCGAACAAGCGGGCGCCCAGACCGCGACGCTGGTGACGCTTTCCGGCCAGGTACTGGGCAGCAGTTCAGGTGAGCTGGGCAGCCTGCTGCCTTCGCTTCCTGCACCCAGCCAGTTGCGCCTCGCCCGCAGCGGACGCGGGCTCGCGCTGATCGGTGACGCCGAGGGCGGCGGACTGATGCTGCGCGCCCTGGCGCCGGTGAGCAGCAGCGGCCTCACGCTCGATCCGCGGATTCTGCAATTGACGCTGGCGGTACCGCCGTCGATCGTGAAAAGTGCCGAAAGCGTCGAGGCGGCGCATCGCGACTATCAGGAGTTGCAATTGGGACGGGCCGGCCTCAAGCGCATTTACACGCTGACCCTGACGCTGGCGCTGCTGCTGGCCCTGTTCGCTGCCATCGCGCTGGCATTTTTTCTTGCCGAGCGCCTGGCGCGTCCGTTGCTGATCCTGGCCGAAGGCACCCAGGCGGTCGCCAGCGGCGACTTCACGCCGCGCGCCACGGTGGAGGCCTCCGATGAGCTCGGCGTGCTGACGCATTCCTTCAACAGCATGACGCATCAGTTGGGCGAGGCGCGGGCCCAGGCCGAGCATCATCGCCAGGAGATGGAGGCGACGCAGGCCTACCTGGAATCCGTGCTGGCGAATCTGTCGGCCGGCGTGCTGGCCTTCGACCTGCGCTTTCGCCTGCGCGCGACGAATCGCGGCGCCTTGGCGATTCTTGGCGACGATCTCTCCGGCTTCGAGCAGACGCGCCTGCAGGACTGGCCGCGCCACGAAACGCTGGCGGGGGCCATCCTCGGCGGCTTCGCGCGGCGCGGCGACGAGTGGCAGGAGCAACTCGAAATCGCGCGTCCGGACGGCATGTCGCAGGCCCTGCTGGTACGCGGCACGGCCTTGCCGGCGGCGGGCGGCGGCGGCTATGTGGTGGTGTTCGACGACATCACGCGGCTGATCGCCGCGCAGCGCTCCGCGGCCTGGGGCGAAGTCGCGCAACGCCTGGCGCATGAGATCAAGAATCCGCTGACGCCGATCCAGTTGTCCGCCGAGCGGCTGCAACTCAAGCTGTCCGACGAGTTGACGGGGGCCTCGCGGGAATTGCTGGACCGTGCGACGCAGACCATCGTCAATCAGGTCGAGGCGATGAAAAACATGGTCAATGATTTCCGCGACTATGCGCGCACGCCGCTGCCGCAACTCGCCGCGGTCGATCTCGCGGCCCTGATCGGCGAGGTGCTGGGCCTTTACGAAAATTCGAAGGCCGCCATCGGCGTCGTGCCAGCGCCGACTCCTGGTACGCTGCCCACGGTGCTGGCCGACGCCAACCAGTTACGCCAGGTGCTGCACAACGTCCTCACCAATGCCCAGGATGCCCTCGCCGACACCGTGGCGGAGCCGCGCATCACGCTTGGCATGGCGCAGGAAGGCGGGCGCGTGCGGCTCACCGTCAAGGACAACGGTCCGGGTTTCCCGCCGCAAATCCTTTCCCGCGCCTTCGAGCCCTATGTCACCACGAAGTCAAAGGGCACCGGGCTGGGACTGGCGATCGTCAAGAAAATCGTGGATGACCACGGCGGCGAGATTCGGTTGGCGAACAATCATGGCGGCGAAGTCAACATCTGGCTGCCGCTGGCAACGCAGGATGCGGTAAAGAGGATCTAGGAAAATGCCAAAGATACTGGTGGTCGACGACGAAATCGGAATCCGCGAATTGCTGTCGGAGATACTGCGCGACGAAGGACATGACGTTGAGCTCGCGGAAAACGCCGCCACTGCGCGGGCGGCACGCGAGGCTGGACGCCCCGACATGGTCTTGCTCGACATCTGGATGCCCGATACCGATGGCATCACTTTGCTGAAGGAGTGGGCCGGCAACGGCCAGCTCAACATGCCGGTGGTGATGATGTCGGGCCATGCCACGATCGACACCGCGGTGGAGGCGACCCGGATTGGCGCACTGGATTTTCTGGAAAAGCCGATCGGCATGCAAAAACTGCTGGCGGCAGTGAGAAAGGCGCTGGAGCGCAGCGCTCGCCATGTCGGCGGCGGCCTGTCGCTGGCGGCGTTTGCGCGTCCCGGCCCCCTGCGCGACCTCAAGCGCCGGCTGGACCAGGTGCTGGCGAAGAGTCCGTTGCTGTTGCTGCGTTCCGCGCCCGGAGGCCTGGTCGAACTGGTGGCGCGCACCGCGCAGGTCGCCGGCAAGCCGTGGATCGACCTGGCGCACGACTCAAATCCCTTGAGTATCGAAGTCCTGCAACGCGCCGCCGGAGGCGTGCTGTGGTGCGAGGAATTGGCGCGCCTGACCCGCTTGCAGCAGAAAAACCTGCTGTTCGCCGCCGAACGTCTCGATCGCTACAGCCTGCGCCTGGTGGCGGCCACCACCCACAGCAGCGCGGAACTGGCGGCCCTGGGCTGGGAGGAGACCGGGCTCGCGCGGCTGTTCGAAACCGGACTCGGGGTGCCCAGCCTGGCCGAATTGAAAGACGAGGTGCCGGACATCGCCGCGCATCTGCTGACGCAATTGATGGAAAGCGACGAGATTCCGTTGCGGCGTTTTTCCAGTGCCGCCCTCAACGCCCTGCGCCAGCATGCCTGGGAGGGCGGCTATGGCGAACTCAAGGGTGCGGTGAAGTCGCTGGCGCTGGCCAGCCTGGGCGAGGAGATCGGCGAAGAGGAAGCGCTGCAACTGTTGGCGCCGGGCGGCGAGCCCAGCCTGGTGCCGGCGGGTCTGGCGCCGGAAGTGATCGACCTGCCCTTGCGCGAGGCGCGCGAAGCCTTCGAGCGCATGTATTTCGAGTATCACCTGGCGAAGGACGGCGGCAACATGACGCGCCTGGCGGACAAGACTGGACTGGAACGCACCCACTTGTATCGCAAGCTCAAAGACCTTGGTCTGCGTTAGGCGCCACATCATGAAAATCGTCATCCTCGGCGCCGGTCAGGTCGGCGCTTCAGTAGCCGAGGCGCTGGCCTCCGAAGCCAACGACATCACGGTGGTGGACCAAAGCGGGCCTTGTCTGGCGCAACTCGCCGACCGCCTCGACGTGCGCACCGTGACCGGCAATGCGGCGCTGCCCTCGGTACTCAAGAACGCCGGCATCGAGGACGCCGAAATGCTGGTGGCGGTGACCCAGTCCGACCAGACCAACCTGGTGGCCTGCAAGATCGCGCGGGGCTTGTTCAACGTGCCGACGCGGATCGCGCGACTGCGCGGAGTGGATTTTTTGGCGGACGAGGGAATGCTCGGCGACGACATGTTCAGCGTCAGTCACGCGATTTGTCCCGAGCAGGAGGTCACTGACTACATCGCGCGACTGATTGCGTTTCCCGAGGCGCTGCAAGTCCTCGAGTTTGCCGATGGCAGCGTTACCCTGGTGTGCGTCCGCGCCTACGAGGGTGGGCTGTTGGTGGGCAAGACCATCAACACCATGAAGGAACATCTGGGATCCCGCGTCGAAGCCCGCATAGCGGCGATCTTCCGCGACTTGCAGCCGGTGGATCCGGAGGGCAACACGGTCATCGAGGCCGGCGACGAGGTCTTCCTCCTGGCGGCGACGCGTTTCATCCGCCCGGTCCTGCGCGAACTGCGACGCATGCAGAAGCCGGTCAAGCGGGTGATGATCGCGGGTGGCGGCAACATCGGGGCGCGCGTCGCCGAAGCGCTGCAAGCCAATCACGAGGTCAAGATCATCGAGCGCGATCCGCGCCGCGCCGAAACCATAGCGGTGCGTTTGCGCAAGGCGCTGGTGCTGTGCGCCGAAGCCACCGACGAAAAGATCCTGGCGCAGGAGAATATCGATGAAATGGACATGTTCCTCGCCCTGACCAACGACGACGAGGACAACATCATGGCGGCGTCGCTGGCCAAACGCTTGGGCTGTCCGCGCGTGTTGGCGTTGATCAACCGCCGCGCCTACGCCGACATGGTGCAGGGCGGCCCGATCGACATCGGCCTCTCGCCGGCGCAGATTTCCATCGGTTCGCTGCTGGCCTATGTGCGGCGCGGGGATGTGGAGCGGGTGCACAGCTTGCGCCGCGGAGCAGCCGAGGCGCTCGAACTGGTGGTGCATGGCGATCGTTCGACGTCGAAGGTGGTGGGCCGTCGCATCGAAGAGTTGCCGGTGATCAAGGGCGCGCGCATTGCCGCCATCGTGCGCCGCGGCAGGGACGCCAGCGTCGTGCAGCGCGAAGGATTCCTGGTCGATGAGCTGCTCGACGAGGTGGTGATGCCCCATCACGATACCGTGATCGAGACGGGGGACCATGTCGTGGTGTTTTGCACCCGCAAGCAGCTCGTGGCGCAAGTCGAAAAACTGTTCCAGGTCAGCGCCGGGTTTTTCTGATGTTCTATCGCCTGCTGCCGGTCAGCCACGTCCTCGGCGGGATGCTGATGTTTTTCAGCATCACCTACCTGATGCCGATTGCAAGTTCGGTAATCTACAACGATGGCACCTTGCTCGACTTTATCGACGCGATGACGATCTCGTTCGCCGCCGGTTTCGTGCTCTGGTTCGGCACTCGCCGCCATAAGCGCGAACTGAAGCCGCGCGACGGTTTTCTGCTGGTGACCCTGGCTTGGATCCTGATGGCGGCGATCGCGACGCTGCCGCTGATACTGGTGATCGACGGCCTGTCCTTCACCGATGCCTTTTTCGAGACCTTGTCGGGCTTGACCACCACCGGGGCCACGGTACTCACCGGACTCGAGAAGTTGCCGCCGTCCTTGAACGTCTGGCGCCATGAACTCAACTGGTTGGGCGGAATGGGCATCATCGTGCTTGCCGTGGCGATCCTGCCGCTCCTGGGCGTCGGCGGCATGCAGCTGTACAAGGCAGAGACGCCGGGGCCGATGAAGGACTCGAAGCTGACCGCGCGCATCGCGGATACGGCCAAGGCGCTCTGGCTGGTGTATTTCGGCATTACGGTGGCTTGCATCCTTGCGCTCAATGCGGTTGGCATGAACTGGCTGGACGCCATCTGTCACGCTTTTGCCGCGCTCTCGCTAGGAGGTTTTTCAACCTACGATGCCAGCGTCGGCCAGTTCGATTCGGCGGCCATCGAAGCCGTGCTGATTTTCTTCATGCTGGTGGCGGCGATCAACTTCGCCACGCACTACCTTGCCTGGCAGGGACGTTCGCTCAAGGCCTACTGGTCGGATATGGAAGCCAAGGCGGTGCTTGCGCTGATCGGCGTCAGCACCCTGGTCTGCACCATGTACCTGCTGGCGCGGGGGGTCTATCCGGATTTCGCGACCGCGTTTCGTCACGTCGCCTTCAACCTGGTTTCGATCGCCACCGATTGCGGCTTTGCCAGCCAGGATTACGACAAGTGGCCGATCTTCGTGCCGCTGTGGATGCTGTTCCTGTCCTGCGTCACGGTGTCCTCCGGCTCCACCGGCGGCGGCATCAAGATGATCCGCACGCTGATTCTCGCCCAGCAGGGCCTGGTGGAACTCAAGCGCCTGGTACATCCCCAGCTTGTGGCGCCGTTGCGTGTGGGCAATACCGCGATTCCGGCGCAGATTGCCGGCGCCGTGCTCGGATTCATTTTCCTTTACATCCTTGCCGTGGGCGAGCTGACCTTTTTCCTGGTCGCCAGCGGCCTCGATTTCACCTCGGCCATCACGGCCATCGTCGCCTGCATCAACAATGCCGGCCCCGGCCTCAATGTCGTCGGTCCAGCGCAGAACTATGCCGCGCTGACCGACTTCCAGACCTGGGTGTGCGCTTTCGCCATGCTAATCGGGCGTCTTGAGGTGCTGTCGGTTTTTGTCCTGTTCACGCCGGCCTTCTGGCGCCGCTAGGGCCACGGGTCAGCGGGGGCGGGGCTTGCAGTGCCCGGGCGTCCGCAGTGCGTGCAGGCAAGATGCGATAATCCAATCTTTGCCTTGCCGGATTGCCCCTCATGTCACCTTCGTCCCGCCCCAAGAACGATACATTCCTGCGTGCGCTGTTGCGCGAGCCCGTCGACTACACCCCGGTCTGGTTGATGCGCCAGGCCGGGCGCTACCTGCCCGAGTACAACGAAACGCGTCGTCGGGCCGGCAGTTTCCTGAATCTGTGCAAGAACCCGCAACTCGCTTGCGAGGTCACGCTGCAACCCTTGGCGCGTTTCGAGCTCGACGCTGCGATCCTGTTTTCGGACATTCTCACCGTGCCCGACGCAATGGGCCTTGGCTTGTATTTCGCCGACGGGGAGGGGCCGAAGTTCGAACGTCCCCTGCGCGAGGAATGGGCGATTCGCGACCTGACGGCGCCCGATCCCAATGTGCACCTGCGCTATGTGATGGATGCGGTGGCCGAGATTCGTCGTGCGCTGGCCGGCTCGGTACCGCTGATCGGCTTTTCCGGCAGCCCGTGGACCCTGGCCTGCTACATGGTGGAGGGTGGTTCCGGTGCGGCAACCGATTACCGCACGATCAAGACCATGCTCTACGACCGGCCCGATCTGCTGCACCACGTGCTGAATGTAACGGCTACTGCGGTCACCGATTACCTCAACGCCCAGATCGAGTCCGGCGCGCAGGCCGTCATGATTTTCGATTCCTGGGGTGGCGCCTTGTCGCACGCGGCCTATCGCGAGTTCTCGTTGGCCTACATGCAGCGCATCGTCGCCGGACTCAAGCGCAGCCACGACGGCGAGCGCATTCCCAGCATCGTGTTTACCAAGGGTGGCGGCCAATGGCTGGAGGCGATCGCCGACATCGGCTGCGATGCGGTGGGCCTCGATTGGACCACCGATCTCGGCGAGGCGCGCCGGCGCGCCGGTGATCGTGTTGCATTGCAAGGCAATCTCGATCCGATGGCCTTGTTTGCGTCTCCGGAAAAAGTTGCGGTCGAAGCGCGGCGCGTGCTGGATAGTTTCGACGCGGCGGGAGGCGACGGCAAGAATTCGAGCGGACATGTCTTCAACCTGGGTCATGGAATTTCCCAATTTACCCCGCCCGAAAATGTCAAAGTACTGGTTGACACGGTACACAGCCACAGCCGGCGCGGCTCCGCGCGGGGCTGATTCGGCAAGCCAACGGGGGTCTGGTCTGGGCCGCTTGCCCCCGCGAAAATGGCCTTCTGGCAAGGCTTGCCGCGGAGGCAAAAAAACGCCTCCCGCTGTTGACTTATTCACAGAAATCCGCAAAGACCCTAAAGTCCCTCTGGCGCCGGGAGTTTCTCCGGCGCATCTGCATAACTTATTGTTTCTTAACAATAATATTTTGTTCAAATATTGCACAGAGATGAAAATCGCCTTGCCGGACGGTGACTTAGGTGTTTGCTCCGGTGCTTACTCACAAAGTTATCCACAGAATTTGTGGGTAAGCCATTTTCTCTTTTGTAGCAATAGCTTGAGCAACTATGCCAACACTTTTTCGAGCATTTGCCGGCAAGCGACTGACCTGACATGAACATCGTTCGTGTTGCCCTCGATGTGCCTGTGCCGAGGCTTTTCGACTATCTCGCGCCGGACTCTGCCGAAAGTGATATAGGCCGGCGGGTCACCGTGCCTTTCGGCACGGGTTCGCGCACCGGGATCATTATTGAGCTGGCGACCGCGAGTGAACAGCCGGGCGGCAAGCTGAAAACCGTGACGGCGATCCTGCGCGACATGTCGGTGCTGCCGCCGCAATGGTTGGCCCTTTGCGAATTTTGCGCGCGCTACTATCAGACCCCTCTCGGCGCAGTGACTTCTTTTGCCCTGCCGCCCATGCTGCGGCGCGGCAAGTTGCCCCGCATGAAGAAGGTGGCGGTCGCCGTTCCGTCGGCGCCGACACCTGGGACGGTTGGGACTCCTGCGCTGCCGCGATTGATGGCGGCCCAGCAAATAGCGGTCGACGCCATTGCCGGCGTCGCCGGCTTCCATGCCCTGTTGCTGCACGGCGTCACCGGCAGCGGCAAGACCGAGGTCTATCTGCGTGCGATCGACGCGGTGCTGACGCGCGGTGGACAAGCGCTGATGCTGGTGCCGGAAATCGCGCTGACGCCGCAACTCGAAGGTCGCGTCGCCGCGCGCTTTCCGGCGGCACATATCGTCTGCGCCAACAGCGGCATGGCCGATGCCGCGCGCGCGCGGGGCTTCATCGAGGCGCTCGACGGCCGCGCCGAGATCGTACTTGGCACCCGGCTGGCGGTGTTCATGCCGATGCCGCGCCTGCAACTGATCATCGTCGACGAAGAACACGACGCCTCCTTCAAGCAGCAGGAAGGCCTGCGCTATTCGGCGCGCGACGTCGCGGTCTGGCGTGCCCGCCAATTGAACATCCCGATCGTGCTCGGCTCGGCCACGCCCTCGCTGGAAAGTTTTCACCACGCCAGCAGCGGCCGCTACCAGATGCTCGAACTGCCCCAGCGCGCGGTGGCGGAAGCCATGCCGGTGGTCCGCATCATCGACACCCGGCGCGAGAAGTTGCAGGAAGGCCTCTCCGCTGCCTTGCTCAAGGGTCTGCAGCAGAGGCTGAACCGCGGCGAGCAAAGCCTGGTATTCCTCAACCGGCGCGGCTATGCGCCGGTGCTGGCCTGTCCGCCCTGCGGCTGGATATCGCGCTGCCAGCGCTGTGCCGCCAATCTGGTGCTGCATCTGGCCGACCAGCGCCTGCGCTGCCACCACTGCGGCTTCGAGGCGCGCGTGCCGCGCGCCTGCCCCGATTGCGGCAACGTCGATCTGCTGCCCTTCGGGCGCGGCACGCAGCGCCTCGAAAGCATGCTCGTCGAGCGCTTTCCCGATGCCCGCGTGTTGCGCATCGATCGCGATTCGGCGAGCACGCCGAAGAAGTGGCAGGCCTTGCTGGTCCTGATCCACGCCGGCGCCGCCGATATCCTGGTCGGCACCCAGATGCTGGCCAAGGGCCACGACTTCCCGCAGCTGACGCTGGTTGGCGCGGTTGGTGCCGATGCGGCTTTGTTCGCCGCCGACTTCCGTGCCCCGGAACGGCTCTTCGCGCAGCTCATGCAGGTCGGCGGCCGCAGCGGCCGCGCCGACCTGCCCGGCGAAGTGCTGATCCAGACCGAGTACCCCGACCACCCGCTATACCAGGCGCTGGTCGAGCACGACTACGTGCGCTTCGCCCGCGCCCAGCTTGACGAGCGCCGCATCGCCGGCTTTCCGCCGTTCAGCTTCCAGGCCATGCTGCGTGCCGAGGCGCGGACCATGGAGCAATCGCTGGCTTTCCTCGCCGCCGCGCGCAGCACCGCCGAGGCGCTGGCCGCCGGCATCACGCTCTACGATCCGGTACCGATGCGCCTGCAGCGCCTGATGACCCTGGAACGCGGCCAACTGCTGGTCGAATCCCTCAGCCGTCCGGCCCTGCAGGCTTTCCTTGCCAAGTGGATGGAACAGCTCTACGTGCTGAAGATGCCTGGCGGCCTGCGCTGGCATCTGGACGTGGATCCGCTGGAATTTTAAGACCGGGCAAGATCGACAGCACCCGCCTTAGCGCCCTGCAACCAGTCACGCACCTGGCGCGCGACCCAGGCGCCGTCGTCGAGCGGAATGTCGTGGCCGGCTGCGGGATGTTCGGCGAAATCCGCTTGCCAGTGCTGCGCGAGTTGGCGCGAGCAGCGCGGGTCGACCAGGGCGTCGGCGGCGCTGGCCAGGATCAGCAAGGGCACGGCGGGCCGCCGCCGCGGGGCACGGTAGCGGCCCGCCGCCCAAAGCTGGCGCAGCGCGTTGGCGGGTGCCACCGGATACTGGTTTTGCCACGCGCTCCATGCCGCCACGATCGGCTCCGGATCGGAGGCCAGCCGGCTGGTCAGGCGCAGGATGCGGCGTTCGCGCGTCTCGGGGCTGCCGCCGGGCAGGAGAAGTTTGAGCAGCGTTCCGTAGCTGCCGGGCCGCAGGCGCTGGTGAATCGGGTTGAACGGACGCAGGCTGGTGTTGATCAGCACGCAGCCCGCCAGTTCGTCCGCATGCAGGTCGGCCCAGGCCACTGCCACCATCGCGCCGAGCGACATCGCCAGGATGTGGAACGGCGGCCGCATGCCGCGCGCCTGGAGTTCGTCGCGGCAATGCCTGGCCATTGCCGCGACGCTGGTCGGGCTGCGCATCCGGCACAACTGGCCATTGCCCGGCAGGTCGAGTGCGACGATATCGGCATCGCCAATCTCGTCGCGAAAGAGGGCGGGGAAATTTCCCCAGTGACGGCTCTCGCGCGTCAGCCCGCGCAAAAAAACCCAGGTGCTCACGGCGCTTCCCTCGCTGCGGCGCCGGCACGGACGGGCTTCATGCGCGGGTTCCGCGGTACCACAGCGCGAGCGCGGCTTCGCGCCGTTGCTCGCGCTCGGTGCCGGTCGGCAGCCAGCGCCGATAGCCGCTCGCGGCGCGGGTCAGAAAATCCAGCCACGACAAGTGGCGGCGCAGGACGCGCTGCTGCCGGTGTTCGATCAGGGGATTGAAGATGCCGTGGCGCGAGAACAGCTGGCGCGGATTCTTCTTGACCCAGAGCCATGATCCCATCTCCAGCGTCAGCGGCAGGAAGATGCGTCCGGGGCTCGCCGTCGCGCGCAGGTACAGGTAGTCCCACAGGTCGCCGTGGGCCAGGTACTGGCGGCTCTGCGGCTCGAACAGGTAGTTGTGGTTGGCATAGGTTTCGTCGTAGATGGATTTCAACGAATGAATCTCGGCCAGATGCTCGATCGGTAGCGCGGTGTGGGCGTAGGGGAACCAGATGCGGTCGCGGATACCGAATCCCGAGTGGCAGTCGACGGCAAGGCTGAATTCGCGCGCCAGCAGTTCCTCCTCGACCACGCGGCAGACTGCCTGGCTTTCTGCTTCCATCGGTGCATTCAGCGCGCCGCGATACCAGGGCAGTCCGGCACTGATGCGTTGGCCGCCGATCATGAATGGCACGCGCTCGGCCGATTCCAGCGGCGCGTTGCGCATCAGGTCGACGCCGTTCGGGTTGGCACGCGTGCCGCGCCAGATGCCGCCGGGATTGACCAGCGGCATGAAGACCAGGCGCACCGACTCCAGTTGCTTGTGCAGCAGGCTGTCCCAACGCAGCCGCGCCACCAGGCTGCGCAGGTAATCGAGGACGACCTCGGCGCCGATGCGCTCGAGGCCATGAAAGCCGCCGAAAAATCCTACCGCCGGGAGTTTCGCGCCAGGGTTGCCCAGTGTCACGGCATAGATCGGGAAGCGCCGCTCGCCGCTCGTCACTTCACACACTGTTTGCGCCCCGAGGTGGGCCGCGCCCTCCTCGATGATGCGCTCCAGCTCGTCCTGCTCGGTGAATCCACTTGGGTACATGTCGATCGGCGGCAAACATGGCAATGAGATTGAGTCGTGGCGGACATCCCGTCTGCCGCGCACTGCGCAACGATCAATTGTCGCAGCGCTGAAACAGAGTCTTAATGTGGCGCTGCTAAGGTGGCTGCATCCGCGATCCGATTGGGAGTGCCCTGGCGATGACCCTGACCATCGAAATGATCGACCTGCAAAAAATCATCGACAAACTGTTCGACGGCCTGGTGACCCTGTGGTTGCTGGACGACCTGTGAAGCAGGCGACTCCCGTGCGCCACCTCATCATTCGGGCAATTTCCCATCCGGCCTTGTCGCTGGGCAGTACGGTGCTCTGGGGACTCCTGGAATTCCTTGCCCTGCAGCGCTCGCGCCTGGGAAATTGCGGCGCAACAGAAAAGCGACGCCTGCACTAGCGCTGCCGACGGGCAGCGACTGTCCCTGCTGCATCACGGCGCGGCGGTCACCGCCGTCTTGATGGCCCGGCATCGGCAGGACGTGGGCGCCGATTGCGAGCCAGTCCCGCTTCTGCATGTACTGATCCCTGTTCATGTCGCCTCCTCGATCCATGTCCTTATGTAGCCGCCGCGCTTGAGTCGGCGGACGCCGCCCGGAGAGGACATCGAATCGATCCGCGCAGCCCGTTGCGTTCCGCTGCCTCCGGTGGCCGACCAGAGTAGCGTGACGATATTGCATGGTCGTTACGCGTCCGTTACGGTCTCGCCGCTCGCGCCGGGGTCCGCAGACGGCGGGATCTCAAGCGCGTCGGAGAAACCAGAGCCAGCTCATTACCTGCAGCGCGAGCAAGCCGCCGAAAGTCAGCTGGTAGGCGGCGCGCGGTGCATGGCCGGCGGCCTGCAGGGCGTCCACCGTTGCGCCGAAGCCCCACTGGATGCAGAAGGCGCCGATGAACACCATCAGGTTCAGCGCAGTGTTTACGCGGCCGGCCAGCGCTCCGGCGTAGTGGCTCTGCAGCAGCGCATACGCCAGGTTGCCGACGGAGAAGACCAGGCCCAGCACCAGCCACAGCGGTTCGCTGGGGCCGATGCCGAGCACGATCAGCAGCGTGGCGAGCAAGCCCAGTCCCATGCCGACCTGCAGCATGCGCAACGGCGTCAGTCCGCGTCTGCCCAGGGGCGCGACGCCGAAGGCGATGCCGAGAAAGCCGACCAGCATGCCGCTGCCCATCAGCAGCAGATGATGCGCCGCGGCGCTGCGTTCGAGGCCCGAGAAGCTCATCAGCCAGGGCACTGCCCAGAGACCTTGCAGCGCCAGGAAGCCGCCGATGATCAGCGTCGATTGCGGCGCATAGCGCCAGAAGGCGCGGCTGGCGAGGATTTCGGCGAGGCCGTTGAGTTGGCGGCGCAGCGGCTCGGAGTGTGCGCTGCCGGGCTTGTCCGGCGAACTGAAAATTCCCGCTGCGGCCGCCACGCCGGCCACGGCCAGCGCGACGAAGACGGCGCGCCAGCCGAATTGTGGAATCGCCCAGGACAGCGGCGTCGACGCGGTCAGGGCGCCGAGGCCGCCGGCAGCCATGATGGCCGCATTGAGCGAGGCCTGGCGTTCGAGTCCGAACCACTGGCTGAAGGACTTGAAGGAGGCCATCAGGCAGGCCGAGACGCCGAGCCCGATCAGCGCCCGCGCCACCGCCAGCTGCGTCAGCGAAGTGCCGGCGGCGAACAGCGCGCAGCCGGCGGCGGCGATCAGCAGCAGCAAGGCCTCGACGCGACGCGGACCGTAGCGGTCCAGTGCCAGTCCCAACGGCAGCTGCACGGCACCGAAGGCGAGCAGGTAGGCGCTGGTCAGCAAGCCCAGGTCGGCGGCCGAGACCCCCAACTCGCGCGTCAGCTCCGGCGCGATGACGGCATTGACGTTGCGCAGGAAGTAGGAGAAGTAATAGCCCGCGGCGAAAGGCAGGAACACGCGCAACCACACGTTCATTTGTCGCTTCCCTGATCGTTGTTGCGCAGCCATTCGGCACGCTGCCTGAGTTTGCCGGTCCAGTTCGCATCGAGGCCGCTGGCGGCGGCCAGCCGCAGCAGCGAATCGACGGTCGGCCGCGGTGCGCGGATCACGCGCCAGAAGTCGGCCAGTGTCACCGCGTCGGCCGGACGCTCGATGTGCTCCAGCCGGTCGCCTGCCGCAAGTTCTCCGGCCGCCAGCACCCGGTAGTACCAGCCGGCCAGCCCGTGCTCGGCGATGAAGGCCGCGACGCCTTCGCAGTCTGTGCGATGGTCGATCTTCCAGCAGGGCGTGCGCGGCTGCGAGACCTGGATGCGTGCGCTGCCCAGGCGAAACACGTCGCCGATGCAGACTTCCGCCTCGGTGAGGCCGCGCGTCGAAAGGTTTTCGCCGAGGCTGCCCGGCGCCAGGTGTTGCGCATCGGGGAAAGCCGCCGCCAGGCGTGCGTAGTGCTCAGCCGGGTAGTGGTGCAGCGCCTTGCCGGTGCCGCCATGCACCCGCCGGTCGGCCTGGGCGTCGCCCGCCAGGCCTTCCGTGGTCAGCCGGCAGGCGCCACTCACGGCCCTTTTGACGATCGCGCTGCTGCGACTGTCGCCGGCAAGCTGCGCGACCTGCCCGGCGAACAGGCTGTCAATCGGGATGGGTGTGTTCAGGGCCATAGCCACGCGGCGCCGCGTACGCCGGAAGAATCGCCGTGCCGATGCTTGAGCAGGCGGGTCGCGACTTGATCGGAGAACACATGCGCGGCCCACAGGCGCGGCACGTTGGCATACAGGCGATCCATATTGGAAAGCCCGCCGCCCAGCACGATGACGTCGGGATCGAGGATGTTGATCACCTGAGCCAGTGCGCGCGCCAGCCGTGCCTCGTAGCGTTGCAGGCTGGCCTCGCACTCCGCATCGCCGTTGGCGGCGCAGCTTGCGATGTGTATTGCCTGAAAGTCGGCGCTGGTGGTGCGGCGATGATCGCGGGCGAGGCCGGGGCCGGAAAGATACAGCTCGATACAGCCACGGCGTCCGCAATAACAGGTTTCCTGATGATGCTCGCCGGGCATCGGGTTGTGGCCCCATTCGCCGGCGATGGCGTTGGCGCCGGTCAGTACCTTGCCGTCGACCACGATGCCGCCGCCGACACCGGTGCCGAGAATCACGCCGAACACCACCGGCGCGCCGGCACCGGCGCCATCGACCGCTTCGGACAGCGCAAAGCAGTTGGCGTCATTGGCGATGCGCACTTCGCGCTGCAGGAGTTTTTCGAGATCGCGCTTGAGCGGCTGGCCGATCAGGCAGGTCGAGTTGGCGTTCTTGATCAGTCCCGTGGCACGCGACTCCGCGCCCGGTATGCCGACGCCCACCGTGGCGCGGACACCGAGCGTCCGTTCCGCCGCGTCGACCAGTCCGGCAAGCGCGGCCAGCGTGGCGGCGTAATCGCCCTGCGGCGTCGCCACGCGCTCGCGCAGCAGCACTGCGCCATCGTCGCCCAGGGCGATGATTTCGATCTTGCTGCCGCCGAGGTCGATGCCAAGCCTTAGCAAGATATTTTTGGAAACAAGGGGTTCCCCGCCGACCAAAACTCCACGCTCGAAGGATGATCCTCGTAATACGTCGGATCGGTGGTAATCCGCAGCGCTTTGCCCATTCCCGGCGCCAGCCACGAAAATTCCAGTGCGCTGCGCCGCTCCACCGCAACACCGGGCGGCAATAGTTCGGGGTGGTCGAGCAATCCGGCCAGATAGGCCATGGTCAGCGGCGGCGCCGGCAGCAAGGGAATGCCCATTGCCTCCTGAGTCGCGCTATCGATATCGAAGCCCTCGCGTTCCGATTCCGCAACCTCGCTTTCCAGCGCCGACAGCAGATTGGCCCGCAGGCGAAGGCGATCTTCGCGGCTGGCCAGCGTCGCCTCGGCAATGCGATGCGGCAGGCGAGAAAGTATCGGTTGCAGCTTGCCGACCACGCTGGTGAACAGGCCGATGCGGCTGCGCAGCGCACTATAAACATCGGCTTCCACGGTGTCCTCGTACATCAGATTGACGATGGCAATCTTCTCGAACTTCTGGCCCAGCCGGTCGACGCGGCCGATGCGCTGCTCCACGCGCATCGGGTTCCACGGTGCGTCGTAATTCACCAGCGCGCCGCAGAACTGGAAGTTCAGGCCCTCGGCGGCGGCATCCGTGCAGAGCAGCACCTGGGCATCGCCGTTGCGGAATCTGCGTTTGGTTTCCTCGCGCGAAATGGTTTTCCAGTCGCCGGACGGTAGCCGCACCTCACCGCCCCGGCCGCTGAAGCACATGATCGACAGCCCTTGTCCGACCAGAATGTCGCGCAGGAAATCCAGCGTATCCGTGTATTGGGTGAACACGATGGTTTGCGCGTAGCCTTGCTCGGCCAGTGCATTGACAGCTTCGAACAGGGCGCGCGCCTTGGTGTCCGTCGGTAGCCGTCGCGCCATGCCGATCAGGCGCGCGATCTCGGACTTTTCCTCGCGTTGCAGCGCCTGGCGCTCCATCGCCTCGGCATCGTCGGCGTCGACCACGTCCTCGGCGATTTCGTCGTCGGGCAAGTCATCGAGGCGGTTGAACAGCGCGCGGTCTTCGCCGGAAATGGCCGCCAGCCGCGTTTCCAGCGTTCGCGTCAGCGCGGCGAACGACGATGAAAGCCGGCGCCGGTAAATCGTCATGACAAAGCCGACGCTGGTCTTTTCCTCGGCGGCGGCGGCATTGTAGGTGGTGGAAATGTAGTCCTCGACCGCCTCATACACGGCGCGCTCGGCATCGGTCAGCGGCAGGAATTGATCGAGCACCTTGCGTTCGGCTATCGGCGTGCTGATCTGGCCGGACTTGAAATAGGCACGCAGCAGGTCGCGCGTATGGCGCGAAATCAGCATCGCCACCGGCGAGCGCGCCCGCAGCAAGCCCAGCGCGGCGCGGCGATCCTCGGTGGCCAGTTGCCGCCGTGGCGTGCTGGCCGGATCGCGCAACACCGCCAGCAGGCGTCGGGCCTTGAGCCGGCTGCCGCCCGCCACCAGCGCCTGCGCGGTTTCCAGAGAGGTTGCGCCGAAGCGCCGCTCCATGGCCTGGAACAATCCCGCGAGCCGGTCGAATTCGGCATGCGACGGGTTGCCCTTGGCCAGCAGATCGAAGTAGTCGAGAAACGCCTGCGCACTCCATTCGGGCGGCAGGCCGAGCAGCGCGATCAAGTCCCACACCTCGACCGGATGCACTTGCATCGGCGTCGCCGTGAGCAACAGCAAACCCTGTGTCCGCTGCTGGCGCACGATGCCCTGCATCAGGCGCAGCAGCAGGTTCGGGCCGCCTTCGGCAGGCGTGCCCGGATTCTTGCGCCGGGCGTGGTGGGCTTCGTCCAGCACCACCAGATCCCACGGCTCGGCATCGAGGATCAATTCGGTTTGTCGTTCGCGCCGCCGCATCAGGTGCGACGAAGCGATGACGCACGGCGCCTTGTGCCATGCATTGGCGCCCTGACGCGACACCGCTTGCGCGATGCCGTCGCGATGCGCGGGCGTTGCCTGCCACACCAGCGCATCGCCGTCGTAGATCGGCCAGTCGAGGTTGAACTTCTCGCGCAGCTCGATCTGCCATTGCGTCAGCACCGCCTTCGGTGCCAGCACCAGAATCCGCTTGGCCTTGCCCGCCAGCCACGCCTGCCGCAGCAGCAGCCCGGCCTCGATGGTCTTGCCCAGACCCACTTCGTCGGCGATCAGCAGCCGTGGCGGCGAACCATCTTGCCACGGCGAATACATGCGATGGAAGGCACGAATCTGATGCGGCCAAGGCACCACCGCCGAAGTCGCCTCGCCCACGCGCGCGCCATCGTCGCGCGCGGCGGCGCCGTGGATGAAGGCCCATACCTCGCGCCGCTTCTCCTCGATCGGCGAGGGCGGCGGCGGCTCCGCTGGCATCGCCGCCGTGTCGCCAGCGCCGTCCCAGGGGATACCGCTTCGCATAACTTTCGCATCCGCGAGGCGTTCGACCCGCACCGGCTCCGTGCCCTCGGGCGGCAAGAAAGGCAGCAGCGCGCGGCCGATGGCGTCGGGGATGTCCAGCACCCAGGCACGCGGCGAGCGGTCCTCCCACAGGCGCGCGAAGCTTTCCTCTTCTGCCTGAATGTGATCGTGGCCACCCGTCCAGGAGCAGAAAACATGAAAGCTTTCCCAGTTCAGTTCCCAGCCGGCGGCCGTCTCGTTGATGCTGCCCGAGAAGGCCAGCCGGTCGCCGGTCTTGTCCTCGATCACGCCCGACTTTTCGTGGAACAGCGCAAACTCAGGCATGGGAATGCCGGCCTCGGTCTTCGGAATCGCCACCTTCACGTCGAGCAATCCCTTCGCCACCATCCACGACAGCAGCTCCAACGCTTCGCGGTGGTGGGCGTCATCCGCCAGCAAGGGCATGCGCAGCAGGCGGCCGGCGACGGTTTCGCGCAAGTCGTAGCCCGCCGCGATGGCATCGGTCTCCTCCTGGTTCAAGGTGCAACCGACAATCATCCGCATGCGGCCGCCGTTCCTCACCAGCGCCTCGATGCCACGCGCCGCCAGGGTCAGGGCCGAGGCCGAAAAATAGCCTGTGGTGCGGTCGTAGCGTACGGCCGCATCCAGCGCCAGTACGTAAAAGCGCTGCACCAGACTACCGTCGTCCGGTGTGTATTTCGACTTCCACGGGTGGTCGGAGAGCAGTGCCATGATCGGGCCTTATAGTGTTTCGTCCTGCCAGATCGCCAATTGCTTCGGCTCATCGACCTGTTCCGCAAACGCCAACCGGCGCAGGTTTTCCAGCGCGTCGAAATCGGTCCCGGCGCCCTGTGCCGCGTCGGGCAGGTCGAGGCCGGCGTAGGCCTTGCCGACTGGCAGCACTTCCAGCACCGCCTCCAGCGCGGTGAGGAAATTCGCGTCGGTCGTCACCCTGGCTTTTTCCAGCAGCTCGCGCGCCGCGTCCAGCGTGCGCGTGCGGGCAGCATGCGCGGCGTGGTGCAGGGCGTCGATCATCGCCTCGCGGCCATCCGCATTGCCCAGCATACCCTTGGCGGCGCGCACAGCGGAATCCCACAGCACCAGGTCGGAAGCCTTCTTCTCGGCCAGATGCCCGACCACTTCGCGGTCGAGGTCCACGCCGCAAACGCGCGCCAGGCGCAGCGCTTCGTCGTAGGGAAAGACCGGCGCCTGGAAGGCATCCCAGGCCAGCACGAACCACGAGGTCAGCGCGTCGAGATCGCCGCGTGTCTTCATGTGCGTGAGCTGCTTCAGGCGCCAGGCCTTCACCTCGCGCCGCGCGGCGTCCAGCGCGTCCTCCGGCGTCACCGCGTAGGGGTCGTATTCCTCCTCGAACAGTTCGGTCTGCCGCTTGCGCCGCTTGGCCTGCTCATCGGGGCGCGGCGTGCCACGCTTCAAGGGCCAGTGGCGCGAAAACTCCTCCAGCGCCGGGCCGAAGCAGGACAAATAGAGATCGACGCCGCGTATGCCGCCGGCCTGGAAGTCGGCAATGCGTTCGCGCACGGCGGCCGCCACCTTCGGCTCGACGTCTTCCCAGTAACTGGTTTCCTGCGCCGCTGCGCGCGGCCGGCAGACGAGAAAAATGGTCGAGTTGGCGGCCGACTTGTCCTTGATGTGCAGCGAGCCTTCAGCCTCGGTGTTGATCGGCCACGACGCGGTGATCATGAAATCGGCCGCCAGCAGGCCCTTGGTCAGCGCGTCCCAGGCGCCCGTGGCCTTGTGGGTGAACATCAGGGTCATGATGCCGTCGGGTTTCAGCACGCGGCGCATCTCGGCGAAGATGGCCTGCATCTTCTGCTGGTAGTCGCGTCCGGCCAGCGCTTTGGCGCCTTTCTGTTCCTTGAATCGCGCCGGGTTGGCCACCGCTTCGCGGTCCTTGTCGGTGAGGGCACGGCGGAACAGTTCCGGATAGACATAGCCGGCGGTGCGCTTGAGCCAGACATAGAAGAAGTCCGACAGTTCGGCATACATCACGTTGTCGTAATAGGGCGGGTCCATCACCACCGCGTCCACGCTGGCATCGGCAACGTGGTCCAGCGCGTCGCCGGACTGGCAGGTCAGCGTGACCAAGGGCGGGACGAATTTTGTCGCTTCGCCGTGGAAGTCAAACGCGTCCTGCGCCGTCCCGCCAGCGCCGACTTTTGCGTCGGGGCGGCACAGGGCCACCAGTTCCTCGATGCACTTGGCGGTTTGCTCGATGGCCCAGTCGTAGCCGAGGCCGACGATCAGCGGCGCCATTTCGGCGTGGGACCAGCAGAAAGCGAAGTCATGACGGTTGAAGGTATTGGCCATCACCTCCCGCGTCGACATCCAGACGGACATGCGCGAGTTGTAGTTGAGCATTTTGTCCAGCGACAGCGCCAAGTAGCCGAAGGCCGCCTTGGTAATGTCGCTCAACGCGCTCTGGGCTTCGGCTTCGGCCAGCAGTTCACGATAGACCTCGACGGCGGTGCAGTGGCCAAGCAGTTGGCGAGGGGAAAAAATGTCCTGCCAACGCGCCATGCCATAGCGTAGCGGTTCGTTGGTCTTGAGTCCTTCAGGCACAGCTTCGGTCGGCACGATGTCCAGCGCCTCCCACTCCGGCAGCTTCTCGGCCAGGCGTGCGGCGAGCAGCGCCGACACATCGTCCTCCGCACGCGGCGCGCGGTAGCTGCGTTCCCATTTGTCCTTGCCGCGTTTGCCGGCCTTGGTCCGGGTTTCGATGCGGCGCTTGTAGACCACGGTGTAGAGCTGCTCGCCCATTTGTCCGGCCTGGGCCTGGCGCTTGATCTCGTCGCCATCGACCAGTCGTTCGCAGTCGGGGAAGGGGCAGGTGGCATCGCCGCCGGACACTGTGCCGGCCGATTGTTCCTTGATGCCCTTGACGATCTCGAAGTCGCAGCGGCGCGGCGCCTTTGTTTGAGGAACCAGCTTGACGCCCGTGCCGTCCGGCGCCAGTCGCCAGTTGGGCGAAAGCGGAATCAGGCCGTCGCAGTGGGGGCACGTAATGGTGCGAGCCCAGAGGTAGCCCAATACCTGCGCATCTTGCGGCTCTTGCGGAAATATTCCCTCGAAGCGCGGCTCTGCCAATTCGACAAATTGCTTCGCTATGCGGTTGAATTCAGCTACCACTCCCATGCCGTGCCGCAACGGCCACTCGACAGTTGCTCTCTCGATCAACGATGCGACGGGATTCAGATCATTGCCGATAGTTGCCAACCCAAGTCGAGCACTCTCGAACGGGATGCTGCCGCCGCCCGCCGTTGGATCAAGCACCAATGCGTCATCCAGGCCAAGTTTATGCAGTTCATCGCCGACCCATTTCCGCTCGCTGACGCTCGGCAAATAAGCGAAAGCTCGACCATAACCGTAGGGATTTAGTCCCAAATCTTCGCCCGTTTTGCGTGCCCGGTCGATTTTCTTGCGCACAGCCACCGGATCGCCATGTATCCCCAGCACCCGCATGAACTGCGCGCGATCCGTGTCAGCCGGCAACAGCGACGCGAGCACCGCCGCGCGCGATGCTACCAGCGGCCGCCGCGCCCACCAGACGTGAAGGTAGTAGGTCGGCGGCAGCGCGGTCATCGAGCGCCGCTCGCGCACGCTCTCTTCGCCAAGCGCGGCAATCGGCAACCAGGATTCGATCAGGCGGTGGGTCATGGGGTCTTTCAAGCTCTCTTTCAATTCAACCGTGCTTGAAAGACAAGCCGGCAGGGCGATTCAATAAAAATCAGTAGCTTACAAAAGTCGGCGCTGGCGGGACGGCGGCAGGCTCTCATAATTTCTCTCGTAAGCCGCCGCTATTTGACCGCAATTACGAGAGCCCAACTGGGGCGGGTATCGCTCCCCTCGTTGCGCAAGGTCTTGTCCTTGCGGGCCATTTCCGCCAGCAAATTGCCAATCTTGGTGAGCTTCTGTTTTTCCGTCAGAACGTCGGGCAACTTGGGCAGTAGCAACTCGTTGATTTGCTGCCGCGTGGCCGGGCCGAAGGTGCGAATTCGCTCGATCAGCAGTTGCTTGTAGTAGCCCTTGTCCAGGCCTCGATTGCGGATGTAGGACGACTGCTGCTGGGTGATGGCGGCGACCGCGGAAGAAATGAAAATATTGGGCGCGCGTCCTTCGACCAGCTTGGCGGTGCGCAGGCGATGAATTTGGTCCGGGTTAAGCGGTCGGCGCTTTTGCACGCGGTCCAGCAGGATGACATCTTCCAGTGACAGGTCCGGGTGTTGGATCAGCGTATGGGTGTATTTCTCATCCAGCAGCTTGCCGTAGATGCGCACTTCCACGCGTCGTGCGTCGGCATCGAGGGCATATTCGGGCAAGGGAAAGAAGCGCTCGCGCTGTTCGCGGAACATGCGGCGGATGCCGCCGCCGCGCGTATCGATCATCTGCAAGTCGACCATGGCATCGGCCAGCCGGCGATTGCGATAAACCTCCGGCGGGGCATCGCGGCGTATGACTTCATCCACATCGCGGGGCAGGAAGTCGCCGAGATTGGTGAAGATCAGTTCGCCCGGCTTTTCGACGACGCTGATGCGCCCGCCCAGGCTGTAGTCCTGATGGGCGATGCAGTTGTGCAGTGCCTCGCGGATGACCCAATTGTCGTATTGCGGCACTTCGGTGGGGAATAGCGTGCCCGGCGGCATGTAGCGATACGTGAGATTGCGGACATTGCCGAACATCTCTTCGCTGCTGAGCAGGAAAGGCGGGCCATAGTGCTTGTAGTCGAGATCGTTGCCGGCTTCGTCCTTGAGCGCCCAGGTGATCTGGGCGGTGGCTGGAGTGAGCGGCATGACGGCTTCGCGCTTGCCGAACAGGACGAGGGCTGCGCGCGTGAGCTTGCCGTCCGTGGCAAGGCGCAACTTTTCGAGGAACTTGCCGGTATCCCAGCTCCCAATCTCGCTTGCCAATTCCGGGTGTTTGGCGGCGAACTTGGCACGGCCGACTTCGATGGCGCGCGGCTCGATCAAATCGAGCTTGGCATCGGGCACCAGTTCCGCCGACCAATCGGCCTGGCTGGCTTGGGCGCGGATGCGATCCATTTCGTTGAGCGTCAGTGCGCCCAGCGATTCGCCATGTCGGCCGTGGTAATGACCGTTCCAGGCCACGGGCACACCGCGTGGCGCGGCGGGGATGCGAAACAGCAACACGCGCCCGCCTTCCGGGTGCTGGATGACATGGATGTCCTCGAAGGACAAGCCCGGCGCCAGATTGCGGGAGATTTCCTGTTTCAGACTCTGAAGCGCGGCCGGCGAATTGCGATAGCTGGTGCCGACCACCTTGCGCGGCGGCTTGTTGGCGACGCCGAAAAGCAACCAGGCGCAGTCGCGACCGGCGAGATTGGCCTCGTTGGCGAGCGCCGAAAAATATTTGCCGAGTTCGTCGAAACCAAAGTCGTGCTTGGCTTCCTTGAACTCCAGCCACTCGGTTTCGACCGGTTCGGCGCGGAGTTGATCGACCAGTGCGAGCAGACGGCTCCGATCCGCCATTGCTTACTTGCCCGGCTCAATCAGCAGAAAGCGCAGCGCCATCAGCACCCGCCGCGGATACTTGCGATGCATGGCCATGCCCAGCCAGTAGGCGGCTTCTTCCTTGGGCATGGCTTCGATGCCGGCGGCGACGGCGAGCATGTGCTCGCGGTTGCGCATGGGGGCGAGCGCGCGAAACAGCAGACCACTGGTGATGGCAAGATCTTCGCCGACCGGGAAACGGCGCACGTCATTCAGCGGCAGGCCCGCGAGTTCAATGCCGGCCTGCTTGAAGCGGCGCAGCAGGCGATGCTCGATCAGTGCCAGGTTGCGGCCCTTCAGGCCGGCGATATACACCGGGGCCTTGATGTGCGCCGTGGCCGGCGCGGGCAGTTGCCAGATGTCGATTTGAGAGTCGGCGCTGGCGAGACGGCGAACGCGCAGCTCGTAGTGCGGCAGGGTGGCCGATAGCGTGAGGCCAGTGGTTTTTTTGCGGGCGGCCATTTAGGCGTCCCCGGCAAAGGCGACGACTTCGGCGGCGCCGGTGGCGAAGCGGGTCAGGCGCTCGGTGAGCTTGGCGGCGGCGTCGCCTTCCACGGATAGCGCCGGTGCAAAGTCGATGCGGTAGCCGGCGTTGATCTGCTTGTCGGCCGCTGCGCGCAGTTGCGGTTCGACGAAATCCTTGAGCGGCAGCGCTTCGGCAGGCGAGCCCTCGAAACGGATTTCGGTGGTGGAGCCATCGGCTGCTTCGAAGGAAATATCCAGCGTGACCGTCTTCCTGGCGTTGGCGACCGTGTTCATGGCGTTGAGCAGGCGCAGCGCGTCGCCCGGCTCGAAGGGGCGGACGACCAGGCGGACGATGCCCTTGGCCTGGGCGCGCTGGGCTTTTTCGATGACGGCCACCAGGGCGGCGCGCAGCACGTCCTCGGCGCGAAAGCTTTCGGGCTCGTGCATGCCGGTCGGGAGTTCGCTGGCGGGTGACTCATAGGGCTGGTCGGTGGTCCCGATTTCCGGTGGCGATCCTGCGGCAGCTTCGGCCTTGGGCGCCGGTCGCGGCCAGAGGCTGTGCTCCTTCGCATAGGCCGTGGTGTAGATCAGCGACTGTTCGTCGATGCGAATCTCGGCGTAGGGGTCGCCCTTGCCCATCAGCAGTTCGCCGCTCTTGTAGACGTAGTCGCCCTGTTCGATACCGAGCCGGATGCCGCGCAAAAAAACGTCGTCGCCGACCAGCATGGACAGGGAAGGATCGAGGCGGAATTCGTTACGCAGATCGGCCACGGTGGTCTGGCCTTTTTTCAGCGGCGTGCGGTCGCGGATGTAAGCCGGGGAATCCGGTGCGTCGCCAGCCAGACGCAATTTGCCGACGTTCTGCAACTGGGTTACGACCTGCTTCTGCCCGTCGCCGGGCCGGTCGGAGGCGGTCTGCACGTCGACCGCCGTGTGGGCAAGATCGACGTTGGCGCCCTCGATGCGATTGCGCGAGGGGTAGAAGATATGCCGGTAGGACTGCTGGATGGCGAGCGCCAATTCCTGGGCGGAGCGCTCGTGATACTCGCCGAGCTTGGCCACCTGATACTCGGCGAGATCGCGCTGTTTGTCCGGTGCGCGCAAGGCTTCCAGCGCCAAGCGCCGCGTCATGCGGTTTTTCATCCCGGCCACGGCGCCGGCATCGGCGACGAGGAAGATGACGTTATTGCGGTTGCGGCGCCAGTCGGCGCCATTGCCCTTGTGCAAATAGCTGCGCTCGATCAGCTCAGGCAGGGACAGCGCATCGGGTGAAATCGTCGCGGCGTCGTAGTTGATCAGCACCAGATAGGGACGCCCCTCGCCGCTATCGTCGGGGACATCGTGCGGCCCCGCGGCGAAGGGCACCAGATTGAGCGCCTGCCCGCCGAAAATGGCTCGGATGCGGTCGTTGAGCTGGGCGCGGGATTCGGCGGGGTCGACCTGCATTTCCTGGCGACGGATCATCTGCGTCAGGTTGGCCTCGGCGAGGAAGCGCAGCGGCACATTGGGCCGGTCGTCGAGATAGGCCGAATCGGTGACGAAGCGCTTGCGCGCGTCGTCGATGAAGGAAAGATCGGTGCCCGGCGAGAGAATGGCGTAACGCAATTCCTCCATGGTGGCGCCGCGCAGGGAATCCTGAAATGCCAGCGTATGGAACAGGATGCAACGGGCGACATAGGATCCATACGGTGCCAGGCCGACGTAGTGGCGAGCATCGAGCTCCTGCGCCAGCGCCGCGGTTTCGCCGCTGTGTGCCGCGACCTCAGCCTTGATGGCAGGAACCAGTTGGCGTTGATCCAAGCGCGTGACGATCTCCTGTCGGATCGGCTCGAAGCCAGGATCGATGTGATGCAGATGGATCGCGTAGGTATCGTCCGGGCGCTTGGCCCACACCTGCGCCACCGTGCGCGCCAATAGCCGCAGCATGCCGCGCACGCGCTGGAAGTTGCCCAGGGTGGACGTTTTGTTGGTCAGCGTGGCGATGAGTTCGGGATGCAGCGGATAGCCCGCGAGGAATTCCTCGTGGCGACGATCCTGCAAGGAAGACTTGGGCAGCGCGTCCTTGTTGGCATCCCACAAAGTCTTGTAGGCGGCAACATTGGCCTTGGCTTTTTCGGGGTCGATGGAGGCGAACAGCCGCCGACACAGTACCTTGACGGTTTCGTCTTCCTCGGTTGGATCAAGCAGCGCGGCTTTGCGCGCGGAAACGCTGGCCGCTTCGGCCATGAAGCTTGCTACGGTCTGGTTTTCCTGCGAGTAGGCGTCAGTGGATTTGCCATCCTTGCCTAGCGCCAAAGTGAATACCAGTGCGGCTCGCGGGGTGCTCTCGACGGCCTTGAATAGTGCGGTGAGGAAGGCGGTGAGCTGCTCGGCGGCAGCGGCAGCGTGGTCGCTGCCGGCAATCTTGCGCAGATACACTGCCAGTTCGTCGAGCAGGATCAGGCAAGGCTCCACGCCGAACAACTCGCGCAGGGTGTCGGCGCCGGGCGCCTGACCGCTCTGGTCGCTGCGCTCGACCAGCCGATAACCGGCTTCGCCGCCGAGCGCAAATGCAAGCTCGCCCCATGGCGTATGGGCACGGACAGTGTCCGACAGCCGGCGGCCATTGGCCGGGTCGGCATTTTCGCCGTCGAAGGCAGCGATGCGCACCGCCATGGCTGGAAGCAGCGCTTCGTCGAGAAATTCAGCCATCCCGGAGATGGTTTTCCCGGCGCGCACGGTGTGCGCCAGGGCAATCAGGCTGTGCGTCTTGCCGCCGCCGAACTGGGTATCGAGACGGAACAGGGCGCCGATCTGATCCGGGCTTTCGCTCAGACGAAGACAGACGCTGCGCAGCAGATTCTTGAGTCCGCGCGTCGGGTAGGTGTTGGCGAAGAAGCGTTGCGGGTCGCGGTAATCGAGCGGGCCTTCATTACGCAAGACCTGCGCCAAGTCGGCGGCGAAATCGGCTTCCTGGATCGCCCCCTGCAGCACGTCTTGGCGCGGCTGACAGGCATCAAACAAGCTTGAAAGCATCAGGGGCTCCGGCAGCAATGACAAGGGTGGGGATTATGCATCGCGGCTGGCTATTTGGGACGGTGTTTGCGAATAGCCCCAACTGGGGCAGATACCGCCACGCTCATCTGCCGAACAGACCCTTGAGCGTGTCCTTCACCTTGTCCTCGACCTTGCTCCTGATCTCCTGCGTCTTCTCGGCGACCTTGGCCTTGGCCGCGTCGGACACCAGGCTGCCGAATTCGACCTTGTAGGACAGGTTCTCGAACGGACCGGTGACGCGCACCGGTATGGTCAGTCCCTTCAAGTGCTCAAGACCCTGGCCGCCCTGCCCGGCGCTGGAGGCGACCACGCTGGCTTTGGCCAGGTAGTTCATCTGGCCGCCGCCGATGTCGACGTCGCCGGCGCCCGAAAGCCGCAGGAAGGGCGATTTCATGGACAGGTCGTCATTGTGGGCAACGCCGTTGGCGATCTTCAGCGAGGCCGTGAGTTCCGAAAAGTCGGTCTTGTCGCCGGCCTTGGCCTGTTGCGTGGCGTCTTCGCGTTTGCCGGAGGCGGCGCCGAGCTTGGCCTTCAGGTCGCGCAGGCTTTGCGCCAGATTGATGCCCTTGATCGCACCGTCCTTGAGGCTCACCGCCACGCTTCCGCCCAGCGCCTTCTTCATTGCCGTGACGGTGTCGCCGTGACTGGTGACGTCGAGCGCCACGCTGCCGCGCCCTTCCACCAGATCCTTGTCGGCGAAATCCTTCAATAGCGGATGGATGCTGACGCCGGCCAGGTTCTGCTTGATGGCCACCGTGTTGCCCGCTGCGTTGAGTGACAGGCTGCCGTTGGCCGAGCCTTCATAGAGGTTCAGCGTCAGCGGCGCGAGGTCGAGACGCCCGCCGGCGATCTTGATCTTCGCAGTCAGTTTGGCCAGTTTCAGCTTCGATACCTGCAGCGAGCCGATGCGGATCGCGCCATTCACGTCGAGGCCCTTCAGTGCCGAGAAGTCCAGCTTGCCTTCCTTGGCCGCCTTGTCCTCCTTCGTCGCAGGCGGCAGATACTGGTCCACGTTGAGCCGGTCGATGTCGAGATCGAAGCCCAGCGCCAGCGGCGCGAACTGAGCGACTTTCAGTTTGGTCGCGATCTTCGATTCGTCGAACTGCGTGGCGAGTTCGAGCACCGCGGTCTGATGCGCGAAATCGGCGCGCAGATTGCCGCTGACCGGCAACTTGAGCTGTTTCATCGGCATCTGCGGGTTCACCAGAGCCACACTGCCGGCAATCTTCTCCAGTGCGAGGCTCTGTGCCGCGATGTCCGCGGTGACGGGTGAATCGAGATGGGCCTTGAGCGCCGTCTCGCCCGACGTGGCATCGACGTCGAGCGCCAGCTTGCCGATCTTCAGCGCCTGGGGGTTGCCTTCGACGCCCGACAGCACCAGCTTGGCCGCGACATTGCGGCCGGCGCCGGAAAGCCTCGCGGCAAGGCTCAGCGATTCGCCGCCGGCTTTGTCTGGCGCAAGCGCGAGCTTCGGCGCTTCGAGTTTCACTTCGAAGGCGTCGGCTCCGCTCTTGCCTTTTGCCGCGAGCGACAAGGCTTCCACCGCCAGGGTCTGCTTCGCGCCCTCGGCCTGCACGCGCCCGCTGGCCAGGTCGAGAGCGGACAGTGTCGTGGTGCTGCCGCTTTTCTCGTCGCGCCAGATGAATTGCGCATTCGCAAGCCTGATGCCGGCAATGTCGATCTGCAGCGGCGCGCTCGCCGCCTTGTCAGCGCCGACTTTTGGCTGTTCGCCGCCGCCGCCGAGCAGATCGGCGATGTTCAGCGTGCCGTTTTTGCGTTTCACCAGCGTCGCCTTGAAGCCATCGATCTCGACGCGCCGCACCTTTACCTGCTTCGACAGCAGCGGCATCACGGCCACGGCCAGGCGTGCCGATTCGAGCGCCAGGAATTCTTCCTTGCCGCCGGGTTCCGACAGCGTCAGGCGGCCGAGCTTGATGCCGACGTCGGGCCAGATCGAGAGTTCGAGTTTGCCGCTGATGTCGAGCTTGCGCTGCGTCTGTTCCAGCATGACGCGGCTTGCCTCGTCCTTGATCTTCTCGCCGTCGAACAGTGCATAGAGCAGGCCTGCGCCTGCCGCCAGCAGCGCTATGGCGAGGCCGCTGACCAGGCCAAGAATGCGGAGTGGTTTCATGTATTTGCCACGTTGGGGAAATGGGGTAGATTCGGCAGATTATCAGACCAAGGAGCTTTCAAATGAAATTCCAAATGAGTCTCGTCCTGACCCTGGCTTCGACGCTGGCCTTCGCCCAGCAGGGCGGCATCGGCGCCGTAAAGGTCGAACCCAGCCCCGCACGCGCAGGGCAGGAAGTGAAGATCACCGTTTCCGCTGAGGGCGAAGCCCCCACGTTTTGCGGCATGGTGGTGCATTTCGACGACGGCGGCGAGTCGCGCAATATCAAGATCGCCAGCGGCGAGAGCACGTTCCCGGTAAGCATCTCCAAGACCTATGCCAAGCCTGGCACCTACAGCATCAAGGCGGAAGGCAAAAAAATAACGACCCATTTTCCCTGTGTGGGTACTGCAACGGCCAAGCTGGTGGTCGAGGGCGCGCCGGCGGCTGCCGCAACCAAGCCCGCGACTGCCGCAGCCGTTTGTCCCGATGGCTACAAGATGACCGGCAAGATGGGCAAGATGGGCGATTTCGCGTGCAAGGGCGGTAAAGCTGCCGCCATGCCGGCGCAGGCATTGGCCTGTGGCGCTGGGCTTGAGTCCTTCGCCAATGAGAAAGCGCGGCAGGTCGGCTGCCGCAAGCCGGTCGGCAAGAAGAAGTAGGGCAGGGTCTGCGTGGCGGGGACACGTTGTGTGTCCCTGCTGTCGCGTCGCCGCTGGAGCCGCGTCGGCGGAGGGATGTGCGGCAGCGCTGCTCAAGGCGCGTCTGGAATCCGCTTTTGAACGGCCGCAGTGACATCGAAGGCGATTTGCTATTTAATGCGCGCTATGACAAATGCGAGGATAGCGCCAATGTTTCGTCTTTCCGACATCAAGATATGGATCCGCCTGACGGCGTCAATTTGGGCTGTGCTCATTGTTGCCTGGGCCGGCGTCATTCTCTGGGAAAGCCATGCCAATCGCAAGGCGGCGATCGAGCAGGCGCAGGATTTCTCTCTGAGCATGCACGATTCGACCATGGCCGGCCTGACGGCCCTGATGATTGTCGAAAAGATGGAGAAGCGCCATGTGCTGCTGGACCAGATCAAGCAGCTGGCGGCGATCCGCGAACTGCGCGTGGTGCCCAGCGAACTGGCGATCGAGGGCGTCGAAAGCAGCAAGGACGCCGGCAAGGCGCGCAACGACCTGAAGCCGAACGGGCTTGAGGAGCGGGTCATCAAGAACGGGCAGGAGTTGATTCAGCTCGGCGAGGATGAGAACGAAGCCAGAACGACACCTCGACCGCCGCCGCAGGTTCGGTCGAACAGATTGCCGCGAGCATTGCCTCGGTGGCGCAAAGCGCCGAGGAAGTGCGCGAACGGTCGCGCGAGAGCCTGCGTCGTTCGGAGGAGGGCAATGCAAGTCTGTCGCGGCTTACCGAGGGCGTCGGCATGGTCGAGACCACGGTGCGCGGCATTGCCGATTCGGTGGGCCAGTTTGTCTCCAGCACGGTCGCCATCAATCACATTACCGGCCAGGTGAAGGAAATTGCCGACCAGACCAACCTGCTCGCGTTGAATGCCGCGATCGAAGCGGCGCGCAGCCTGGAATCACTGGCCGAAGAGCAGCAGGGTACGGTGGGTCGTTTCAGGACCTGACCGGCTGCATCCGTACGGCATGGGAACTCCGCTCGCGATGGCGGGGATTTCCGGTTGTCGGCCGCCGCCGATCCGTTTCAGCGACACACCGGGAAAGTCGGCGTCTTTCCTCGGGACGCCAGACAGGGCACAATCGGTCACGGATCAGGGAGGTCCGCGACCATGGGGACCAAGACAGCGAGTCTTGCGCCATGAAATTCCAGGACGACGACGCGATTTCCGGCGTGCCGCGCCACGCCGCAGCCTGCTGATGACGGTGGCCTCATGCCGATTCATGGTCTCAGCGCAGAGCAGGCTCTCGCCAGCCTGAACACCACGGCAGCCGGCCTTGCGGCGCCCGAGGCGGCGCGCCGCTTGGCGGAGTTCGGACCCAACCGCGTCGAGGAAGTCGATCGCGAGCATCTGCTGCTCGGCTTCGCTCGTGAATTCACCCACTTTTTCGCGATCATTCTGTGGATCGGCGCCGCGCTGGCTTTTCTCGCCGACCATTTCGATCCGGGCCAGGGCATGGGTCGCCTTGGCGTCGCCATCGTCGGCGTCATCCTCGTCAACGGCATCTTTTCCTTCTGGCAGGAATACAAGGCGGAACAGGCGGTGGCCGCGCTGCGCCGGTTGCTGCCGCAAAAGGTGCAGGTGCTGCGCGGCGGCGAAGTCGTGGAGTTGTTCGCTACCGATCTGGTGCCCGGCGATATCGTGTTGCTGGAAGAGGGCACGCTGGTCCCGGCAGACTGCCGCCTGATCGAGGCCAGCGGCTTGCGCGTGAACACCGCGACGGTGACCGGTGAGTCCCTGCCCAAGGCGCGCACGACGGAACCCAGCAGCGAGGACGCGCCGATCTATGCCAGGAATGTCGTGCTGGCCGGCACCGCAGTGGTGTCGGGCCAGGCGCGCGCCGTGGTGTACGCCACCGGCATGCGTACCGAATTCGGCAGGATCGCCCACCTGACGCAAACTGCCGGCGAGGCTTCGTCGCCGCTGCAGCGGGAAATTGCCCGGCTTTCCCGCATCGTCGCCGCGCTGGCTACGGCGATGGGCGTCGCGCTGTTCTTCGTCGGCCAGGCCATGGGCTTGCCGACCTGGGAGAACCTGCTGTTTGCCATCGGCATCATTGTTGCCAATGTGCCGGAAGGCCTGCTGCCGACGGTGACCCTGTCGTTGGCCATGGCGACCCAGCGCATGGCGAAACGCAACGCATTGGTGCGCCACCTGCCTGCCGTCGAGGCGCTGGGCGCAACGACCACGATCTGCTGCGACAAGACCGGCACGCTGACGCAGAACCGCATGTCGGTGCGGCGCCTGTGGCTGGGGGGCGGCTTTGTCGATTTCGACGACCTGGCGCTGCAACCGCGTTTGCTCCGCGACAACCGCGAGTTGTTCGTCAATGCCGCGCTTTGCCACAATCTGAAGAGCATTGACGAACATGGTCGGCATACGCAAGCGGGCGACCCGATGGAAATCGCGCTGGCCGGCATGGGGCGACAGGCGGTCGGCCCGCTTGCCGACCATCGACGCATCGACGAGATCGCGTTCGACACCGATCGCAAGCGCATGTCAGTGCTCTGCGCAACGCCTGTGGGACGCGTACTCTACTGCAAAGGTGCGCCGGAGACGGTGCTCGCCGCCTGCGACTACGTCCGCTTCGATGCTGCGGCTGACGTCCAACCGGTACCGCTCGATCCCTTGTCGAGAACCCGCCTGCTGGCGGCGCAGCGGCAGATGGCCGAGGCCGGTCTGCGCGTGCTGGCATTTGCCCATTGCGCGGTCAGCGACGGCGTGCCCGGCGCCGAGCAGGGCATGATCCTCGACGGCCTGGTCGGGCTCGAAGACCCGCCGCGGCCGGAGGTGCCCGATGCCGTTGCACGCTGCGCCACGGCTGGTATCCGCATCATCATGGTCACCGGCGACCATCCGCAGACGGCGCTGGCGATCGCCCGCCAGATCGGTCTGGTCAAGACCGAACGGCCGGTGGTCATCAGCGGCGACCAGCTGCGCTCGATCTCTCCGGCGCAACTGCAGTTGACGCTCGACGCCAGGGAGATCGTCTTCGCCCGCGTTGCCGCCGAGCAGAAGATGCTGATCGTCCAGGCCTTGAAGAAAAAGGGCGAGATAGTCGCCGTCACCGGGGACGGCGTGAACGACGCACCTGCGCTGAAGACCGCCGATATCGGCATCGCCATGGGCATTGCCGGCACCGACGTGGCCAAGGAGGCCGCCGACCTGATCCTGCTCGACGACAACTTCGCCAGCATCGTCGCCGCCATCGAGGAAGGGCGCGCGGTGTTCGACAACATCCGCAAGTTCCTCACCTACATCCTGAGTTCGAACATTCCGGAACTGGTGCCCTATCTGGCCTTCGTCCTGTTCCGCATTCCGCTGCCGCTGACCATCATCCAGATCCTCGCCGTCGATCTGGGCACCGACATGCTGCCGGCGCTGGCGCTCGGGGCCGAGCCGCCGGATCCCGACGTCATGCGGCGGCCGCCCAGGGCGCCCCATGAGCGGCTGCTGTCATGGGGCCTGATCGCCCGCGCCTACCTGTTTCTCGGTGTCCTCGAAGCGGCGGCGGCAATGGCGGTGTTCTTCCTGGTGCTCGATGCGGCCGGCTGGCACTACGGCGTCAGCCTCGATCGCGTCGATCCCCTGTATCTGCAGGCGACTTCCGCCTGTCTGGCGACGATCGTGGTGATGCAGATGATGAATGTCATGCTGTGCCGCCATCCGGTCAAGTCGGCGTTCGGCATCGGCTTCTTTGGCAACCGCTACATCCTGCTGGGCCTGGCGGCGGAGCTGGGCGTGATCCTTTTCATCATCTATACGCCGGCCGGCAATTGGCTGTTCGGCACGGCGCCGGTCGGCGAGGAGGTCTGGGCAGTGGCGCTGGTCTGCGCGGCGCTGATGTGGGTGCTGGAGGAGGCGCGCAAAGCCTGGTTGCGGCGCCGTCCGACGCAGGCGGTCAGTTCCTGATCCGGTCCGCGACATGCACCGCCAGCCAGACCGTCGGCGCGTCCGGTTCGGTCCATTCGACGCGGTGGCGCCGCCCGGACCCGATCTGCAGCCAGTCACCCGGATGCAGGACGCGGGCTTCCGCTTCATCCTCGAAGCGCAACAGCGCCGCGCCTTTCAGCAGCAGTACCCATTCGGCATCTTCCTGCCGATACCAGAAGCCCGGCGGGCTTGCCTGGCCGCTGGAGACTATGCGTTCGATGCGCAGGCCGGGTTGCGCCAGCAGGATTTCCAGGCGTTCGGCGGCTTCCGGTGCGAGGGGCAGGTCGGCAAAAAGATTGCCCGCCATCAAGCATCCTCCAGCAGCTCGGTGTCCTCATGCGAGTAGGGCGGACTGCAACAACAGAGGAAGCGTAGCGGCTCCTCGCCGGTGGCTTCGATCCGGTGCGGCGTGCCGGGTGCGATCAGCACCGTGTCGCCAGCGCCGACTGTGAAGCGGCTCTCGCCCAGCGTCATGATGCCGCTGCCGGCACTGAGGTGATACAGCTCCTCCGTCAGCGCATGGCGATGCAGTTGCGTCCGCGCGCCGGGCTGCACGGTGGCCTCCGCCAGGCTTTGCAGGCGGTTGCCGTGCACTGTCGGGTGCATCAGTTCGCGAATTTCGGAACCGTCCTTGGTGACGTAGGCGGGAGCATCTGCGTAGCGGTACTTCATGCTGGGCTATTCCGCCGCGGGGGGAGTGGCCGGGCTGCGCGCCTCGCGCTGCCGCTTGGCCTGGAGCAGGCAATGCAGCAGGGCTTGCTCGTCCGGCGCCAGCTCGGCATCGGCGTCGCTCGCCGCGAAGTGACGGCGGAAGGCCTGGCGCGCGGCTGCCGGGGCCGAGATGTCATAGCCCAGCGCCTGCAGTCCCAGCAACGCATCGAAGCCGGCCGGCGCCGTCGGCGGCGGCGTCTCGCACCACAGGCCGAAGCCATGTTGGGCCAGTCGTTGCCAGGGGAACAGGCGGCCCGGGTCGACCTTGCGGGTCGGCGCGATATCGCCGTGCGCGAGTACATTGGCCGCGGGAATGCGGTGGCGCGTGCGCAGTTCGTCGAGCAGCGCCAGCAGGGCGACGATCTGCGCCTCGGCAAAGATTTCGTCGCCGGTATTGTCGAGCTCGATGCCGATCGAGGCGGAGTTGAGATCGGTGTTGCCGCCCCACCAGGACTCGCCGGCATGCCAGGCGCGCGCGGTTTCGTCGACCAGTTGCAGGACCGCGCCGTCGCGCCCGATCAGGTAATGCGCGCTGACCTTGCGCTGCGGATCGGTCAGCGTCGCCAGCGCCGTGGCCGCGTTGTCGTTGGTGGTCTGGTGCAGGATGACAAAATTCGGCCGTCGCTGGTCGAAGTTCGGCGACGGCTGCCACAGTGCACCGCGCCCCTGATCCGGGCCCAGCGGCGCGCAGGCGGCGAGTGTCGTCAGCAGAAGCGCGGCCAGTCCGCGCGCCACCATGGATGCTTGTTGCCGCTGGGCGGGCATCCAGGCGAGCGCCGTCAGGCGGTAACGATCGGCTTGGCGAGTCGCGCCCGGCTTTGCGCCTCGGACTTGTTCATCTCGGATACCTTGCGGCCATAGGCTTCGCGTGCGGCTTGGCCCTGACGGGTTGCCTCGATGCTGCGGATACAGCGCCAGCGCTTGCCGGCCTTGGTTTCGATCTGGCGCATCTCCGTTTTCGGATGATGCTGACGGCAGTGGTAGCAGAATGCGGTTTCGGCCATTCGTAAGAACTCGGGCAGTAAAGTAGGCGAATTGTAAACCGATAATGCGTCCAGCGATTCGGTAGGCTGCAGCCTTGTCGAGTTTGGCAAGAGGCTGGCGGCGGTTTGCCGCAGCGGATTTCCAGAGGGCGGACCACACTCATGAATACCAGCCCAAGCATCGCCACCGATTCCGAGCTGCCCCTGTATGAGGGCGTCGCCATGGCCGACGTGGTGCTTGTCATATCGCCGGAAACCGCGGCCGAAGCCCGTCAGGCATTGCTGGCAGAAGATGTCGTCGGCTTCGATACGGAGTCGAAGCCGACCTTCAGCAAGGGTGAAATTTCCAGCGGACCGCATCTGATCCAGTTGGCGACCGCGACCAGGGTTTATCTGTTCCCGGTCGGCCGCCTGCCCGAGCACCACGGCCTGAAGGCCATTCTCGAATCGCCCCGCATTCTGAAGGTCGGCTTCGGTCTCGGCACCGATCTTGCGCAGTTGCAATCGCGTCTCGGGATCGCTGCGCAAAACGTCCTCGACCTTTCCCGCGTCTTGCGTTGCGAGCAGCGTAATCACGGCCTCGGCGCCAAAACCGCCGTCGCACAATATTTCGGACAACGGCTGCAGAAATCCAGGAGGACGTCCACCTCCAACTGGGCCAATCCGCGGCTGACGGAGCGCCAACTGCTGTACGCGGCCAATGACGCCCAGGTTGCCCTGCGGGTTTATCGCGCGGCACTCTGGCCACCGTCCGGGTAACGGAAACCGTCCATGCATTTAGACTAAGCTATTGAACGCTTTGGTGTTTTTCGCGAACGGCGGTACTATCCCGTCCGGCCATCGCGTCTCGGCCCATGTGCATCGCAAGCGGATAGCAAGGGAGCCTGGGCATGCTGAAACAACGCATCAGTCTGCAAGAGTTGACAGTCGGACAGCCGCTGCCCTGGGATGCCTACGATCAGGATGGAGTCCTGTTGCTGCGTCGTGGCGAGGCGATTCCCAGCCAGAGATCGATCGACCGGCTGGTTGAGAGCGGGCTGTTCGCGCAGAAGGAAGAGTTCGCGCAGAGGGAGAGCGTTCCGCTTGCCGGCGAAACGCCGAGCGCGTTGCAGCACGTGGTTGATGGACGGCGGATACTGGCCGGCATGTTCGGTCAGAATCCGGACAGCATCGACGACTTCGCCGGCCGCATGGACAAGCTGGTGCAGACCGTGCGGAATGCTTGCGAGGCTCACGCCGCGGTCAGCCTGGCGTCTATTCTGCTGATGCAGGACACCGAATACCGGGTCAGGCATCCGATCAACGTAGGCATCCTGAGCTATTTTTTGGCCAAGGAACTGGCGCTGGACGACGCGGCGCAGCAGGCCACCGTGGCCGCGGCCTTGACCATGAACCTGGGCATGTACGAGGTGCAGGAAAAGGTCGATGCGATCCCCGGCGCATTGAACGACAAGCTGGTGACCATGATCCGCCGCCATCCGGCACTCGGTGCCGAGCGACTGGCGAAACTGGGCATCGCCGATCAGAAGTGGATCACCATGGTCCGCCAACATCACGAATACCACGACGGCTCGGGATATCCGGCCGGCCTCGCGGGAGACGCCATCGAAATGGGCGCCAGGATCGTCGGCCTTGCTGACCGGTTTTGCGCAATGGTATCGGTGCGCGGCTATCGGCCGCCGCATAAGCCCAACACGGCGCTGCGGGATCTGTACCTGAAGCATGGGCCGAAGATCGATGTGGTGGTCGCCGGCACCATGATCCGGCTGGTCGGCATCTATCCGCTCGGCACCCTGGTGCGGCTCAAGACTTCGGAAATCGGCGTTGTAACGGGTCCGGGCAATGGCCCGGACACTCCCGCGGTGCATGCCGTGATTGGCCGCAGCGGGGTGTCCCTCGAAGTGGCGTCCCATCGCAAGACGCACCTGACGGATTCAGCCATCGAAGACGTGCTCACGGTCGACAAGATCAGCGTGCCGATCCGCATGGCGACCATATGGGGAAAGGACGCCAGGCTCGCTTGAGTGCCGGGGCATCGGTAGCCGTCGCGACAAGGGCTGATTGCGGGTTTCTGTTCAGGCCTTTTTCGCGCGCGGATGCGCTGCGTCGTAGATTTTCGCCAGGTGCTGGAAGTCGAGATGGGTATAGATCTGCGTTGCCGCAATGCTGGCGTGACCAAGCATTTCCTGCACCGCACGCAGGTCGCCGGAGGATTGCAGCAGATGCGAGGCGAACGAATGGCGCAGCATGTGGGGATGCACATGCACGCCCACGCCCTGGCGCTGAGCCCACTGCGCGAGGCGGCCTTGGATCTGGCGCGGCGTCAGGCGCGTGCCGTTGCGGCCGAGGAAGAGCGCCGGCTGGGCGTCGGACGCAAATTGCGGACGCACTGCCAGCCAGGCTTCGAGGGCGCTGCGCGCCTGGTCGCCGACCGGCACCGTGCGCGTCTTGCGGCGTTTGCCGGTGACCGTGACTTCGCCTGCCGCCAGATCGAGGCCGCCGGGCAGGTCGAGGCTTACCAGTTCGGCCAGCCGCAGACCGGACGAATACAGCAGCTCGAACATTGCCGCGTCGCGCACCAGTAGCGGCTCGTTTGCTCGATCCGCCGCCAGACTCGCCGCCGACCCGTCGAGCAAGGCCGCCGCCTGATCGATGCCCAGCGCCTTGGGCAGGCTGCGCGCGCGTTTCGGCGCGCGCAGGCCGTCGGCGGGATTCAGCGCGATGACGCCGCGCCTGGCCAGCCAGGTGTAATAGCCGCGCCATGCCGACAGGGTACGCGCGATCGAGCGCGGCGCGAGTTCCTGCGCATGCAGCTGCATCAGGCCGCGCCGCAGTTGCGGGCTTTTCAGTGCGGTCAGGTCGGCGCCGGCCGCCAGTGCCGTGAGGCGCGACAGATCGCGGCGATAGGCATCCAGGGTATGCGGGCTGGCGCGCCGCTGCACCGCCAACTCGGCGAGATAACTCTCGACCGAGGTGTCCACGTGGCTAGCAGCCTGTCGGACTTGAGTTCGTCGGACGGCCCGATTTCACGATCCGGGATGAATTCGTGCGTTGCTGGCTGAAATCAGTCCGTTTTG
>Ga0154354_1122_pt1 | contig 53410 bp, 52 predicted proteins | sample RifGroA2_FD_115882 | JGI IMG/M metagenome (GOLD analysis project Ga0154354, IMG submission 115882) | Rhodocyclales bacterium GWA2_65_19
GATCGAGGAGCAGCTTGCTGCACTTCAGAAATTGCCGCTCCTTGTTCGCTCATTCTTCAAAGCTCCTTCTGTCGCCTATATTGGCGACTGCTGAGTAAGCGCCGGAGATGCAAACCCTGATACGGGTTTACTAGTATCAGGAATACGGCGAAGACGGTATTCCCACTGACAATGGATCGGCATACGGTTCGCATATTGGAATGCTGAACGCGGATGCCTGGTCGCGTTTGGCGCGGAATGTCGTGTCTGAATCGGCACTCGGTCGCCCCCTCATCCAAGGAAGGGGCTGCAGGTTTCATTCGGGGAGAAGGGGAACATGGATGCTTCCTCGATCATCCGCAAGACCACCGCCGACCGGCGGGTGACGCCAAATTTTCTCGACTACGCCGCCGAGCGGAAGCGCTTTTCCTGGGAGGTCGTGGGTCGCGAGTTGCAGGACGTAGCCGGCCCAGGCAGAATCAACATCGCCGCCGAGGCGGTCGAGCGCCACGCGTCAGGCGCGCTGCGGGACAAGACCGCATTCCGTTTTCTCTCGCGCGGCAAGCCGGCCCGCGAAGTCAGCTTCGGCGAACTGTCGCGGCTCACCAGCCGCTTCGCCAATGTGCTGACCAGGCTCGGCATCGGCAGAGGCGAACGGGTCTTCGTCCTGGCCGGCCGCATTCCGGAACTCTATGTCGCGGTGCTTGGCGGCCTCAAACACGGTGCCGTGGTGTCGCCGCTGTTTTCCGCCTTCGGCCCGGAGCCGATCGCGACGCGCGTGAATCTCGGCGCGGGCCACGTGCTGGTGACTACCGACTTCCTCTACGAACGCAAGGTGGCGAAGTGGCGCGACAAGATGCCGACGCTGGAACACGTGCTGCTGGTGGCCGAGGATGGCGGCAGCACGAACATCCCCGGCACGCTCGACCTGAACACGCTCATGGCGGCCGCAAGCGACGAATGCACGGTAGCGCCGACCGGTGCCGAGGACATGTCGCTGCTCCACTTCACCAGCGGCACCACCGGCACGCCGAAGGGCGCCGTGCATGTGCATGGCGCCGTCGTCACCCATTTCGCCACCGGCCGCTACGCACTGGACCTCCATGCCGACGACATCTACTGGTGCACCGCCGATCCGGGTTGGGTCACCGGAACCTCCTACGGCATCATCGCGCCGCTGCTGCATGGCGTAACGTCAATCATCGACTCCGAGGAATTCGACGCCGAGCGCTGGTATTCGATACTCCAGGACGAAGCGGTGACGGTCTGGTACACCGCGCCGACGGCGATCCGCATGCTGATGAAGGCGGGCGCCGAAATTCCGCGCAAATACCGCTTTCCGCAATTGCGCTTCATCGCCAGCGTCGGTGAACCGCTCAACCCCGAGGCGGTGCGCTGGGGCAGTCGAGTGCTGGGCCTGCCGATCCACGACAACTGGTGGCAGACCGAGACCGGCGGCATCATGATCGCCAATACGCCGGCCTTCGACATCAAGCCCGGCTCGATGGGACGGCCCTTGCCCGGTATCGATGCCGCCATCATGCGTCACCACAAAGACGGCACGGTGACGCCGATCGAAGAGCCGGACGTCGAGGGCGAACTGGCGCTGAAACGCGGCTGGCCGTCGATGTTCCGCGCCTACCTCAACAACGAGGAACGCTATCGCAAATGCTTCGCCGGCGAGAACAATCAGTGGTACCTGACCGGCGACCTGGCGAAGCGCGATGGCGAAGGCTACTACTGGTTCGTCGGCCGCGCCGATGACGTGATCAAGTCGGCCGGCCACCTGATCGGGCCCTTCGAAGTCGAGAGCGCACTGATGGAACACCCGGCCGTGGCCGAAGCCGGCGTGATCGGCAAGCCCGACCCGGTGGTGGGAGAAATGGTCAAGGCTTTCGTCTCGCTGAAAAAAGGTTTCGCGGAAAGCGAGGTGCTGCGCATGGAGTTGCTCGGCCACGCCCGGAAGCGCCTCGGCGCCGCCGTGGCGCCGAAGGAGATCGCCTTCCTGCCCTCGCTGCCGCGCACGCGCAGCGGCAAGATCATGCGCCGGCTGTTGAAGGCGCGCGAACTGGGCTTGCCCGAGGGCGACACCTCGACACTGGAAGCCGGAGGGGGAGTATGAGCAGGAAGCAGGGGCCCCACGCAGTGGGGACGCGACCGACCGCGATTACTCCCAGCCGCCGACGGGATGGCGACCGTATCACCGATATCGGTACGGAGGCGGCAACATGACGGATCATCACGCCGCGGCGCCGCCCGCCGGCCCCGTGCCGTGGGAGAAGGATTTCGCCCTGCGGCTGCTGGGCGACATGGTGCGCATCCGCCGCATGGAGGAGAAGTCGGCCGAGATGTATGGCGCCGGCAAGATTCGCGGCTTTCTCCATCTCTACATCGGCGAGGAGGCGACGGCGGTCGGCGCCCTGCACGCGCTGTCGCCCGAGGACAACATCGTCGCCACCTACCGCGAGCATGGTCACGCGCTGGTGCGCGGCCTGGACATGGGCACAATCATGGCCGAGATGTACGGCAAGCGCGAAGGTTGCGCACACGGCCGCGGCGGCTCGATGCACCTGTTCGACAAGGCAACGCGGCTGTTCGGCGGCAATGCCATCGTCGGCGGCGGCCTGCCGCTGGCCGTCGGGCTGGGCTTGGCGGCGAAGATGCAGAATGAAAACCGCATCACCGCCTGCTTCTTCGGCGACGGCGCCGTGGCCGAAGGCGCCTTCCACGAGTCGCTGAACCTCGCGGCGCTGTGGAAGCTGCCGGTACTGTTCTGCTGCGAGAACAATCTCTACGGCATGGGCACGGCGCTGGAGCGCAGCGAGTCGCAGACCGATCTTTGCGTCAAGGCGGCCTCCTACAACATGCCGGCGCTGCGCGCCGACGGCATGGACATCGTTTCCGTACACGAGACCACGCAGGAGGCCGTGGCGCGCGTGCGGGCCGGCCAGGGACCGGTGTTCGTCGAATACCAGACCTACCGCTTCCGCGCCCACTCGATGTTCGACGCCGAACTCTACCGGCAGAAGGCCGAGGTCGAGGAATGGAAGACGCGCGGCCCGATCCATACTTTCAGCGCCCGACTCAAGGCCGAGGGCAAGCTGACCGAGGCGGAATTCCTCGCCCTCGATGCGCGCGCCAACGCCGAGGTGGACGCGGCCGTCGCCTTTGCCGAAGCGGGAACGTGGGAGCCGATCGAGGATCTGCTCAGCGACGTGCATACGCCGGAGAACGCGCCATGAGCCGCCGACTCAACTACCGCGAGGCGATGCGCGAAGCGATGCACGAGGCTCTGGTCGCCGACCCGCGGGTCTTCCTGATGGGCGAGGACGTCGGCATGTATGGCGGTACCTACGCCTTCTCCAAGGGCTTCTTCGCCGAATTCGGCCCCGAGCGCATCCGCGACACGCCGCTGTCCGAACTCGGCTTTGTCGGTGCCGCGATCGGCGCGGCGCTGGGCGGGATGCGCCCCATCGTCGAGGTGATGACGGTGAATTTCAGCCTGCTCGCGCTCGACCAGATCGTGAATACGGCCGCCGCCTACCGCCACATGTCGGGCGGCCAGTTCTCGGTGCCGCTGGTGATCCGCATGACCACCGGCGCCGGCCGCCAGCTCGCCGCCCAGCATTCGCACAGCCTCGAAGGCTGGTACGCGCACATTCCCGGCATCAGGGTGCTGGCGCCGGCAACCATCGAAGATGCGCGCGGCATGCTGGCGCCGGCACTGGCCGATCCCGACCCGGTGGTGATCTTCGAGCACGCCGGGCTGTTCAACATGGAAGGCGACCTGGCCGACGACTGGACCGTCGACATCCGCTCGGCCAAGCTGCGGCGCGTCGGCACCGATGTCGCCATCATCAGCCACGGCGGTTCGCTGCCCAAGGCGATGCAGGCGGCGGAGCAACTCGCAGCAGCGGGGATCGAGGCGGAAGTGGTGGACCTGCGCGTATTGCGCCCGCTCGATACTGAAACCATCATGGCCTCAGTCGCCAAGTGCCACCGCGCGATCGTGGTCGATGAGGGCTGGCGCACCGGCAGCCTCGCCGCCGAGGTGATGGCGCGCATCATGGAAAACATCTTCTTCGAGCTCGACGCGCCGGTGGCGCGGGTCTGCTCGGAAGAAGTGCCGATTCCCTACGCCAGACATCTGGAAGAAGCCACCCTGCCGCAACCGGAAAAGATAGTCGCCGCCGTGAGGAGGATGCTGGGATGATCGAATTCAAGCTCCCCTCGCTGGGTTCCGACATGGACGAGGGCACCCTGCTCGAATGGAAAGTCGGCGTTGGCGACACGGTGAAGAAGGGCCAGGTGGTGGCCATCGTCGACACCACGAAGGCCGCTGTGGATGTCGAAAGCTGGCAGGAAGGAACGGTGCATCAACTGATCGCCGAAGTCGGGCAGAAGATGCCTGTTGGCACCGTAATGGCCCTGTTGCTCGAGTCCGGCGAAAAGCCTGCACCCGGTAGTGCCCCAGGAGTCGGCGCTGGTGAGACGGTGATTATGGCCGCGCCGGTGCCACGCCGCATGGTCTCGCCCGCGGCGCGCAAGCACGCCGAGGAAGAGGGCGTCGATCTGGACAGCATCACCGGCACCGGCCCGCGTGGTGCAGTCACCTTGCAGGATGTCGAAGCCGCCGCCGCTGCCCTCAAGCAGCGCCCGGCGCCGCGAGCCGTTTCTGCCGAGCCGGCGGCGAAGGTGGCAGACAAGGCGGCGGAAAAACTGGCCGACATGCGCAAGACCATCGCCGCGGCGATGAGCCGCTCCAAACGTGAGATTCCACACTACTACGTCGCCGAGGACATTCCGCTGGCCCGGGCACTGGCCTGGCTGCAGGCGGCCAACGCGCAGCGCAGCATGGCCGAGCGCCTGCTGCCGGCGGCGCTACTACTCAAGGCCGTGGCCCTCGCGCTCAGGCGTTTCCCAGAGCTCAACGGCTACTGGCGCCAGGAGAACGACAATGCCGGCTTCGTGCCGGTCGCCGCCATCAACCTCGGCGTGGCGATTTCGCTGCGCCAGGGCGGGCTGATCGCGCCGGCGCTGCTGCATGCCGACGGCAAGCCGCTGACGCTGCTGATGCAGGAACTGACCGACCTGGTCAAGCGCACCCGCGCCGGCTCGCTCAAGAGCTCGGAGATGAACGAGGCGACGATCACCGTGACCAATCTCGGCGACCAGGGATCGCAGGCCGTGTTCGGCGTCATCACGCCGCCGCAGGTGGCGCTGGTGGGCTTCGGCCGCATCGCCGAGCGGCCTTGGGCCGAGAACGGCGGGCTCAAGGTGCTGCCGGTGGTGACGGCCAGCCTTTCGGCCGACCATCGCGTCTCGGACGGTCATCGCGGCGCGCTGTTCCTGCTTGAACTGAATGATCTGCTGCAACGACCCGAGGAGCTGGACCAATGACTGATGCCGAAATCCGCGCCGTGGCGCTGGCCACGCTCCTGTCCATCGCACCCGAGGTCGAGACCGACGAACTGCGCGGCGACCGCCCGCTGCGCAGCCAGGTAGATCTCGATTCCATGGACTGGCTCAACTTTCTGCTCGGCCTTCACGAGAAGCTCAAGGTGGATATTCCCGAGGCCGACTACGCGCGGCTGATCGCCCTCGACGACGTGGTGGGCTACCTGCACAAGAAACTCGGCGGAACATGACGGCGCCGGGCGGGGAGCGGAAAGTTCCATGGAAATGCTTATCGACAAGGAGCGTACTGTCCTGCTCCAGGAGATCCGCGCCGAGGCGTGGGACACGCGCGATTACACCGGGCGCCCGGCGTTCGACGAAAAGGTGATGGATGCGCTGCGCCATGTGCCGCGTCACGAGTTCGTCGCGGAGGATTCGCTGCGCTACGCCTACGCCAATCATCCACTGCCGATCGGCCACGGGCAAACCATCTCGCAACCCTACATCGTGGCCCTGATGACAGACCTGATCCAGCCTGAACCGGACCACGTGGTGCTGGAGATCGGCACCGGATCGGGCTACCAGGCGGCGGTCTTGTCGCGCCTGGTCAAACACGTCTACTCCATGGAAATCGTTGCCGAACTGGCGAGCGAGGCGGCAGCCCGGCTGCGGCGTCTCGGCTATCATAACGTCGAGGTACGCAGCGGCAACGGTCGCCTCGGCTGGCCGCAAAATGCGCCCTACGACGCGATCCTAATCACCGCCGCGGCAAGCCGGATTCCGCCTGAGCTGATAGCGCAACTCAAGCCTGGCGGCCGCATGGTGATTCCAGTCGGCTACCCGCACCAAGCGCAGGAGCTGATCGTGGTCGACCGGTTGCAAGACGGCGGCATCGACGAGCGGCCCGTGCTGCCGGTGGCCTTCGTTCCCCTGACCGGCGGTTCGGACGGACTGGTTCGAGCGCGATGACGCACGGCGAATGTTGCATCATCAACGGGCAAAGACAGGTCGCGCCGCGGCTGCGAATCGACAAGGATCCGGGCGGGGCTAAATTGAAAGTGAAACCGAATTTCCTTCGACGAGAGGAGCAAGAGCGTGAGCACACATGAGGGCAAGACCAGGGTAATGATTCTTACCGGAACCTACCGGATCAAGGGCTACATCGATCTGTTTCCCGGGGCGCGCGTCACGGATTTCATGCAGGAATCCCGTGAGTTCGTCGCGGTGATGGACGCCGAGATCCACGAGGCCGAAGTGGCAGGCCGGGAGGTGATGGTGGCCCCCTTCATCGACGTGAATCGCAACCACATCCAGGTCATTGCGCCGTACTGAGCGACAGCCGATAGGCGCGCCAGACCAGCCGCACTCACGCCGGGAAGCCGCATGCAGGCGATGATTCTCGAGCAACCCGGAGCGCCGCCGTACTGACCATGAACGGCCGACAGCCTTATACGCAGCCGGTGGGCTTCGGCATTCCGGCGTAGCGGGCCGCCTGCTTGGCCGGGCCGTAAGGGAACAGGTCGAACAGGTATTTCTTGTCGCCGAATTGCTCGCCGAGCGAACCGCCAATCAGCTTCGACATGACGCGCAGGTTGGGCGCCGTGCCGTTCTCGGCGTAGTACTCGCGGATCCAGCGCACCACCTGCCAATGCTCGTCGGCAAGCGCAAGCTGGTCGCGCTCGGCGAGAAATTTCGCCACGTCCTCGCTCCAGTCGTCCAGCGAAGCCAGATAGCCTTCGGCGTCGGTTTCAATTTCACGTCCATTCACGTTGATCATGTTTTTTCTCTCTGTATCAGGGGTTCGGGATAATACTTGACTATTTTCCTCGGATTATAGGATAAGGCTGTTTGCCGGCGAATAAAGTCTTTTGCGGCCGCCATCGCGCAGACTTATCACCCGCCGCACTTGTCCGTGGCATCAAGGATCGCGCAACAGTAATTCGCCGCCACTCTGGACGCCCGCCCCCCAAATCCGGATAATTCGGGTGGATGCGTTTGACGATGACCTGCGCGAGGGTGCGCCCCGGCGCAGGTCAATTTTTTCCTTTCCCCGAGAGAGCGCCATGGCCGCCGTTATGCCTCAGTTGGCAACCCCACCAGTCCCCAGCCGACTTCTACTTTCCGGCAATGAAGCCGTTGCCCGCGCCGTCTGGGAATCCGGCGTGCGCGTCGCCGCCGCCTATCCCGGCACGCCGGCCACCGAGATCATCGAATCGCTGGCGCGTTATCCAGATCTGCACACCGAATGGTCGGTGAATGAAAAGGTCTCGATGGAAGTCGCCCTGGGCGCATCGATGACCGGCGCCCGGGCCTTCTGCGCCATGAAGCACGTCGGGCTGAACGTCGCCAGCGACTGCCTGATGACCATGACCATCACCGGCGCCTACGGCGGCCTGGTGATTGCCGTTGCCGACGACGTCGGCCTGTCGTCGTCGCAAAATGAACAGGACTCCCGCTTCTGGGGCCGCTTTGCGCATCTGCCAATACTTGAGCCGGCGGATTCGCAGGAAGCCTACGAGATGACGAAGTATGCCTTTGGACTATCCGAGCAGTACGAGACGCCGGTGCTGCTGCGACTCACGACTCGCATCTGCCACGTCAAGGCGCTGGTCAGCGTGGGCGAGCGCGAGGCTCACGAGCCGGCCGGCTTCATCAAGAACCCGCAGCGCTGGGTGATGGTGCCGGCCCACGCCAAGGCGCGCATCCCCGGTCTGTTTCAACGCGAGGAAACCCTGCGCGGCGTGTCGGAAACCTCGCCACTGAATGTGCTGGAGCCTGGCCGCGACCGCCGTGTCGGCTTCGTCGCCTCGGGCCCGGCCTACATGCATGTCAAGGAAGCCTTCCCCGATGCTCCGGTACTCAAGCTGGGCTTCTCTTACCCGTGGCCGCTGGAAAAGATGCGCGCCCTGGCGGCGATGTGCGACACGTTGCTGGTGGTCGAGGAAACCGAGCTGCTGCTCGAAACGGAAATCAAGGCGGCGGGCATCGCCTGTCATGGCAAGGATGTGCTGCCCAGGATGGGCGAACTTTCGCCGCAGGTGCTGAGCCCGGCGGTGGACCGCCTCCTCGGCAAGGAGCCGCCACCGCCCGCTCCCGCCGCAACGCCGATGAAAGTGTTTCCGCGGCCGCCGACGCTGTGCGCATCCTGCCCCCACATGGGTATCTATTACACGCTGTCGCAGATCAAGAACATCATCGTCACCGGCGACATCGGCTGCTACACGCTCGGCGCCGGCCATCCCTGGAATGCACTGGACAGCACGATCTGCATGGGCGCCACGATGGGCGTCGCGCTCGGCATCGACAAAGGCCGCGGCGAAGCGGACAGGAACAAACGCATACTGGCCGTGATCGGCGACTCGACCTTCATGCACATGGGCATGCAGGGACTGCTCAACATCACCTACAACAAGGGCAACATCACCGTCCTGCTGCTCGACAACAACACCACCGGGATGACCGGCGGCCAGGCCACGCCGGCCTCCGGTCGCGACATACATGGCCAGGAAGCGCCGCGCGTCAGCCTGGCCAAAGTGGTCGAGGCACTGGGCGTGGCGGTCGAGCACATCAGAATCGTGGATCCCTACGAGTTGCCCGTGCTGTTCAAGACCGTGCGCGAAGAAATCAAGCACGAGGGGCCGTCGGTAATCATCGCTCAGCGGCCCTGTGTGCTGACCGACGGCTTCAAGCCCTTCCGCCCCTACCTGGTCGACGAGGACAAGTGCACCGGTTGCGGCAACTGCCTCGACGTCGGCTGCCCGGCGATACACGTCACCCGCCGCGAAATGGCGATCAAGCCCTCGGGCAAGGAAGTCGAACTGGCCTTCGCCAATATCGACAACCAGGCCTGCACCGGTTGCGGCCTGTGCGTTCAACCCTGCGCACCGGATGCCATCCAGCATGTGGCCCGGCACGACATCCCAATCCACATTGTCAAATCATGAACCAGGACACCATCACCAACATTCTCGTCTGCGGCATCGGTGGCCAGGGCGTCATGACGGCCACCGAGATTCTTGCCGAGGCCGCGATCGCCGAGGGGCACGACGTCAAGAAGACCGAAGTCGCCGGCATGGCGCAGCGCGGCGGCGTCGTCACCTCGCATCTGCGCTTCGGCCGCAAGGTGCTGTCGCCGCAAATCGAACCGGGCACGGTGCAGGTGCTGCTCGGCTTCGAAGGCGCCGAGGCTCTGCGCTGGTCGCACTACCTGCGGGCCGAAGGTATTGCACTGGTGAACAACGCCAGACTGGTGCCGCCGGTGGTCGAGCTCGGCTTGTTCGAATACCCCGAGGATCCGGCCGGCCAGATGCGCGCCGCAGGACGCCGCGTGGTGTCCTTTGATGCCATGTCCATCGCCCACGACCTGGGTGAAATCCGGCTCGGCAATACCGTCATGCTGGGCGCCATCGCCGACTATCTGCCGTTCGCGCCGGATGTCCTGCTGGCATGCATCGTCAAGCGCTTCGCGCGCAAGGGCGAAAACGTGGTCGATGCCAATCGTCGCGCCTTTGCGGCGGGACGCGAAGCCGTCGCGAAACAACTCGGCACCGCATCAGCCTGAATCGTCCCATCAACCATTAACGCGAAAACCCATTCATGACTGCAAGAATTATTGATGGCACTGCGCTATCGGCGGAAATCCGCGGCCAGTTGGCCGAACGTGCCGCGGCCTTGAAGGACAAGGGCATCACCCCCTGCCTGGCGGCAATTCTGGTCGGCGAAGACCCGGCCTCGGCGGTCTATGTCCGCAACAAGGTCGCCGCCTGCGAAAAGGCCGGCATGCGCTCGATCAAGGACGTGTACGCGGTCGATGTCGATCCCGCTGTCGTCTTCGCCCGCATCGCCGAACTCAACGCCGACCCGACGGTGCATGGCATTCTGGTCCAACTGCCGCTGCCGAAACACTTCAATTCGGAGGCGGTACTTGAATCGATCTCGCCCGAAAAGGACGTCGACGGTTTCCACGCCGAAAACGTCGGCGCGCTGATGCAGGGCAACCCGCGCTTCATCCCGTGCACACCCTACGGCGTCATGAAAATGCTGGAGAGCGCCAACGTGCCCCTGAAGGGCGCCGAAGTCGTCATCGTCGGCCGCAGCAACATCGTCGGCAAGCCGATGGCCATGCTGCTGCTGGCGAAGAGCTGTACCGTCACCATCTGCCATTCGCAGTCGAAGGATCTGGCCTTCCACACCCGCCGCGCAGACATACTGGTGGCCGCCGTCGGGCGGGCGAAGATGATCACCGGCGACATGATCAAGCCCGGCGCCACGGTGATTGATGTCGGCATCAACCGCACGCCCGAGGGCAAGTTGTGCGGCGATGTCGATTTCGAAACCGCCAAAAAAATCGCCGGCGCCATCACGCCGGTGCCCGGTGGCGTCGGTCCGATGACCATCACCATGCTGCTGGCCAACACCCTTGAGGCGGCGGAGCGCGTCGCTGCCGGAGTTGCCAAAGGAGTAACGCAATGAGCGGCTCCGGAAACACCAGAAACCCCATCGTCGGCATCCTCATGGGTTCGGATTCCGACTGGCCGGTGATGCAAGCGGCGGCCCGGATACTCAAGGAGTTCGACGTACCCTGGGAGGCGCGCGTCCTCTCCGCCCACCGCACGCCCGATCTGGCGTTCGACTATGCCGCCGCCGCCCGCGACCGCGGCCTGCGCTGCATCATTGCCGGCGCCGGCGGCGCCGCCCACCTGGCGGGCATCCTGGCCGCCAAGACCATTATTCCCATACTCGGTGTGCCGATCCCGTCGAAGCACCTGAAGGGGCTCGATTCCCTGCTCTCCATCGTGCAGATGCCGAAAGGCATTCCGGTCGCCACCTTCGCCATTGGCGAGGCGGGAGCCGCCAACGCCGCGCTGACCGCGGTGGCGATCCTGGCCGGCACCGATCTCAAGCTCGCCGAAAAACTGATGGCCTTCCGCGTGGCGCAGGCGGAAAAAGTGCTGGAAATGAAGCTGCCCGATCTCTGATGGATGTTTCGTCGATCCGGGACTATTTGACCGGCCTGCAGGATCGCATCGTCGGCGAACTCGAAGTCATCGAAGGCCAGCCTTTCCTGCGCGACGCATGGGAGCGGCCGCAGGGCGGTGGCGGGATTTCCCGCCTGATCGAAGAAGGCAAAGTGTTCGAGCGCGGCGGCGTCAATTTTTCGCACGTCATGGGCGACCAGATGCCGGCCTCGGCCACCGCACATCGTCCCGAACTGGCCGGTCGCCGCTGGCAGGCGATGGGCGTCTCGCTGGTGCTGCATCCGCTGAATCCGTATTGTCCGACCTCGCACCTGAACGTGCGTTTCTTCGTCGCCGAAAGGGAAGGCGAGGAGCCGGTATGGTGGTTCGGCGGCGGCATGGATCTGACCCCGTACTATGGCTTCGAGGACGATGCCCGGCACTTCCACCAGACCTGCAAGGACGCGCTGGTGCCCTTCGGTTCGGAGGTTCATGCACGCTACAAGAAATGGTGCGACGAGTACTTCTTCCTCAAGCACCGCAACGAAGCCCGCGGCATCGGCGGCATTTTTTTCGACGACCTTAACGAGGGCGGCCATGGTGGACATGGTGGCGAAACTCCGTTTCAGCGTTGCTTGGCCCTGACGCAAGCCGTCGGCGACCATTTCACAGCCGCCTACCTGCCGCTCATCGAACGGCGCAATGACACGCCTTACGGCGAGCGCGAGCGCGACTTCCAGGCCTACCGGCGCGGACGCTATGTCGAATTCAACCTGGTCTGGGATCGCGGCACCTTGTTCGGCCTGCAATCCGGCGGACGCACCGAATCGATCCTGATGTCGCTGCCGCCCATCGTCAAGTGGCGCTACGACTGGCAACCCGAAGCGGGCAGCGCGGAAGCCAGGCTGTACAGCGATTTCCTGCCACCGCGCGACTGGGTATAGCCCCGGGTCGCCGTATCACCAGCGCCGACTTTCGAATGAGCCACCCATTCAACTTCTGCCCGAATTGCGCAACGCCGTTGCAGTTGCTCTCCGCGGTCGAAGACGGCGGCCCAAAGATTCGCTTGCGCTGTCCGGCCTGTGACTGGACCCATTGGAACAACCCGACCCCGGTGCTCGCCGCGATCATCGAGATGGCCGACCGCAACGGTCAGGTACTGCTGGCACGCAATGCGGCATGGCAGGGCCGCATGTTCGGCTTGATCACCGGCTTCATGGAAGCCGGCGAAGCGCCGCAGGCGGGCATCGCGCGCGAGGTCCTGGAAGAAACCGGTTTGCGCATTGACGCGTCCAGCCTGATCGGCGTGTATGACTTCCAGCGCATGAACCAGATCATCATCGCCTACCACGTGGTGGCGAGCGGCGAGATCATCCTGTCGCCCGAACTCGCCGAATACAAGCTGTTCCGCCCCGAAGATCTCAAGTGCTGGCGCGCCGGCACGGGCTTTGCCCTCGCCGACTGGCTCACCGCGCGCGGCATCGCGCCGAAGTGGGTCGACTTGCCAACCTAGAGATAGTCCCTGCGGTCCGCCGGAATTGGCGTCACGGACGATTGGTGAAGAAGACTGCAAAAGCCGCTACACTTGGCATCAGCACATCACAGGAGCGCAGAAATGGGCGCAACCGAACGTATTGCCGAACTCATGAAAGCCATGCACGAGCGGGAAATTGCCGAGATGCTGGACTTCGCGGAATTCCTGCTTGCCAAGCGCGACCGCGAAATGACCGAGGCGTGGTCCACGCTCGACAAGTACGCCGGTCGCTACGACGGCGCCAAGTGGCGGCGAGACGAACTCTACGATCGTGCCGGCCTTCGTTGATACCAACGTCGTGGTCTACGCTCTGGGCCGCGACAACGACAAGCAATCCAAGGCGCGGCATATTCTCGAAGCCACGCCGATTGCCAGCAGCCAGGTGATCAACGAAACGATAGCCGTGCTCACGGGCAAGCAGCGGTTCACCCGCGAAGAAGCTTGCGAAGTCGTGGACGCTCTCATGAAACTGGTGGCAGTGGCAGCCGTCACAGCAACAACCGTACGCGATGCCATGGCGCTTGGCCTGCGCTACGGACTCAGCCACTGGGATGCGCTGATCGTTGCCGTAGCCCTCCACACGGGATGCGACACTCTGTATTCCGAAGACATGCAGCACGGCCAGGTCTTCGATGGCGGTTTAACTGTCGTCAATCCTTTCGTTTGATCACATGCGGCCCTCGCCCGCGCGAGATGGCTTGCGTGTAGTGCTGAACACTTCGTTGAATCGCCTTGCTCTGCACTGCCTTCGGGGCGCCGCCAGCGCCGACTTCCGGAGCACGGTCGGTACTGCACAAACTATACTGAATCCATATCGCTCGTCTGCCATACGATGCCGAAATCGAATCGGACCCTTGTCGCTTCTTATCGCTGGTGCGTCGAGCGACTGACGCTATGGCAAACGACTACAAGAAGGACCTGCTGGCCGCGATAGAGGGACGCTTCGGATCGATTACGAGATTACCAGGGAGCCAATCTCTCATCGAGCTACGTGGTGGTGTCCGGGTCTATCTGCGCTACTCGAAGATACACGCCAAAGGGGTTGCGTTTTATGGCCTTCGTCAAGTTGATTTGAATGCCCTTGATGGACATCACTCGTATCTTTGCTTCTTCACTGACCGAGAATCGCCACTGTTCATCCCTTACGGAGATTTTGAGGCGGTAATCAGGCAATCTCCGCTGGCCTCTGATGGTCAGTACAAGGTCCAGATTGCCTACAGTTCAAGTACAAAAGAGCTGTACCTGCCGAGGGTCGGGCATTTCAATGTTGACGCTTTTGGCGGTCTTGATGCCCTGCCGTCTGCGGAGGGACGAGACTCACATGTTCTCGCGCTAAATCTGAGCCACTGGCAAGCGCAAACTCTGATCGGCGGCATCGGAGCGTTGAAGGGTTATGGCGTGTATGTACCACTGAACAATGTTGAACTGCTCGACTGGGAGCTAGTGCGGCCATTTCCTCTGATAGGTTCGCTACCGGCTTACGTAGAAGAACGAACGCGGTTTGCATCCGAAATCGACGTGATTTGGGTCGATCACAAGCACGATGCCATTGCTGCCGCCTTCGAGGTCGAACATTCGACGCCGGTCTATTCAGGCTTGCTGAGATTCAATGACGTGCTGCTAACCTGCCCGGGAGCGAGCCGCTTCTTCGTCGTGTCGAATGAGTCGCGGCGTGATTTGTTTGTACGTCAGCTTCAGCGCCCAACTTTTCAGCGTAGCGGCCTTAGCGAGCTTGCAAGCTTTCTGGACTATTCCAATATTTTCGATTGGCACCGTCGTCTCTCGGATGCTGCGTGATCCATCCAATGGAGCGATAAGGGGTCGTATTGATTCCCGCCGCAGCATCAGTCGCCGTCCCACCAGCGCCGACTCTTTCGATGCATCTACGTCAGAGCACCGCCGCCGCCCGATAGTGGCGTACCGCCAGCGCCGACTCTTCGAGCTGGTCGAGCAGTTGCGCCAGTTCGACATGGGCGGCGCGCGAGGGCGCGATGGCCAGCGCCGCTTCAAGATAACTCCGCGCCTTGCCCCACAGTTGCTGCTGGCGGCACAGTCTGCCCAGCGTGAGCAGGAGGGCGCCGTCGCGCGGCACGCGTTCCAGCCATTTCTCGGCTTGTGCGATGCGGCCAAGGACATCACCGGCGGGCTCCCCGGCCTGGCCGCACTCACCATAGGCCAATACCAGCGAGACATCCCAGCTTTCATCGAGCGCATCCTCGATCACGCGCTGGGCCTCGCGACAATCACCGGCTGCCGCCAGCGCACGCGCCGTTTCCAGCGCCAATGAGGGTTCGGCGCGGTCGCCGTCATCCAGTTCGCGCCAGTAGCGCATGAGCCCCGAAGGGTCTTCGCGCAGGCTGCGCAGGGCTTCGCGCACGGCACGACTGTGAATCGGCGCCGCCTGTTCCGCGGTCAGGGCCTGGTGCTTTTCGAGCTGGCGCACCAGGCGCGCCACTTCGCGCCAATTGCCCAGGCCCTGCTCGGCGCGCACGCTGAGGCGCAAGGCGGCAATGTGCCGCCCCTGGCGCGAAGCGAGCTGGTGCAAGGCTTCGCGGGCGTCCTCGAAGCGACGGTCCTCCAGTGCGAATTCGGCTTCCGTCATCAATCGGGCCGCCTGCAGGCCGACGGCGTCGTGCTCGCGTACGCGCATCGCCCATTGCGCGGAGTGCTCGGCATCGCGCATGGCGTGGGCCGCACGCCAGCCGGCCAGCGCCAGCATGCCCGAGGTTGAGGGCTCCGTCCGCGCCTTTTCGGCGCAACGCATGGCCTGCCCGTAGCGGCCTTCCTGCAGCAAGCGCCAGGCATCACGCAGGGCCAGCGCGGCCTTTTCCCGTTGCCTCCGCTGCCGAAATTCCGCCACGGCGCTCGGCAGTACAAGGATGTGGTTGACGGCGCGTGCCAGCAGGTAGATGACGAAGAATCCTGCGATCGACGCCAGCAGAAACAGGTTGAGCGATAGTTCCGCACGCCATGGCGGCAGCACCAGCAACACATAACCCTCGTTGTAGCGGGCGGCAAGCGCCAGCCCCACCGCCAGCGCAGCCAGGATCAGCAGCCAGAACAGGGCGCGCATGGCGATCCTTACTTGCCTGCCGCGCTGCCGATGCTGCGTTCGCGGGCAAACTTCAGATTGCGCAGGGCGGTCAGCGTTTCCGCCAGGCCCGGCAGATCGAAAGTGACATCGGTGGTCGCCAGCGCCTTCAAGGTCGCCTGCGCCGCCTGCACCGGCTTGGCCATGCCATCGAAGTAGCGCTCGAGCTGCTCGCGCGCCTGGCGTATTTCTTCGCGGAAGGTCTTGCCGTCGCGCTGCAGCAGCGCCAGGCGCGCGTTGAGCAGGCGCAGCTTGAGGTTCTCGCGCAGGAAGAAGCTCTGGTTTGGCGAAAGCAGCGCGGGATCGGCCTGGTCGATGCGCTCGATGCGCACCAGCTGCCGCAGTTCGCGCCACAGATCCGCGCCCAGTTCGCGCCAATAGTCCGTGCGGGCGGGCTTCACCTGCAATGCCGGCTTAAGCACTTCTGCCTTCGGCCTCTGTTCATAGGCCAGTGGCAATCTGTCAACGGCCGCCACCACGCTTTCGATCTTCAGCGACAACCCGGTGACGTTGGCTCCCGGGGTGGCCTTGAGGCGCTCGATGTCGCGCGCGATGAGCTTCCTGGCCGGCAGGAACTGCGGCTGGACCGAGCGGGCGAGGCGGGCGTCGGCCCCCTGCAGCGCGGAGAGTGCCGCCTCGACATTGCCGGCGAACTGCAACTGCTGCATGGCGATCACGACGGCCTGCTCGACTTCGGCCAGGACGCGCTCGTCGCGGGTACTGGAAAGTTCCTGATACATGGCTTCCAGCGCCACTGCCTGACTCTGCGTCTCGGCGAGTTTCGCCTCCAGCACGCCGACCTTGGCCTGCAGAGTCGCCAGCGTCTCCTGGCTTTGCCGGGCCAGGGCGCGCCCTTCCTTGGCGACGGAGTCGCCTTCGCTCAGGCGCCGCGCAAGTTCCTGCTGCAGGCCGCTGACCTGCATCCGGTTGTCGATCCACAGCGCGACGACGACCGCGATCGCGACCGCGAGAACCCGCACGGTGGGTTGCCGCCATGCAGCGCGCCAGCCGCTGGCGAGCGGCGGCGGATTGGTATCAGTTTGCAGGGGCGTTTCCATGAGACGCGAAGTATTGCATGAGTCCGGCCAACAAACCGTCATCGCCTGGTTCGGTCGGGATCACTTTGACCAGACCCAGGGCCTGTGCCTGCTCGGCAATGCGGACATGCGTCACGAATGCTGGCGTCTTCTTCAGCCATGCCTGACCGAGACGGCCGACCATGTCGTGAAAATTGCGCAGGCCTTCGCTGCTGGTCAGGGTCACGGCATCAAGCTGCCCCTGCTCCCACAATTTGAGCAAGGGTGCCGGGTCGAGTTGCGGCCGCGCGCGGCGGTAGCAAGTCACGTACTCGACGCTGGCACCACGCGCCTTGAGCGTATCGCCGAGCAGTTCGCGGCCGCCATCGCCACGGAAAATGATCACGCGATGGCCGGCGACATCGGTCAGTTCCGCAAGCTCCAGCAAGGCTTCGGAGTCGAAGCGCAGGGGCGGCGAGATAACGTCGTGAATCCCATGACGTGCAAGTTCGCGTTCGCTGCTCTTGCCCGGCGCCGCCACGCGCAGGGCGGCCGGCCAGGGTCGGCGCGGCAGGATCAGGGCGAGCGCCTTTTCTATCGCATTGGGACTGACGAACACGGCGAGATCGAAACTGTCGAGACGGATCGCGGCGTCGAGCAAGGGCGCAACATCTTCGATGTCGCGTATTTCCAGGACCGGATAGAGCACCGGTATCGCGCCCGCCTCGCTCAATGCCGTGGCGAAATGCGCAGCCTGCCCGGCCGGGCGCGTCACCACGACATGGCGACCGGTCAATGACATTGTCAGCCGGCTAGCGCAGCGAGAATTTCGGCGGCACCTTGCTTGCGCAGTTCAGATGCCAATTGCAAACCGAGTGCTTCGGGATCGGCGGCGACCCCCGTGAGTTCGGCATGCGCCATGCGTGTACCGTCGGGCGAGGCAACAAAGCCGCGCAGATAAAGGCTGCCTGCGCGCATTTCGGCATAGGCTCCCAGCGGAACTTCGCAACTTCCCGCCAATGCCCGCGACACGGCGCGTTCGGCGCGCACGCATGCCGCGGTATCCGCATCGTTCAGGGGCGCTGCCCACGCCGCAACTTCCGCTCGCGAAGCCAGCGCTTCAATTCCCAACGCACCCTGACCGGCGGCGGGTAGCGAATCCTCGGCGGACAGCACGGCGCGGATGCGGTTGCCGAGGCCCAGTCGCTTCAAACCGGCCGCCGCCAGAATGATGGCGTCGAACTGGCCTTCGTCGAGCTTGCGCAAGCGGGTATCGAGATTGCCGCGCAGCGGGGTGACGACGAGATTGGGGTAGCGCGCATGCAACTGGGCTTCGCGGCGGAGACTGGAGGTGCCCACCACGGCACCCGGCGGCATATCCGCCAGGCTGGCGTACTTGCTCGACACCAAGGCATCCAGCGGCACTTCGCGCGGACCGATGGCGACCAGGGAAAACTCCGGCTCCATCTGCATCGGCACATCCTTCATGGAATGCACGGCGAGATCGGCGCTGCCGTCGAGCAGGGCTGCTTCGAGCTCCTTGACAAACAGCCCCTTGCCGCCGACTTTGGACAGCGGCCGATCGAGAATCTGGTCGCCGCGCGTGGTCATGCCGAGCAACTCGACACGGCAGGCCGGATACAGTCGCTGCAAGAGGTCTCGCACGTGTTCCGCCTGCCACAGGGCGAGCCGGGATTCACGCGTGGCGATGACCATGCGTTGCGGTTGGGATGCGGGGGAAGGTGCTGGGCTCACTGGAAGGCCGATCAATGGAGAATGAAATTCGCCGCCGATTTTATCAGTCCGCGACTTTCCCGGCGCAGGACAGCAAAAGGCCGCCCGCAGGCGGCCTGCGATTCAGCGGTCAAAAAATCACCCGGCGCTCGGACGCACCAGCGAGGCGCTCTCGACCCAGCGCTTGATGCGGTTGGCATCGCCGATGCGCGTCAACCTGCCCCAGGAGTCAAGCAGCACGATGATGGTCGGCTTGTTGTTGAGCCAGGCCTGCATCACCAGGCACTTACCGGCTTCGCTGATGTAACCGGTCTTGGACAGGCCGATCTCCCATGTCGGGCTCTTCACCAGAGTATTGGTATTGCGGAACTGCTGCGACCGACCGGCGATACTGAATTCGCCCGCCGACGTTGTCGAAAACTCGCGGATCAGGGGGTAGCGATGGGCAGCGTCAACCATTCTCGCCAGGTCACGCGGGCTCGAGACATTGGCCGCAGTCAATCCCGTCGGGTCCTGGAACCGCGTATCGACCAGGCCCAGAGCCTGCGCCTTCTGGTTCATGGCGGCAACGAAAGCTTCGCGGCCGCCGGCATAGTGGCGAGACAAGGCCGCGGCAGCACGGTTTTCCGACGACATCAAGGCCAGGCGCAGCATTTCCTCGCGCGCCAGATGAGTACCGACCTTGAGCCGGGAGCGCGTCCCCTTGACGATGTCGACATCCTCTTCGCCGATTGCCAGGGTCTCGGTGAGATCGGGCGTCGCATCGAGCACTACCATCGCGGTCATCAGTTTGGTAATCGATGCGATCGGCAAGACGGCGCCGGAATTCTTTTCAAACAGGACTTCGCCCGTGGCCTGATCCAGCACCAAGGCAGCGGATGACTGCAAGGCCAGATGCCGGGCGTCATCGAGGGATGCGCTGTGGTGCACCGATTTGGCGCGCGCCATCTTTTTCGACGTGATCTGCACGAATACGCGCGGAGCCTTCTTTTTTGCAGCCACGGTCTTCTTCTTGGTCGCCGCCCCAACGTCAGTTGGCGTACCGCCAGCGCCGACTATTGCAGCCGCCAACAACATCAGTAGTGCTTTCTTCATGAAACTCCCCCTCCAGCGACCGAAACATTCTAACAGAGGATATCTTCTCTACTACAAGCTGTATAGATATTTCTCTTTATAAATAATGGGGTTAAGGCTTTTGCCTCAACAATAACATTAACTCAAGCCAAGAAACCGGCGCACTTCATCCCGTCGCGCAACAGTATCTGCATAGCCCAGATCGATCAAAGCTCTGGTGTAGGGCCGCTCGAACAGCAGATAGCTGGTCAGCGCACCGCCGTTTTGATTCATGGCACCGATGCCGCGCAACATGGCCCGCACCGGCCATGGCAAGGCATTCGCGTGGCGTGCAGCGAGGTGGTCGAGGCGCTGCGACGGTGCGATGGTCAGCACTTCTATGGGACGCAGACTCGTCCCCCTCACGTGGCGAACATCCTCCGGGATCAACGACAGCGTCTTGTTGATACGGCTCATCCGCTCCAGATCGACCGACATGCTGTCGAGAAAAATACTCGACAAAGCGTGTCCGGCGATTTGCGCCAGTGAGGGATAGATCTCGCCGCGCGGCCGCGCAGTTTCCTCGGCCATGCGACCGGCGCCGACCACCAGGATCTTGTTGGCGCCGAGATGGATCGCCGGCGAAACCGGCGCAACCTGTCGCATGGACCCGTCGCCAAACCACTCGCGATTGATATGCACCGCCGGAAAAATGAACGGGATGGCGCTGGATGCCATCAGATGATCAACCGTGATTCCGCACGGCGCGCCAACCCGCTGGCTGCGACGCCACGCTTCGATACCGGGTCGTCCCTGGAAAAAGCTGACACTTTGCCCGCTCGAATAGCCGGAACAGGTGATGCTGACCGAATGCAGGGAACCGCGTTCAATGGCCTGCGCGATACGGTTGAAGTCAAGACTGCTTCTCAACAACTCGCGCAACGGCGAATTATCCAGCAACGACCGCGGAGAATGCCGCGTCAGCCAGCCGAGCGCCAGTGTCGATACCCAGCGCGCGCCGGAGAAACCCATGCTCGCCGCATCGGCACGATAAACCTGGTGAGCCGTGAAGTTTTCCCAGACCCTCAGCAAGCCATCCACGCCGGCCCCAAAATCCTCGGCCGCCACGGCCATCGAGGCAGCGTTGAGCGCGCCGGCCGATGTGCCGCACAGAATCGGAAATGGATTGCGACGCGGCTCGGGCAATAGCTCGCGAATCGCCTTCAGGACGCCGACCTGATAGCCGGCGCGCGCACCGCCGCCGGTCAGGATCAGGGCGGTGCGGGACTCCGTCATGAGGTGATCAAGCGTTTCCCCGTGCTTGCTGCTGGGTCTCCACCGACAACAAGGCGGTCACATTGACGATGCGCCTTACAGTCGCGGTCGGCGTCAGGATATGCGCCGGACGCGCCGCGCCGAGCAGCAACGGACCCACCGTCAGGCCGTCGCCCGCTGTGGTCTTGATCAGGTTGAAAGCGATGTTTGCGGCGTCCAGCGTCGGCATGATGAGCAGGTTGGCCTGGCCCTTCAGCGTCGAGTCGGGATATACCTGCCGCCGGATATTTTCCGACAGGGCGGCATCGCCGTGCATCTCGCCGTCGACTTCCAACTGTGGGGCAACTCTGCGCAGAATCTCCAGCGCGCGGCGCATCTTGATCGCCGTTGGCGTGTCCTCGGTACCGAAACTCGAATGCGACAGCAACGCGGCCTTGGGTACCAGACCAAAGCGCGCAACCTCGTCGGCGGCGAGCAGGGTCATCTCGGCGAGTTGCTCCGCCGTCGGGTCGTAATTGACGTAGGTATCGCCAATGAACAAGGTGCGGCGCGGCAGGATCAGCATGTTCATGGCGTAGAAATGTTCGATTCCGGGCTTGCGGCCAAGTACCCTGTCGATGTAGCGCAGATGCAGCGAATGCTTGCCGTAGGTACCGCACACCAGTGCATCGGCATAATTGTGCCGCACCAGCATGGCGCCGATCAGCGTCGTGCGCCTTCTCACCTCCAGCTTGGCGTACTCGACACTGACTCCCTTGCGCGACATCAATCCGTGATAGTCCTGCCAGAGTTCCTTGAAGCGTGGATCGGAATCCGGGCTGATCAGTTCGAAATGCTCCCCGGCGCGAATCCGCAGGCCATAACGGGTGATGCTCTTTTCCACCACGTCGGGCCTGCCGATGACTATCGGCCGTGCCAGGCTTTCGTCAACCACCGTCTGCACGGCACGCAAAACGCGTTCGTCCTCGCCCTCGCAGAAGACCACGCGCGCCGGATTCTTCTTGGCGGCGGCGAACACCGGGCGCATCAGCAGCCCCGTGGAATAGACAAAATCGTTCAGTTGATTGGCATAGGCATCCATGTCGGCAATCGGCCGCGTGGCGACGCCGGAATCCATCGCGGCCTGGGCGACCGCGGGAGCAACCTTGATGATGAGCCGCGGATCAAAGGGCTTGGGGATCAGGTATTCGGGGCCGAAGGAAAGGTCCTCCGTGCCATAGGCCGCCGTCACCACCTCCGACTGTTCGGCGTGCGCGAGTTCCGCAATCGCCCGCACCGCAGCCACTTTCATCGCCTCGTTGATGGTGGTCGCGCCGACATCCAGCGCGCCTCTGAACATGTACGGGAAGCACAGGACGTTGTTGACCTGGTTCGGATAGTCCGAACGACCGGTGCCGATGATGGCGTCCGGGCGCACGGCCTTGGCCTCTTCCGGACGGATTTCGGGATCGGGATTGGCCATGGCGAGAATCAGCGGATCGCGCGCCATGGTCTTGACCATCTCCGGCTTCAACACTCCCGCCGCCGACAAGCCAAGAAAAATGTCGGCGCCAACAGTTGCATCAGCCAGCGAGCGGGCATCTGTCGCCTGGGCATAGCGCGCCTTGGACGGATCGAGCCCTTCGCGCCCGTTGTGAATCACGCCCTTGCTGTCGACCGCGAGAACATTCTTCGGATCGAGACCAAGGCTCACCAGCAGATCGAGGCAGGCAATTGCCGCCGCCCCCGCGCCGGAGCAGACCAGCTTTACCTTGGCAATGTCCTTATTGACGACACGCATGCCATTCAGCACGGCGGCACTGGCGATGATTGCCGTGCCATGCTGGTCGTCGTGGAAAACCGGGATCTTCATCCGTTCGCGCAGTTTCGATTCGACATAAAAGCACTCGGGCGCCTTGATATCTTCCAGGTTGATGCCGCCGAAGGTCGGCTCCAGGGAGGCAATGATGTCGACCAGTTTGTCCGGATCGTTCTCGGCGATCTCGATGTCGAATACGTCGACACCGGCGAATTTCTTGAACAGCACGCCCTTGCCTTCCATCACCGGCTTGCCCGCCAGCGGCCCGATGTTGCCCAAGCCCAGAACAGCGGTTCCATTGCTGACGACCGCCACCAGATTGGCGCGCGAGGTGTACAAGGCCGCGGTGGACGGATCGCGCACGATCTCGTCACAGGCGGCGGCGACCCCCGGCGAATAAGCCAGCGACAAATCCGTCTGACTGGTCAGTGCCTTGGTCGGGGTGACGGCGATCTTGCCGGGTTTGGGATAGCGGTGATAGTCCAGTGCTTCCGCGCGAATACGTTCATCCATGATTTGCGTCTCCTTTATAGTTGGTCGCAATTGTATCGCCGTGGCGCCAGCGCCGACTCTCGCACGCCGGGAATTTCCGCGCGTAATTCCGAGCCTCGTCTGACAACCGGACAAGCGCTTGTGGGACAATTCTCGAACACATTTGCTCCGCGACCCTGCCACCCGCCCGGCAACGGACCGAAGGAAAGACCGACGCGAAAGCGGCTTGCGACAAAGCCGCCGGGCGACTTGCGTGCAGCCGGGTAGCCGCCTTTTGTTGGGAATCAGAATGAACATCGCCGCAAGGATGGCGCAGATCGCGCCATTTCATGTCATGGAATTGATGGCCCGCGCCCAGGCGCTGGAGGCCGAAGGCAAGTCGATCGTTCACCTGGAGGTTGGCGAACCCGACTTCGCCACGGCCGGACCAATCCTCGAAGCGGCCCAGCGCTTCCTCACCGGCGGACATGTGCATTACACCGCCGCGCTGGGCCTCAGCCAACTGCGGGAAGCAATCAGCGGCTTCTACCAAACGCGATATGGGCTCGATATACCTGCCGCACGAATCGTGGTCACGGCCGGTGCGTCCGGTGCGCTGCTGCTCGCACTCGGCGTGCTGGTGAATCCCGGCGACGAATGGCTGCTGCCCGATCCCGGCTATCCCTGCAACAGGCATTTCGTGCGTCTGCTGGAAGGCAAGCCGGTTTCGCTCCCGGTAGAGGCCACATCAAACTACCAGCCCACTCCAGAACAGCTTGCTGCGTCATGGACTGACAGAACACGCGGGTTGCTGGTGGCATCCCCGGCCAATCCGACCGGGACCCTGCTCGACCCGAACACCATGGCGGCGCTGGCCGAAGTCGTCGCAGCGAGGGGCGGCACCCTTCTCGTCGATGAGATATATCACGGACTCACCTATGGCGTCGACGCCTGTTCCGCGCTGGCGACGAGCGACGAGGTATTTGTCATCAACAGCTTCTCCAAATACTTCGGCATGACCGGTTGGCGACTGGGTTGGCTGGTCGCGCCGCAACGCTACGTGCGCGAGATCGAAAAGCTCGCGCAAAACCTCTACATCGCACCGTCGACCGTTGCCCAACATGCTGCGCTGGCCGCCTTTCAGCCTGAAACCATGAGCATCCTGGAAGCCCGTCGCCACGAATTTTCCTTGCGCCGGGATATTCTCCTGCCCGGTCTGCGCATACTGGGTTTCGCTGTCGCGGCCGAACCGCATGGAGCCTTCTATGTGTATGCCGCAAGTAATGCTCTGGCCGAGGACAGTTTCGCTCTCGCCGGACGACTGCTGACCGAGGCAGGGGTGGCGGCGACACCGGGACTCGACTTCGGCAGCAACGCACCTCGGCGCCACATGCGGTTTGCCTACACCGTCAACCGGAGTCAGATCGAGGAAGGCCTCGCCCGCATGACGGAGTTCCTGAGTTCCAGGTGAGTGCGGCATGCCGAATGCACTAAAAGAAAGCGCGTGCTGAATTAACAGCACGCGCTTGCTATCCACTGAGCGCCGCGATCAGTCCCGCAGGACTAAACGCAGGCCGATGCTACCGTCAGGGACGGGAACCGGTGGGAAACGGCCAAGCCGCTGCAGGATTCAGCGACGACTTGATGCCGGGAGCGGCAGCAGTTGAAGGCGCTGCGGCAGCAGCGGGCTTCGCGGCCGGCTTGGCAGCAGGCTTCTTCGCAGCAGCCTTCTTCGGTGCAGCCTTCTTGGCAGCAGGCTTCTTCGCAGCAGCCTTCTTTGGTGCAGCCTTCTTGGCAGCAGGCTTCTTCGCAGCAGCCTTTTTCGGTGCAGCCTTCTTTGCAGCAGGCTTCTTCGCAGCAGCCTTCTTCGGTGCAGCCTTCTTTGCAGCAGGCTTCTTCGCAGCAGCCTTCTTCGGTGCAGCCTTCTTTGCAGCAGGCTTCTTCGCAGCGGCCTTCTTCGGTGCAGCCTTCTTCGCAGCGGGCTTCTTGGCAGCGGCCTTCTTCGGCGCAGCCTTCTTCGCAGCGGGCTTGGCAGCCGCTTTCTTCACAGCCGGCTTTTTGACAGCTGGCTTCTTCGGGGCCGCAGACTTCTTAGCGGCGGGCTTAGCCGCAGCCTTCTTTGCGGCCGGCTTCTTGGCTGCTTTCTTCGCAATCGCCATGTTGAACCTCCTTAACAAATTAACAGGAAAGAACCACCACTACTTCTACTGAAACCCGTCTGGGTTAGCACGGATTATCCAACGCCCCGATGCAATCGAAAGCGACGAATTCCTCACGTTTATCCGCCTATCACTTCGTTTTGAAACCGCGGATGACAAACGCACAAGCAATCACATATCATATTTCGGCAATCACAATTTGCGCACTGTCAGCCTGGCAATCGATGGCGCCATGCGGATATGCCGGCGATCGTGACGCACGCAAACACCGGACAGGACACGCTGTCCGGCGAATTCGCGTGGCGCGATCGCCTGATTCAGGGGTGGCAAGTGAAACGCAGGAAAAAGAATGCGGACCGTTACCCGGAGCCAGGTCACTTGAAGACGGTTGGGCGGACCAGTTGAGGTCGGTTGAATCGGCGCCCAAGGCATCCTGCATTCAGATCTCCCGTCTTTGTCTCAATGAAGCCGGTGATGTTCGGGACGCCAGCGCAGCAAGTCGGTTTGGTCCCTTCTGCACAACGACCTACTATATCTAGTAGGTAATCGACTGTTCGGCACTAATTGTAGTAGTTGACTTTTTTTTCTGCAAGAGTTTTCTGATGCTGATGCGAAAATTTTCGTTGCAGCTTTGCGACAGTCAGCCAGTTGCGTCGCGCACCCGGTGCCAATCGAAGCACGGACCAGGATCGGTCTTGCGTCCCGGCGCAATATCGCTGTGACCGACCACGGCTTCAATCAAGTAGCGGCGCCGCAGTTCGGCCAGCAGATGGTCGAGGGTCAAGTACTGGACAGCCTCAAATGGAATCCGGTCGCAACCCTCGAGTTCGATGCCGATGGAAAAGTCGTTGCAGCCATCTCGTCCCATCCAATTCGAAACGCCGGCATGCCACGCCCGCTGCGAGCAGGCGACGAACTGGATCAGCTCGCCGTCACGACGGATCAGGAAGTGGGCCGAAACCCGCAAGCCCCGTATTTCACGGAAATAGGCATGTGCCGCGGGATCAAGGCAATTGGTAAACAGCTGGATGATTTCAGGCCCGCCGAATTCGTCGGGCGGCAGACTGATGGCGTGGATGACGACCAGTCGAACCGATTCACCCGCGGGCCGCTCATCACAATTCGGTGAAGGCACCTGTCGCGCGAAGGGCAACCAGTCGGGTTCGCCCTTCCCGTACTGCGCCTGGTTCACTCGTTCATTCCCAGTCGCGCCATGCGATAGCGCAAGGAGCGGAACGTGATGCCCAGCAACTTTGCGGCAGCGGTGCGATTGTTGTTCGAGCGCTTCAAGGCATCGAGAATGGTCTGACGCTCAACCTGATCCAGTTGATCCTGCAGGGGACCGCCGACCGCGGGGACAGCAATGCCAGGCAGTTGGCACGACGCCAGGTTCAAGTCGTCAACCTCGATGCGGTCGCCGACGAACAATGCCAGCGCCCGCTCCAGCACATTCTCAAGCTCGCGCACATTGCCCGGGAAGGCGTAGCTCTGCAACGCTTCAAGTGCAGGAGCGGTCAGCGGCGGCGGCGGCAGATCGGCCGCCCGCGCCAGCCGGTCCAGAACGTGCCGCGCCAGCATCGGGATGTCTTCGCGACACTCCCGCAAGGCCGGCATCCGCAGTTCGATGACATTGAGCCGATAAAACAAGTCCTGCCGGAACCGGCCCTGCTCGACCAGCAGTTTGAGGTCCTGATGCGTGGCGCAGATGACGCGTACATCGACCGCCTCTTCGCCGGTTGCACCTACCTTGCGCACCCGCTTTTCCTGAATCGCCCGCAGCAGCTTGACCTGCATTGTCAGCGGCAGTTCCGCCACCTCGTCAAGAAAAAGAGTCCCGCCATCGGCGACATGAAAGAAACCTTCACGATCATCGGCAGCCCCGGTAAATGCTCCCTTGCGGTAACCGAAGAACTCGCTCTCCATCAGGTTTTCCGGAATGGCGCCGCAATTAACCGGCACAAAGGCACGGTCGCGGCGGGCTCCCAGGGTGTGGATCAGCCGTGCCGCCAGCTCCTTGCCGCTCCCCGATTCGCCCGTGACATGCACCGGTGCCTGACTTCTCGCCACGCGGTCGATCAGTTTGCGCACCTGTGCTATTGGCGGCGACACGCCGAGCAGCCCTGATTCGCCAGCCATGTCGCCCGCTGGATGGGGACTGGGCAATTCCAGCGCCGACTTGACCATACCCCGCAACTGATCGAGCGACACCGGCTTGGCGATGTAATCGAAGGCCCCTGCCTTGAGCGCGGACACTGCATTCTCGGCACTGCCATGCGCGGTAATCACCGCGACAGGCAAGTCGGCCACCGTATCGGCAATGTGCCGCACCAGTTCCAGACCATCGCCGTCCGGCAGGCGCATGTCGGTCAGGCACAGCTGGTAGCGCTGACTGGCCAGCATGCGGCGCGCCTCGGCGAGCGATCCGACACAATCCGCCAACAGTCCCATGCGCGCCAGGGTCAGGTCGAGCAACTCGCGAATGTCCGCTTCGTCGTCGACCACCAGCACGCGCTTGGCTTCGCCACTGCCACGCGTACGGCGTTCGTTCTTCAGCGACATGGGGATCCTTCGGCGGTGATTTGGAAATGGGCACCCGGTCCGTCATCCAGCAGTTCGAGATGGGCGCCACTGGCCTCGCACAGTTCCCGCGCGATGTAGAGACCCAAGCCGGTACCCGCTCCGTGTGTGGTAATAAATGGCTCGAACACCTGGTTGCGCTGGATCGCGTCGACGCCCGGACCATCGTCGACGATACGCAGTTCAACACGATTCGAGGTGGCCGCGGCCCTCGCCTCGAGTCGCACCGCGCCGTCCGCCGCGCTGGCATGGCGCAGTGCATTCCCAAGCAGATTCCACAACACGCGATAGAGGTGGCCGCGATCAAAACGCAGGTCGACATCGCCCTCGCCGACATGTACGCGCCGGCCTGCCGACGCGTCGTGCAAAGTCAGTTCCTCAAGAAATCCAGAAAGAAAAGTCCGCCAGCGCAGCGTTTCCGGCTGCGCCCGATCTCGTCGACCAAGTTCCAGCACCTCGGTCACGAGCCGGTTGAGGCGCCCCGTATTGTCATGAATGATGCGGGCAAGGCGCTGGTGCAGTGGATCGGTATCCTCCTCCGCCAGCAGTTCCGCTGCATGGCTGATGGCTGCCAGCGGATTGCGTATCTCGTGCGCCATGTTGGCGGTGAGCCGTCCAAGCGCGGCAAGTTTCAACTGCTGCGCCTGGGACTGTACCCGCTCCATGTCTTCCAGGTAGATCAGCGCATGTCCCGCCGACTCGGCCGCGGGCAGATAGCGCACGCGCAGCAGACGGCCTGTTTCCTGCGGGAGCATTTCCACCATTTCCAGCGGCTGCGCGCTCCACGCCCGGTAGCGATCAGCCAGTGCGCGGGAAAACGTCGCCAGTTCGGCGCCATCCGATGCCTGCACGCCGAGCAGTGCTTCGGCGCGCGGATTGAGCAGTCGCACCCGGCCGTCGCCATCAACCACCAGCACACCGTCTTCCATATCGCGAATGATCCGCTCGCTGATCCGCAACTGATCGTTGAGTTCCCGCCCCCGCTCCCGCGCCAGGGTTTCGTTGGCGACCACCCGCCGCGCCAGCAAGCGGGCGATGATCGCCGTGGCGAAGAAGGCGATGCTGATGATCCCGGTACGCACAAAATCCGCCGGGTTGGCTTCCAGGGTCAGGGCGCGCCAGCTTTCCTCCAGCAGCATCGCCACCGAAGCCAGCGCCGCGTAGAACAGCGCCATCCGCCCCTGCCCGACCAGTGCGGCGCCGGCAACCACCACCAACAAGAGGACAGCGATTCCGCTCTTTTGTCCACCGCTGGCAAACATCATCAGCGTCAATGCCGCAATGTCGACCGCCACTTGCACGGAAAGCTGAAGGTTGAATCGGCGCGGTCTTCTCAGCAATGCGACCAGAAAAGCAATGGCAAGCAGAAGATAGACCGGAGCGACACGGCCGAACAAGCGGGCATCCTGCGTGCCGAGACTGATCGTATCGCCAAACACGATCGCCGCGACCAGAAACAGCAAGGCGATCGACAGGCGGTACACCGAAAAGTAGCGCAGCGAACGCCAGAAGGATTCGATTGCGTCGGTTTCCTGCGGTGCAACGGCCGGCACGCTCAAGACTTGACTCCCAGGCGTCGATGGTCTTCGCAGCAATAGTCGCGCTCGCCTTCGCTTAACGATTCGGCACGTGGGAAATGCAACCCGCAATGAGCGCATTGCGTCATGGGCTCGGACACGCCCGTCGCGGGTGGCGGCTTGCGGCGTCTGTTTGATGCGCGCACCAGCCAATAGACCACGGCAAGCACGGCGATGAAGAGAAGAAACTTCGCCACGGCCGTCAGCCTCCCGCAGCTCGAAGAAGTTGGTCGGGGCGAGAGGATTCGAACCTCCGACTCCTGCGTCCCGAACGCAGTACTCTACCAGGCTGAGCTACGCCCCGACGGCAAGTTGGTGGCAGGGAGTGACATTGCGGGAACGGGCTTGAATCGGCCCGAGAGGTCATCCTTGCAAACATCGCGGCGGTCAGAAACTTCTTTGCACCGCAAAGTCCGCCAATTGTAACAGCGTTTCCTTGAACATTGAATCCGGCAGCGGTGCCAATGCGGCCTTGGCCGTCTCGGCCTCCGCGACGCCATGTCGACGCGCAACGTCAAGGGCGCCGCTGGAACGAACCGCTGTCAGTACTTCGCCGAAACTGTCACCGCTGGCGTTTTCGATGGCGCTGCGCACCAGGGCCGCCTGCTGCGGACTGCCATGCTGGATGACATGGATCAGGGGCAGGGTCGGCTTGCCTTCGGCCAGATCGTCGCCAAGATGCTTTCCCGTCTCCGCCTCGTGCCCCGAGTAGTCGAGCACATCATCGATCAACTGGAATGCGGTGCCGATGTGCGTACCATATGCCGCCATCGCTTCCTCTATCTCCGGACTGGCATTGCCAAGAATGGCGCCGAGCCGCCCGGCGGCTTCGAACAGCTTGGCGGTCTTGTAGCGAATTACCCTGAGATACTCATTCACCTCGATATCGGCGTTGCGGCAGTTCATCAGTTGCAGCACTTCGCCCTCGGCGATGATGTTGGTAGCATCGGCCAGCACCTGCATCACACGCATGCTGCCGACACCGACCATGATCTGGAAAGCGCGCGAATACAGAAAATCACCGACCAGCACGCTGGCCGGATTGCCGAACACCGCGTTGGCGGTATCGCGGCCGCGACGCAGCGTCGACTCATCGACGACATCGTCGTGCAACAGCGTCGCGGTATGAATAAACTCGACCACCGCGGCCAGATCGTGATGGCAGGTTCCCGAATAACCGCAGGCATTGGCCGAAAGCAGCACCAGGGCGGGACGCATGCGCTTGCCGCCGGCCGAAATGATGTATTCGGCGACTTGGCGAACCAGCACCACGTCCGAATGCAATCGCGCGCGAACGACGGCGTCGACCGCGATCATGTCGGCGTCTATGGGAGCATACAATCTGGCGAAATCCACGGTGGGTGTCGAATGTTGCAGTAAAGGCGCGATGTTAGGCGGCACGTCTGTCGGCGTCAACGGAACCGCGCGAAACCGCGCAGTGGTCTCCTGCCTGACCCGCTACCATTACACCCAAAAAAACAGGATTGATTCCCGCTCCCTCATTGCCCGCGAAACTTGAGCAGTGCCTTCAGCTGCGGCCACTGCCGGCGACTCACCGGCAGACGCTCTGCAATTCCGTCCAGGATAACTTGCCAGTGCGCCTCTGCGTCGCCCTCGTCGGCCGCTCGCTCGACTCCCGTGACAGCGGCGCGAGCCACGAGACAACTGCGATGCACGCGCAGGAAACGCGCGCTGAACTCCGCCTCAAGATGCACCAGGGACTCTTCCAGCAGATACTCTCGCTCCGCGGTGCGCGCGGTGACATACTTTTGTTCCGCCCTGAGATAGAGAATTTCGGCCATGGGCACCAGCAGAATCCGGCCACGTTCGATACACGACAGATTTTGCCGTACCGCCAGCGCCGACTTTTCAAGCCGAACCACGTCGTCCGCACGTCGTCTGGCCTTTCGCAAGGCATCGGCAAGACGGGCGGCACGCACCGGCTTGACCAGATAGTCCAGCGCCGCCAATTCGAATGCCTGCACCGCGTACTGATCAAAAGCGGTGACGAATATCACAGCCGGCGTAGTCGGCAATCGTGCCAGGTGGCGGGCAAGCTCGACGCCATCCATGCCCGGCATTCGAATGTCGATCAAGGCCACATCGAGGTCGCCCGCTTGCGCCCGTTCCAGCGCAACGAAACCATCCGCCGCCTCGGCCACCACGATGCTCGGTACCTCGGCGGCAATGTCGCCCAGCACGTCACGCAGACGCGCGCGTGCCGGAGCCTCGTCATCGACCAGCAGCAGGCGCAAGGCGTGCGTCATGTTGCGCTTACCGGGCGATAGGGAAACTCGATGGAAACACAAAAGCGGCCGGCGCTGATTTGCGTGGTCATGGTCGCCTCGAGATCGAAGAACAGCATCAGCCGTTCGCGGATGTTGGCCAGGGCCATCTGATTGCCCTGTGTATGACTGTCGGCGGCGGTCATCGGATTGGAAAGCTCCAGCTTGAGCCGGGAATACTTGCGCTCGAAACGGACAATGATTTCACCGGGCTGCGTCGATGGCTCGATACCGTGGTAGACAGCATTTTCCAGCAAGGGCTGCAGCATCAGCGGCGGCACCAGTGGATCAGGCGGGCAGGCGGTCATGTCCCACACTACGCGGACACGCTCGCCCAGTCGCAAACGTTCGAGATTGATGTACTGTCGCGCCACCAGAATTTCTTCCGACAGGGGAACCAGGTCGGCGTTCTTGCGCATCAGCACGCGATACAGGTCTGCCAGTTCCTCCAGTGCCGTCTCGGCCCGACGCGGATCGGAACGCATCACACCGAGAACGGCATTCAGCGCGTTGAAAAGGAAGTGCGGCCGGATACGCGCCGTCAGTGCCAGCAGGCGTGCCTCCGCCAGGGCGGGGGACCGCGCCCGTCCGCTCATCTCGAACCATCCAAGCAACAGGGCGACGCCGATAACCACCCACAGGGAACTTCGACTGAATCCCGCCATGTCCGGCTCAATCAGGTGCAGCGCGGCAAAAAGACTGCGCACCGCTGCCGTCACCAGCAGTACCAGCAGAATCACCAGCACCGCACCCAGCCGCTTCGGCAGTCGCACGAACGACGCGCCCGCAAGGCTCAACAAGGCGAGGCTGGCCAGGGTCACCGGCTCGATCAGCGCCGCCAGTTCAAGAAATTCAACGAAGAAGAAACGCCATTCGCGATTGGCTGCCAGGGTACCGAGCAGGGCGCCGAAATTGACGACCAGGAACACACGCACCCAGGTGCCAGGCTTGCGCAAGTCCGGCAGGCCTGACAGCGGCGGCTTTTCCCTTATACTTCGTCCTTGGTTCACTTGCCCGTTACCTTTGATTTTGAAGTGTTTTTACCGCATGCATTGCGTGCCTACATGACAGCCCGATTATGACAGAACCGAAACCTCCGGCATCTCCAGCAAACCAGGCAGCGTGGTCCGGCCGCTTTTCCGAGCCCGTTTCCGAACTCGTCAAACGTTATACCGCTTCGGTGTTCTTTGATCGCCGCATGTGGCGACAGGATATTCGGGCGTCCCTCGCGCATGCGCGCATGCTGGCGCGGCAGGACATCATCGCCGTGGCCGACCTGGCCGCCATCGAGCAGGGCATGGCGACGATCACACGCGAAATCGAGGCTGGCAGTTTCAACTGGAACCTCGATGACGAGGATGTGCATCTCAACATCGAGAAGCGCCTCACTGCACTCGTCGGCGACTCCGGCAAGCGCCTGCACACCGGTCGCTCGCGCAACGACCAGGTGGCGACCGACATCCGGCTCTGGCTGCGCGACACCATCGACGACATCGACGGCCTCCTGCGCAATTTCCAGAAGGCGCTGCTCGACGCGGCGCAAGCCCACGTTGACACACCCATGCCCGGCTTCACGCATTTGCAGGTGGCGCAACCGGTAACCTTCGGCCACCATCTGCTGGCCTATTTCGAGATGCTGCGCCGCGACCGCGAACGCTTTGCCGACTGCCGCCGCCGCGTCAACCGCCTGCCGCTGGGCGCCGCGGCGCTGGCCGGGACAACGTTCCCGATCGATCGCGAAGCGGTGGCGCACGAACTCGGTTTTGAATCCGTCTGCGAAAACTCGCTGGACGCCGTTTCCGACCGCGATTTCGCCATCGAGTTCTGTGCCGCCGCAGCGCTGGTGATGACTCATGTTTCACGCTTCGCCGAAGAACTGATTCTGTGGATGAGCCCGCGCATCGGTTTCATCGATCTTGCCGACCGCTTCTGCACCGGCTCCTCAATCATGCCGCAAAAGAAGAACCCGGACGTCCCGGAACTCGCGCGGGGCAAGACCGGCCGCGTCTTCGGTCATCTGATGGGCCTGCTGACACTGATGAAAGGCCAGCCGCTGGCATACAACAAGGACAACCAGGAAGACAAGGAGCCCTTGTTCGACACGGCCGATACGCTGATCGATACCTTGCGCATTTTTGCCGACCTGGTACCGGGCATTCGCGTCATACCGGAAGCCATGGCCGCTGCCTTGCGTCAAGGCTACGCCACCGCGACAGACCTCGCCGACCATCTGGTCAAGAAGGGGCTGCCGTTCCGCGATGCGCATGAAGCAGTCGCCCGCGCAGTGCGCGCCTGCGATACGCGCGGCTGCGACCTGGCGGACCTGACGCTTGAAGAATTGCGCGCGTTCTCACCGCTGGTCGGCGAAGACGTGTATGCCGTGCTGACCGTGGCCGGTTCACTGGCCGCCCGCAACCACCTCGGCGGTACCGCGCCGGCGCAGGTGAGCGCCGCCATTGATCGCTCGCGGGCGCGGCTCTGATCACCGGGCATGGCACTTCCAGAGCGCATCGGCAAGTACGAGATTCGCGGCAAGCTCGGCGAAGGCGCCACCTCGATCGTTTACCTCGCCTTCGACCCCTTTGCCGAGCGCGAAGTCGCGGTCAAGGCCATCTTTCCCGAGGTGTTGCGCGACAAGGCGCGTGGCCGGCTTTACCGCAATCTGCTGATGACCGAAGCGTCGCTGGCCGGAAAGCTCGTACACCCGCACATCGTGCAGATTTTCGATGCCGTGGTGGCCGAGGAACAAAGCTACATCGTCATGGAATACGTTCGGGGCGGCACGCTGGAACCCTTCTGCACCGCGAGCACCCTGTTGCCCGTAGACCGTCTGGTGGAGATGATCTTCAAGTGCACCCGCGCGCTTGACTACGCCTTTCGCGCCGGCATTACCCATCGCGACATCAAGCCGGCGAACATCCTGCTGGTGAATGCCGGCGACAGCGCCGAACGAGCCAGCGGCGACATCAAGATATCCGACTTTGGCGCGGCGCTGCTGAGCAGCGGAGAACAGTCGAGAACGCAGGTTTCAGGTGTCGGCTCGCCGGCCTACATGTCACCGCAGCAGGTGCGCGACATGCCGCTCAATCACCAGACCGACATCTACTCTCTGGGCGTCGTGATGTATCAGTTGCTTACCGGACGGCTGCCGTTCCAGTCGACCTCCAACTACGGCATGATCTACCAGATCTGCAATGCCGATCCGCCGCCGCCATCAACGTTCCGCGCCGACATGCCGGCCGGTCTTGATGACGTGGTCGCGCGCGCCATGCAAAAGGAGGTTGAGGCGCGTTACCAGACGTGGGGGGAGTTTTCCCATGACCTGGCCCAGTCCTTCCTCAACAAGCAGTTGTCGGTGCAGCGCAAGGCCTTTCCCGACAGCGAAAAATTCGAAGCGCTGCGCGCGCTGCGCTTCTTCAACGAGTTTCCGGACGTCATGCTGTGGGAAGTGGTGCGCTTCTCGCGCTGGAATGAAGTGGCCGCGAGTACGGTAATCATGAGGGATGGCGAGCGCGGCGATTTCTTTGCTTTCCTGCTTGACGGCGAATTGATGGTGTCGAAGACCGGCCATTCTCTGGGGACTCTGGCGGCAGGCGAGTGCTTTGGCGAAATGGCCATCATCCGCCGCGGCGAACACGCCCGCGGCGCCGATGTGGTGGCACAGACCGCGACCCGCGTCGTAACCATTTCATCGCACGCGCTGCAACACGCCTCGGAGGCATGCCAGATGCACTTCTATCGGGGCTTTCTTGACGTCATCGCCGGTCGCCTGGCCGATTCCAATACGCGCCTGGCGTCATTTTGACAAGCGAGTTCGGCGCCGGGTTGGGCACTGTTGTGGCAGCGATTGCCGAGCTGACGGGAAGCCCTTTCACCGCATGCTCGGCGAAACCGGTCAGCGGCGGCTCGATTCACCGCGCCTGGCATATTGCCGACGGCAGCCGCCACTATTTCGTCAAGACCAACGAAGTCGCGGCCGCACCCATGTTTGAAGCGGAAGCAAGGGGACTGCAAGCGCTGTCCGCCGCCGGCGTGGTGCGAACGCCGACTTTCATTACCCAGGGCCAAACGGCAAGCGAGTCGTTTCTGGTCCTCGAATATCTTGATCTGGCGGCGCTGGATCGGAGCAGCGGCGCCCAACTCGGTAACGCCCTGGCACAACTGCATCGCGTGAGCGGGGACTCCTTCGGCTGGACCGGGGACAACTTCATCGGCACGACGCCACAGCACAATGCCCCCCATCCAAGCTGGCCCCACTTCTTCGCCGAGCGCCGGCTGCGACCACAACTGCAGCTCGCATTGCAAAATGGCATGGACAAGGCATTGGTGGCAAAAGGCCGCGCGGTTGCCGAGCGCATCGGCGGCCTGTTCATCGACTACCAGCCGGTGGCGAGCCTTCTGCACGGCGATCTGTGGTCGGGCAACGCCGCGCAAAGCGGCAATGGCGGGGCGGTAATCTTCGATCCGGCCTGCTACTACGGCGACCGCGAAACCGATATCGCAATGGCGGAACTTTTCGGCGGTTTTCCCACCAGCTTTCATGCTGCCTATCGCGCCGCGTGGCCGCTCGACTCAGGCTACGAAACGAGAAAGCCGCTCTACAACCTGTACCACATCCTCAACCACTTCAACCTGTTCGGCAGCGCCTACCTCGGTCAGGCGCAACGCATGATTGAACGACTGCTGGCAGAGCTGAAACGGTGATTCAGTGAGCGTTGACGATCGGGTCCAATTGCTTCTGCAACTCGCCCGACTGATACATCTCGGTCATGATGTCGCTGCCGCCGACGAACTCGCCGCTGATGTAGAGCTGGGGCACGGTCGGCCAGTTGGCATAGTCCTTCACACCCTGGCGCACGGCAGGATCCGCCAGCACATCGACGGTCACCAGATTTTTGACGCCGCATGCCTGCAGAATCTGAATCGCCCGCGCTGAAAAACCGCACTGCGGCGCCTGTTGCGTACCCTTCATGTAAAGCACCACCGGGCTGCCGGTGACGGTATCGTGAATTTTCTGTTTGATGTCCATGGCATGTTCCAGTAATAGCTGAGTAAATAAGTCGGGATATTTTAGCGGCGTTGGGCCCCGGCGGTCAAGCGCCGTGCTTTGCAATGCGGATCAGGCGAAACCAGCCGGAGGCCATTGCCGCTTCGTTGCTCGTCACGCTGATGCCGCCCACGGCATCCAGCAAGTCTTCGAAAACCACATCGAGGCGCGTCGCGACATGGCGCGTCAGCGGATTGAGCAGACGCTTCCAGCCGGCTTCGCCGCGCCGCATGAACTTGTCGAACACCAGCAAACTCCCGCCCGGCTTCACTACGCGCACCGCTTCCGCCAGGCAGAGAGTCGGCGCCGGTACCACGGCGAGAATCAGGTGCAGCACTGCCGCATCGAAGCTGGCGTCATGAAAAGGCAGGCGCTGGACATCGCCGCGCAAGGCTGCGAAGCGCAAGCCGGCCGCGCGCGGGCGCGCGCGCATGAGCATTGCGGCAGTCAGATCGAGTCCGACATATCGATGCTGCGGCGGCAGATGGGGAAGATCCAGCCCGGTACCCACCCCGAGCAGCAGCACATCGCGCGGCGATCCCTCGGCCAGCGCCGACAGACTGCGCTTGCGCGCACCGTGCGTGGCGGCCGTCAGAAACGCATCGTAGAACGGCGCAACAAGTGTGTAGCTGCGTTTGAGGCTCAATGCAACACACGCGGCATGGACAGCACGAATTCGGCAATCACCGCCTCGAATTGCACGCCATCGTCGGCGGTCATCTGGTAAGTGCCCTTCATCGTGCCCACCGGCGTGGCAAGCTGACAGCCGCTGGTGTATTCAAAACTCTCCCCGGGCGCCAGCAAAGGCTGGTGACCCACGACTCCGAGGCCTCGCACTTCCTGCACATGGCCTTCGGCGTCGGTGATGATCCAGTGCCGCGAAATCAGCTGTGCAGGCACGTTGCCGGTGTTGCTGATGGTAACGGTGTAGGCGAAGACGTGACGATTGATCGCCGGATCGGACTGCTCCGCAATATAGTGGGTCGCCACGGCAACCGTTATTTCGTATTTCTTTGACTCGGCCATGGGCCGGCATTCAACACCAATTTGCGCGGCGTAGCAAGAAGGCTCGGCGCTATCGACGTCAAGCGCAGCTGCCGCAACCGAACTGCATGATGGAACGCCGCTCAATGATCATTCTTGACCATTGCCGCCGATTCCGCGACACTTCAACTATGCAAACCAGTTGGCCACGCTCTTCCTCGCCCAAGCCCGTTTCATGACCTCTCCCGAATCAAGCACCGCGCCGTCGCGTTTTTACGACCGGCTGCAAAACGCCGGCATCGAACCCGACGACGGCGATGAACTGCGGCTCAACAAGTCGCTGCTGATGCTTGCGACCGGCATGGCCAGCGTGGCCATCATGGTCTGGGTGACGATCTACTCCTTCCTCGGGCCTCAATTCTCGATCAACGTACCGCTTGCGTTCCAGCTCTTGCTGGTGGGCAACATGCTCTTCTACATCAAGTCGCGGAACTTCGATTTTTTCCGCGTCAGCCAACTTGGGCTGTTTCTGTTCCTGCCCTTCGTCGCGCACTGGAGCGGCGGCACCATCATTTCCACCAGCGGCGTTTTGCTTTGGGCTCTGCTCGCCCCTGTCGGCGCCATCCTGTGCATCGGCGTGAGGCAATCGGTGGGCTGGTTCATCGCCTGGGTAGTGCTTACCGCCCTGTCCGGCGCCGTCGATTATTACCTTGCAGATTCCGTGGTTGCGCAAAAGTTCAATGTTCCCGTACGCACCACCATTGTCTTTTTCGCGCTCAACTTCATTTCAATATCGACCATCATCTACATGCTGTTGCGGCTGTCGATAGCCGAAAAGCGGCGAGCGCAGGAAAGTCTTGAAAGTGCCCACCAGCAAATCCAGATCGAGCAGGAACGCTCCGAAAAGCTGTTGCTCAACATCCTTCCCGCCCCCGTGGCAGAACGCCTGAAGAACTCGAACCAGACGATCGCCGATGGTTTTGCCGATGTCACGGTGATGTTCGCCGACATCGTGAACTTCACCCAGGCGGCCTCCAACATGTCGCCGTCGCAGGTGTTCGCCATGTTGAACCGGATATTCTCCGCGCTGGACGAACTGGCAGACGAACATGGCCTGGAAAAAATCAAGACCATAGGCGATGCCTACATGGTCGCCGGCGGGCTGAATGACGATGTGGCCGACTATACGGCCGCGGTCGCGGACATGGCGGTGTCCATGCGCGACTTGCTGCGGCGCGACTTTGCCGTCAATTCCTCGCACCTTGAAGTCCGCATCGGCATCGGCACCGGCCCGATTGTCGCCGGCGTACTGGGAAAGAAAAAGTTCATCTACGACCTCTGGGGCGACACCGTCAACATCGCCAGCCGCATTACCTCGGAAGGCGTCCCCGGCATGATCCAGTGCGACACCACGACCTACCATCGCCTGGCGGCCCACTTCGATTTTCACGAGCCGCAAACGATCTACCTGAAGGGCAAGGGAAACATGACGGTGTATCGACTGATCGGCCGCAAGGGCGCAGCTGACAGCGAAGAAATCTAGACCAGGCTTCGGGTTTCCAGCGTCAGCCGAAAGCAGACCCTGCCCGCTTGATTCTCGGCCAGTTCCAGCCGGTATCCCGCTGCCTGCGCGTAACGTGCCGCATGATAGAGCCCGATTCCATAGCCACTCTGTGAGGACACGGGACCGACAAACAGGCTCGCCGCGATGGCCTCGGTCATGGCCGAACCGTTGTCGCAAACCATCAGGTCGAAGCCGGTGTCATGGCGCACCAGTTCGACCGTCAAACAGAGAGCCGGTTCACGCAAATGCTTTTCCGCGGCGTTGCGGATCAGGTTGTCGACGACACCGGAAAACACCTCTGCCGGAAGTTCGCCGGCAATCGGCGTGTCCGCGCAGAAGCTTATCCATTCCAGCGCCGCCATGCGCTGGCAAAGTTCGCGCCACCACTCCGCGGCGGCGACCCGACGGGCGGCCGACAGGCTTTGCGGCGCATTGAGTTTGGCCAAGGTCTCGCCCAGGCGATCGGTTATTGCCGGCAACTGGCGCCGCAACAGCGAACGGTACTCCGGTGACTCCTCCGCGCCCGGTTCCATACCCGCCGAACACAGTGTATTCAGCGACTGCAGAAGGTTCTTCACGTCGTGCGTGAGCCTCGCCCCGGTCTCGTGAATGGCCTGCATGTAAGACAACTGCTTGAGGGCCAAAGCACGCTTCTTGTCGCCATGAAACTGCGCGAGTACCTGTGCCAGCAAGTTGCAGTGCCAGATCAGCGTCGGCGAGAGCGCGAGTGCGGTATAGAGCACCAGAACCATGCCGTCGTGGCTGAGCTCGCAACGGCGACCGCCGGTTACGCCAAAGCTGCCGCGGCTTCTGCCGGCGATCCATTCGCCGCCGGTCACCCAGGGCAGTCGCTGCGCAATTTCGCCGCACGCCTGCTCGAGGAAGACATGCGGATCGTCTTCGCGCAACGCCAGATTGGCCAGTGCCTGCACCCACTCCTCAACCGGCAAACCGATCGACGTCACGTGGCGCGAAAACAGGGCGCCGATTCCGGAAAAGCCCGAGTGCGGATTCCACGCCAGGCCGAGCAGCAACAGGATCATGCCCATGGTCAGCAAGGCCTGCAGCAGCGCCTCGGCATAGTCGCTGCCAAACAGCAGCATGGCCGCCAGGCTACCCAGCATCAATACCGCCAGCAGCAGAAAGACGAACAGGCTGGAAACAAAATCCACGACCTCGCGCGCGCCGCCGGTTTCCTGTCCCTGCGGCAGCGAAGCCATTACCAGCAGGAGCAGGGGTAGCCCGAAATAGCCAAGCGCGAGTATCTGTTGCGGCGGCCTGGCCATGGGCACGGCCAGCGGAGCCGCCATCAGCAACAAGGCCACGACCAGAAAAGCCAGCGCCAGGAGGTAGAAAAGACGGGGGGCGCGAGCGCCGAAGAGCAGTATCTTGCCGCCGACAATACCTGCCAGCATCATGATCCATAGGCCGATGATCCAGCCCTTGAGGAAGACGCCGACGACCAGAACGACAGCGGCCAGAACCAGCAGAGAAGACACCGACAGGCGCTGCTCGGCATGCACGAAGGGCTGCCAGAGCATGAACAGGCCCAGATGGACGACAAACAATGTTCTGCCGAACATCGTTTCCGGCCCCTGCCAGAGAACCAGGAACAATGCCACCAACATCGCCAGCAGCAATCCGCGCCGCAGCGAAATCAACCGCGAAGGCAGCGTTGAAGAAGGAGTGAAAATCGACACGCGACGAAGTTTACAAATTGGACAGGATGCAGGGAGGGTAGCCTGATTCTAGCCATTCAGGCGGCCGGGGAATCTGCCAGATAGCCGACGAACCTGTCCAATAATCGACAGATGCTGTTCGAATTTTTCTGCAATTTAGCTACAACATATTGATTAACCGTAACTAAATATACTGGCACCAATCATGCTATAGCTACAGCACCAAACCACAACCCCATGGGGGAGATGATCATGAGAAGCAAACAGTCGGGTTTTACCCTGGTCGAAATCGCCATCGTGCTGGTCATTATCGGCCTGCTGCTGGGCGGCGTGCTGAAGGGCCAGGAACTCATCAACAGCGCCAAGGTGAAGAACTTCGCCACGGACTTCCGCAATATTCCGCTGTTCATTTATGGCTACCAGGACAAGTACAAGGCCTTGCCCGGCGACCACCGCACTGCGGCAACCCTGATTACGGGAGCGGTCAACGCATCGACACCGACCAGTTCTGGAGGCGTCGCCTGCGCGAGCAGCGTCTGCCTGGGCAACGGCGTCATCGACGGGCTCTGGAATTCGACAACGGAAACCGATGAGGTCGTCCGCTTCTGGCAACACGTCCGCCTGGCAGGGCTGGCGGCAGGTCCGACCACGCTGGCCGCTGGCGCGACCGCCGCAACGGTGACCGACTTCGTTCCCAAGAATGCCGATGGCGGCATTATCGGCATCGAATCGGGGGTAGCCAACGGCACGAACTACATTACAGGCCTCAATCCTACCTACCTGGTCTGCTCGCAGGGCATCCTCGGCAAATTCGCAAAACAACTGGATATCACCATGGATGATGGCAACACGGCAACCGGATCGGTCCGCGTGGTGGCCTTGACCCATCTTCGCGGAGGTGCAGCCACTGCTACGGCTGACGCGGATGATTCCACCTCGTACATTGTCTGCATGGGTCTCTGATCCCGGCCTGCGCAACCGAACCAAAAGCCCGCTTCGGCGGGCTTTTCATTTGTGCGTGCCGCGCAGCAGCACATCCTCCCCCGCCGTCACTGCCGCTGCTGTTCCTATCAGCACCACCACGTCACCTTCGATCAGTTCCAGTTCCGGCTCCGGTTTCAGACCGCGCTGCGTACGGCGGCGAATCGCCGTAACGCCAGCGCCGACTCTTGCGAGCTCAATGTCGCCGACACGACGCCCGATCGCCCCGGCGCCGGGCGTCAGGGTCACCGCATGCAGGCGCGGCTGGTCGGCATCGGCCAGATGGGCGCCGGCATCGGCGGCGCCGTGAAAGAAGCCGCGCAACAGCGCGTAGTGCTGCTCGCGCATTTCGCGCAAACGCATGATCACCTTGCGCATCGGGATGCCGGACAGCGCCAGTGCATGGGTAGCCAGCATCACGCTCGATTCGAGGGCTTCCGGCACCACTTCGGCGGCCCCGGCGGCATAGAGTTTTTCCACGTCGTCCTGTTCTCTGACCCGCGACACGATGGGAACATCGGGGCGCAATTCCCTGACCCGGTGGATCACCCGCAGCGCGGCGTCGATGTCGGCAAAGGTAATCACCACCACGCTGGCCCGCGACAGGCCGGCCGCCAGCAGCGTTTCCTTCTTCGACGAATCGCCGTAGGAAACCGCTTCGGCGGCAATGCTGGCTTCACGCACGCGCTCGGGATCGAGGTCGAGGGCCATGAAGGAAACGCCCTCCGCCTCCAGAAAGCGAGCCAGATGCTGGCCGGTGCGACCGTAGCCGCAGAGAATCGCATGCTTGTCGGTAGTCAGCGACTGCGCCGCGAGCTGCGTCAGTTGCATCGAGCGCAGCAGCCATTCCGACGCAACGAAGCGAAACACCAGCCGATCCGAGAAATGCACGATCAGCGGCGCCAGCAGCAGCGAGAGCACCATGGCCGCCAGTACCGGCTGCAGCGTCGCGGCGCTGAGCAGATTCACGTCGCTGCTGCGCGCCAGAATGACAAAGCCAAACTCGCCGCCGGCGCATAGCCACAAGCCGCTGCGCAGCGCCGTACCCGGCGAACTGCCCATGAGCCTGGAAATGGCGCCAACGATCACCAGCTTGAACGCTACCAGCGCCGCCAGGATGCCGGCCACCAGCAGCCACTGGCCGATGATCTGGGGCACATTGAGACGCATGCCGATCGCCACGAAGAACAATCCCAGCAACACATCGCGGAAGGGCTTGATATCTTCTTCCACCTGATAGCGGTATTCGGTTTCGCCGATCAGCATGCCGGCGGTAAAAGCACCCAGAGCGAGCGACAAACCCGCGAGTTCCGTCAGCCAGGCCAGACCGAGGGTGATCAGCAGCACGTTGAGCATGAACAACTCGGCCGACTTTCTGCGCGCCACCAGGTAGAACCAGGCGGAGAGAACACGCTGCCCGATGAACAGCACCAGCGCGAGCAGGACCGTGGCCTTGAAAGCCGCCACCAGCAGTGCCTGAGCCATCGCCTCGAGAGGTTGCGACAGGGCGGGAATCAGCACCAGCAGCGGCACCACGGCGATATCCTGGAACAGCAGCACGCCGATCACTTCGCGACCGTGCGGCGCATCCAGTTCGCCGCGCTCGGTCAGCAGCTTGGACAGCATGGCCGTCGAGGACATCGCCAGCGCGCCGCCCAGAGCGATGCCGGCCAGCCATGGAATACCGGCGAGCCGGGCGAAGAGAGTCGCCACCAGTACGGTCACCACCACCTGCAACAAGCCCAGGCCGAAAACGATGCGTTTCATGCTGTACAAGCGCGCCAGGGAAAACTCGAGGCCGATGCTGAACATCAGGAACACCACGCCGAATTCGGCCAGGTGCCGCGTCTGCTCGGTATCCGGCACCCAGCCCGCGGCATGTGGCCCAAGTGCGGCGCCGACCAGCAGGTAGCCCATGATCGGCGGCAGGCCCAGCATGCGGAAGATGACGACGACAACCACGGCGGCGGCAAGCAGCAGCAAAATGAGGGGCAAGGTGTCGGTCATGGAACGGGCGAGGGAAGAGGTGGGCGCGGTTGCTATAATTTGGCTCCATCATGATAAACGCCAGCCCCCAATGAACCAAGCGACCAAGCCAGCCGAATTTTCGTCAGCGGTTCGCGCCCATGACGACGATCGCGCCGTGGCGATGGGCCGCCAGGTGCTGGAAATCGAGGCGGCAGCCGTGGCAGCGCTGGCCCGGCGACTGGGGACCGAGTTCCGTGCCGCCGTCGCGCTGATACTCGAAAGCCGCGGTCGCGTGGTGGTCAGCGGCATCGGCAAGTCCGGCCATATCGCCCGCAAGCTGGCCGCCACCTTCGCCAGCACCGGCACTCCGGCCTATTTCGTCCATGCCGCCGAAGCTGTGCATGGCGATCTGGGCATGATCACCCGTGATGACGTGCTGATCGCCATTTCCAATTCCGGCGAGAACGACGAGTTGCTGACCATCGTGCCGCTGGTCAAGCGGCTCGGCGGCAAGCTGATCGCCATCACCGGCAACGAAACATCCTCTCTGGCCCACGAAGCGGATATCCACCTTGATGCCCGTGTCGATCAGGAAGCCTGCCCGCTGAACCTGGCGCCGACCGCAAGCACCACGGCCGCGCTGGCTCTCGGCGATGCGCTTGCCGTCGCTCTGCTCGATGCCCGCGGCTTCTCCGCCTCCGATTTTGCCCGCTCCCACCCTGGCGGCGTGCTGGGCCGCAAGCTGCTGACCCATGTCGGCGATGCCATGCAAGCCGATGTGCCGACGCTGGTCGAAAGCGTTTCGGTTCCCGTTGCGCTGGCGGCAATGACGCGGGGCGGCATGGGCATGGCGGTGGTGCTCGATGCGGCCGGGAAAATCACCGGCATCTTTACCGACGGTGACCTGCGGCGCGCCATGGAGCGTCTCGGTGACTTGCGCTCGACGCCGGTTACCGATGTCATGACGCGCCATCCCCACAGCATTGGCGCCCGTCGCCTGGCCGTCGAGGCGGTGGAGATGATGGAAGCCAACAAGATCAACCAGCTGCTGGTGACGGATGATGCCGGCGTGCTTTGCGGCGCACTGAACATGCACGACCTGTTCCGGGCGAAAGTCGTCTGATGACCCGTGCCACCGACAAGGCAGCCGGAATAGTCCTGATGGGATTCGACGTGGACGGCGTGCTCACCGACGGCACGCTCTACTTCAGCTCCCGCGGTGACGAGATCAAGGCCTTTTCCAGCCTCGATGGTCATGGCCTGAAGATGTTGCAGCGCGCCGGAGTCGAGGTGGCGCTCATCAGCGGGCGCAGTTCCCGGGCGCTTGAACTGCGCGCCGAAAATCTCGGCGTTGCCGAACTGCACATGGGCGTCGAAGACAAGCGGACCCTGCTGACGGGGCTTGCGGCGCAGCGCGCCATCGACCTCTCCCGCACCGGCTACATGGGCGATGACGTGGTGGATCTGCCCGTCCTGCGCGCCTGCGGCTTTTCCGCCACGGTGGCCGACGGGCACGGCGAAGTGCTCGCTCGCGTCGACTATGTCGCTACCAGGGGTGGCGGGCGCGGCGCAGTACGCGAAGTCTGCGACCTGATCCTGCGTGCCCAGGGCAAATGGGATGCGGCCATGAAGGAATATCTGGCATGAAGGATCGCGCCGCCTCCTTGTTCCCGCTGGCGATGCTGGTGCTGCTGGCCGCGCTCACCTTCTGGCTCAACCGCGTGGTGCAGGGCGACAATCCGCGCGGGCCGCAGCGACATGACCCCGACTACTGGGTCGAGCGCTTCGAAGTGCGTCGCTTCGATATCGATGGCAAGCTGCAACACACCATCGTCGCCGACAAGCTGCTGCATTACCCGGATGACGACACGACGATCGTCGCCATGCCGCACGTCACTTATCACCAGCAGCCACCGTCCGAAATATTTGCCCGCATGGCGTATGTCGGCAGAGACGGCAAGGAAGTCGATCTGGTCGATGAGGTGCAGGTCATTCGGCACGGCGCAACGGATGAATCGCGTCCCACCGTGCTTGAAACCAGAACACTGAAGATCTTCCCCGACGACGAACGGGGACACACCAATGATCCCGTTGTCATTACGCAGGGCTTGAGCGTGATGCACGGCACGGGGCTCGACATTGACAACAGATCCGGCATCACGGTCCTGCACGGCCGCGTTACCGGCACCCTCCATCGCAACCGGACCGATACGCCATGAAACTCATTCTTCGACTCGCTGTCATTGCCGGCATTGCCGGAGTCACGCTTGCGGCAACCGTGGCAAGGGCGGAAAAAGCCGACCGCGACAAGCCGGTCAATATCGAAGCCGATCGGGTCTCCGTCGATGACGTGAAGAAGGTTCAGGTCTTCGACGGCAACGTGCAACTGGTCAAGGGCACCCTGATCATCCGCGCCGAGCGCATCGTCGTCACCCAGGACGACGACGGCTATCAGCGCGGTGTCGCCACCGGCACCGCCAACGTGCCGCCGCGCTTCCGCCAGAAGCGCGAGGCGCAGGACGAATACATCGAAGGCGAAGGCGAGCGCATCGAGCACGATGCCAGGGCGGAGAAGACCGAGTTCTTCAATCGCGCCTGGGTCAAGAGCGGGCTCGACGAAGTTCGCGGCCAATTCATTTCCTACGATGCCAGGACTGAGAAATACTTCGTCACCAGCGGCCCCAATGGCACGCGCGCCCGGCCGGGCAGCAGCGAGCGCGTGCGCGCCGTGATCCAGCCGAAGAACAAGGATGCGGCCGCGGCCGGCGCTTCGCGCCCTGCCGCCGTGCCGGCGCCGGTCCTCAAAGGCGCGCCGAACATCGTCATTCCCCGTCAGGAGGCAGCACAGTGACTTACGCAAACATCATCGTCGAGACCCGCGGCAAGGTCGGGCTCATCACGCTCAACCGGCCCAAGGCAATGAACGCCCTCAACGACAGCCTGATCGACGAAATCGGCGCTGCACTGGACGGCTTCGAAGCCGATGAGAACATCGGCTGCATGGTCCTCACCGGCTCGGACAAGGCCTTCGCCGCCGGCGCCGATATCGGAGCCATGGCCGCTTGGGACTTCATGGACGTATACAAGGCCAATTACATCAGCCGCAACTGGGATCGCATCGCCCGTTGCCGCAAGCCGATCATTGCCGCAGTGGCGGGTTTCGCGCTGGGTGGCGGCTGCGAACTGGCCATGATGTGCGACATGATCTACGCCGCCGACACCGCGAAATTCGGCCAACCCGAGATCAAGCTCGGCATCCTCCCCGGCTCCGGCGGTACCCAGCGCCTGCCACGCGCCGTGAGCAAGGCCAAGGCCATGGACATGTGCCTTACCGCCCGTTTCATCGATGCCCAAGAGGCCGAGCGCGCCGGGCTGGTGGCGCGCATCATCGCCGCCGACAAACTGCTCGAGGAAACCCTGGCGGCGGCGGCAACCATCGCCGGCTTCTCGCTGCCGATAGTGATGATGATCAAGGAATCGGTCAATCGCGCCTACGAGTCCGGATTGCAGGAGGGCTTGCTGTTCGAGCGCCGCAGCTTCCATTCGGCCTTCGCCTTGGCCGACCAGAAGGAAGGCATGGCGGCCTTCGTTGAAAAGCGAAAACCGGCCTTCGGCAACCGTTGAGCGCGGTTTCGCATTGCACCATCAAAGGCCCTTCGGGGCCTTTTTGTTTTTATTAACAAGTTGTTTTAATTATATTAACTACGGAACACTATTTTTTGTTGCGTTGCACCAAAAAAGTCTTGACATGGCGTTTTTCATACCTATAATACGAACCATGATGCACTGCACCATCGCCCCGGCAAGAAGGGGTGAGCGACAAAACATTCAGTTTGCCGACTTATTCCGACACCATCTTCAGGAGATCACCATGAACGCCACCACCGAACGATTCGCCAGCGCCAACAAGGCCAACGTAGAAACCCTGCTGACCATTGCCAACACGGCTTTCGCCAGTGCCGAGCGCCTTGCCGCCCTCAACCTCAATACCGCCCGCGCCCTGCTGGAAGACAGCGTTGCCAGCGCCAAGGCTCTTCTCGCCGTCAAGGACATCCAGCAACTGGTCGCCATGCAGACCACGCTGGGCCAACCCGCTGTTGAAAAAGCCGTCGCCTACTCGCGCAGCGTGTATGAGATCGCCACCCAGACCCAGGAAGAACTGTCCAAGGTCGTCGAAGGCCAGTTCTCCGAAATCAACAAGAATGTATCTTCCGCACTCGACAAGGCTGTCAAGAACGCCCCGGCCGGTTCCGATGTCGCCGTTGCCGCAGTGAAGTCGGCGATTGCCGCCGCCAACTCGGCCTACGACAGCATGACCAAGGCTGCCAAGCAAGTCGCCGAAATCGCCGAAGCCAATGTTGCTGCCGCCACCACCGCTACCGTCAAGGCTGCCGGCGGTGCCGCGCCGAAGGCCCGGAAAGCCGCCTAAGCGACTTTTCTAACGTCTCCTCCTCCGGCCCCGCAAAAGGGCTGGTTTCAGACCCGAGCCCGCAAGGCCTCGGGTCTTTTTTCTACAGCGCCCGCAGTCGCTCACCCGCCGCGGCCAGCGTCGCCTCGTTCTTGGCAAAGCAAAAGCGGATCACGCGCTGGTCGTTGCCGTCGGGATTGAAGACCGATACCGGAATCGCCGCGACACCATGCTCCGTGGTCAGACGCCGAACAAAGCGCGTGTCCGGCTCGTCGCCGATCGCGGCATAAGTCGCCAACTGGAAATACGTCCCGGCACAGGGCAGCAGAACGAAGCGTGAACCCTCGAGCTGCTGGCGGAAGAAATCGCGCTTGGCTTGGTAGAAGTCCGCCAGATTGTCGGCAAACTCCGGGTGCTCGCGCATGAAATCGGCCAGCGCCAGCTGCGCCGGATGGTGCACCGTGAAGACGATGAACTGGTGCGCCTTGCGAAACTCGCTCATCAAGCCACGCGGCGCCAGGCAATAGGCGACCTTCCAGCCGGTAACGTGGTAGGTCTTGCCGAAACTGGAAACGACGAAGCTGCGCTCGCGCAGACCGGGGTAGAGCGTCACGCTTTCATGCCGCCGCTTTCCGCTCCCGGTGTCCTTCTGGTCGAATACGACATGTTCATAAACCTCATCGCTGACCACGACGATGTCCGTGTTCCGCACCAGGGCTTCCAGCATCGCCATGTCGTCCGCCGACCACACCGAGCCGCTCGGGTTGTGCGGCGAATTGATGATGATCATGCGCGTGCGCGGCGTAATCAGCGCGCGCACTTCGTCCCAGTCGGGCTTGAACTCGGGAAAACGCAAGTGGGCGAACACGGCGCGGCCGCCATTGAGTTCGATGCCGGGCACATACGAGTCATACACCGGCGCGAACACGATCACCTCGTCACCCGGTCTGACGCAGGCGGCAATGGCGGTGTAGATCGCCTGGGTGGCGCCGGCGGTTACCGTCACCTCGCTTTCGGGTTCGTAGGCAGCGTGATACAGGCGCGCCACCTTTTCCGCTATCGCCTCGCGCAACGAAGCGACGCCGGCCATCGGCGGATACTGGTTGGCGCCGGCCGCCATGTGATGCGTCACGCGCTCCAGCAAGCTCGGCGACGGCGAAAAGTCGGGAAAGCCCTGCGACAGATTGATTGCGCCATGTTCCGCGGCAAGGCGCGACATGACGGTAAAAATCGTGGTGCCTACATTGGGAAGGCGCGAAGGGAGATCGGGGGTCACGGCATGTCTTTCGGGAAAACCCTGGGTCGAGCTGCGCAGGTTTTGGGGCTCAATCCAGTCCCAGCAATTCCACCTCGAACACCAGCGTCGCGTTGGGCGGAATCACGCCGCCTGCGCCGCGAGAGCCGTAACCCAGCGCGGGCGGAATAGTCAGTTTGCGCGCGCCGCCAATTTTCATTCCCTGCACGCCTTCGTCCCAACCGGCAATGACGTGCCGGCCACCGAGCGGAAACTCGAAGGGCTCGTTGCGATCCTTGCTCGAATCGAACTTGGTACCGTTGGTGAGCCAACCGGTGTAATGCACGGACACCATCTGTCCGGCACAGGCTTCCGCACCCTCACCGACAACCAGTTCTTCGATGACAAGGCCGCTGGCCGTAGTGATCTGACTCATTGCATTGCTCCATGATGTTGGATGATCGATGCTGCCATTATGCCTGACCGACTTTGCTCAGCCGCGGCTCGAAGATCCCGTCAGCTTCTGCTGGCGGCAAGGGGTGCGAGAACAGATAACCCTGAAACTGCTCATAGCCCAGTCCGACCAGTACCTCAAGCTGCTCGCGGGTTTCCACGCCCTCTGCCAGCGTGGCCAGTCCAAGACTCTTTGCCAGGCCGATGATCGCCGTGACGATGGCGGCATCTTCCGGGTTGGACGTCAGATCGCGGACGAAGCTCTGGTCGACCTTCAGCTTGTGCACCGGAAAACGCTTGAGATAGCTCAGGCTGGAATAACCGGTGCCGAAATCATCGATCACCAGGCGCACGCCCATGGCGGCGATTTCCTGTAACTTCGCCTGGGTTTCCTCGATGTCGTGCATCAGGGTCGACTCGGTAATTTCCAGTTCCAGCAGCCGCGCCGGTTGTCCCGTATCGGCCAGGGCGCGGCGCAGGGTCTCGATCAGGTCCTTCTGCCGAAACTGGCGCGGCGACAGGTTAACCGAGACCGGCAGCAGCGGGCGCCCATCCTTCTGCCAGGCGCGATTCTGCCGCAGCGCCTCGGTCAACACCCATTCACCGACCGGCACGATGAGGCCGGTTTCCTCGGCAATCGGTATGAAATCATCCGGGTCGATCAAGTCACGCTCCGGGTCGTTCCAGCGCACCAGTGCTTCCATCCCGCACACCGCGCGCCGCGGCCAGTCGATCAGCGGCTGATAGTGCAGCAGCAGTTGCCCCTTCTCGATGGCCTTGCGCAACTTGTTCTCCATCGTAAAAAAGTGCGCGGCCTGCTCTTTCATCTGTCCGGCAAAAAACTGGAAATTGTTTCGTCCGGCTTCCTTGGCGTGATACATCGCCGTGTCGGCGTGCTTCATGAGGACAAAAACCTCGGCGCCGTCATCGGGAAAAATGCTGATGCCGATGGATGAGGTTATGCGCAACTGGTGACCGCCGATAGCCGCTGGCGAGGCCAGGGCGTCAAGAACTTTTTCCGCCACCTGCACCGCATCGTCGGGCGAGGAGATATCGTGCAAGACGATGACGAACTCGTCGCCGCCGAGGCGCGACACGGTATCGACGGCCCGCACGACACTCGTCAGACGCTCTGCCACGTGCTTCAGCAGTTCGTCGCCGATGGCATGGCCCAGCGTATCGTTGATATTCTTGAAGCGATCGAGATCGAGAAACATCACCGCCACGCGATGGCGGCCGCGCTGCGCCTGCGCCAGCGCCTGCTCCAACCGGTCGTGCAGCAGGGTGCGATTGGGCAGGCCGGTCAGGCTGTCATGATGGGCGATATGCCAGATGCGCTGCTCGGCCTGCATCCGCTCGAACACCTCCTCCTGCAGCTTCGAGTTCGCGCTCGCCAGTTCGGTCGTGCGTTCGACCACGCGCTGTTCCATTTCGTCATGGGCGCGCAGCAAAGCCTCCTCCACCTGGTGGCGTTCGGTGACATCCTCGAAAATCCAGGTCAGTTCGACGCTGTCGCTCTGGCTGGCGACCCGGCGCCCGGTAGCCCGCACCCAGAACGCGTGGCCATCCTTGTGCTGCACGCGGCTCTCGCCAACGTAGGTACCCCCGGCCAGCATTGCCGGAAAAGCCGCCGCGCCGTAAGCCTGGTAGTCCTCTTCGTTCAGAAAGAACACGCGCGTCGAACGCCCCGCCAGTTCATCCGGCTGGTAGCCGAAGATCTCGGCCAGTCGCCTGTTGTAGCGCTGCACCAGGCGATCCCTGACGAACAGAATGCCCACGGCCGCGTTGTCGAAAATCAGTTGCTGCTCGTCGAAGGCCTGCCGCGCCCGCTCTTCGGCCTCGCGCGTGGCGGTGAAATCCTCTGCAATCCAGACCGAACCTTCATGCGGCTTCGTCGGGTCAAAGGCGCTGCCACTCACGCGCAACCAGACCGGTTTGCCGTCGCGGCGCAGGGACAACTGCTCGCGATGATGCACGGTACCGGCGGCGAACTCGGCATAGACCTGTTCGCCGACACGCAGGAATTCCTCGTCGGTGGTGAATAGCTTTCGCACCGACTGGCCAGCCAGCGAACCCGCCGGCAGACCGAACAATTCTTCGAAACGATGGTTGCAGCGCACGATAATGCGGCTGCGCACGACCGCAATTCCCACCGACGCCGTATCGAAAATTGCCGACAGCTCGCGCGTGCTGCTTTCGAGCGCGGACATCATCAGCCGGTCTTCGGCGATGTCCTCGATGATCCACAAGGTGCCGTCCCTGGGATGATCCGGATCAACCGCCTTGGCCGAAACCCGACACCAAAACAAGCTGCCGTCCCTGCGCTTGAGTTGGGTTTCGGTACGAAAGGACTGGCCGGCGGTCAGCACCGGCCCGGCCTTGCGCCCAAGCGCGGAGTAGGCCTTCTGATCGGAATACAGAATCAGTGTCGGCTGGTCGATGAATTCATCCAGCGCATAGCCGAACATTTCCGCGCACAGGCGGTTGGCCTGAATCAACCGGCGATTGTGGGTAAACAGAATGCCCACCGTCGCATTCTCGAAAATCGCGTTGAGTTCGAGTACGGATCTCTTGGGCGGCTGGGCAATCGCAGCGCTCTTCATCACGCCGGATCCATCCCGCATCCTGCGTCGAGCACACGCAGCAATGAAGACGTGTCGTCGCTTCCCCAGCCCTGGCTCATCAACGAGTTCAACTGCTGCGCCACGGTGCCTGACACCGGCAAAGGCGCCCCGATCCGGGTCGCCTCATCCATCAGCAGCGCGTAATCCTTGTGGTGCAATCGTGCTTCGACGCCGGGACGAAAATCCTGCATGGCCATGCGGCCGCCGAACACGTCCAGCACCCGTGAGCCGGCCGAGCCGTGCAGCATTGCGGCGCGCACCTTGCTGAAGTCGATGCCGGCCGCGGCCGCCAGCCGCGCCGCCTCCGCCGTCGCCTCGATCGCCGCCACCATCACCATCTGGTTGCAGGCCTTGGCCACCTGCCCGGCGCCCGCCTCGCCGACATGCACGATGGTCTTGCCCAGCACGGCGAAAATCGGCTGGAGGCGTGCCGCCAGCGCCGACTTTCCGCCCCACATGATCGCCAGCGCGGCATTTTGCGCGCCGCCGCTGCCACCGGATACCGGCGCGTCGACGAAATCAACACCGCTGGCGGCATGGCGTGCCGCGATGCGGCGCGCGGCGG
>Ga0154354_1099_pt1 | contig 52862 bp, 40 predicted proteins | sample RifGroA2_FD_115882 | JGI IMG/M metagenome (GOLD analysis project Ga0154354, IMG submission 115882) | Rhodocyclales bacterium GWA2_65_19
TTTCGCCCAGGCCGGCGGCGCACAGGCCCAGCAGCACCTTGCTGGACGACGTGACTTCGACCTCGATCAGATTGATCTTGCCGATGAAGTCGGCGACGAAGCGGTTGGCCGGCGCCGAGTAGAGCTTGTCGGGTTCGTCGAGCTGCTCGACGCGGCCGTCCTTCATCACCGCGATGCGGTGCGACAGGGCCAGCGCCTCCTGCTGCGAATGGGTGACGAAGATGAAGGTGATGCCGACTTCGCGCTGCAGCGCGATCAGTTCGATCTGCATTTCGACGCGCAGCTTGGCGTCGAGCGCGCCGAGCGGTTCGTCGAGCAGCAACAGGCGTGGCTGGTTCACCAGGCCGCGCGCCAGCGCCACGCGCTGCTTCTGGCCGCCGGAGAGTTCATGGGGAAAGCTGCCCGCCTTGTCTTCGAGATGCACCAGCGCCAGCGTTTCATCCACGCGACGCCGTATCTCCAGCGCCGACTTGCCGGCCATCTCCAGCGGAAAGGCGATGTTGCCGGCCACCGTCATGTGCGGAAACAGCGCGTAGCTCTGGAACACCGTGTGCAGCGGACGCTTCTCCGGCGGCACGCCGGACAGCGATTTGCCGTCGAGCAGGATTTCGCCCTCGTCCGGCACGTCGAAGCCGGCGATCATGCGCAGGATGGTGGTCTTGCCGCAACCCGAAGGTCCCAGCAAGGTGAAGAACTCGCCCGCCTCGATGGCGATGGAAACGTCCTTCACTGCTTCGAGCGAACCGAAGCGGCGCGTTACGTTGCGGATTTCAAGCAGGGCCATGTTGGGTCCGCCCGCGACCTGCGCGCAACGCGAACGACGGGGCGCCTAGAACTTGCGAAGAAATCGTAGCGAGCGGGCCGCAGCGGGGTGCGGCCGGAGCGCAGCTACCGGAACATATGTTGTTATATGTGAGGATAGCGAGCACCGCCCAAGCCCCGATCCGGCACGCGCAGTAGATTTATTCACAAGTTCTCAGCCGTCGGCGTTGATGTTGGTCACCAACTCCTGGAGGACGACATCCGCCCGATCGTTGGGAATCTGGCAGGTGCCGGCATTCTCGTGGCCGCCGCCGCCGTAGAACAGCATCAGTTCGCCGATGTTGGTGTTGGACGTGCGATTGACGATCGACTTGCCGGTGGCGAACACCGTGTTCTGCTTCTGCACGCCCCACATGACGTGGATCGAGATGTTGGTCTCGGGATACAACGCGTAGATCATGAAGCGATTGACGGCGAAGATGGTTTCCTCGTTGCGCAGGTCGAGTACCGCGAGGTTCTGGTACACCTTGGTGCAGCGCTTGATCTGCTCCTTGGCCTTTTCGGCGTGCTCGAAGTAGAGATCGACGCGCTCCTTGACATCCGGCAGGGCCAGGATGTCGTCGATGCCGTGATTGCGGCAGTAGGCGATCAGATCCATCATCAGCTGGTAGTTGCTGACGCGGAACTCGCGGAAGCGGCCGAGGCCGGTGCGCGAATCCATCAGGTAGTTGAGCAGCACCCAGTCCTTCGGGTCGAGGATTTCCTGGCGCGTGAAATTCGCCGAGTCGGCCTTGTCGACGGCGATCATCATCTCGGTGAATGAGGTCGGGAACCGGGCCTTGCCGCCGTAGTGCTCGAACACCACGCGCGCGGCCGACGGCGCGTCGGGATAGATGATGTGGTTGGGGCGGTCGCCGGGGTTGCGGAAAGTCTCGGAGAGGTGGTGATCGAAGGCCAGATGCACGCCCGGCACAAAAGGCAGATTGGTGGTGATGTCGCGCTCGGAAATCTCGATCTTGCCGTCCTGCATGTCCTTCGGATGAACGAACTTGATTTCGTCGATCAGGTCGAGTTCGTTGAGCAGAACGGCACAGGCCAGACCGTCGAAATCGCTGCGGGTGACGAGGCGGTATTTTTTGTCGGACATGTTTTTCCCCAGAACGAAGTTTCAGCGCAGACTAACGGCGGATTGACAGGCGTTATGCGCGGCGACCGAAACTAAAACACTCAATCGGAAACCCGATTGTATTCCAGACTCGCCAGGATGCCATGCGCGACATACAGCACGCCCAGACGCCGCGGCAAGCCCTCGCCGGCGAACAGTGCGGCATAGGTTTCGAGCTGCGGCCGATAGCGCTCAGCATGCGCTTTCAGTCGCGAAATGTCGCTGGCGTCGCCGAGATCGACGGTCTTGTAATCGATGATCCAGCGCACGCCGTTTGCGACGAAACTGCGGTCGATGACGCGGGTTACCACGGTACCGCCAACGCCAGCGCTCTGCGCAGCTTCGGCCACTGTCATCAGCGCCAACTCAGCCGCCGCGTCGGCCCGGCGCCGCAGCACCCACTGGCCATCGGCACTGGATAGCGTCGTCGCCAGCATCGCGGCGACGCGCGCCGCGCCCGTACGCGCCTCGGCCGAGGGCCAGCCGCGGCTGGCCAGCCAGCGCTCGAAACCCGCCTGGCGCTCGCTGACGCACTGGGCGGGCCAGGCGTCAGGGTCGGCGGCGATGAGCTCCAGTACGGCATGGGTCAGGGTGCCGAGGGCGGCGGCCAGCGCATCGCCCGCCGGCTCACGCTGTTCTGTCACTTGAGTCGGCAACGCCGGCGCCTGCCATTGCGGCGGTACGCCGGGTGCCCGCAGCCGCAGCAGTTGCGGCACGAAGTCCTTCAGCTCGCCTTCTTCGCCAGGAACCGATTCCGGCGGAACGCCGGCCGTCTGCTGCGCCGCGTGCTGAAATACCGCCTCGACCGCCGGCCACAAGCGCGCCAGCGCTGCACCGGCGCGCGGCGCGACCAGCGCCCCTTGCTCATCAACGTGCGCGACGCCGACCAGATGCAGGCGGCGCACCGCACGCGTCGCGGCGACGTAGAGCACGCGGGCTTCCTCGTTGCGGCTGCGCTCGCGTTCCATGCCTTGCAGGAAGTCATAGACGCTCGGCCCGTCCGCCGTGCCGCCGCGCCGCGGATTCACCGGCGCCGCCACCAGGCGCTCGCCGTCCGCCAGCGGAAAACTGTCCCAGGCCAGCAGCGGCGCATCGCTGCCCTTCGGCACGCGATGCAGGCCGGGCAGGATCACCGTGTCGAACTCCAGGCCCTTGGCCTTGTGGATGGTCATCAGTTGCAGCCGGCCATCGGCCAGCGCATCCGGCGCCGCGTAGAGGCTCCCCATGTCGTCGGCAAGGCGGTCGAGAACGAAGCGCCCCGCCGCGTCCAGCGCGTCGAGGCGGGCGAAAAAGGCCCGCGCGTCGGCAGCCTCGCTGGCGCCGCTCAGGCAGGCTGGGCCGCCGAGTTTCCGCCAGGCATCCTCGATCCAGCGCCGGCGCCGCTGCCGGCCCTGCCCGGCCAGCGCCTCGGCCAGCACGTCGCGCACATGGGCCAGGCGCCGCCGGCCATCCGCCGTCAAGCGTTCGACGCGCCTGTCATCGTTGATGAGCGACCAGATGGTGGCCGCATGATCGTCGCCGGCCAGTGTGTGCAGATCGGCCAGGCGCAAGCCGCACCAGGGCGCGCGCAGGATCGCCAGCCAATGCACGCGATCAGCCCGGTGATGCAGGGCGCGGGTCAGCGCGATCAGGTCCTGCACCGCCTGGCGCCCGGCCAGAGGCTCGATTTCGACGGCCGCGAAGCGCCAGCCGGCACTATGCCGGCGGATCGCCGCGACCAGTTCCCCCAGATGTTTCCTGGCGTGCACCAGCACGGCAATGCTGCGCGTCGGGTCCTCGCGCCACTCGGTCTCGATCAGGGCGATGATGTGTTGCGCTTCGCAGCGCCCGGCCTGGTCCTTCTCCGCCAGCACCGGATGGACCGATACGCCGGCCTGAGGCAGCACGTCGCGGGTGGCGACGAATTCGCGATAGGCGATCTCGCCGCGCAGCGCATCGTCCGCCGCCGGAAACACCGCGGGAAAGCAGGCGTTGATCCAGTCGACCACGGCAGAACAGGAGCGGTTGTTGCGCGACAGGCGCAATGGCCTCAGCCGCAAGGCGCCGATGCCGTTTTCGGCGACGCGCAGAAACAAGCCGACGTCGGCCTTGCGGAAGCGGTAGATCGACTGCATCGGATCGCCGACCGCAAACAGCGTGCGGCCGTCGTCGTGCAGCCAGCCGGCGGTCAGTCGCTCCAGCAGATCGATCTGGGTCGGGCTGGTGTCCTGGAACTCGTCGACCAGCAGGTGGCGGATGCGGTAATCGAGGCGCAGGCCGAGATCCGTCGGATCGAGCTCGTCGCCCAGCGCAGCGATGGCGCGCGCCGAAAGCTCGCCGAAATCCACCTCGCCGGCCTCGCGGAACACCAGCCACAACTCGGCGGCAGCGAGCTTCATCAGGCGCGCCAGCGCGCGCACCACGGCATCATGGTCGCGATCGGGCGCCGGCAGTTCGCGCACGCGGCGCAAGGCGGCCACCGCAGCAGCATCGAGCGCGGCCAGGCCGGCCAGCATGGCGTCCTTCTGCGCCTTGAATTCCTTGCCGGCCGGGAATCCGTTCCTCACCGTCACAGTCTTGCGCGGCTCATCCTTCTGCGTCAGCAGGAAATCCGCCAGCGCGCGCCAGCGCGGCAATTCCTCCGGCTGCGCCGCCAACGGCCCGCTCCAGGCGGCCAGCGCACTCGGCAAATTCGCATCGTCCAGATGGGCGGCGGCAAAGCGCGCCAGCGGCTGCCACGGCGCCTGCCAGGAATCGTCCAGCACTTCGGCGATCAGCCCCAGCTCCTCGCCCACCATTTCGTGCAAGGCCTCGCCAATCGCTGCCTCGGGATCGTCGAGCTCGGCGATCTGGCGCCACTGCTCGCGCCGCGCCAGCATCTCGGCCAGCAGGCGCGCCAGCCGCGCCACGTCGTTGTCGAGATGCGCCAGCGCGACCGCCACCGCATCGGCGTGTTGCTGTCCCTCCGCACCGAGGTCTTCGAGGTGATCCAGCGCGCGCCGGGCGGCCTCCTCGTAATGCCGTCCGGGTTCATCGGCCACCGCCGGCTGCGCGCCGAAGCGCGAGAGCAGCGGCAGTTGCCGCGCCAGGCTGGCGCACAGCGCATCGATGGTGGTCAGCCGCAGCCGCCCCGGCTGGGTTTCGATCTGCCAGCCCCGCTCCGCCGAGCGCGCCAGCGCTGCACGTGCCAGCTCGCGGGTGATGCGCTTGTGCGCGGCCGCGGGCGGCTCCGGGTCGCGTGCCAGCGCCAGGCTGTCGTGGATGCGGCTGCGCATCTCGGCCGCAGCCTTGTTGGTGAAGGTGATGGCGATGATTTCCTCGGGCTCGTCCACAATCGCCAGCAGCCGCAGGTAGCGCTGCGTCAGCAGCTCGGTCTTGCCCGCGCCGGCCGGCGCCTCGACGATGAAAGAGTCGAGTTCCAGCGCGCGGCGGCGGTTGGCTTCGTCTTCCCGCAGCAAGTCGCTCATCCCGAAAACCTCGGTTCCGTCCGCAGATTTCGCAGATTCCACAGAGTGAACAACGGGCTGAAGGAGGCGCCCGGCTCGCCGAACGGGCGATGCGACCTTGTTGTCCGCCACTGCTTTGACCCATCTGCGTCAATCTGAGGAATCTGCGGATCAATTGCTGCTTGCAGGTTCATGGCTCGGCCCCCTCGCCGAACTGGGCCCGCCGCTCGGCAACACGCAGCAGCGGCTTCACGTCGCAATACTGGATATTGCTTTCGCGGTCGAACACCACGGCGGCGACGCCGTCGCGCACTTCGCGCGCGACCTCGGCGATGCGCTGCGCCCAGAGCCGGCGCAGCGCGTCCCAGTCGGGGAATTCGTCCTCGGCGTAGCGCTTGCGCAGCGCATCGAGCGACTTCACGCCGGGCAGCAGGCCGTCGCTTGCGGCGACGCCGAGGAACGCAGGATCGTCGGCGACCACCCGTGCCAATGCCACGGCGGCCACGGCGCGATCGGGAAAAGCCAGCGCGGCATAGATCGGCAACTGCGGCTCGCCGATGCGCGCGTCTGCCCAACTGTCGGCCGAAACGCCGCGTCCGCTTTTGTAATCGATCACCACCAGGCGCCCGTCGTCGAGTTGGTCGATGCGGTCGATCACCACGCGCACCGGCAGGCCCTCGATATCGAGCTCGTGCTTTTCCTCGCAGCCGATCACGCGGAAGGACGGGCGCCGCGCTTCGACGTCGAGCCAGACCGCCAGCAAGGCTTGCAGCCGCTCGGCCTCCAGTTGCCGCAGGCGCGGCGGCAAGGGCTCCGCTTCGCGGCGGTCGAACTCCGCCAGGGCATGGGCCACCACGCGCTGAATCTCCGCACCGCGCGCGGCCGCGTCCATCTGCGTCAGATCAGTCAGACCGCGGCCGCGCCAGAACTCCTCCAGCGCGGCATGCAGCAAGGAGCCGCGCACCATAGCGTCGAGGCCGAAAGTCGGCGCCGGCAAGGCGGCGGCGCCAAGCCGGTATTGATAGAAACCCCAGGCCGGACACACCGCCTGGGCCGCCAGCAGCGCCGTGCCGCCCCGAACGCGCTCGTTCGCGCCGAGCGGCGGGGCCCGCGCATCATCGATGCGCTCCATGACTCCATCATCGATGCGCCCCATGACTCCATCATCGATGCGCTCCAACTGCATGTCATCGCCGCGCTCCAGTTCTGCGACCGGTGCGCCCGACAAGTCGAACCGGAGAATCCCGGCCAGCAAGGAGCTGGCGCGCAAGGGTCGTTCGCCTTCGCGCTGCGCCCAGGACAACACCACTTCGCCGGCGCTGGCGCACCACAGATCCTGCAGGCTCCGCGCCTCGGCCGCCAGGCTGTCGGCACGCGCGGCGGAAACCCCGGCGCGGCGCTGCAATTCGGCGGGCAGCAGCGGATTGGCCCGCGGCGGCGGCGGCCAGGCGCCTTCGTTCAATCCCATCACCCACAGCCCATCGACCGGACCGGCCAGGGCATCGGCCAGGCTGCATATTTCCACCCGCGCCACAGTCCGCCGCGCGGCAGCAAAGGCCTGGTCACGACACTGGCGCTGCAACTGGCGCAAGGCCTCGCCGGCATCGACGCGGCCCAGCACGGCGTCCAGCATCAGCAAACCGTCAAGAGCCTCGCGCCACGCGTCGCCCGCCGCGGCTTCGACCGGCAATTGGGCGCGCTGCCCCGGCCAGCCGAGCGCCGCGAGCATCCCGCCAAACGCGGCGCCCCATGCCGATGGCAACTGACGGCGCGGCATCGCGCGCGCGGCATCCAGCAACGCATCGAGATGCGCGGCGAGGCGCCCCGCCTGCAGCGCGGAGGCCTGGCGCAATGCGGCGCGCACCAGGCGTTCGAGGCTGGTTTCAGGCGGCAGCCGTTCGCGCAACGCGGCCTCGATCCGGGCGCGGGCATCGGCTTCGTCAACATCGGCCGACCAGCCGGAACCGCAGAGCAAGGCGCCGAATTCGGCCTGGGCCACGCGCTGCGGATGGACACATAGTTGCAGCAGGCGCAGGGCCACATCCACCTGCGGTTCGGCGGCCAGCGGCGCCCCGGCGACGCAGGCGAAGTCGCGCTCCAGCGCCGCCCAGCCGGCGCCCACGGCGTCAGGATGCAGCGCGTCTTCCAGCGCCGATTCGAGCAGACGCCGCCGCGCCGGCAGGTCGGCGACGGCGATGCGCAGGCGTGTCGCTGCGGCGCGACCCAAGCGATCGCGTGCCCATCGCGCCGCGGCCGCGCACTCGGCCTCGGCGTCGGGCAATTCGGCGCCGACCGCAGGCGCCGCATCGCCATGGCCGAAACCCAGCCGGAACAGTTCGACGCCGCGCGCTTCGAGCACCGTCAGCAGGCGCGAAATCACTGGGTCGGGCGCGATGAAACCGGCAATTCCCAGCCGCGCGGGCAAGCCGCCGATACCGCGCTCGATGCACTCGATGCGCCACGCCAGGGCATCGTCGGCCGTGCGCCAGCCGCCCGCCTGACAGGTGGCGACAAGCTTCTCGCGCCAGCCCTGAAAGGCGCGGTACTCGGCGGTATGCAAGGCCTCCGGCACCTCGATGCGCCACGCCCGCTGCATGCTTGCGGCCTCCATCGCCGCCAACGCCATGCCCTCGCGGTCGAACAGTTGCGCCGCCGCGCCGGCGTCCGTCGCAATCGCCTGCTCCCACAAACTGCGTTCCTGCGGCCACGAGAGAAACGCGCCGGGCACGCCGGCCGGCGGAATCTCGCCGCGCAGCAGCGCCGCCGAGGTGAGGTGATCGAGCCATTGCGCCGGCGTCGAACTCTGCAACGCGCGCCAGGTCGCCGCGCCCCGCGCCGCCTGCAATTCGCCGTGCGCCTGGCGCAGGCTGGCCGCCAGCCGCGCCGTGACGCACAGCACCGCCGGCTCCGGCCCGCCGGGGAGGTCGGCCAGGGGTATGCAGGGTAGATCGGAACGGATCATGAGCGCGCTAACCCGCCAGGGGCAGCATCAGCGCACCCAGGGCGCAGAGGATCGTGGTGACGAAAAACACGGCGAGATCGGCGGGATGGACGGGGTGCTGGGCGAATACCTGGTCGATGTACATGTGAAGCCTCCATTGAGAATGGAGCACAGTCTGCCGGAGCCAAGGCTCATGGGATGAGCCTGTCGTTGTGGTCCAGCAGTTCCGGCGCCTGCACGTCGCGCGGCAACGCCTCAACCGGGTTCAGGTCGGCGATCTCCTTGTCCGCGCCGGCCACCTTGAGGTCGCGGAACTTGCGCGCGGAGACGAGGACGCGGGTTTCCATCGAGGCCACCGACTTGTTGTAGGCACCGACCGCCTCCCCGAGGTTCTTGCCGACGCGGCCCCAGTGCTCGGTCACCGTGGCGATGCGGTCGTACAGCTCGCGTCCGAGCTGGCTGATGCGCTCGGCGTTTTCGGTCAGCGCCTGCTGCGTCCAGCCGTAGGCGACGGCGCGCAGCAGGGCGATCAACGTGGTCGGCGTGGCGAGGATGACGCGCTGCTCGACGCCCTGCTCGATCAGCGAGGGATCGGCCTCCAGCGCGGCGGAATAGAACATTTCGCCGGGCAGGAACAGCACGACGAAATCCGGCGAGGGCTGGAACTGTTCCCAGTAGGCCTTCTGGCCGAGTTTCTTCAAGTGGTCGCGCACCTGGCGCGCGTGGTCGGCCAGCTTGCGCTTCTTCTCCTCCTCGTCGCCCGCTTCCAGCGCTTCGAGGTAGGCGGCCAGCGGCGCCTTGGCATCGACCACGATATTCTTGCCGCCGGGCAACCTGACGATCAGGTCGGGCCGCAGGCGGCCTTCCTCGGTGGTGGTGCTGGCCTGCTCGAAGAAATCGCAGTGATCGAGCATGCCGGCCATCTCGACCACGCGCTTGAGTTGCAGTTCGCCCCAGCGGCCGCGCGTCTGCGGCGCGCGCAGGGCCTTGACCAGGTTGCCGGTCTCCTCGCGCAGGGCCCCCTGCGCCTCGGCCATGGCGCGCACCTGCTCGGTCAGCGTGGCGTAGGCGTCGATGCGCGATTTCTCTATGCCCTGGATCTGCAACTCGAATTTCTCCAGCGAGGTCTTCACCGGCGCCACCAGTTCGCCGATGGCGAGCTGGCGCTTGTCGAGATCGGTCCTGGCCGAGGCCAGCGCCGCGGCCTGCTGCGCCTCCAGCGTGGCGCGGGCGAGTTCGAGAAAGGACTGGTTGTTCTTCGCCAGGGCGTCGGCCGAAATCACTTTGAACGCATCGGCAAAACTGTCGCGCGCGGCTTCGAGCGTGGCCTGGCGCTCGGCGAACAGCGCCTGGTCCTTTTCCAGCTCGGTCTGCAAGGTGGCGCAGCGTATCGCCAGCGCCGACTGCTGCTGCCGCAGCGCCGCCAGCTCACCTTCCAGATGAACCGTCCGGGACTGCGCCTCGCGCAGCCGCGCGCCGAAAATCCAGGCGACCAGTCCGCCGCCGAGCAGCAAGCCAATTATCAGAATCAGGATGGGATCCAAGTCAAACCCTCAAATACATGCGCCGAATCGCGGCCTCGCATTGTCGCTTTCGACTGGCGACTGCGCAACCGATTCAGGCCGCGCGACGACAGCAATTGCCGCCGCGCCGATTCAGGCGGCGCTTGAATGCTGGTGATCTGCCGCCACGTCGATCGGAACGGCAATCGAGAATTCCACCCCTGCCCCTGGAGCGGAGCGGCATTCGATGCGCCCGTGCAGTTTCTTGACCACCAGGTTATGCACGATGTGCATCCCCAGCCCACTTCCGCCACGCCCGCGACGCGTGGTGAAAAACGGTTCGAAGACGCGCTTCACCTGCTCCGCATCCATGCCGCAACCGTTATCGCGATAATTGAGCGAGAGTTCGTTGCCGGCGCGGCCGGCGACGATTTCGATGCGGCCGGCGGCCAGGTGCTCGAAACCGTGGATCAGCGAGTTGATGATCAGATTGGTCAGTATCTGCGAAAAAGCGCCAGGGTAACTGTCGAGCTCCAGTTCGTCGGGACAACGCACCTCGATCAGGTGTTCGGTGCGTTTGAGCCGGGGACGCAGGCTGTCGAGGATTTCGTCGATGTATTCCTTGAGATTGAAGCACCGCCTTTCATCGCTCGACTCATCGACCGCAATCTGCTTGAAACTTTTCACCAGGCCGACGGCACGCTGCAAATTGAGCACCAGCGAGGCGCTGGTTTCGTCGATGGCGCGCAAGTGAGCTTCCATGTCGGCGCGCTTGACCTGCCCCGCTGCGTAGAGCTTGCCGAATTCGCGCGCCTGTTCCTGAAGATAGCTTGCCGCGGTAACGCCGATGCCGATCGGGGTGTTGATCTCATGCGCAATGCCGGCCACCATGCCGCCGAGCGCGGCGAGCTTCTCGGCGCCGAGCAGTTCCTTCTGCGCCAGGACCAGATCGGTGACGTCGGTGCCGGTGCCGCGGTAGCCGAGAAAACGGCCGTCGCTGGCCAAGATCGGTTTGCCGCTGACGCGTATCTGCCGAAAACTGCCGTCGTCGCCGAGCAGGGGATATTCGAAGGCGCGGAAGGCGCGATGAGCGGTGAGACCGGCCAGATGCGCCTGCCAGTTGTCCGGCAGCGCCCCGGCATTGCCTTCGCGTACCAGTTCCTCGCGGGTCTTGCCGATCAGCGATTCGCGCGAACGACCCAGCAGTTCGGCGGCGCGTTCCGAAAAATAGGTGAAGCGCAAGTCGGCGTCGGTCTCCCATATCCAGTCGGAAGACGAATCGGCGAAGTCCCTGAACCGTTGTTCGCTCTCCCGCAGCGCGCGCGTCCGCTCCAATACCCGCAGCCGCATGACGTCGAAAACCTGACCGAGTTCGGCCAGCTCGTCCTGGCCGGACAGTTCGATGGCCAGGCCCGCCTCGCCATCGGCGACGCGTTGCGCCGCGTCGCGCAACACGGCGACACGCTGGATCAAGGAGCGCGCAAACCAGAGAAAACCGACGGCCACCGCCAACAGGCCGCCCGTGGATAGCAGCAGGAAAACCAGGCGTTGCTGCTCCTGCTGCGCCAGCGCCTTGTCGCGGGCAAGCTGCGCCCGTTGCTCGGTAGTCGCGGAGAAATCCTGCAGTGCCTGCGCAATCGAGCTGAAGCGCACCGCCGACTCGAAAGTGGAAATCTCCTCCACCCGCTTCATGTTCATGGCCGACGCTTGCGCATCGATCGCTTGCAAATCGTGTTCATAACGCCGCCAGGATTCTTGCAGGGCCGTCACCTCGACAGCCGCACCGACCTCGCCGACGAAACCGCCCAGTTCGTCGGCAAAGGCCTGCGCTTCCTTGCGCAGCCGCTCAAGCTGGGTGCTTGCGGCAAAGTAGTCGGTGAGATGCGGCAGTTCCATCTCCAGCACACGCAAGCGATGAATGTGCGCTTGCAGGCGGATCAGGCGCGCCAGTGGCCGCACTTCGGCACTGAGCGATTGCTCCATGCGCTGCGCGCTTGATTCGATGAACCGATGGCCGAAGAACCCCAGCGCCGCGACCAGCAGCACGACAATGCCGAATCCGGCCAGTAATTTGCTGCGCAGCGTAAGGCGGTGGAATGCTTGCAGGGCAGCGCTTTCTCAGCGGGCGGGCGCGCTAACGTCTTGCGGAAACAGGCTGCGGAACGCCTTCCAGTGGCGAATCTGCTGTTCGCGGCCGTAGCGCGTGATGATCTCCTCCCACGCGCGGGCAGTACGCGCCATCGCTTCGCGGGCGCTTTGCTTGCCCTGCGCCGCGAGCCACAGATTGTTGTTGAGGGCCGCCAGGTATTCGCTGTTGCCGGGCAGGCCGGTGCCGGAAGGGATGATGAAGGGCAACTCGCGTTCGACCAGATCCAGCGCCTGCGGCGTATAAACCCGACGGATGCGTTCGTCGCGCAAATGATTGTAGCGATAGGGGTCGGCAAAGCCGCCCGGGACGCCGACCGAGCGCGCCGAAACCTCCGGGTCGGTCAGCCAGATCGCATACAGAAAGGCCAGCGCCTTGTGCGCGCTGGAACGGGGAATCACCAGATTGTTGCCGTAGATCAGCATGCTGTGCCGCTGCAGCCGGCCGTTCCGCAGATGCCCGGGCAGCGCGACGCTGACAAACCGGTTCTTGACCGCCGTGCTATCGAGGCTGAAAAGCTTGGCGCCGGCCGGCGTGATGATCGTCGCATAGCCCTTGCCGGCCATGAACAGCGGCAGCGTAAAGCTGTAATCGGCGCCCTCGTCGAGAATCCCGGGCGGCGAGTGGGGCAGCGTGGCGAGATAGCTTTCCGTGGCGGCAACGGCGGCGGGCGAATTGAGCAGCGGACGCATGCGCCGGTCGAAGAGCAAAGGTTCGGCGGCAAAGCAGGCGTAGCGCTGCATCCAGAACATCCAGGCGGTATTGCGTTCGCGTTGTTCGAGGGCGCCGTAAAAACCCTCCTCCGGGCGATGAAAGAACGCGATCTGGTTCTGGTATTCGGCCCAGGTCTGCGGCACCGCCAGTTCCCGCCCGAAGCGCTCGCGATAGCGCGCACGGTTGGCCGGATCCTCCAGCAGATCGCGCCGCAGATAGAGCAGCGGGATATCGCCGTCGGCGGGGATGGCGACCACACGCTCGCCCAGGAACGCCTGCTGCCTGGCCAGCAGGTAACCCGCCGTGGCATCACTCGGCAACGCAAAGCCGAAGCGCCGCATCAACGGCGTCAGGTCTTCGATCAACTGGCGCTGGTAGAGATCGGGATATTCGTGGTTGCGCGCAATGGTCAGATCGACGTCCTTGGCGTGCTCGATGAACTCCTGCGAATCGAGCTGCGGCATCAGCTTGGCGTCGATCGGAATGCCGGTGCGCTTCTCCCATTCGCGCTGGAGTTCGAAATCGCGACCGAGAAAGGCGGCAATATTGCCCTGCTTGACCGTCAGATGCAGCGCCGTTCCCGGACCGATCTCGCCGCTCGCCTGCAGGCGCTTGATCGCCGCCAGCGCCTGTTCGGCCTGCTCGCCGGCATGGGCCGCGAATACCGTGCCGATGATTGCCGCGACAGCGGCCAGCCCGCGCCAGCGCCTCGTCACAAGCTGTGCGGACATTTCTAGCACCCCGGCGAAATTTCCCGGCCCGCGGCAACGCCCGGACTTTCAGCGGTCCGCATAGCGGCCCCAAAGTTCGACGAAGTCATCGATATGGGCGAGGAAGATATCGACCAGCGCCGGATCGAACTGGCTGCCACTGCGATCGCGGATGTATTCGACGATCCTCGACATCTCCCACGCCTCCTTGTAGCAGCGCGGGTGCGACAAGGCATCGAAGACGTCGATCAGGCACACGATGCGGCCGAATATGTGAATGCCGTTTCCGTTCAGCCCATGCGGATAGCCGGTGCCGTCCCAACGTTCGTGGTGTTGCCCGGCAATGATGGCGGCGGTCCGTAGCGCCGGCCGCCGCGAGCGGCACAGGAGATCATGTCCGATCCGCGCGTGATCGCGCATGATCGCCCACTCGTCCGCCGTCAGCGGCCCGGCTTTGTGCAGGATGTGGTCAGGAATGCCGATCTTGCCAAGATCGTGCATCGGCGCCGTTTGCCGCAGCAGGGCGCAATCACGTTCGTCGTGGCCGGCGAGTTCGGCCAGCAAACTGGAGAGCTCGCCGACGCGGACCACATGCAGCCCGGTTTCATTCGAACGCGCTTCAACGACCTCGCACAAGGTATGCACCAGCTCGCTTTGCGTCGCCGCCAGTTCCTCGTTCAGGTGGGCATTGTCGAAGGCCACGCCGATATTGGCGGCAAAGAGTTGCAGCAGGTCGACGTCGACCTCGTTGCGGGCTTCCTGCGTCTGTACCAGGATGAAACTTTCGGCGCCATTGGCGGTGCAGAAGTGGCCAATGAATTCGCCATTGCGGACCACGCTCTGCTCGCACGGCGTTTGCCTCAGGAGTTCGAGCTCGGCAGGAACCAGGATCCGTGCCAGTGGCAGCCCGATGGACGTCGCAAAGCGACCGGTGCCCGCCATCACGACGTAGTTATCCGGCCCGCCGCTGATTTCGAGCCGCGCCGTCAGCCCCGAGGCCTGCGCCAACATGCCGTCCTCGCCAAGGTGCAGCAACGCGCTGATCTGCTGCAGCACGCCCGAGGAAAGACGGGCCAGCGACTGCGGCTGGAAGATGTCGCGCGAGGCATCGATGATCTTGGTCAGCCCTTGCCGGCTGCGGTCGATGGTGACGATGTCGCGATAGGAACGCAGGGCGGAAATCACCGTCGTCACCAGCTTCTGTGCCGTGAGCTCGGTTTTTTCCTTGTAGTCGTTGATGTCGTAGTCGATCACGACGCTCTTTTCCGGTGCCTGGCCCGGCTGGCCGGTGCGCAGGATGATGCGGACAAAGCGGTTGCCGAGCGTCCACCGGATGCTGCGCGCAACCTCCAGCCCCGCATGCTCGGTTTCCATGACGACATCCAGGAGGATTACGGCCGTGTCGGGGTGCTCGCCGAGCAGGCGCATCGCTTCCGCACCGGAGTGGGCCGACAGCAGTTCGAGCGGCCGGCCTTCGAAGATCAGGTCGCGCAGCACCATTTGCGTGATGAAGTGGACTTCCACATCGTCGTCGGCAACCAGAACCTTCCAGGTCTTGCCCGAGACGTTGGCCGGTATCTCGTCGGCTTCGGCGAATACCAGCGGCACTTCGTCGTCTGCCGGCGCAGCGGATTCAGGCGGCGCTTTGTGGCTCACGGGCAGCCTCCTCATCGATCGGAACGGTTACCAGGAATTGTACGCCGGTGCCCGGCGTCGAACGGCATTCGATACGCCCGCGCAACGTCCGGGTTACCAGGCTATATACCACGTGCATACCCAATCCGCTCCCGCCTTGGCCACGACGGGTTGTAAAAAACGGTTCGAAAACGCGCTTCACCTGCGCCTGGCTCATGCCGCAACCGTTGTCGCTGTAGCGCAGGAAAAGCTCCTTGTCGCTCCGCCAAACGACAATTTCGATACGCCCGGCGGCCAGGTGCTCGAAACCGTGGATCAGCGAATTGATGATCAGGTTGGTCAAAATCTGCGAAAAGGCACCGGGGTAGCTGTCGAGTTCCAGCTCGTCGGGACAATTGACGTCGACTGTGTGCTCGGTACGTTTGAGCCGGGGACGCATGCTGTCGAGTATCTCGCTGATGTAGTCCTTGAAACGGAATCGCCGCCGCTGCTCGCTGGTCTGGTCCACCGCCACCTGCTTGAAGCTTTGCACCAGACCTGCGGCGCGCCGCAGATTGGTCGTCAGCGAACTGGTGGCTTCGTGCGCGGTGTGCAGATAGGCCTCCATGTCGACGCGCTTGATCTGCCCCGCCGCGTAGAGCTTCTCGAATTCGCTGGTCTGCTCCTGGAGAAAGCTCGCCGCCGTGACGCCGATGCCGATCGGCGTGTTTATTTCGTGCGCGATGCCGGCGACCATGCCTCCGAGCGCGGCGAGCTTCTCGGCGCTCATCAGCTCGTTCTGCGCCTGTATCAATTCCGTGATGTCGGTGCCGGTGCCACGGTAGCCGGCAAAACTGCCGTCGGCCTTGAACACCGGTTTGCCGCTGATTCGCACCTGACGGAAGCTGCCGTCGGCGCTCGCCACTTGATAGTCAAAAGCACGGAACGGCCGGTGCGCGGCGATCAGTTCCAGATGTTGCCGCCATTTCTCGGGCGCCCTCTGCAACTCCTCGGCGCTGGCCAGCTCGGCGCGTGTCTTGCCGATCAAGGCGTCGGTCGGTCGGCCCAGCAGCTCGCTGGCACGTTCGGAAAAATAGGTGAAGCGCAGATCGGGGCCGGTCTCCCACAGCCAGTCGGAAGCCGATTCGGCAAAGTTGCGGAAACGCTCCTCGCTCTCCTGCAAGGCGTGCGTCCGTTCCAGAACCCGCTGCTCCAGTTCGTCCCTGGCTTCGCGCAGCGCCTGCTCGTTACGCTTGCGCTCGGTAATATCGAGATAGGTGGTAATGAAACCGCCACGCGGCAACGGCTTGCCGGATACCTCAATGATGCGGCCATCCGGACGCTCGCGCTCGAACAGGTGCGGCTCGAAACGGCGTGCGCGTAACACCCGTTCGTGTACCTGCTCCTCGACCTCGCCGGGTCCATATTCGCCGCGTTCGGCGTTGTATCTGATGAAGGCGTCAAAGGGAGTGTTGACAGCACCCAGGGACTCGGGAAATTCGAGCAACTCGAGAAAGCGCTGATTCCACACCACCAGCTTGAGCTCGGCGTCGAACATCGAGATGCCCTGGCCGATGTTTTGTACGGCCTCGCGCAGGCGCTCCCACTGCATCTCGATCTGCGAGGAGGCGTCGGACAGCAGATGCATCATCTCCGCGCTGTCCTGGCGCTCCTTCGCCGCCGCCGCGACCACCACGCGCGCCAGGCTGCTGCCGACGGCGCCGGCTACCAGCTTCTCGACGTGGTCGACCAGCGCGGCGTCGGCCCGGCCCTCGGGATTGACGGCCAGATGACGCTGCGCCGCGTAATCGCCCATCTTCCGTGCCGCGCGTTCGACGCCGAGAAAAATGCCGAGCAGTTCGCCCAGGTCGCGCCATCTGAGGTCGGCGGCAACCACGCGGGCGCTCGTCGGCGGCGGCGCATAGGCATCGACGAAGGCGCTCGCCTGCGCGGAGTCGTCGGGCTTCTGGGCGAAAAAGAAGGAACACGCCAGATAGACGCCGACGTTGGCCAGCAGGCTCCAGAGCAAGCTGTGGCTGATGCGGTCGAGGCCGGCGACGCCGAACAGGGCGTAGGGGCGCAGGGCCTCGATGCCAAAAGCGCCGCTGGTCATGAAATCGCGACTGATCCAGCCGGATTCGGCGAAGGAAGGCAAGAGCAGGGTATAGAGCCACAGCACGAAGCCCGCCGCCAGCCCGGCAACAGCGCCGAAAAAGTTGCCCCGCCGCCAGTACAGACCGCCGACAATGGACGGGGCAAACTGCGCGACGGCGGCAAACGACACCAGACCGATGCTGACCAGGGCATAGGCATTGCCGATCAGGCGTACGTAAGCGAATGCCAGCAGCAGAATAAGCGCGATGCTGGCCCGCCGCACCCATTTCACCAGCTCGACGACGCTTTCCCGGCCTTCGCCGCTGAAGCGTTTGCCGCGCAGCAGCAGCGGCAGGACCAGATCGTTGCTGACCATGGTCGACAAGGCAATGGTCTCGACAATGATCATGCCGGTCGCCGCCGAAAAGCCGCCGATGAAAGCGAGCAGGGCCAGCCAGGAATGGCCGGCGGCGAGCGGCAGGGTAAGCACGAAGGTATCCGGGTCGCCACCGAATTCGCGGATATGAAGCAGCCCGGCCATGGCGATCGGCAGCACGAAAATATTGATCGCCAGCAGGTAGAACGGAAATATCCAGGCCGCCTGGCGCAGATGGGCCGAGTCGGTGTTTTCAACCACCGTCACCTGGAACTGGCGCGGCAGGCAGAAGATGGCCAGCGCCGAGAGAAAAGTGAGCGCCCAGAAATCCGGCGCGCTTGCGGCCGCCCCGAAATCGATGAGATGAGACAGCGTCGGCGTCGCCGCGACGCTGTCGAGGATGTCGGCAAAGCCGTCGTTGAGCCCGTAGGTGACAAAAGTACCAACCAGCAGGAAGGCGATCAGCTTGACCAGCGATTCGAGCGCGACCGCCGTCACCATGCCGTGGTGCTGCTCGGTCGCATCGACCCGACGCGTGCCGAAAACCATGACGAAAAGGCTCATGACCAGCGCGACGTAGAGCGCGGTGTCGGCATACAGCGGTATCGGTCCATAGCCTTCGGCGGCGCCGCGCAGAATGTCGAAAGTCGAGGAGACGGCCTTCAGTTGCAGCGAGATGTAAGGAACGATGCCGATCACCGCGATTGCCGTCACCAGGCCAGCGAGCGACTGGCGCTTGCCGTAACGGGCGGCGATGAGGTCGGCGATCGAAGTGATGTGCTGCGTCTTGCTGACCGCCAGCAGCTTGCGCAGGAAGGGCTGGGCAAAAACGAACACCAGGACCGGGCCGATATAGACCGGCAGGAAACCGTAGCCGGTCGTCGCGGAACGGCCGACGCTGCCGAAAAATGTCCACGAGGTGCAATACACCGCGATCGACAGCGCGTAGATCCAGGCTTCCGGCAACTGGCCCAGTACGCCGCGTCGCCCCCGTGTATCGACCAGATAGGCGACAGCGAAGAGCAGACCCAGATAAAGACCTGCCGTCAGCAGTATCGCTCCTGTGCTCATCGCTTTCCCCAGGCCAGGTATCGCAGATTTCCCGCACCGCCGGTCTGTCGCGCAGGCCAGCACAATCCACAATCTGGATTGTAGTAACTATTCAGGATACTGCCCGGAAAATCTGGGTCCAGGAAGGCTAGCGTCAAAGGCCCTAACGCTCATGGCAGCGAGAGCCACCCGCCGAGGATGAAACACGCGAAAGGCGAATTTAAGGCCCGCCCCTCCCATCCTCCCCTCGCGGGGAGGCTTCTGGTCAGATTGCTTCGCTCGGCTATCACCAGTCGCTCCGAACGAGCCGTTTCACGTTAATGAGACCCGAACAGATCGGCGCGATGCCGTTGCGTAACCTGGATTTCCAGGCTAGTCGTTGAAGCCGCGGATCAGCCGCCCCGCCTTCTTCGTCGGCCGCCCCTTGAGGTCGGCGCCGGGCATCGGCGCCAGCCGGCGCAGTTCCTGCTGCCGCACACGCTGGGCGATGCTCTCCGCGGTTTCCTCGTACAGCAGGCGCGCCTCCGGCGCCGGCCGGCGCTGCGCGCTGACGCCGCGCACCATGACGGTCCAGCGCAGCTCGCCGGCGACAATTTCGAGCTGATCGCCTGCCTTCAGTTCGCGCGCCGGCTTGACCTGCTGGCCGTTCCACTTGATCCGTCCGCCGTCGACCGCGGCCGCGGCCAGACTGCGCGTCTTGAAGAAGCGCGCGGCCCAAAGCCACTTGTCGATGCGTTGCCGCTGCGGGTCGTCAGCGTCGCTCATGCAGCACCGAAGACCTCGGATACGAGACCGGCAACGACCTACTTGACGGCGGCTTCGCGCTTGCGGCGCGAGGTCGCCATCACCATCGCTTCGCCGTCGATGACCACTTTGTCGCCCACGCTGCACACGGTGTCGAGCACCACCCGGCACTTCTCGGCGATCACTTCCTTGACGGTCACCCGCGCATGAACCGTATCGCCGGGGCGCACCGGGGCGCGAAAGCGCAGCGACTGGCTCATATAGATCACGCCCGGCCCGGGCAGACGGTTGCCCATCACCGCCGACAGCAGACTGGCGGTCAGCATGCCGTGCGCGATGCGGCCACCGAACTGCGTGCCGCGGGCGTACTCCTCATTCAGATGCACCGCATTGACATCGGTCGACACGGCGGAAAACAGCACGATGTCGGCCTCGCTGATGGTCTTGGCGATTTCCGCGCTCATGCCCACCGAGATGTCCTCGATGTCGTAACCGTTCTGGGGATTCATGGCTGTCCTTTGTCGTGGCTGGGCTGTCAGCCAGCCTGGTGGAGTTCCTCTTTGAGCCGCAGCAGCAAGGCTTCGATCTTTTCCGAGAGGACGCCGAACTCGACGATGGCCGTGTCGTTGAGCCGAACCACCTTGCCGGTCCTGATGGCGTCGGCGATCGATTCGCAGCGGCGATGGAAGTCCCGGTGCACCGCCAGCAGTTCCTGCGCCGTGTCGAATTGCTCCAGCTCGCCGGCATTGGCCGCCAGCCACTGGCCAAGACCGCAGCGCGCATCGTCGCCGATCGGCTGGATGTCGAAATCGCTGCTGCGGATGGCGTCGATCGCCAGGTGAAATTTCATTTTCCACGACTTGTGCAGGGCGATGGCGCTGTCGAAATCGAACACTTGCATGATGGATGCCTCTGGTTTCCGAATCCGGGGAATTCTAGTCCTATCCCGCAACAAGCCGCGCCGCACCGAGCACCAGGCGCACCGCGCCGGCGACCAGCAACGCCGTGCCGACCGACAGCGCCACCGAGAACAGCGCGTCGCGCCGGCCGACAGTCCTCAGCATCACGGCGAAGGTGGACACGCAGGGAATGTAGAAGGTGAGGAACAGCAGCAGGGTGACGATCTGTACTTGACCGAGCAGCGCGCCGATCTCCTGTGTGCCCAGTGCCTGGAAGATCATCAGCAGCGACAGTTCCTTGCGCAACACGCCGAACAGCAAGGGCACGCCCAAGGCCAGCGGCAGGCCCAGCCACCAGACCGTGACCGGCATCAGCAGCGTGTTGATCAGGCTGTCGGCGCCGACATGATTGAGCAGTGCCAGGACCACGCTGCCGCCCACCAGCAAGGGCGTGACGATGGTCAGAATGTCGCTGGTGCGAACCCAGGTCTCGGCCAACAGGATGCGCAAGGTCGGCAGCGCGTAGGCGGGAATTTCCTGCACCCGACCGGGGCCGGGTTCGCGGTCGCGACGCGACAGCAGGCGTCCCATCACCGCGATGAGCACCACGGTCAGGGCGAAGATGCCGAACACGCCGGCGGCGCCGAGGTATTTGCCGGCGATGGCGAGGATGATCGCGGAACGCGCCGAACAGGGCACGAAAGTGATCAGCACCGAGGCGATCACCCGTTCGCGACCGCTGGTGGCGCGGGCCGCGCCGGAGATGGCCGGCACGTTGCAACCCAGCCCGAGCAGGAAAGGCACCGCGACGCCGCCATGCAGGCCGATCCGGTGGAAGCCGCGATCGACGACGAAAGCGATGCGCTGCATCAGCCCCGCCTCCTCCAGCGTCACCAGCAACATGACCAGCGGGATCATGTAGGGCACCACGATCCCGGTGAGGCCGATCAGGCCGTCGAGCACGGCGCGCGCGACGACGCCGCCGAGCGACTGCGGCTGCCAGTCGGCGAAGGCCGCGGCGAGGCGCACCGTGGTCATCGCATCGATCCAGCCGCTGATTTCGAATACTACGAACAACACCGCGGCGAACACGGCGAGGCTGCCGATCAGACCCCAGTGAGGATGCAGGAACAACTCGTCGAGCCAGTAGCGCCAGTCGTGCCAGCCCCGCCCCGGCGCCGGCGAACCCATGCGCAGCGCGGCCTCGACCAGGGTTGCGGCGCGATGGTGGCGATCGGCATGCAGTTCGTCGGCCAGCGGTCGCGGCAGTTGCAATCCGGCCGTATCGCGCAGTGCGCGCAAGCCGGGCAGCAGTTGCGGGAAATGCTGGCGCAGTTCGTCCTCGAAAAAACGGTCGTCGGCGGCGAACTGGACCAGCAGCAGGGGATGCGGCACCCGGAACGCGGCGTGGATCTCCGGCCGATTCAGCGCCTCGCTGAGCGGCTGCAGGCTCTCGGCGATATGCCAACTGGGCGGCTGCGGCAGCGGGCAGGTGGCGTCGCGCGCCGCGTTCACGGCGGCGTCGAACAGTTGCGCGATACCCTGGCCCATCAGGGCCACGGTCGGCACCACGGGCATGCCGAGCAGCCGATGCAGGGCCTTGACGTTGATCGCAAGGCCTTTGCGTTGCGCCTCGTCCATGTGGTTCAGCGCCAGCACGATGGGCCGGCCGAGCTGGCTCAGCTCCAGCGTCAGTTCAAGATGGTGCTGCAGGCCGGTGGCGTCGACCACCTGGATAATCAGGTCGGGCGGCGCGAAGGGCGCGGGAGGTCCGGGTAGCTCATGCTCGGAAACGGGCGGACGCTGGTCGCCCCAAAGCAGGTACTTCAGCGCAGAAAGATCGTCGCCTGCCAGATGATGCAGGGACTGAATGCTCGGCAGATCGACCACACTGGCTTCGTCGAAGCCGATCTGCACCGTGCACTCGCGATACACGCGATGCGTGCCGGTCAACTCGCCGCGCTGCGGCGCGGTGCTCGAAACGGCGTCGAACAGCGTGGTCTTGCCACTTCCCGGCAGGCCGACCAGCGCAATGCGCAGGCGCCGCTCGCCGCGAAACAGCGGAGTCCGCAGCGGAACCGTGGCGAGCTTCACCTAGAGCCTGTATTCGAGCTGCAGCCGCGACTGTAGCCGCTTGGCCTGCTTGAAGGCCTCCTTCAGCACCTGCCGATCGAGTTCGTTGAGCTTGTCCGGATCGACGCGGTTCGCAGCGCCGGGCTGCGTGTCGCCGCGCTGATTGCGCAGGCGCAGCGTCTGGATGAAGAAAAAGCCGTCGATCACGGCATTGACGTCGTCGTTGCCCAGCTTCATCTGCGCCGCTGCTGCCCGCAAACGGGCGGTGGTGCTGCTGTGGGGAATCCCGTGCGCCAGGGCGATGATGCGTGCGGCATCGACGAACGGCCGCGCGCCGAAGGCCTTGAGATCGAGCGTATGGGGGAAATCCGGATTGTTGTCGTAGACAAAGTCGCGGATCATGCCCAGCGGCGGCGTGGATTTAAGCGCGTTCTCGGCCATGAAGCGGAGGAACAGCTTGGCGTTGGCGGTAAGGTCGAGCAGCCATTTGCGCAAGGCCTTGGCCAGCGCCTCGTTGCCGTAGAGCGGACGGAAATCGAAGAAGATCGTGGCGTTGAGCAAGGCCTCGGGCTCGGGCCCGCGCACCCACTGCATGAAGCGTTCCTGCCATTCGTCCTGGGTCAGGCACCAGAGCGGGTTGCTGGCCATGATGTTGCCCTTGCACAACGGGAAACCGCAGCGCGCCAGGCCTTCGTTGACCTCGCGCGCGAAGTCGAGGAAGCGCAGTTTGAGCTCATCGCGGTCGGCAAAATCGGGACAGACGAAGATGATGCCGTTGTCCTGGTCGGTACTGAAGGTCTGTTCGTCGCGGCCTTCCGAACCGAACGCCAGCCAGGCCCAGTCGAGACCGAACAGGTCATGCTGCGTCAGGGTGATCTCGATCACGCGGCGCGTCAGGCTGTCGTTGAGGCCGGAAATGAACTGCGTCAGCTTTTCCGCGCTGACGCCCTGCCCCATCATGTTGAGACACAGGCGGCGCACGTCGCCGGCGGCCTGGCTCAGGGCATCGATATCGGCCGCTGCCTCGATCAGCTTGCGGATATTGCGCAGGCCGACGCGTTGGACGGCGAACAGGTCGCGCTCGGAAACCACGCCGGCGACGCGTTCGTCGGCATCGACCACCACCAGGTGGCGAATGCCGTGCGTGGCCATCGCCAGCATCGCCTCGTACATCGTGGCATGCGCCGGAATGGTCGCCGGCGGCGTGGTCATCACCTCTTCGATCGCGGCGCTGGTCGGGTAGTCGGGAAACATCACGCGGCGCAGGGCATCGGACTGGGTGAAGATGCCGAGCGGCCGGTCGTCGGTATCCGCCACCACGACCGAACCGACCTTGGCGCGCACCATGGTATCCATCGCGGCGCGTATCGATGCCTGCGGCGTGACGCGGATCACCGCCTGGCGCGGCAGGGTGGAAAGCTGCGCGTTGAGCGACTGCTGTTCGGCGTTGCCCTGGCCGAACTGGAGTTCGATCTGGCGCCGCGACTCGTCGAGCAGGCCGGCGACATGGTCGAGCACGAAGCGATTGAATTCCGGACTGCTCAGCAACATGGTGAAGAAGTCGGCGCTGGCGAGACGCCAGGCATGGACATTGCCGACCGCGGTATAGGTGTTGATCGCCAACCGCTTCGCGGCGACCGCGGCCACCGGAAAGCATTGCCCCGACTCCAGCTCGTACAGCGGCTGGTCGGTCAGCTTGACGTCGCCGGCCAGCCGCGCCTGCACCTTGCCGGATTGAACGATGAAGAGATCCGGCGGCACGTCGTTGGGGCCAAGGAGGGAACTTCCTCCCGCCGCGGCAACGGGGGTCAGGCATGCCGCCAGTTCGGCCAGGGCGAGCGCCCCCATGTCCTTGAATGGCGCATGCCTGCGCAGAAAGGCGAGCAGTTCCTCGCGGGAGTCGGAAGCCATGGGTTTTGCCTTTTGAATCATGTTTCGAGATGGAATCGGGTTTTCAGCTTCTGTTGCAGTTTGCGTGCCTGGCGCAGTGCTTCGAGCAGGATACGACGATCGAACTCGTTGAGGCGCTCGGGATCGACATGGTTGGCCGGCGCCTGGCCTGCCAGACCCCCGCCTGTCTGCCCGGCGAGGCGAATATCCTGCAGGGCATGGAAGGCGTGCACCGCCGCCTCGGCGTCCGCCGGGGTCATTTCTCCCTCCAGCGCGACGCGCCGCAGACGCGGCGCGGTAGCCGTTTCGGCGATGCCGGTACCCAGCGCCAGGATACGCGCGGCATCGACAAATATGCGCGAGCCGAACTTCTTCAGGTCGATCGTGCCGCCCGCCTCGGCCTCGGTGACGAAATCGCGCAGGCGCCCCAGCGGCGGCGACGCCGCCAGTGCGTTGACCGTCATCATGCGCAAGAAAATCTCGTTGCCGCGGGTGAGTTCCGACAAGGCCCGGCGCAGTTCCGCGGACAAGCCGGCATCGCCGGCCAGCGGCCGGAAATCGAAGAAGATGGCGGCGTTGAGCAGCGCCTCGGGTTCCGGCGTGCGCACCCAGGCGGCAAAGTTCTCCAGCCACTCGGACTGCGACAGACACCAGCGCGGATTGCCCGCCATGACCTCGCCGTCACAGAGCGAGAAGCCGCATTCGGCCAGCGCCTGGTTGGCCGCGCGGGCAAAGGGAAGAAACAGTTCGCGCAACTGGCGCGCTTCGCCGTCGTCGCTGGCCGAGAACACCAGCCCGTTGTCCTGGTCGGTGGCCAGGGTCTGTTCCAGGCGCCCCTCCGAACCAAGGCCAAGCCAGCACCAGCGGGCCGGCGGCAGGCGAAAGCGCAGCGCCAGCAAGACCAGCACACGCGTCGCGACGGCATCGTTGAGGCGCGACAAGACCCGTGTCACCAGCGCCGACCCGGCACTTTCATGCTGTAGGGCGATGGCCACCTGGCGCGCCTCGGCCGCGCAGGCCGCCAGCGCCGCGATATCCGGCGCGTCGGCGATACGGGCGGCAACTTCGGCAATGGCGCCGGCCTGCGGCAGGATTTCGCTGTCCATGATCAATTCAGTATTTGATGCGGGCAAAATAGGTCTGCTGCGCGGCATCGAGCGCCTGGCGCAGCGTGACGATGCCCATGTCGGCGAGCAAGGGAATCATCTTGAGGAACACCTCGCCGGTGACGTAGGCATCGCCCAGCGCCGTGTGACGGCCGATGACGTTGATCCCAAGGCGCTCAGCGATGCTCTCCAGCCGGTGCGACTCCTGGTTGGGATGGATCACCGCCGACAGCAGCAGGGTGTCGAGCACCGGCTGGGTGAAGCGCACGCCGAGACTGTCCTCCTTCAACTGGAAGAAGCGCATATCAAAGGCCGCGTTGTGCGCCACCAGCACCGTTTCGGCACAGAACTCGTGGAAGGCGGGAAGCACCACATCCAGTCGCGGCTGGCCATTCACCATGGCCTCGGTGATGCCGTGAATCGGAATGCCCTCCGGCTTCAGCGGAATCGCCGGATCGACCAATTGATCGAATATTTCCTGCCGCAGCAGGCGATTGTTGACGATGCGGACAGCGCCCATCTGGATGATCTCGTCGCCGTTGGAGGGCTCCAGGCCGGTGGTTTCGGTGTCGAACACCGAATAGGCGAGGTCGGTCAGGCGGCGGTCGGGATCGATGCCCGAACCTTCCGCGTCGCGCGCAGCAAATAGGTCGAAATCGTAATATTCCGGACGGCTGTCGCTGCGCAGGTGCTGCGCCTGGTCGCCCGCCTGCGCCTCGGGCGTGGCCGCCGCCGGCAGCACGATGCGGAAGAAGGCATTGTGCGCAGCCTTGTCGCGCTGGTACCAGATTTCGCCGCCATGGCGGTCGACCACGTCGCGCAGCGTCAGCGGACTGGTCTCGGCGCCGACGTTCATCGGTTCCAGCTCCCAGGTGTACAGGGTCTCCGAGGAGACCGGGGTGCCCGACCAGATCAGGTCGACAAAGACCATCCGGCCCTCGGCCGCCAGACGCAGCCGCAATTCGCGAATGGCGTAGTGGTCCTGCAGGCGCGCAGCGAGGAAGGTGATGGCCTGGATCAAGGCGAAGCTGTCGACCCGCATCCACAGGCTCGCGTCCTGGTCCTCGTGCTTGATCGGCAGGTGCAGCCGGTCGTCGATGCGTCGTGCGGCGGCGGCCACGATGTCCACGGCCAGGACGTCTTCCAGCGGCCAGCGCGTTTTGAGCGAATCGGCGAAGCGGCTCATGGTAGTTTCGAGCCGCTCGCTCATGGTCGACGCTTCGTCCGCGATCACGCGCATGAAACGCTCGCGGGTGTCGGCCTCCATCTCCGGACTGTCGATCAGCGTCTCCACCGCGGCGCGGATGTTGCCCAACGCCGCGCGGTTGCCGTCGGTGAGCGTCTGCAATGCCTGGTCGCGTTCCGCTTCGCGCTCGAAACTGCGGGTGATGTTCTCGATGGTCAGGACGTAGCCGGTGACCTGCTGTTCGGCACCGAGCATCGTCGGCGCCTTCGTTTGATCTTGGGCAGGGATGGCCTGCCCACTCACTTCATCGCCCCCCTGCTTGGCAGGGGGGGTGGGGGGGATGCCCACTTTTTCAGCCCGCTCGGCGGAGCCGAGCACGGGGGCCATCTGCGCCCTGAGCAGTGCCCCGCCGCGCGTCGTGGTGATGAAGTTCGCCGTCGGCTCGGCGCTGCCCTTGCGCAGGCGCTGCTGGATGTTCTCCAGCGCATGGGTGATCTGGCCGCGTTCGAGGATGGAGAAAATCGAGCGCCCGAGGCCGATCAGGGCGCCGCCGCTCATCGACGTCGGCCCCTGCGCCAGGGCCTTGAACTGCAGCCGGGCGCGGCTGTTGTAGAGCAGGATGCGGCCATCCAGGTTGCATACCACGACCGCCATCGCGAGTTCCGACATGAGCGCGGCGAGCCGGTTCTTTTCGTCCTCCACGGTGGCCTTGGCCTGCCGGATCTGCGCTTCGACGTCGTTCAGCAGCTCGTCCCGCTGCTGCGCCAGATCGTTGGCGGCGCGCGCCAGTTCGCGCACTTCGGGCGGGCCTGCGGGGGCCACCCGGAAATTGCGATTGGCGCCCAGCATCAGGCGCAGGGTCTCGGCCATGCGCAACAGGCCATGCACATACTGCTGGAACAGTCCGCGCAACAGTGCCAGTCCGGCGATGAAGCCGAACAGGGTGATCAATCCGCCGAGCGGCAGGCGTGGCAAGAGGAACTCGGCGAATGCAGCGCGTTCCGCCTCTTTCGCGTCCGCCAGCAGCAACAGCGCCGTCAGTGCGAAGGGTCCGGTCATCAGCAACCCCAGCACGCCGGCAGCCAGGATGAAGCGAAGCTTTGCTTTCATGCCAGCATGGATTTGATCTGGAGCACGAGGTCCTTGGTCGAAAAAGGCTTGGTGATATAGGCATCGGCGCCCAGCGCGAGGCCCTTGGTGACTTCCGTCTCGCGGCCCTTGGCGGTGAGCATGATGATTTTCACCCCCGTCAGCGCCGGATTGGCGCGCAAGGCCTGACAGACCTCGAAGCCGGATTTCTTCGGCATCATCACGTCGAGCAGGATCAACTCGGGAAGAAACGCCGAGGCCTGTTCCAACGCGGCGTCGCCATTGGTCGCGACGACCACCTGGAAGCCTTCCTTCTTCATCAGGTACTCAAGCGAAATGACGATGTTGGGCTCGTCATCGACAATCAGAATCCGATGGCTCACTGTTCTCCTCCCGTAGATCTATTTTTGGTCGGGCATGGCATCCGCGCGGGCGCCAGGCCACATTCAATCTGCATTTTGATCATTATCTCCCGCCTGCCGCGGCAGCGTGAAGACGAAGCGCGCGCCGGCGCCGGGAGCGCTTTCGACCCACAGCCGGCCGTTGAAGTACTCGATGATCTGGCGGCTGATCGGCAAGCCGAGACCGGTGCCCTGCGGCTTGTCGGTAAGCACGTCGGTGGTGCCCGCACCCTGGCGGAACTTGTCGAAAATCACCTCCTGGTCCTCGGACTGGATGCCCGGACCGTTGTCGGCGACGCTGACCCGCACTTCGTTCACCGTGCCGCCAGCGCCGACTTTGACGCGACCGCTTTCCGCCGGCACGAACTTGAGCGCGTTGGACAATAGATTCACCATCACCTGCATCAGGCGGTCGCGGTCGGCGAGCACCATGAGTCCCGGATGCGAGGCATCGAGTTCGAGCGTGACGTGCTTTTCGGCAAACAGCGCGGTCAGCGATTCCGCCGCCTCGCGGATCACCTCGGCGACGTCGACCGCGGCCACGGTCCATTCCGCACGGCCGGATTCGAGCTTCGCCAGATCCAGGATCTGGTTGATCAGCCGCGACAAACGCACGGTTTCGCTGACGATGATGCCGAGAAAGCGCGAGCGTTGCGCGAGATCGATCTTCGGATCGTCGTGCAGCATTTCGGAAAAGGCGCGGATCGAGGTGAGCGGCGTGCGCAACTCGTGGGTCACGGTCGAAATGAAGTCGTCCTTCATGCGGTCCAGTTCGCGCAAGCGGGCATTGGCCTCGCGCAACTCGGCGGTGGCACGGGTCAGTTCAAGGGACTTTTGTTCCAGTTCGCGGGTATAGGCCCGCACCTGCGACGCTTCGTCGAGGATGTTCATCACCTCGTTGATGCCCAGCGGCTCCTCGGTCACCACCGACGCCACCATCGCGCGCGCCGACGCCGATCCGATGGCGCCCGCCAGGAGGGTTTCGGCGAAGTTCACCAGGCGGGTATCGGCGGGCAGCTCGTGCAGCGACTGCAGGCCGCGCTGCTGCGCATGGCGCGTGAAGGCGTCCTGCGCCCTTTCGGCGCCGAGGAAACGCCCCGCCAGCGGCAGCAGGTCGGCGACCCCGGCGCTGCCATGCCAGCCAGGAAGGCCGGCGGCCTCGGCACCGCCGACGAACAAGGTGGCCTGACGCGCTTCGCGCACATTCGGCACGCGCTGCAGCGAGACGCCGATGTAGCCGCCGAGATTCGCCAGCAGGCTCCACACCAGGCAATGGGTAATCTCGTCGAGCCCGGTCAGGCCGAACAGGTGCTGCGGCCGCAGCAGATCGATACCGAACAGGCCATGGGCGATGAAGCCGTCCGGCAGCCAGCCCGACTTGGCGAAGGACGGCAGCAGCAGGGTGTAGGCCCACACCGCAAACCCCGCCGCGAGGCCGAACAGCGCGCCGTCACGGGTACCGCCTTTCCAGAACAGGCCGCCGATCACCACCGGGGCGAACTGCGCCACTGCGGCAAACGAGATGAGGCCGATCGACACCAGCGCATAGGCCTCGCCGGCGACACGGAAATACAGGTAGCCGAGACAGAGGATCACCGCAATCGCCCAACGCCGGATTTCCAGCAGCAAGCCGGAGAGATCGGCGCGCGCCGCCAGGCCGAGCATGGGCAGGCGCAACAGCAAGGGCATCACCAGATCGTTGCAGACCATGGTGGACAAGGCGATGGTTTCGACGATGACCATGCCGGTCGCTGCCGACAGGCCGCCGATATAGACGAGCAGGGTCAAGGCCTCCTGCTGGTGCGCCATCGGCAGGGTCAGGACGAAGGTATCGGCATCGACCGTGCCGCCCGGGAAATGCATCATGCCGGCCAGCGCCACCGGCAGCACGAACAGGTTGATCAGAAACAGGTAGAGCGGAAACATCCATACCGCACGACTCAGGTGCTTGGCATCGACATTTTCCACCACCGCGATCTGGAACTGGCGCGGCAGCAGCAGCGAGGCGAACAGCGAAAGGAAGATCAGCGTCCCCCAGGTGCCGTAGGCCGCCGGAGAGTCGGCGGTGGCGAGACGGCGCGCAACGGTGGGCACGGCGGCCGCCTGCGCAAAAATGTCGCCGACGCCCTGATGCATGCCCCAGACCACAAAAACGCCGACTGCCAGGAAGGCGATCAGCTTGACCGTGGACTCCACCGCAATCGCGGCGACCATGCCTTCGTGACGCTCGGTGGCGTCGAGGTGCCGGGTGCCGAACAGGATGGTGAACGCGGCCAGGATCATCGCCACGTACAAGGCGCTGTCCTGGAAAAGCGGCACCGCCCCGGCCTTGGCCGGCATGATGATTTCAGGATAGCTGGCGAGAATCGCAAAGCTGTTGGACACCGCCTTGAGTTGCAGGGCGATGTAGGGAATCACCCCGACCACCGCGATCACCGTCACCAGGCCGCCGAGCAACTGGCTCTTGCCGTAGCGGGAGGCGACGAAGTCGGCGATCGAGGTAATCCGATTGGCCTTGGCGACCTTGATCATCTTGTGCAGGACGAAGCCGGCCAACGCAAACAGCAGGGTCGGGCCGAGGTAGATCGGCAGGAAGCCGATGCCGCTGGCCGCCGCGCGACCGACGCTGCCGTAGAAGGTCCAGGTCGTGCAATACACGCCCAGCGAGAGCGCATAGACCACCGGATTGGCGATCAGCGAACGCCCGCTGTCCGCGCGCCGATCGGCGTACCAGGCGATGGCAAACAGAATGCCCAGGTAGACAAACGAAGCAAGGACGATGACCCAGCCTTGCAGCATCTCAGTCGCCCCGGCTCTCGACCACCCAGATCATTTGCACGATCAGCGCCAGCCACGATCCCATCAGCCAGGCATACAGCGGCGGCATGCCGAAAAAATCGCCGCCGCGGTTGAACACAGAGAGCAAGGGATAGTTGAAGAAGAAGCAGCCGAGCAGAAACAGAAATGCGAGGCGTTGCGCCTTGAGTCGGGAGCGGATCATGCTGTCACCTCCAAGATGAGCCTCTATTCATCGCGCATCGTACTCCGCCTGAATCCATCTGAAACGACTTGAAAAAAAAGCGCCCGTCTCGCGAGGGGCGCTCTTCTCCAGCCATGACGGACGGTTAGGCGTTCTGCTTCAACTGATCGAGAATGCCTGGATTTTCCAGCGTCGACACGTCCTGGGTGATCTCCTCGCCCTTGGCCAGGCTGCGCAGCAGACGGCGCATGATCTTGCCGGAACGGGTCTTCGGCAGGTTCTCGCCGAAGCGGATGTCCTTGGGCTTGGCGATCGGGCCGATCTCCTTGCCGACCCAGTTGCGCAGGTCGTTGGCGATCTTTTTCGCTTCCTCCGCCGTGGGACGCGACTGCTTCAGCACCACGAAGGCGCAGATGGCCTCGCCGGTCATGTCGTCGGGACGCCCGACCACGGCGGCTTCCGCCACCAGCGGATTGGATACCAGCGCCGACTCGATTTCCATGGTGCCCATGCGGTGACCGGAGACGTTCAGCACGTCGTCGATACGGCCCATGATGGTGAAGTAGCCGGTCTTGGCGTCGCGCATCGCGCCATCGCCCGCCAGGTACAGGTTGCCGCCGAAATCCACCGGGAAGTAGGACTTCTTGTAGCGCTCGGGATCGCCGTAGATGGTGCGGATCATCGCCGGCCAGGGCTTCTTGACGACGAGGAAGCCGCCCTTGCCCCATTCGACGTCGTTGCCGGTCTCGTCGACGATGGCGGCCTGGATGCCGGGGAACGGCAGGGTGCAGGAGCCAGGAACCAGCGGCGTGACGCCCGGCAGCGGGGTGATCATGTGGCCGCCGGTTTCGGTCTGCCAGAAGGTATCCACGATCGGGCAGCGGCCGCCGCCGATGTTGTTGTAGTACCACATCCAGGCTTCCGGATTGATCGGCTCGCCAACGGAGCCGAGGATACGCAGCGAGGTCAGGTCGTAGTTCTTCGGATGCGTCGTCGGCGTGGTTTCGCCGGCCTTGATCAGCGAGCGGATCGCGGTAGGGGCGGTGTAGAAGATGCTGATCTTGTGCGCCTGGATAGTCTTCCAGAAACGTCCGGCGTCGGGGTAGGTCGGCACGCCTTCGAACACGATCTCGGTGGCGCCGCAGGCCAGCGGGCCGTAGGTGATATAGGTGTGGCCGGTGACCCAGCCGATGTCGGCGGTACACCAGAAGACATCGTCCGGCTTGATGTCGAAGGTCCACTTCATGGTCAGGATCGCATGCAGCAGGTAGCCGCCAGAGCTGTGCTGGACACCCTTCGGCTTGCCCGTGGAACCCGAGGTATAGAGCAGGAACAGCGGATGCTCGGCCTCGACCCATTCCGGTTCGCAGACGTCCGACTGGCCGGCGGTGGCGTCTTCCCACCACACGTCGCGGCCGGCGACCATGTTGCAGGGGCCGCCCGTACGCTTGTAGACGATGACGGACTTGATCGACTCGCAACCACCCATCGCGATGCCGTCGTCGACCGCCGGCTTGAGCGGGATGTTCTTGCCGCCGCGGCACTGCTCGTCGGCGGTGATGACGGCAACCGCGCCGGCATCCTGGATACGCTCCTGCACGCTCTTGGCGGAAAAACCGCCGAACACCACCGAGTGGATGGCGCCGATGCGCGCGCAGGCCTGCATGGCGACCACGCCTTCGACCGACATCGGCATGTAGATCAGGACGCGATCGCCCTTCTTGATGCCCTTCGCCCGCAGCGCGTTGGCGAAGCGGGCGACGCGGGACAGCAGATCCTTGTAGGTGACCTTGTTAACCTGGCCGCCGTCGGCTTCGAAAATGATCGCGACCTTGTCGCCCAGCCCGGCTTCGATGTTGCGGTCGAGGCAGTTGTAGGAAACATTCAGCTTGCCGTCGGCAAACCACTGATAGAACGGTGCATTGGAGTCGTCCAGCGACTTGGTGAAGGGCTGCTTCCAGCTCACGTGTTCCCTTGCCAGTCGCGCCCAGTAGCCCGCGTAATCCTGATCGGCTTCCTTGCACAGCGCCTCGTAGGCGGCCATTCCGGAAATGGTGGCCTTCTTGACCACAGCGTCGGCCGGGGGAAATACACGACTTTCCGTGACATTTGATTCGATGCTGGACATTGACACCTCTCCTCTCGCATGTAACCGGATGGAATCCGGCTGACTAAGATTTTCCGCCCCTTGGCCGCGCGTACAGTCAGGCATACCCGCTTCCCATGAGGGAAGAAACCGCCGCCGATTGTGGTTGTGCTTGCCAAGCTTGTTGATTCTAAGTGCTTCCATATTAAAGCGAAAGAGCCTTACATGCGACTTACGCTGCCTCCCGGACACCATCTGCCGGCTCCTGGGTTAATATTGCTGCCCCGCACCACAGCCCTCCGCATGCCATGAACCAAATCATCAAACCAATGGAATTTTTCATCTTCTGGAGCCGCTGGCTGCAAGCGCCGCTGTATTTGGGATTGATCATCGCCCAGGGCGTCTATGTGTACCAGTTCATGCACGAACTGGCGATCCTGGTGACCAAGGCCGGCAGCCTCACCGAAAACGAGGTGATGCTGATCGTGCTGGGCCTGATCGACGTGGTGATGATCGCCAACCTGCTGATCATGGTCATCATCGGCGGCTACGAAACCTTCGTTTCGCGCCTCGATCTGGAAGGCCACCCAGACCAGCCGGAATGGCTCTCCCACGTCAATGCCGGCGTGCTCAAGGTCAAGCTGGCAGTCGCCCTGATCAGCATTTCCTCGATCCACCTGCTGCGCACCTTCATCAACGCCGGACATACCGAAGACCGCGTCATCGTCGCCCAGATTGCCATCCACGCCTCGTTCCTGGTTTCGGCACTGGCCATCGCCTACACCGACAAGATCATGATGCAGACCCTGACCGTGGGCCACGCGGCCAAACACTAACTCGCCAACGGAGCCAGTTTTGACCACCTTTCCCCCAACCCCTTTCCCGAGGAAAGGGGTGACGACGGTTCAGTCGCGCGCTGCACGACTTCCATTTGTTACGCGCTGCCTCCTCGGGGCGGCCCTTCGGAGCCAGTCATGACCGCCATCCGCCAGGAAGATTTCATCCAGTCCATCGCCGACGCCTTCCAGTTCATCAGTTTCTACCATCCGCTCGACTACATCACGGCCCTGGGCGAAGCCTACGAGCGCGAGGAGTCGCCCGCGGCGAAGGACGCCATCGCCCAGATCCTGACCAACAGCCGCATGTCGGCCGAGGGCCACCGCCCGATCTGCCAGGACACCGGCATCGCCCTGGTGTTCATCAAGGTCGGCATGCAGGTGCAGTGGGACGCCACGCTTTCGGTGCAGGAGATGGTCAACGAAGGCGTGCGCCGCGCCTACGGCAACGCCGACAATCCGCTGCGCGCCTCGGTGCTGGCCGACCCGGCCGGCGCACGCAAGAACACCAAGGACAACACCCCGGCCGTGGTGCATTACGAAATCGTTCCCGGCAATCATGTCGAGGTCATCTGCGCGGCCAAGGGTGGCGGCTCGGAGGCGAAAGCCAAGTTCGCCATGCTCAACCCTTCCGACGACCTGGTCGAGTGGATCCTCAAGACCGTGCCGACCATGGGCGCCGGCTGGTGCCCACCCGGCATCCTCGGAGTCGGCATTGGCGGCACGCCGGAAAAAGCCATGCTGCTGGCCAAGGAGGCGATCATGGCGCCAGTGGACATCCATGAACTGAAGGCGCGCGGGGCGAAAAACCGGGCCGAGGAATTACGGCTCGAACTCTACGAAAAGGTCAATGCCCTGGGCATCGGCGCGCAGGGCCTGGGCGGCCTGACCACGGTACTCGACGTCAAGGTGCTCGACTATCCGACGCACGCCGCCAACCTGCCGGTGGCGCTGATCCCCAACTGCGCGGCGACGCGCCATTGTCATTTCCACCTCGACGGCTCCGGCCCGGCCAAACTGACACCACCCAGCCTGGAAGACTGGCCCAAGGTGACCTGGCAGGCCGACGCCGCCACGGCCACCCGTGTGGACCTCGACAGCCTGACCAAGGCCCAGGTCGCGGCCTGGAAGCCCGGCCAAAAGCTGCTGCTCAACGGCAAGATGCTGACCGGCCGCGACGCCGCGCACAAGCGCATCGCCGACATGCTGGCCAAGGGCGAGAAACTGCCTGTCGATTTCAGCAACCGGGTCATCTACTACGTCGGCCCGGTCGACCCAGTCAGGGATGAAGTGGTCGGCCCCGCCGGCCCCACCACCGCGACGCGGATGGACAAGTTCACGCGCATGATGCTGGAGCAGACCGGCCTGATTTCGATGATCGGCAAATCCGAGCGCGGCCCGGCGGCGATCGAGGCGATCAAGGACAACCAGTCGGCCTACCTGATGGCCGTCGGCGGCGCCGCCTACCTCGTCGCCAAGGCGATTCAGTCGGCCAAAGTGGTCGGCTTTGCCGACCTCGGCATGGAAGCCATTTACGAATTCGATGTGAAGGACATGCCGGTCACCGTTGCCGTTGATTCGCTCGGCACGTCGGTGCACGTCACCGGACCGCGGGAATGGCAGGCGAAGATAGGCAAGATTCCGGTCAAGATCGCCTGATCGTCCGAGCGCGTCTGGAAAACCGCTCGCTCAAACGCTCGACGTGCCGGGGGAGCTTTCCGCCGGCCGGGGGGGCTGCCCCTTGTCGCCCCCAAGCGGTCGTCTGTAGCCAAAGCCTGGAAGGTGATGCCCTGCCGCCCTTGAGCGACTGGAGCCACGGGCAATTCTGATCCAGAATAGCGCCTGAATCGGGTGGAGGATCCTGCGATGAGACACGCAACCGCGTGGATGCTGGCGATACTTGCCGTAACGGCCATTTGTGACATTGCCGGCGCCACGACAGCTGGCGAAAAGCGCATCGGCACTATCATCAAGGAGCGCTGCAGCGAATGCCACGGTCCGACCGGCCAGAGTTCAAATGCGGAGTTTCCAAAGCTGGCGGGGCAAAACGCGGACTATCTCGTTCGGCAAATGTTCAATTTCAAGAGCCTGGCGCGAAAAAGCAACGAGATGGAAAAGCAAATGGCCAGCCTTTCGGGCAACGATATCGAAGAACTGGCAAATTATTTCAGCCGCCAGCAGCTGATTCCCGTTCCAAAACAGGACAAGGCATTGAGCGAAGCGGGACGAAACCTATATCTGCAGGGCCGCCCGGAGAAGGGCATATCGGCTTGCGCCGTCTGTCACGGCCCCGAAGCACGGGGCGGGAAACTGCTGCCCCGGCTCGCCGGGCAACATGCCCGATACATCGCCATTCAGCTGCGCCACTTTGCCGACCAGTCGCGCACCACCGACCAGACCCTCATGCATTCGGTGGCCTCGAAATTGACTGATGAGGAAATTTTGGCCGTAAGCTATTTTCTTTCAGGCCACGACTGAACGCGCTCCGGCTTTGGCTTCGGCGACAAGCAATAGCGTCGCGGCATGTCGCCGGCGATAGTGCCGATCAGGCTGAGCGTCCCCAAAGTTCAATCGGAATGCCGATAGTGCGACGCAGGGCTTCCTTGACCTCGACGGCGGTAATCGGATGCCTGAATGTGATGGCCTGCGCAAAATGCTGGCCTGCCAATCGATAGAACCAAGTGCGACGACGTACGATCACGATTTTCTCCCCTGTTGCCGTGCCGAGCTGGTTGATGGTCAATGCACAGTCGCTTGTCCGCATACAGCGTGCCAACGGCGGAATGCGGGCTGATCCATTGGTTTGACCATCATCAGCCAAGTACACCGGCAAGAAAGACCGCGAGTAAGCGTGCTTTTGCCTCTCTATCGGCAAGATAGGCGACTGAATTTTTGGCGGTCCGTGCCGATATCGCATACAAGCCCCGCGCCGATGCATCAAGGTCTTTCCTGGAAATCGCCAGGAATCTCGATCGTTCGCCATGCCGCTTCGATATGGCATGTCTTATGCGTGCAGTGAGGCCGAGATGGGAAGCTGCGCTGGATGACCTGACCATCGAAAGTAACGGGAGGCGATCATGTTCCATGTTCTCGACCACGCCGATGTTGTATACACCGGCGAGCTGTCACAGACGACGCAATACGTCCTCGAACACTATGGCGCCAAGCTCGACGACGCAATCCGATCCGGTATCAGGATTGCCTACGCTGATCCGCGTTCCTCGCCGCATAAAGTCGGGGAAACCATCCCCGGCAATGCCGCTACGGATTGCCGGAAGCCCGACGACGATTGGGAAATCGATTGAAATACCCTTGCCGATCTGGATATCTGTCATGGACCAGTTCTGGACATGGGGTTACTCCATGACGGCTGCCGTCGCGAATGTCATGCTTGCCGCCGCAAGACGGTAGGCTGACATTGCGCCTTGCCCCATTGTCGAATCTGCGGACACACCACCGGTCCGTAATTCACCTCTGGAATGTCTTCTATTCTGGTCCGCGCCCACGGATCAGGCAGCAGCCTGAAGCAAGCGGAAACGCGTAATTTCGGCGGGAGCGCCCAGGCGCTTGGGAGGGCCCCAGTAGCCTGTGCCGCGACTGGTGTAGACCCAGAGGTCTTTCAGGCGATGCAGGCCCGCGGTGAAAGGTTGCTGCAGGCGGACAAAGAAATTCCACGGGAAAAACTGTCCACCGTGGGTATGGCCCGACAACTGAAGATGGAAGCCGGCGGCTTGCGCCGCGAAGGCAGATCGCGGTTGGTGTGCGAGCAGTATCTTCAGCGCGACATTTTGCGGCGCGCCGGCAAGCGCGGCCTGCGGGTCGCTCCGCTCGCGTTCGTCGAAGTGGTGGGCGCTGTAGTCGTTTACCCCGGCGAGCACCAACGGCTGCCCGTTGTGGTGCAGCACCACGTGCTGGTTCTGCATGACGGACACTCCGAGGCGTCTGAGTTCCCCGACCCACGCCGCCGCACCGCAGTAATACTCGTGATTGCCGGTGACGAAGAAGCTGCCATGCCTGGCCTTCAGTCGAGCCAGCGGTTCCACATGCGGCGCAAGCTCGGGCACGCTGCCGTCGACCAGATCGCCGGTGATGGCGATGAGGTCGCTCTCCAGCCTGTTGACCTGATCGACTATGCGTTCGAGAAAGCCGCGCTTGATGGTCGGCCCGACGTGGATGTCGCTGATTTGCGTGATGGTGAAGCCGCGCAGTCCGACCGGCAGGTCGCGCAGGTGGACGTCGACCTCCACGACCGCAGGACTCCGCCTGGCATTGAACAGGCCGATGGCGGTGGCGCACAGTGCGAGCAAGGGAACGCCCCAGGCCGAGTAGTAGGCGGCCACCAGAAATGTCTCGCTGCGCAGTACGGCCATAGCGGGCAACATCAGGAAATCGCGGACGACGGTCAGCACCAGCAGCGAGGAGGAAAAGCCGCCGGCGAGCAGGCCCGCCCAAGTCAGCGAACTGGCGAGTCTTTCGTCAAGCCTCGCCGACAATGCCCGCGCCAGCAGGCCAAAGGGAATGAGCAGGGTGCATAGGGCCAACAAGAACAGGCCGATGGCCGTCCCCGCAGCGCCAGGATCGAGCGCGGGCAGCAAGCGCAGGCCGACATAGGCGTGCAACAGCCCAATCAGGCCGGTTGCAACAAGAATAAAACGCATGGGCGGTATTCGGGAAGTCGGGACGTGATCGCGGCCGGGCGGACGCGCCTTGCCTTCGGCGTCGAGTAGTGCATCGGCAGGGAGGGTCGAGGAAGTCATTGGGCACCTGGGGCTTGCAAGATATAGGCAGAAAGTGGATTCGGTGGCAACGCGATGACCCGGCAAGAATGGGACCGCAGGCGCGACCCCATGGTTGCCGGCCTATCCGTTGCGATTAGGCCGGGCCGGCCTTGGCCGGCGGCTCGTCGCGCCGCGGCTCGCAATGCCGGTGCCTGCAGGCGCCGCGGGGCAACAGCAGCATGGCGCTGCCGACACCCACCAGCAGCAAGGGCCACCATGTGTGGAAGAAATGGCGGATATCCTCTTTAGGGACAATACCGAGGTTGCCCAGCAGCAGCGTAAGCCCGAGGACGATCAAGGCGATGGGAATAAATCGGAAGCGCATGGTGTTCTCCTTGTCCCGTCTCAGGCGCCACGCCCGGAACCGCTGCTCCAGCCCCGGTTGCCGGGCGAGAAGCGCTTGGTCAGTTCATCGAAGCAGGCTTGTTGCTCCTTGTCCAGGGCGCTGTAGAAGCGCTTCGTCGCCGCCGTGAGTTGATCGAGGGCGAGTCGGCCATCGTCCAGCCCTTGCTGCGCACGCTCCAGCCGGTCGACGGTAGTGGCGGCAACGGCGGCATCCCGCCAGCTTCTGACTTTCTCACCCATGCGCAGCGCCTGGCTGCTTACGCTCTCGCGAAAATCGATCCAGGCCGCTTCCTGCTCGCTGCGCAGCTTCAGGTCGGCATGCAGCCGATCCAGGCGGCGGTCGGCCAAGGCTTTGAAATCGCCGCCCCAGGCGCCGCGCATCATGTGCGGTCCATGCTCGCAGGCCGTGCCGCCCTGGGCCATCACCAGGCCGGCGCCAATGCCTGTCGCCGCCACCAGTCCCACGCCCGCCAGGGCAATTTTCAGTTTCCGGTTCATCGTGTTTCTCCTTGCTCGATGTGGTCGGCACGCCCCGCCTGGGACGCGCCGTTCCGACCGTGTCGGATGACTGCATTAAAGCCATGGTTTGTATGCGGTGTGTGTCCGCCGCTGCGCCTTTTGGCAAGCTCGCGTATCCGGCCCGGCTGCGGATACACTGCGATACAAATCGGTTCGCCACCAGGGGTACGATTCCCTACCGAAATCGAGGCTCCGACAGCGTTGCCCGCCGATCCTTGTTCAGCAATATCCCGCCCTATGCCATCCCTGACCGACACCCCCGACCATATCCTTGTCGTCGATGATGACCGCGAGATCCGCAATCTGCTCGCCGAATACCTGGAGAAGCAGGGCCTGCGCTGCACGGTGGTGGCCGATGGCCGCCAGATGCGTGCTGCGCTGGAGAAAGGACGCTTCGACCTGGTGGTGCTCGACCTGATGCTTCCCGGCGAAGACGGTCTCACGCTGTGCCGCAATCTGCGCGCGACACCTGATTTCGCCAACCTGCCGGTGCTGATGCTCACCGCCCGGCGCGAGGACATGGACCGCATCCTCGGCCTGGAAATGGGTGCCGACGATTATCTGACCAAGCCATTCGTACCTCGCGAACTGCTCGCCCGCATCGGCGCCATCCTGCGCCGCAGCCGCGCCCTGCCGCACAACCTGGGCGAGAGTGTGGCGCCACGGGCGCGACAGTTGGAGTTCGCCGGCTGGCGCCTGGATACCGCCGCCCGCCATCTGCTCGATGCGGACGGCGTCGTGGTCTCCTTGTCCGGCGCGGAATACCGGCTATTGACCGTATTCCTTGCCCATCCGCAACGGGTTCTGAATCGCGATCAGTTGCTGGAACTTACCCAGGGCAGGGAAGCGGAGCCCTTCGATCGCTCGATCGATCTGCTGGTCAGCCGGCTGCGCCAACGACTGCGCGAAGACGCCCGCGAACCGCGCATCATCAAGACCCAGCGGGGCGAGGGCTATGTGCTCGCCGCCGCCGTCGCCGAGCATCCCGCCGGGGATCGCGCATGAGCCATCATTACCGGCACGGCCGGCGCTGCGATCAACGCGAACCGCGCTGTCGTCATCCGCGCAGCCTGTTCGGACGCCTGACGCTGATCTGGCTGCTCGGTCTCGCCGTGGTCCTCAGCGTGAGTTCGTGGCTCTATCTTGGCGAACGCGGACGTGCCGCGCGCAATACCGTGTTCGAGCACATGGCGCTCGACGTGGTCACCGTCGTCGCCCTCATGGACAGCCTGCCGGCAAGCGAACGGATGGCCTCGCTGCAACGTCTGCAGCGTTCGCACTACCGCTTCGTGCTGGCGCCGCTACCGGAGGGCAAGCCGCTCGGCGAGGACTTTGCCCATCCGGCCTGGATTCGGCTGCGGGACGGATTGGCCGGCAGACCGCTGGAAATACGTGCGGCATTGTCCGGCGACCATCGCCATCCCGCGCTTTATGTTGGAACGCGCCTGGCCGATGGCAGCCCCTTCCTGGTCGAGGCCATGGCGCCGTTGCCGACCACGCCGCCGGCGCGCACCCTGGCAGCGATGGCGGCGCTGGTGGTGGGCGTGATCCTGGTCACCTTGCTGGCGGTGCGCATCGCGACCCGGCCCTTGTCGCGCCTGGCGCAAGCCGCGGAAGCGCTGGGCGAGGACCTGGATCGGCCACCGCTGGCGGAAGAAGGGCCGGTGGAAGTGCGCCGTGCGGCGGTCGCCTTCAACTGGATGCAAACCCGCTTGCGCGGCCTGTTCGCCGAACGCACGCGCATCCTCGCCGCCGTCAGTCACGATCTGCAAACACCGATCACGCGCTTGCGTTTGCGTGCCGAACTGATGGATGACGAGATGCTGCGCGAGAAGATGCTGGCCGATCTGTCCGCCATGCAGGCGCTTGTGGAAGAAGGGCTGGCGTATGCCGAGAGCGCCGCCGCGCCGCAGGAAGAGGCGACCCTCACCGATCTGGACGCCTTGGCGGCGAGCCTGGTCGCCGACTACACCGATGCCGGCCAGCCGGTCAGCCTCGCTGGCCTCAGCCTGGGTCAGGCGCGCACCAGGCCGCGCACCCTGCGCCGACTGCTGGGAAATCTGATCGATAACGCGCTCAAGTTCGGTGGTAGCGCCGAACTGGTACTGGAACGGGCGGACAAGCTGCCGGTCATCGTGGTGCGCGACCACGGCCCGGGAATTCCCGAGGCGGAACTGGACAAAATCTTCGAGCCCTTTTATCGACTGGAATCTTCCCGTAACCGCGAATCCGGCGGTACCGGCCTGGGGCTCGCCATCGCCCGTCAGTTGGCCGCCGCTCTTGGCGCCGAGCTGAGCCTGCGGAACCGCGCGGAGGGAGGCCTGGAAGCGCGGGTGATACTCGGGACGGACCTGCGGGCTTAGATTCCGGTAACCCGCCCGGTTTCCCGAAAGTCGGCGCTGGCGGCACGCCGATTCGGGCCATCCGCTATCTCATGACGGCGGCCGGTCGAGCGCCTGGGCGTCGGCCTCCAGCGTGATCGAACTGTGGTCGCGGCCGACGCGCATCAGGGTGCGGGCGGTGGCGAAATTGATCACGGCGGCCAGCACCGACACCGCGAGGCCGATACCGACCGCGGCGGGCGGCTGGGGATTGAGCAGGCGCATCACCGCCGCATAGCCGATGCTGAATGCCGCCAGCAGGATCAGGAAACCGTCGAAGGCGCTGGAGAAATACTCGGCCTTGCCGTGACCGTGGGGATGGTCCTGGTCCGCCGGCAAGGCGGCCACGGTCAGCATCCAGAGCGCCATCAGCGCACCGGCGAGGTTGACCAAGGACTCGATGGTGTCGGACAGCAAGCCGACCGAGCCGGTCAGCCGCCATGCCGCGCCTTTCAGCAGGATGGTGGCGAGCGCCGTCGCGATCGACAGCCAGGCGTAGCGTTGCAGTGAATTGGGCGACATGGTGTGGGTGCGATTCTAGTCGCCGCCGCGCGGATCAGCTCGGATGAAAGGATGCCTGGCTGGCCCCCATCGCGACGACTTCGCCGGGATGTCCGCCACCGCTCAAACGCCCCTTAACCGCGCGCCCTGTTCGATCACGGTAAACTGCTGGCGCCCCTTCCCGCAACCGCCCAGCCCTATTCGATGATTGCCGCCGTGCCGCAAATTGCCAAATTTTCCAAGCAGGGAAAATCATGATCGGGGTCTTCGATTCAGGCCTGGGTGGCCTTTCGGTGCTGGCTGCGCTGATCGATGCACTGCCGCAGGCGGACTTCGCCTACTACGCCGACACGGCCCATGTCCCCTACGGCAACAAGAGCGAGACGCAGATCCAGTGCCGCGTGCTGGCGATCGGCGACTACCTGGCCAGCCACGGCTGCGACTTGCTGGTGGTGGCCTGCAATACCGCCACCGCCACCGCGGTGCAGGCGCTGCGTGCCGCGCATCCGGGCATCCCGGTGGTCGGCGTCGAACCCGGCATCAAGCCGGCGGCGCAGGACAGCAAGAGCGGCCGCATCGCCGTACTGGCGACCGAGGCCACCGCCAGGAGCCCGCGCCTGCAACAGCTGATCCGCGAGCATGCGGGTCGGGTCGAGGTCTTTGTCGAACCCTGCCCTGGCTGGGCGACGCACGTCGAGATGCTGCAACTCGACGATCCGGCCCTGGCGGCCGACGTCCGCGCCCGTGTCGAACCCTTGCTGGCGCGGGGTGTCGACCGCATCGTGCTGGGCTGCACGCACTACAGCTTTCTGGCGCCGCTGTTGAGCGAAGTCGTCGACGGACGCGCCGAACTGGTCGACGTCGCCGCCGCGGTGGCGCGCCAGACCCAGCGCCTGGCCGGCCGCCTCGCCCACGGTTCCGGCCGCCTGCAACTGCATGCCTCGGCGCATCCGGAGCGGCTGCGCGCCGCCCTGCCGCGCCTGCACCTGGGGCGCATCGCCGCGCGGGCTGGATAAACATGCGCATCGCCGTCGTCTCCGACATCCATGGCAACCTCGCCGCGCTGCAAGCGGTGGTCGAGGATCTGGGACGGCGCGCGGTAGATGCCGTGGTCAATCTCGGCGACAGCCTCTCGGGGCCGCTGCTGCCCAGGGAAACCGCGCAATTCCTGATGGCGCAGGACTGGACCCAGCTTGCCGGCAACCACGAGCGGCAGATACTGACGCTCGACCCGCAGGCCGGCGACCCGTCGGACGCCTACGCCCGCGCCCAACTCGGTGCGGCGGAACTGGATTGGATCGCCGCGCTGCCCCACTGCCGAGCCTGGAGCGAGGATGTCTTTCTCTGCCACGGCACGCCCACCCAGGACGCCGAATACTTCCTCGAATCGGTCGTGCCGGGGCGGCTGCGCGTCGCCACCGAAGACGAAGTCCGGCAGCGCATGGGCGGCGTCCGCGCCAGTGTCGTGGTCTGCGGCCATACCCACGTCCCGCGCCTGCTGCGCACCGCCGCCGGACAACTGTTGGCGAACCCCGGCAGCGTCGGCCAACCCGCCTACGATGACGACCAGCCGGTCTATCACGCCGTGGAAAACGGCGCCCCGGACGCGCGCTACGCCATCATCGAAGAACACGCCGGGCGCTGGCAAGCGCAACTGATTGCGGTCCCTTACGATCATCAAGCGATGGCCGCGCTGGCGCTGCACCACGGGCGCCCGGACTGGGAGTACATCCTGCGCCACGGCTATGTTCCGGCGCCTGGTCAGTCAGTGTCTGCGTAGGGGTCGTCCCGCCAGGCTGCCTCCTGCGCTACATAGCGAGCACCGCACAAACCGAAATTATGTAGTCGCGACGAGCCGAGGGCTTAGGCAAGGGAAAGGCTTCTCGGCGCATGCCCAATACCGCAACGTCAACTTGGGCGCAGAAGACCAGCTCGCGCATCACTTCACCAATTCCATCAGTTTCCCGTAACTGTTCACCACGTCGTACTTCACCTGATCCGAGGTGATCTTTGCGAAGAACTTTCGGGCGCATTCGATCTTGGCCTCTTCGATCTTTCGCAGTTCCATCGAGGACATCGATCCTTTCGTTTCGGCAACGAAGAAGACGTGCTTCACCTTGCCCGATTGAAAGGCAATGGCCCAGTCGGGGTTGTAATTTCCCACCGGCGTCGGGATATGGAAGCTCCTGGGTAACTTGGCATACACGACGACTTCTGCGCTGGCGTCGAGCTCGCCGACGAAGGTCCGCTCATTCGTCGAATCGGTGAACACGTAATCGTAAATGTGGCGAGTCGCTTTGAAACCCTTGCTCAGGTCTTCCTTCTTCTCCTGGGTGAAGATGTCGATGGAGTGGGTTTCGTCGAGCGGGTTGTAGCTGAGGTGCTCGACGATGACGGTTGCCTTCTGCTCGTTGATGATCGTGCCGGCCTTCAGGAGGAAATCCTCGGGGTTCGTCCTGAATTGGCTGAAGACGGCGGCGTTGATGCCGCGCAAGATGGCGGCAATGGTTCGGCGGGTGAGCTGCGTCGACTCGGTCAGTTTGCCGATCACGTCGTACTTCACGGCGGAACTTGCCGTGTTCACCAGGTAATCGGTTTGATTCTGCCGTACGACGAAGGCCTCGCCCTTCTTCATCTCTTCGTATTCCGCCTCATCCTTTTGCTCGCCGGCAGTGATGGTGTATTGCAGCGGCGTGACCCGCAGTTCCTTGTCGAGGGCCTTGATGCATTTGTCGATCAGTTCACTGGTCTTGAAGTCCACCGCATAAATGGCTTTGCGGTTGATGTGGCTCCACAGCTCCTGAAACTCCTTCTTCTCGAAATTGGCATTGCGCGGATTCACCTTCGCCTTGCGCTCGTCCTCGATAGCGGGGAGTTGGGCAGTGCTGAACACGCTGTCGATGAGCTGGAGCACCTGTTCTTTGTAGGGCTCCAATTCGGGCGGCAGGGCCGCCAATGCCCTTTCCTTTCTCGCCTGATGGTATTTCTCCACAACATGGCGATCCGGATCCACGTAGGCGTTTTGAATGAGATAGAACTCCAATAGCTTCGCCATCTGCGGTGTCACCTTCACTTCGCCAGTCGGCGTCTTCAGTATCTTGTCCCTGAAGTACTCCTCGTTCGCCTGGAGAGGTCGGGCGGACAGTGTGGCGCTGATGTCCTTCTGCAAACCGGAAACGAAATCCTTGTAGCTCTCGTTGGCCACGACAGTCAGCACGTTGATCTGATGCACGGTGGCCGGATCGTCCATGCGATCGCCGCTTTGAGTCACGGCGAGACGCATGCCGCGCCCGACTTCCTGACGGCGTGACACCGTGTTATCGCTGTGCTTGAGCGTGCAGATCACGAACACGTTCGGGTTGTCCCAGCCCTCGCGCAAGGCGGAGTGCGAGAAAAGAAAACGCACCGGTTCCTCGAAACTCAGCAAGCGGGCCTTGTCGCGCAGAATCAGGTCGTAGGCGTCCACGTCGTCGGCCTCGCCGGCGGACTCGCCGCGGACCTTCACATCGGGGTTTACCAGCCGTTTGGTCTTCTTGTCGATGGAGAAGTAGCCGTTGTGCGTGCTGGCGGCCTGAATGCCCTTGAGGTAGTGGTTGTAGGGCGTGTCCTCCAGCATTGGCACCTCGTTGAGCTGGGCCTTGTATTCCTCCTCGAAGATCAGGGCGTATTCACCTGCCTGCTCCCCGGCCTCGTTGTAGCTGCGATATTTCGCCACCTCGTCGATGAAGAACAGCGACAGCACCTTGATCCCCTGGGCGAAGAGCGTCTTCTCCTTCTCGAAGTGCGCCTTGATCGCTTCGCGGATCTGGATGCGGCGCAATGACGCCTCACTCACATCGCCCGTGGCTTCCCCGGCACCGAGCACGACGCCGTTGGTGAAACTGACCGTGTTGTCGATCGCGTTGATGTCCGACACGACAAACCCGCGGTACTGCTCCAGGCCATCGGAGAGATCGTGGAGGTTGTCGTTCTTGCGCAGCATCCGCAACACCCGCTTGATGCCGCTCTTCTGCTGTATCTCCAACTCGGCCCGCGCCTCGGGCGGCTTGGTGGTCGCGATCCGTATCGATTCCAGGTAGAGGTAGGCATTGATGCCGGCCAATCCCTTCACCGTGATGCCGCGCACGGCGATCTTCTTCACCAGTTTCTGGTTGTAGGCGTCGATGGCGTCGAGCCGATACACCTTGTTGCGCTCGGTCTTGTGGGTGGCCGAGTAGCGCAGGATCATCAGCGGGTCGAATTCCGCCAATTTCTCGGTGGTCGCCTTGCCCTCCATTTTCTGCGGCTCGTCCAGAATCAGGATCGGGCGGTTCTTCTTGATGACATCGATGGGGCGGCGCGACTGGAAGTCATCCAGCTCCAGATAAATGCGCCGGGCATCCTCGCCACGAGCGTTGAACGCCTGCTGATTGATGATCATCACGTTGATGCCGGCATCCGAAGAAAAGCTCTCCAGATTGTGCGGATGCTTGGAGTTGTAGACGAAGTAGCGGACGCGCTTGCCGTATTGCTCCAGGAAGTGCTCCGCCATGTCCTTGAACGACTGCAAAACGCCTTCGCGAATGGCAATGCTGGGCACCACGACGATGAACTTGCACCAGCCGTAGTCGCGGTTCAACTCGAATATCGTCTTGATGTAGCAGTAGGTCTTGCCCGTACCGGTCTCCATCTCGATGTCGAGATTCATGTCGCAGACCGGCGTCTTCTTCATCTCTGGCGAGAGTGCGAGGTTCTGCCGCCGCTGCACGCCTTGCAGGTTCTCCAGCAATTGAGACGAAGGAAGGGAGATCTTGTCGTTGGCAAAGCCGTCGCCCTCAAAGCCGGAGAGGGCCATGGAACTGCCTGCCGCTGCGCGGCCCGGATCGATGGCGTATTTGAAACCCCGGCTCTTCGGCTGGCCGGCGAAGCAATCCACCACCGCCTTCACGGCCTCCGTCTGGTAGGCCTGCTGCTTGAACTTGAGCTTCATGGACCCCTATTTATCCTGCGTTTATTCTGCATTTGTTCATTTTTATCCTGCATTGGCGGCGCCGAAACGCAGTGCTGCTACCTCCACTATTACCCCTATTTACAGGTAATTACCCTTTCCTTTGCGGCAACCTGGCAAAGCCAGGCATTCAACCCAGTCCGGCCGGGACTCCGACTTATTCTGCGTCCATTTTTTCTTTATCCTGCGCTGGCAGGCTCGCCAATACCCACTGCGGCGTCTTGCGCGACCCGGCATTCCGGATATTCCCGCTCCTGCGCATGCTGGTGATCAGGTTCGAGATTTTGTTCAGCTTCTGATCCCCATCCAGCGCATCGCTGAGCTTGTCAAACAAAAGCGCATCAATATCCGTCCGGCTCGCCTTGCCGAACTTCTCCAGATATTCGATCAGCAGCGTGCGGTAGTAGCCAACCGACAAACCCCGAGTCTTGATGTAGGCAGCCTTGGTCCCCGCCGCGCTGGCGACAACCGCCGAGACGTGAAAATTGGGCTTTCGCCCTTCGACAAGTCCGGCACGCTTCAAATGTTTCACCATCTTGTCGTCGATCGGCAGGCGCTTTTGCACCCGGTCCAACGCCAGCACTTCAGGCAGGCTCAAATCCGTCTTCTGAATCAAGGCACGGCTGTAGGCAGGGTCGACGACGCGGCCGTGGAGCACCATTCTGACCATCCGCGGGTCGTCCAATTCGTAGTCCGGCAACGGAAAGTAGCGCCGCGCCTGACCGGCGAACATCTCGTGAATGCCATAGCCCATGGTATCGATCATGTTCAGTTCGACCATGGCCTGTGCCAGGAAGGGATTTCGATAACGGCGGGGCGTTTTATGGCCCGTCAGGTAATCGATCGGCTGACCCTCGAAAAACGATCCCTCGTTTTCAAATATCAGGCAGTCCGGTCGTTCCGTGACGACGACACGGCCATTACGGGCATAGTCCTGATGCGCGATGCAGTTATGCAAGGCCTCCAGCACGATCTTCTGGTCGTACTTCGCCACCTCCACGGCCAACAGTTCGTCCTCGGGCAGGATGCGCATCTGCACGTTGCGAATCTTCTGATAGAGCGCCGTGGTGGCGAGCAGGAAAGGCGGCCCGAAATGCTGATAGGCCCGTTCCGGACCTTCCAGCCGCCAAGTCATCTGCGCGGGATGCGGTGACAGCAGATGCGCGGCTTCCGCCCGACCCAACAGCAACATCGCGGCGCGCGTCAGCTTGCCATCGATGCTCAGTCGAGCCCGGTCCAGGAAAACTCCGTCCGGCCAACCATCGACCTCGCCAGTGCGAAAGCGATTGGCGTACTTGAGAGCGAAAGCTTCGCGCGCCCGTTTCAGCGCCGCAGCATCCAGATGCGCGAGCGTCGCGCCGTCGATAATCTGCGCGCTCCAGTCCGCCGTGCGCGTTTGCGCGCGGATGTCGTCCTGCTTGTCCAGTCCCAGCGGAACAAGGCTCTCCCCAGCACGTGCGTAATAGTGTCCTTTCCACGCGATGGGGATGCCTCTGGGCGCGGAAGGAATCTCGAACAGGATCACGCGCCCCCGTGCCGTATCGAGCACATGAATATCGCGGAACGTCACACCGGGCTCCGTATCGCTCGCGATCTGCTGCTTCAAACCATTGAGCCTGTCCTTGTCGGTGCGGTAGGCGCTCCCCACCACGGCACGGCTGCGATTGTCCACGCCGAAGACCAGCCACGCACGTTCGCAGTCGCGCAGGTTCGCCTCGTTGGATAGGGCAGAGAAATACTTGCCGATATCGGAAGTCGAATAGGTGTCGCCGACGTTCTTGAACTCGACGACCTCGCCTTCCCATTCGGCGATCAGGCGATCAAGCACCACGGACAAGTCACGTTTATCCATGGCCTAGAGCAACCCGACTCCGGTCTCGCGGCTGAGCATGCCTGCAACGCCCGCGTCGTTTCCGCGAGATCGATCGGCCATGCGGAATTTGTCCCACAGCCCGTGGGACAACTCGGCGGCGAACCCAGCGTCGCGCAATGTCCCTTTCACAGGCTCTTCACTTCCGTCTCGGGGCTGAGCAGCTTGAATATCTGCACCACGTTGATCTTGGTGCTGTCGCTGGCGTAACTGCTGTCGCGGAAGACGGCCCGCAGCGGCTTGCGCTTGGCCAGTTCCTTCACGAGGTCTTCGGTGATGTTCGAGTCGAAGCAGGCGGCGAGTGCGTTGCCGTCCACGAAAAACACGGTCTTGCCGGCAATCTTCTGCTGCTCGATGGGAAGGGCCAGGTCCACGCCCCAATCCACCAGCACCTGGAACAGCAGGTCTTCCGGCGTGCGATCTTCCTTGATGTTGTCGGTGTGAAGGGGCAGTTGATCTTGCCTGACCACCTCTGGTGCGTAATACACGTTGTTCATGTTGGACGTGCCAATCTTCAGGACGCGGAAGCCGGTGTCGATCTTGGTGATTTCTCCTTGGCTGCTTAGTTCGGCGGCATAGTTTCGGACCCGCGTGAGTCCCATCTCGAAGATGGAACCAAGCTCCGGCTCGGGCTTTGGCAAGGGCTCGTGAATCTGAATGCCGATGAAGCGGCGATTGCCGCCATCCTCCAAGTTCTGTTTGAGTACGGCATGCGCAGTTGTAGCGCTGCCACTGAAGAAGTCGAGGACGATGGCGTCTTCGTCTGGCTTGCAGGCCAATTGAAGGATGCGCTGTAGTAGTTCCACCGGCTTTACGGAATTGAGAACGTTCTCAGTGTGCTGAAAAGGGACGTACTTGAGCAGAGTCTTCTTGGCGTCCTGGGTATGGCCAACCTCCTTATAGAACCAGAGAGTTTGTGGAGTACGCCCCTGTTTCACTTCAGACAAGAATCTCTTAAGTCGCGGCATGTTGTTGCCATCAGCCCCCCACCAGATACGATTATCTTGGTCGAGTTTCTTGAAGTTCTCTTGATTGAATCGCCAATAGCTTCCGGTCGGAGGGCCGTCAATAACACGGCCTGACGGGCATGTAACAGGATATAGACCTGCGTCATAACGATTACGAGCTGCCAGGTCGCTAGAGGCCCAAGGTCCACGCAAGTCGTTGTCGGGATTTTTGTAGCGAGCCACCATTTCGTCCGTCTGGGGCAAGAAATTCGGGGTCCATTGATCCCCGGACTTTGCGTAGACGAGCACGTAGTCATGATCCTCGGAAAACCATCGTGCCGAGTTCTTCGGCGAAAACACTTTCTGCCAGATGATCTGCGCCACAAAATTCTCTTCGCCAAACACTTCCGTACAAACCTTGCGCAAGTTGTCGACCTCGTGGTCGTCGATGGACACGAACAGCACGCCATCGTCACGCAACAGGTTGCGGGCGAGCCGCAAGCGCGAGTAGATCATGCTCAACCAGTCCGAGTGAAAGCGACCGTTGGAATCGGTGTTGGCGACTAGCCTGGCGCCCTCCGCATCCGTCTGGTTTGAGCGCTCCAGGTAGTTTTCGGCATCATCCGCAAAATCGTCGTCGTAGATGAAATCGCGGCCCGTGTTGTAAGGCGGATCGATGTAGATCAGCTTTACCTTCCCAAGGTAGGTCTCCTGCAACAGCTTCAAGGCATCAAGGTTGTCGCCTTCGATGAACAGATTCTTGGTGGTATCGAAGTCCACACTCTCCTCGCGGCAAGGCCGCAGGGTCTTGGCTATCGGCGCATTGGCGGCCAGTAGGGCTTCGCGCTTGCCGGGCCAGTCGAGGTGGTAGCGTTCGCGTGGGCCTTCGACGATGTGGTCGGAGAGTTCCTGGCGGAGCTGGTCGAAGTCGATTGCCCGCTTGAGTTGCCCGGTCTTCTCGTCGGCCGTCTCGGTGACGCAGTTCGGGAACAGCGCGGCGAGTTTTTCGATGTTCTCGGCGGTGAGGTTCGGTGTGTGCAGCTTGAGTTTTTCCATGGCAATGACTTAGGAGTGTTGTAGCAAGGCCAGCTCGGCGCTCACTTCACGCAACTGGGCGTTCAGCTCGACCTTGCGGTTGAATTGTTTTTCCTGGGAGAGGCGGGCTTCCAGTTGCCGTTGCGCCTTCTGCTTTGCGGTCAGCGCATTGTAGCGGGCCACCTGTTCGACTAGCGTTTCGCCGGAGCGCGGTGACAGCGGGATATGGCGGCGGACGATCTGCTCGTAGAGGCCGGCGAGATCGAGCGCGACGGGCAAGGGTGGCCTGTCGGCATCCAGCGGCTGCGGCACGGTTTGAAAGCTGGCCTCGATCACCCATTTCGACGCATCCGCCTCGCTGGGGCGCTTCCAGGAAACGGCAAAGCGGACCTGCCCCTCGTGCGTGAGTTGAAACACCAGCGGGAAGGGGATGGCCTTGTCGATAGCCTGGAGCACGGCCGGATCAATCTGCGGCGTTCTGAGCGCAATCTCGAATACCTGAATCTCGCTGATGCCCTTGCGTGGCGGCAGATTGATGGTTTCCGGCGAGAGCTTGTACTTCCAGAGTATTTCGCCGACCTGGGCGACGAAGAGTTCCTTGACCCGCTTCGAGGGCCTGGCGTGGGCGTAGATTTTGGTCTTGGGGACCACGCGGTTGAACTCGGCTTGTTTCGGATAGGCGAACATGGGCGTTACAGCACGACGTAGGCGTCGGCACCGCCAGGAATCAGGGCGGCCTGGATGTGGCGGCCCAGGGTAACCAACTTGCCCTGCCGGTGCATGGCAAGACTGAGCAGATAGTGGTCAGTCAGATGCTTGGACACCGGCAAGGCCGGCGCACTGCGCAAGGACAGATCGTCGGGCCAGAAGCGGTGTCCTTCATGGGCACAGAGCTGCTTCAGGATGGCACAGGCCGCATCCGAGCTGCCCGGCCCATTCGGGTAACTGGGATTGCTGATGATGCGGACAAAGCCATTTTCCGTGATGGGGCAAGTCGCCCAACCGCGCTGGTGGTTGGCGAGAAAGAACGACTCCGCCTTGCCGTGATGTTCGTGATCGGGATCGGCCAGCGCAATCAGGATGTTGATGTCGAGCAGGTACATACGCGCCGCTAGATGCCTTCGCGTTCCATGATTTCGTAGATGAGCTGGCTGGTCACCTTGACGCCCCGCTTCTTGAGCATGGTCTCGATGACATGGCGCGTCGTGCCGCCATCCGTTGACGAGGCATCGTAGAAGACGATGAAGGCGATCAACTCGAAGTCATCGAGGCCATGGATGGTATTCACCAGCGCGGTGGTCTTGCCGCCTGAGAACAGGCTGTCGATATCCTTCTCTTCCTTCAACTCGACCATGGAGCGAATGGCCTTGCCCAGCAGCTCGGAATAGGCATCCATGCGGCGGCCGTCCTTGGTGGCCTTGTTGAATGCCTGATACACCTCAGGTATCGGTTCGTGCCGTTCCTTGCACGCGGCACGGGCGAGGTCGAGGAGCCGCTTGGCTTCGGTGTGATTGGCGACCACGGTGCCGTCCTGCGCCACATACACGAGGTAGTAGGGGTGCAGCCGGTTCTGCCGGTTGATGTTCACGCCGTCGTTGCGGTTGCGCAGAGCGAAGATCGCGCCGGGCACCAGCCCACGCTCGGGTGCAGCCGGCACGACGGCATGCATGCCATTGGGCAGGCTGGCAAGGTCGCCGTGGGTTTTGACGT
>Ga0154354_1001_pt2 | contig 51523 bp, 48 predicted proteins | sample RifGroA2_FD_115882 | JGI IMG/M metagenome (GOLD analysis project Ga0154354, IMG submission 115882) | Rhodocyclales bacterium GWA2_65_19
TCACCCGCAATCCCGCCATGGAGGATCTGCTGGCCCAGGCCAAAATGGTGGCGGCCGGCGATGCCAGCGTTTTGATCAACGGCGAATCGGGCAGCGGCAAGGAAATGCTGGCGTTGGCGATCCATCGCGCCAGCCCACGCTGCGAGCGGCCCTTCCTCGCCGTGAATTGCGGCGCGATCCCCGAAGCCTTGCTCGAATCTGAACTCTTCGGCCACGTCAAAGGCGCCTTCACCGGTGCCATCCGCGACCATCGCGGCCTGTTCCAGGAAGCGGAGGGCGGCACCCTGCTGCTCGACGAGATCGGCGACATGCCGACGGTGCTCCAGGTCAAGCTGCTGCGGGTACTCGAAGAACGGCAGCTGCGGCCGGTCGGTTCCGCGCGCTCGCTGCCGGTGGATGTGCGCATCATTTCCGCTACCCATCGCCGGCTGGCGGATGAGATGGCGGCAGGCCGCTTCCGCGAGGATCTTTACTATCGGCTCAATGTTGTGGCGCTGCGCATTCCGGCACTCGGCGAGCGACGCGACGACATCCCGCTGCTGACCACCGAGTTCCTGCGCAGCCTGGCACAACGTTATGGCAAGACGCTGAAGGGTTTTGCGCCCGAGGCGATGGAAGCCCTGGTCAGCGCAGCGTGGCCCGGCAACGTGCGCCAGTTGTACAACGTGGTGGAGCAGGCGGTGGCGCTCTCTACCGCACCCATCGTGCCCCTCGGCCTGGTGCACAAGGCGATCAACGCGGTGGATGCAATGGTGTCCTTCGAGGAGGCGCGGCGGCGTTTCGAACGCGAGTACCTGAGCAGCATCCTGCGCCTCACCGCCGGCAATGTCAGCCAGGCGGCGCGCCTGGCCAAGCGCAACCGCACCGAGTTCTACCGGCTTCTCGAACGCCACCAGATCGATCCGGCAGTGTTCAAGTAGCCTGCCTCCTGTCGCCGCCCGGCGACAGCAAAAAAATAGTTGGAATCAACACGATGGCGACGGTCATCGAAAGCCTGTCGTCGCCTGGCGACGGCAGCGTCGGCGCGCCTTGGCCCGGTGAGCATTCCATCCATTTGAAATTAAAGAAATTTGCTTCCGTGGCACGGTCGCTGCGTAGATACGGCTGAGCGCGCAACAGCGCGCCGCAATCGACAAGGACCAAACCATGAACAACAAATGGATGATTTCAGTGCTGCTGGCGACGACGATGGCGGCGGCCGGCTGCAATTCCAATCCGACCAAGCAGGAGATCGGTGCCGTCAGCGGCGCCGTGGTCGGCGGCATCGTCGGTTCCTCGCTGACCGGCGGCAGCACGACCGGCACCGTGGCCGGGGCCGCGATGGGCGGCGTCGTCGGCAACCGCATCGGCAAGGAACTGGAGCGCAAATGAGCGCCCGGTCTGGTGCCCTGGCCGGCGCTGCACCCCAAATTCCACGACGACGGAGAGGCGACATGGAATCCCGCAATAAATCCCTGTATCCGCTGCTGGTGATAGCGGCCATCGCCGTCACCCTGTTCAGCGCCCTGGGCATTGCCATGATGATGGGTTACCTGCCCAGTGCCAATTCGGCCAATTCAGCCAATTCAGCCAGTTTGGCAGACAAGCCAGTCGCGTCGCAGCCTGCGTTCGTCCAGCGGCGCCCGTTCTCGCGCGAAGCGGAATTGGCACCGGGCAACCCGCAAAAGCTCGCGGCGGCCTGCGCCACTTGCGGCGTGGTCGAGTCGATCCGGATCGTCGAGCACCGCGGCAGCGGCTCGGGCGTAGGCGCCGTGGCGGGCGGTCTTGCCGGCGCGCTGGTCGGCAACCAGTTCGGGCGCGGTGACGGCCGCACCGTCATGACGCTGTTGGGCGGCGCGGGCGGCGCATACGCCGGCAACGAAATCGAAAAGAGCACGAAGCGGAGTTCGAGCTACGAAGTGCGCGTTCGCCTGGACAAGGGCGGTATCTCTACCACACACATGGCCAGCAGCCCCTCCTTCGCCGTAGGCGACAAGGTTCGGCTGGTCAACGGCACGGTCGTGCCACAAACCTGAAACCGGGAGCAAAACCATGACAAACACGAAACCCCTCCGTCCCCTTTCCCTGAGTCTGGCAGCCCTGGCGATGGCCGGGTCGGTGGCAATCGCCGGTTGCGAGTCGATGGCCTTGACCGCATTCGGCGTCGGCACGTCGGCCGGCGTTTCGCACACGCTGAACGGCTATGCCTATCGGACCTTCACCGCGTCGGAAACCAGGATCAAGGTAGCGACCTTGGTCGCCCTGCAGCGGATGAACATCAAGGTCGCCTCGGCGAAGAAAACCAAGGGCGGCGAACTCATCCTGGCCAAGGCGGAAAACCGCGACATCGAAGTCGAACTCGAAGCGCTGAGCCCGAATACCACACGCATGCGTGCGGTCGCCCGGGACGGCTTGCTGAACGACGGCGCCACCGCCCTCGAGATCATTTCCCAGACCGAGCGACTGCTCGGCAACACGTAGAAGGAGATAGACATGAAACGATCCGTCATTGCCAAATTCCTTGCCGCGAGCAGTGTTTATCTGCTGGCCGGCGCTGCCAGCGCCGAGGAGATAGCGCCGTCGCCGGAAACCTCAGTTCCGGCCCACCAACTGGTCTCCAGCTTCACCGTCTTCGCCGGCTCCGAAGAAAATGCCGCCAGCCTGGTGAACGGGCTGCGCTCGGGCGGCCTGATCACTCTCGCCCCGGCGACGTCGGCTGCCGCCGTGGGCGGCACGACCAACGACGGCAGCCTTGCCTTCATGCCGCCGACCCGACCGATGGGTTGGGGCAACGTGCGGCATGCGCTGACTCTCGCGCAGCGACAACTGGCGGCACAGGGAATCAGCAATCCGACTCCGGATCAGTTGCAGGCGGCGCTCATGGGTGGCAGCGTCATCACCGCCACCGGCCGGACCGCAAGTTTGCCGGGCACCCTGACGCTGCGCAGCCAAGGCATGGGATGGGGGCAGATCGCGCACACGGTCGGCGCGCCGCTGGGCAACCCGGCGTCGATCCAGGCGTCGAGCCACGGCTCAGGCGCCGCCACGGCACGAGCGTATCGCGTCGGTGCGGTGACCACGGCCAGCGGCGAGGTCGTTCGCGCCGCGCACTGGAGCAGCGCAGGCAGCCGCCAGGTACGGATCGACAACGCGAGGTCGGCGCAGTCGGGCGGCGCTCCGTCGTTACCGGCCGCATCGACGCCGACCGCGTCCGCTATCGGTTTGGGCGCCGCTGCCGCACACGGCGGTCTTGGCGCGGCCAGTCGCGGCCGCGGCCGTTGAGAGAGTCGGCCGGCGACCGCACGCGGCTGGTAGGCGTGCGGCGCCGGGTGGCGATGAGAGGAAAGGAGCTAGCCATGCAATGTGCTGACGGATTTGCCAAGCTGTTCGAGACCGGCCAGTACGGCCGCCTGTACATCGTCTCGGGAAATCGTGCACGCGGTGCGACGTTTCGGGTTTTCGTGCTGCCGACCGGCGAACGGGCGATGCCCAGCGGTCCCTTGGATGCACCGCTGAACCGTGATGCCGTGGAAGTGCATGACATTGCCGGCGGGGCGTCGGGCCGGGAGGGGACTTGGAGCGACATGCAGTTGCCGAATTGGCAGCAGGATTTCGCGGGCTTGGTCGAAGCGCGCTGCGCCGCCCTGGATGCGCGCGGGCAGACCGCAATACCCTAGAGTCCGCCTCGCGTAGAGGAACGAACTGGCCATGTTGAACCGATATCTACAAAACCTTGCGGACCGCGAGCCGGATGTTGCCGACCTGGCTGCTGCCTGCGGTTCGGGAATCTTGCAAAGCCGTCCTTTCGTCGATGGAAACAAGCGAGCCGCACTTTTCAGCGTACGTTTGTTCCTGGCGGTGAAGGGTTATCGCCTGGTCGCGACACCGGCCGAGGTGACCGTCGCGGCGCGTTCCCTCGCTGCCGGCGAACTCGAAGAACCCGAGTTCGCCGCTTGGCTGCGCGAGCATCTGGTGCCACGCTCGCTTTGAGGGCTGCTAGCTGCGGTGGGGGTTGCCGCGCCCCTGCTGCCAGCCAAGATGGCGTCCGTTGCTGTTCTGCGCATTGCCGCTTTGCGAGTTGGCCGCCCGGCTTGCTTGCGCTTGGCTGCGCGGCTGCCAGTTCACGGCTTGCGCCTGATTCCCCTGGGCGCGCTCCTGACGGTACTCGTGGCGGGCTTCGCGCTGATCCTGTCGACCTTCATGGCGGTCGTAGCGTTGCTCGCCCCACTGGCCGCGCCGATCCTGGCTCCAGGCGCTATGCCGATTCCAGCCCTGATGGTCCTGCTGTCCGCGTACGTCCTGCCGGCGGTCGCGCAAATCGTGGCGCAGTTCGGCCTGGTCGCGGCGGATCTCCCGTTTGTCCTGGCGAATTTCCATGCGTTCGCGGCGCATGCCGGCGATATCGCCTTCGGCCTTTTCGCGCCGGTAGTCGGCGACGTCCGCGGCTAGCTCGCGGTAGTCGCCGCGCAGTTCGCGTCGGTCCTGGCGGATTTCGCGGCTGTCCTCGCGCCATGCGCTACGCTCGTCGTCGGCATGTGCCGGGGACGCCACGCCGGTCAGGGCCAACAGCGTGGTGGCGATCATGCTGATGCATCGTGTTCTTGGGTTCATGACAATCTCCTCTGGTTGGCGGACGGCGCACCTGCGCCGTCCATGGCCGCAAGATAGGCGGGCCTCTGGCGCAGGTCTGTTAAGGAGTGTCAGCAGATATTTCGGTGGCGGATTTCGGTTAGCATCGACCGATGCTCGCCAAAACTCCTGTTCGCGCGGACGCCGCCGTGATTGCACTGGTCGGCGTTGCCCACGCCACCTCGCATTTGTTTCATCTTTTGTTACCTCCGCTGTTCCCGCTCCTGATGCCGGACTTCGGCTTCGGCTACACCGAGGCCGGCTTCCTGATGACCGTGTTCTTCGCCATCTCCGGCGTCGGGCAGGCTTTTGCCGGGATCGTCGTCGATCGCTATGGCGCGCGCCGTGTGCTGATGGCGGGCGTGAGCCTGCTGGCGGCCTCCGGTGTCGCACTTTCGGCGGCAGTTAACTACCCGATGCTGCTGCTGGCGGTGGCCCTGGCCGGCATCGGCAATTCGGTATTCCATCCGGCGGATTTCTCCTTGCTCAACAAGAAGGTTTCGCCGGGGCGTCTCGGCTACGCGTTTTCGGTACACGGCCTTTCGGGCAACCTGGGCTGGGCCATCGGCGCGGCGATTTCCGGTACGGCGCTGGCCTGGGCCGGTTGGCGCGGTGCGGGAGTCGCGGCGGCGCTGGTGGCCCTGTGCTCGGTCGCCGCGCTGCGGCTGGCGCGGCCACTGTTGGACGAGGCCATTGCAAGAGTCGGCGCTGGCGGCACGGCGCCTGGGCCCACTTTCGGCTTTCTCGGCCTGCCGGCGATCTGGCTCGCCTTCATGTTCTTCCTGCTGGTCACGGCGGCGTTCGGCGGTTTGCAGAGCTTCTCGGCGCCGGTGCTGGGCGGCATCTACGGGATTACCGCGGCGGCGGGGGTGGCGGCGCTGACCGGCTATCTGCTTGGCTCGGCGGCCGGCATGGTGATTGGCGGCTTCGTCGCGGTGCGGGTGCATGCCCACGACCGCACGGTGGGCGCCGCGCTGATCGGCGCCGCAATCTTCGCCTCGGTGCTGGCCACCGGAATGCCGCCAGCATGGGCCGTGATTCCGCTGATGGTCGGCATCGGCATCGGTGTCGGGGTTGCCGGCCCGTCGCGCGACCTGCTGGTGCGTCGCGTCGCAACTGAGTCGCTGGCCGGCGGCAATGCCTCGCCGGCCTTCGGCCGCGTTTATGGTTTCGTCTATTCCGGCCTCGACGTCGGCCTCGCGCTGGGGCCGCTGGCCTTCGGCATGCTGCTCGACGCGGGCGGCCACGACGGCGTGCTGCCGGGGGTGGCGCTGCTGCAGATCCTGGCGGTGCTGACTGTACTGGTCATGGGCCGCCGCGTCGGATCGCGCGCACTCAGATCCGGCTAGTGCGGTCGGCCCAGTACGGTTCGCGCATCTCGCGCTTCAGCGTCTTGCCGGCGGCGTTGCGCGGGAAGGCGGGCAGGATGACCACTTGCTGCACGCGCTGGTAGCGCGCCGCGACGCGCTCGTTGATCCAGTCGCGCAATTCATCCGCCGTAGCCTCAGCGCCAGCGCTCTGCGTCCCTTCGGGAACTTTCAATACGACCGCGGCAAGCGGCGTTTCGCCCCAGGTTTCATGCGGGATGCCGAACACGGCGACCTCGGCCACCGCGGGATGGCGCGCGGCGATGTCTTCGATGTCGCGCGGATAGACCTTGACGCCGCCCGAGTCGATCATGTCTTTCTTGCGATCGACCAGGTAGAGATAGCCCTCGTCGTCCAGATAGCCGATGTCGCCGCTGAAGATCCAGCCGTCGCGCAGCGTCGCCGCGGTGAGTTCGGGTTTGCCCCAGTAACCCTGCATGACGAAGGGGCCGCGGCCGACGATCTCGCCGGGCTGGCCCGGAGGCAGGTCGCGGCCCTGCTCATCGACGATGCGCACTTCGCTGAAGGGTGGCGGGCAACCGACGGAGCCGGCTTTGCGCACCGCATCGGTCCTGTCGAGGATGGTGAGAAAGCCTTCGGTGAGGCCGTAGAGTTCGTGGAAGCGGCCCGGCAGCAACTGGTTCAGTTGGTCCTTGCGCGGCTGCGCCAGCGGTGCGCCGAGCGAGAGGATCATCTGCAGCGAGGCCAGCTTCGTCGCATCGAACGCCGGCGAGTCGAGCAGGGCGATGACTTGCGCCGGGACCACCATGATGTGGGTGACCCTTTCTCGGGCAATGGTCTCGATCATCGCTGCGGCGTCGAACTGGCGGTGCAGGATGTAGGTGGCGCCGAGATGAAAGGCCGGCATCAGGGTGACGAAGGCGCCGTTGAAGACGATGGCGCCGGTGTGCAGTACCACCGATTCGGGGGTCATGCGCCAGGCCGCGCCGAGCAACAGGGCGTACATAGCGCGGACGCGGTGGCTGTGCATGATGCCCTTGGGCAGGCCGGTGGTGCCCGAGGTGTACATGATGTTGAACAGGTCGTCCGGCGATACTTCCGCGTCCGGCGGCGGGCCGTCGGACGCGGCGGCCGTCAGCGCGGCATAGTCGCCCCAGGGCGGCAGGCTGCCGTCGATCAGCAGCACGCGGCCCGGCGCCAGCGTGGCCAGCTGCGGCAACACTGCCGCGACCACCGGCAGCAGGCTTTTCTGCGTGACGAGGCAGACGGCTTCGGCATCGTTGATCAGGCTCGACAAGCCGGCGCCGGTCAGCAGCGGCGATAGCGGCACTACCACCGCGCCGATCTTGGCGCAGGCCCAGTAAAGCTCCAGAAGTTCCAGCGTGTTGGGCAGCAAGGTGGCGACACGTTCGCCTTGCTTTACGCCAAGTCCGGTCAGCAGCAGCGCGGCACGATTGACCCGGACGTTGAAGTCGCGATAATCCAGCCGCTGCCCGTCGAATATGACGGCTGTCGCCTGCGGCCGATAGCGCGCATGGTGCGCCAACAGAGAAGAGAGTTCCATAGCCTGTTCCCGTTGCGTTGATTCGGTGATCCGGCAGTGGCCGGGGACTACTTGCCTTGCATCGTCCACGCGCCGTCCCAGTCATCGGGCGGAGGCGCATCGCGGTAGATTGCGCAGCGTTCCAGGTAGATCTTCGATGGGCCGTCCGCCGGGTTGGCGGCCAGCGCCTGGCGAAAGCAGCGCTCGGCGGCGACCCACTCGCGCCGGCGATATTGCGACAGTCCCGCGCCGAAGGCCTGCAATACGTCGGTGCGGTGGGGGAAGCTGTCTTCCGAATGATGGCCGAGCGCCTCGTAGATTGCCACCGGCTTGTCCCGGCCGCGCACGCGAATCAGGTCGATCTCGCGGGCCGAAGCGTGATCCTTGATGGCGGCGTAGGTCGCATCGCAGATCAGGATCGACGTGCCGTAGAACTTGTTGGCGCCTTCCAGGCGTTCGGCGAGGTTGACCCGGTCGCCGATGACTGTGTATTCCATCCGCTTCAGCGAGCCGATGTTTCCCGCCACCACGTTGCCGGTGCTGATGCCGACCCCGATCCGGATCGCCTCGCCGCCGCGCGCCGCACGCCGCCGATTGAGCTGGTGCAGCGCGGTCATCATCTTGTTGCCGACCGTCACCGCATTGCTTGCATCATGCTTGCTCTGCATGACCGAGCCGAATACCGCCATGATCATGTCGCCGATATATTTGTCGAGTACGCCATCGTGGGCGAATACGATATCCACCATGTCGGTGAAGTACTCGTTGAGCAGCGCCACGGTCTCCTTGGCGCCGAGACGCTCCGAAATCGAGGTGAAGCCGCGGATGTCCGAGAACAGCACGCTGACGTCGCGTCCGGTGCCGCCCAGCACCGCTTCTCCGCTCTCCAGCAGTTGGTCCACCACCGATTTGCTCATGTAGCGCGACATGGTGTTGCGCAACCGCTTCTCGCGGGTGATGTCCTCCATCATCAGCATGTAGCCGATCGGCTCGTTGCGCATGCTGGTCAGCGGCACCGTGGCCAGATTCACCGAGACCGTCTCGCTGCCTTCGACGAACAGGTCGGTGTCGACCGTGATGTCGGTCCTGCCCGAGGCGCGGACTTTTCCCAGGCTCCTGGCCACCCAGTTGTTGCGACCGACAAAGTACTCGTCGAGCGCACGGCCCAGCAGCTCCTCGGCACTGCAACGCAATATGCGCTGCGCCGCTTCGTTGATTTTTCTCAGCACGCCGTTGGCGTCCAGCGTCAGCACGCCATTGTTCATGCTGTGCAGGATGGCCTCGTTGTAGTTGCGCTCGGCGCTGACCTCCTCGAACAGTTGCGCATTCTCGATCGCCACGGCAGCCTGGGCCGAGAATGCCCGCAAGCGTCTTTCATCGGCGCCGCCGAACACGCCGCCCTTGCGATTGAGAATCTGCATGACGCCGATCTTGCGCTCGCCGTGGGCGACGATCGGCATGCACAGCATGCTGTGGGTGCGGTAGCCGGTATGCCGGTCGAATTCCGGATTGAAACGGGAATCGCCATAGGCGTCCGCAATATTGATTACGTCGCCGGTAGTGAAACATTCGCCGGCAATGCCGGCGTTGGCGGGAAAGCGAATCTCGGCGCTGCTGAGGCCGCCGGCGACACGGGAAAACAGCTCGTCGCGTTCGGCGTCGTAAAGGAACAGGCTGCCGCGGTCGGCATCGAGCAGCGCGGTAGCCGCCGCCAGGATCTTCGCCAGCAGGGGATCGAGGTGTATCTCCGAGACGATCGAGATGCTGATTTCCAGCAGCATCGCTTCCTCGCGCTGCTGGCGCTCGACCTTTTCGAACAGGCGCGCGTTTTCAAGGGCTGCGGAGGCTTGCAGCGACAGTCCCTCCAGCAAACGCTGGTCTTCTATGTCGAAATCGCCGACATGCTTGTTCAGCGCCTGGGTGATGCCGATCACCTCGCGGCGCTTGTTGCGGATCGGCACGCAAAGAATATTCCGGGTACGGTAGCCGGTGTGCCGGTCGACGTCCTGATTGAAACGCGGGTCGGCGTAGGCGTCGGCGATGATTTCCGCCTGGCCGCTGGTGAATACCGAGCCGGCGACGCCCAAGTGGCAGGGAAAGCGAATCTCGCCGATGGCGTCGCCTTGCACGACGCGCGAAAACAACTCGTTGGTCTCCGGATCGAACAGGAAAAGCGAACTGCGGTCGGCGTTCAGCGCTTCGGTGACAACCTCCATCAGGCGCGGAAACAGCACATCCAAAGACAGGCTGTCGGAGACGCGGTTGGCAATGTCGGCAAGCGCCGAAGTGCGGCGCAACAGCTCGGTAATGCGGAAAAACAGCTGGGCCTTGCCCGCCTCGTCGAGGCCATGCAGCAGTCGTTCAATATCCTCCTGATGCAAACGGTGTTCGAGGATTTCGCGAATGGTTTCGAAGCCGAGTTGCATACGCGATATGAGCGGAAGACCTGTGGGTCAAGGGTGGCGCCATTGTAACCAGATTCGGAATGTGCCCATCGTCGGGCAGGGCTCCGGGCGGTCGGTGGCCTGTGTGATGACGGCGGAACGCCATTGGGTATCGAGGGACCGAATGATCATGGGAACCTGGTTCCCGGCGTCAGAATCGATCCGGCCCTGGCGCCGGATTTCGCTCCCACCGAGGCGCGATTAGCCGGTAACATAAACGCAAATCGCCAGCCGTCGGTCGATCCAACGGCAAACGGGGGTATGTCGATTTTTTGGTGCCGATGCCGCAAGAATAAATGGAAGCGGCACGGGGGTGGGGTGGTTTGCGTCCATTTGTTTGGGGGGGATAGACATGAAATCCAGATTTCAATCGAGCCTTGGCTCGGCCTTGTCGGTGCGGAACTCGGCGGCCGGAAACCGGAACCAGAATCTGCTGCGAATTTTCGCCTTGCTGTCGATGGTCGCCTTTTCGCCGGCCATCATGGCCGATGCAGAAGAAATGTTCGTCAAGAAGAAATTCGTCGAGGCGCGGGACCTGGCGGCGAGCAGTTCCAGCCTGGATAACCTCGGCATCCTGGGTTGGAGCCAGTTCATGCTCGACGACTACGGGTCGGCCATGAGCAGTTTTCGCAAGCTGGAAAAGGTCTGGCCCAACGATTTCGATGCGCTGCTCGGAGTGGCCTGGGTGCTGACCAAGACCGGCGCTTACCAGGAAGCTGGGAAATATGTCGCCAGGGCCGAATCCCTGGCGATGGGCTGGCAGCGCCCCATGGTTTATGACCTCAAGGGTTGGCTGGCGATGAAGCAGGGCAACATCGAGGCGGCGGCGAAGCACTTCCAGAATGAAGACAACGAGCCGATGGCCGCCGGAAGGTCCGATTCGTCTGTTGGCCTGGGGTGGTTGGCGTTCAACAGCGGCGACTTGGCCAAGGCCAAGCTGGCATTCGAGCGGGGGCTCAGTCGCGACTCGAAATGCTTCTTTTGCCGGGATGGCCTGGCGCGCATCGCTCTGGTCAGGGGCGAATTCAAGGAGGCGCTGAACCAGGTTCTCGGCGGCATCGAGACGACCGGCGACAATCACGGGCTCAACACGCTGCTGTCGTCCGTCCTGATCGCCATCAACGATCCGGCGCTGGGCAAGAAGACTTACGCGGATCTGATCAATCGCTATCCCAAGGTGCCCGCCTATACGATAGGTTTGGGCTACGCGCTGCTGGCGGAAGGCCAGGCGGCAGGTGCCGAGGCGGAGTTCCGCAAGGTGCTGGCCGCCGATCCCGCCAATGTGTCGGCCCAGGCAGGCATCGGCGCCTTGCAGATCCTCAAAACCGGCATGGTCAAGGACGGCTGGGATGCCTATTTCAAGGGAGAGTATGACAAGGCACTGGGCCTGTTCGATGCCAAGCGCGGCCAGGCGGCTGCCGTAAAAAATCCATCCGCCGAGGATGGCCGTGGCTGGACCCTGTTGGCGCAAGGCAAGGCGCGCGACGCGCGAGACGCGTTCCGCGCCGCGATCGCGATGGATCCCCAGTTCTTCTATTCGTCGAGCGGCCTTGCCGCTGCGGAGAGCAAGCTGCTGGTGGCGTATCGGCAGGCATGGGGCCTGCTTGACCTGGGACGCCTCGACGAAGCCGTCACCGTATTCGGCAAGGCGCGCAACGATACTCCGGCTGACTTGCAGTGGCTGGTCCAGGATGGCCTGGGCTGGGTGTCTTTCTTCAGGAAGGATTACGCCGCAGCGGAGAAGACGTTCGCGGAAATCCTGGCGGCCAACAAGGATGCCTATCTGTCGGAAATGGGTCTGGGCCGGGTGGCGCTGGAGCGCAAGGACTACAGCGCGGCCGCCAAGCACGTTTCGCGGTCGCTGCTGCTGAATCCGTACCAGGTGCTGGCGTCATACACGATTCCGGCGGCGAAGCTGGTCGACGCCGGGCAGTTCAGGGATGCGAAGGACATCCTGGCACGCGGCGAGCGCATCTATCCCTATTCCGCCGACATCCATTTTCTGCTGGCGCGAGCGCAGTCCGGACTGAACGAGGAACGCAGCGCGGGACTCAGCCTGGCCAAGGCGGCCGAGCTGGCGCCGTTCTACATCGATCCGGTGTTCGACAAGGTTTCGCTCGGTTCGCAGTCGAAGCAGACGGCCCTGTTGTCGCTGGCATGGGGGCTGTATTACGGCGGAAACGCCGCCGCGGCGGCGAAGCGCTTCGAGCAATATGCGGCGATGGGCGGCAGGGCGGTCAGCGGCTTGCTGGGCATCGGCTGGGCGCAACTCGCACTGAATAACTCGCCCAATGCCCGGAAGGCCTTCGAGGCCGCCATCAAGGGCGGCGACAGCGGGGACGCTTTTGCCGGACTGGGCTGGGTTCACCTTGGCAGCGGGCAGCTGGGCGAGGCGGAAAAGAACTTCAAGTCCGCCCTGAAGGCGATCCCGTATCACGCATCCGCCCAGTCGGGGCTTGCCAATATTCAATATCGCAAGACCGAACTGGTCAAGGAGGGCTGGGCGGCCTACTTCAAGGGGGACTATCTGAAAGCGCTCGCGGCCTTCGAAGCGAAGGCGGCCGCGGCGGTCAATGCCAAGAATCCCGCGTCGGAGGATGGCCGCGGCTGGACGCTGCTGGCAATGGGTGAAACCCGATCGGCCGCCAACGCCTTCGACAAGGCGCTGAAGATCGATCCCGACTATTACTCGGCACAAAGCGGTCGGATTGCCGCGCGGCGGGCCGAGCTCGTGCTCTATCAGCAAGCCTGGGGGCATCTCGAGGCCGGGCAGTTCGAGCAGGCCAGAGCCAAATTCGAAAGCGCCCGCAAGGAGAGTCCGGCCGAGTTCGCCTGGCTGGTCGACGATGGACTGGCCTGGCTTGCCCTCTACAAGAAGGACTATGACGGCGCCGAGAAGGCCTTCCAGGCCATCGTTGCCAAGACCCCCGGGGCCTATCTGTCGCACAAGGGGCTGGGCTATGTCGCGGTCGAGCGCAAGCAGTTCCCTGCTGCCGCCAAGTCGCTGGCCACGGCGTTTTCCCTGGCGCCGTATCAGGGCGTGAGCTCCTATCTTTCGTCGGCCTTGAAAATGCTCGACGCCAAGGCGTATGTACAGGCGAAAGAGGTACTCGGTGCCGGCGAGATGGCCTATCCGTATTCATCGGATATCCAGTACCTGCTGGCGCGGGCCATGATCGGCCTCGGTGACGTGGAGGCGGCGGGCCGCAAGGCCGCCGCTGCGGCGGCGCTTGCTCCGACTTATATCGAGCCGGCCTTCGATCGCTTGAATCTTCCGCCCAAGGCGGCGCGCGAGGCGCTGGCCAGTCTCGGCTGGGGTTTGTACTTTGCCGGCGATCATGCGAATGCCATCAAGCGTTTCGATGCCGCGCTGCGGGCCGGAGCGACAGATCCCAATATTTCACGCGGCAAGGGTTTCGCCTTGTTCCGCCAAGGCAAGTATCGCGACGCCGTGCCGCTGCTCGAAGTGGCAATGAAACAGGAGCCGGGGAAATTGCTGCCCATCGTCGAGGTTGTGCCAATTCCCGGAACCAAGGAATCGTGGACAATCGAATATACGGCGGGCAGCACGCTCGCCTGGGCGCATTACCGCCTTGGCTCGAACGCCAAGGCCGACGAGTTGTTCGCCGAAGCCATCTCTGCCAACCCCTTCGCCATCGATGCGCTGACCGGGCGCGGCTATACCCGGCTCGCACTGAAGGATGCCAACAGCGCCCAGACGTACTTCGAGCGTGCGCTGAAGATTTCGCCGGCCTATCCCGATGCCCGGCAGGGGCTGGCTGCCGTCAAGAAGCCGTGAAGAATGCCAGACTGAAACTGCGGCCTCACGTTCGACTGGAGGCCGATGCAGAGGGCAAGGGAGGCATGATGCTCGACACGCAGAGCGGGACGATCTGCGCCTGCAACGAGTCCGCCTGGGTCAGCCTGAAGGCGCTGAAAAAAGGCGTCGACGCCGAGTCGCTTGCCGCGGGGCTGACGAAGACCTTCGAGGTCCCCCCCGAGACGGCCCGGAAAGACGTTTTGGCCCTGGTCAGCGAATTGCACCTGATGGATTTGCTGGAGCAGACTTGACTGCCCCCGTCATTCGCATAGCGCTGACGGGTATGGGCGGACTCGACAACCCGGAACCCGGGCTGGCGGTCGCGCGTGCCCTGCGCACAGGCTGGCGCGGGCCGCTCCAGATCGAGGGACTGGTGTACGACCCCTGGACCACCGGGGGGTGGACACCGGGCATTGCCGATCGGCTGCATTTGATCCCGCCGCTTGTCCAGGGCGACGAGGCGGTACTGCAAAGGCTTCTCGAATTGCATCGGCGGCACCCCATCGACGTCCTCGTTCCTTGCCTCGACCTCGAGGTGCCTGTCGTCGCGCGGCTGTCGCGCCGGCTCGCCGGCGCCGGCATTCGCACCTTGCTGCCGGAAGCGGCCGACGTCCATGCAATCAGCAAGGTCAATCTCGGCGCGTTCTGCTATGCCAACGATATAACGACGCCACGGACCGTTCATGTGCGCGATTTGTCGACAGTGGCGCTGCATGCCGATTACTTCGGCTACCCGTTGTGGGTCAAGGGAACGGTGGCGGGCGCAAAGAAGGTGCACAACAGGGAGCAGGCCGTATTCGAGGCCGAAGCGCTCGCCGCAAAATGGGGGGGCGGGATATTGCTGCAGGAAGCGATCGACGGCAGCGAGCACATGGTTGCGATGGTTGCGCGCGGCGACGGATCCCTGCTCTCGATGGTGTCGGCGCGCAAGCTGGGAACCAACCAGCGCGGCAAGAGCGTGATCGGTGCGGTGATCGAAGATCCCGTGCTCAGGCGCATTGCGCTGCGGGCACTGAGCCGGCTGCACTGGCGCGGCCCGCTGGAACTCGAGTTCGTTCGATCGGCGAATGGCGGGCAGTACTACCTGATCGAAATCAATTGCCGATTCCCCGCGTGGATCGTGCTCACCGAATTCGCCCGCTGCAATTTACCGGTCAAGTTGCTCAGGGAAATTCTTGCGCCTGGCGGACGCTCGCAAAGCCGGCTGCGCGTAGGGGCGATGTATGCCAGGGATGTGCAGGAGATGGGAGTACCCATTTCCAGCATTCGCGAGCTCAGGCGTTCCGGCAGTGCGGCGGTGGGCCGGGTGCAGCCGATTCGGCGCCGTCGCGGCGATCTGGCGGTGGCCGTTACCGGCATCTCGGCCTTCGAACTGACCCAGCCCGGCCTCGGCGTGGCGCGCTGCCTCAGGTCGGCGCCGGAGATAGGTCGCGTTCTGGGGCTTGCCTACACGCCAAACGATACGGGGTTGTTTCGCTCCGAACTGTTCGACGCGTGCTGCCGGATAGGCTTTGAGCATGACACCGAAAAGCGGCAGGAAGGCGACGCCATGCTGCTTGAGCGTTTGGCGGGGATACGGAAGAAGCATGGCCTCGACGTGGTGATTCCGAATCTTGACTTCGAAATCGAGGGATTTCAGCGTATCGCCGCGGAACTGGAGCGCATCGGAATCAGGACCTTGCTGCCCAGTCTGGCGGCGCGACGCAAACTGGGCAAACAAGGGCTCGCCGAACTGATTGGGCGGCAGCATTGGGCGGGATTCGAATACCCTGACACCATGCTGATCAAGACCCGGTCCGATCTCACCCGCGCCTGGGAGCGATTCGGCAAGCCGCTGATACTCAAGGGGCTGTTGGCCGGAGCGGCCCGCGTGTACTCCCTGCAGCAGGCGCTGGTGGCCTGGATGCGGTTTAAGGGCGAGGGCGAAGCGCAGATACTTGCACAGCCGGCACTGTACGGCGAGGAGTTTGGCATCGGCGTGGTGTGCGATCGCAAAGGAAGCCTGATCGATGCCCTGCCCCTGAAAAAGCTGGTGATGTGCGAGCGCGGCAAGACCTGGGCAGCGATTCCCGTGCCGCTGGTGCAGGCGGTCGCGGATCTTGCCGAAATCCTTGGCAGCGTCGGCTGGAACGGTCCGGCCGACGTCGAATTCATTCGCGACTCGATGACGGATCGTCTGGTGCTGATCGAAATCAACCCGCGCTTCCCGGCTTGGATAGGATTTTCCGGGCTGATCGACGTCAATCTTCCCCGCCAGCTGGTATTGGCGGCAATGGAGCGTCCGTCTGCGCCGGTGGTCGGCAGTGGAGTGCTGGCACAGGATGTCGCATTCATGCGCACCGCGGAGGAGATTCCCGCCGCGGCGTCGACCATGGCGGCTTTCGTCAATCGCGGTGAGGTAGGCTATGGTTAAGCGGCTTCCGTATGTGGCACCGAAGCTGGAACTGATTACGCCGCGGAGCATGCAGAAGCACCGCATGGTCGATATCACTTCCGCGGACTCGGCCCTGGATGACATCGGCGATGCGAGGGCCTTGCTGGATGAATTCGGCTCTCCGCTCTACATCCTGTCCGAGAAGATGTTGCGCGCCCAATACCGCGCGTTTCGCGACACCTTTACGGCTCCCGGAATCAATACCGTGGTGGCCTATTCCTACAAGACCAACTATCTTCCCGCCGTCTGTTCGATCCTGCACCAGGAGGGCGCCTGGGCCGAGGTGGTATCCGGCATGGAATACGATCTGGCGCGCTCGCTGGGTGTTCCCGGCAGCAAGATCATCTTCAACGGTCCCTACAAGAGACCGGACGAGTTGGCGCGTGCCATCAAGGAAGAGGCGCTGATCAATGTCGATAACTTCGACGAACTCGACTTGCTGATTTCCGTCGCCGGGAATCTCGGGATTGCGGCGCGCACCGGATTGCGCATCAATTTCCAGTACGGCCGCCAATCGTGGACCAAGTTCGGCATGAACGCGGACAACGGCGAAGCGGTCGAAGCCTTGCACCGGATCAAGAAGGCCGGAAGAAAGCTGCGCTTCGAGGCGCTGCACAACCATTCCGGAACCTTTCAGGTCAACCCCGACATTTATGCGCGTGCGGCCCAGGTCTTGATCGCGATCGCGAAATCGGCCCGAGGTTTGGGATTGTCGCCGACCATCGCCGACTTCGGCGGTGGCTACCCTTCGAACAATCGCCTGAAGCCGGCGTTCGACGTGCCGGGCGGTTCCGGATCGAGCGGGCAGTTCCTGGCACCGTTCGCCGAAGCGATCGCCGGTCCGCTCAGCAAGGCGCGCAAGGCGTTCGGCGAGCGACCGACGATGGTGCTGGAGCCAGGCCGCGCCCTGGTCGATACCGCCTTCCGCCTGGCTTGCACCGTGGTGGCGCGCAAGAACATCGCCGGGCAAGGGGAGGCCGTGATCGTCGACGCCGGGGTGAATCTGGTGCCGACCGCCTACTGGTACGACCACGGCGTCAATGCGGCGTCGAACAAAGACATTCACGCGGCGCTGGGCGCCAAACCGGTCGCAGTGTTCGGCCCGCTTTGCATGCAGGTCGACATACTCCGCGAACGCGCCGTGTTGCCGGCCATGTCCCTGGGTTCGCCGCTGGTGATCTCGAACGTCGGCGCGTACTGCATCACCCAGTCGATGCAGTTCATTCAGCCCAGGCCAGCCGTGGTGCTGGTGGGTCCCAACGGGGTGGAGGAGATCAGGCGGCGCGAGACGCGCAGCGACATCTTCGGCATGGATCGGATACCGGCCCGGCTGAGGGCCAAGGGAGCGAAGTTCTGACCCATGGCCGATGTCATCGATCGCCATTGGCGGGAGGCCAGCGCAGCCTGGCTCAAGGGTTTTGCCCAAGTAGCATTTCTCGATCAACCGCTCCACGGCTTGCTGGTGATCGCGGCGATAGCGGTGCTGTCGCCGTGGAGCGCGGCCGCCGCCGCCATTGGCGCCACACTGGCGATCCTGCTCGGCCGGCGTTTCTTTGCGCAGAGCGAATGGGAGTGGAAGGAAGGGCTGGGGGCCTACGACTGCGTGTTGCTCGGCATGGCCTGGGGCGGTGCGCTGTCCCGCGGCGCGAGCATGACTTTTCTGCTGTTTCTGGCGATACTGGCTTGTCTGGCCATGCGCGGGCCACTGGTGCGCCGTCTTGTTTCGCTCGGTTTGCCGGCGCTGGCCTTGCCAGGCCTGGTGACCACCTGGCTCTCTCTCAGTGTTTTCTCCGCGCTTGGCAGCGACTTCTGGCTGACACCGTCGATCAATCCCTTCGGTGTCGCCGGTCCGGCGGTAGCCATAGCAGCCGTGGCCATCGGCATGTTTCTCAAGCATCCGCGCGCAGCCGCAGTCACGGCCGCAGCGGCGGCATTGACTGCATTCCTGTATGTCTTGCTTGCCGGGGAGGCGCTATCGATCAGGGGGGCAGGCTTGTGGGCCTTTACCGTGGCACCGGCGGTTTTTGCGCTTCCCGCCGCGTTTCTGCGGGGGCTTCGCCCAGGGTGGCGAGCCGCCTCGATGTCTGCCCTGCTTTCTGCCGCCGTGTGGCTGATCTGGCCCCGCATTCCGCTGCTCGACCAGGTGCCGCCCTTGATGGCGCCGCTTTTCATTGGCATTTGGGGTGCCCTCGCGCTGACGCTCGGCAAGGACCGTCTGCTTTGCCTGGATCACGGAGTGCAACACGCGGCGCGCCTGATTGGGGGTGCCCGGGCTTCGGGAGGCACCCTGGTCCTGACCGGCGCCGGTATCAGCACGGCATCGGGTATTCCGGATTACACCGCCGGCCACTGGCTCAGCCCGGGGGTTCCCTTGTCCCGCTACGGCTTCGAGGCATTTCTGGCCGATGCCGAGTCGCGCACCCTGTATTGGGACGCCTGTGCCCATTTTCATGCCGTGGCTGCGAGCGCGCAGCCGAACCCGGGACATCTTGCGCTGGCGGTGCTTGAAGCTTCGGGCTACGTCTCCGCAACCATCACGCAGAACGTCGACGGACTGCATCAGGCGGCGGGCAGTCGTCATGTCGGGGAACTGCATGGAAACATATTCGGGGTTCGCTGCCTGGCTTGCGATCAGATGGTCGATTGGCCGGCTGCGGACGCCTGGAGACAGGCGAGTCCAAGCTGTCCTGCCTGTGGCGGCTTGCTCAAGCCTGCGGTGATCGCGTTCGGCGAGGGCATTCGACTGGCAACCTGGCATATGGCCGATTCCGAGGCGCAAGGTTGCGGCGCCATGCTGGTCGTCGGCTCGCAACTTGCCGTCTCTTCCGCCAGCGCCTTGCTTGCATCCGCGCGCGCGCGCAGCGTGCCGTGCATCTTCGTTACCCTGGGCGCGTTGGCCGTGCCGGTATTCCCCAACGATACCGTGATCGTTTGCCAGGCCGAACGCGTATTGCCGGCGCTGGCGAGGCTGCTCGGCGTAAGGCTGCCAGCCGCGGTCGCTCGATGAGTCTTCGGTTTTCCCCCGATCGTCTTGCAACCGAGATCGACCGGATACTCGGCTTTCTCGCGACCCGGATCGAGCACGGGCAGAAGGTGGTGCTCGGCGTGTCGGGTGGAGTCGACGCGGACGTCACCGCGCGTCTCGCGGCGCGTGCGCTGGGGGCGGACAGGCTCAAGCTGTTTACCGTGGTCCATGCCAGCATGGAGCCACGCCATCTGGACAATGCCCGCAAACTTGCGGCAGCCTTGGGCGTTCCCCTGGTCGAGTTGATGCTTGCCGACTGGGCGCCGGGGCTGATCGCCGAGCTTTGCCGCGCCGATCCGGGCGAGGGCTTCAGCAACGAGGCATTGCTCGATATCGGCCGTGCCAGGAATTGCCTGCGCACGGCCATCTATTCCATCTATCACGATCGCGGCTACCTGACTCTGGCGACCTCGAACCGGACCGAAGTCGAGTGCGGGTTTTTTGTCCGCCTTGCTGACGGCATCTGGCATCTGGGGCCGATCGCGCACCTGTACAAGACCCAGGTCTACCAACTCGCGGCCGCCCTCGGCAGCGATCCGGATGTCATCCGGCAGCCGGCGTCGGCCGGGTACTGGCCCGGCGAGAGCGACCTGGAGGATATCGCCTACTGGTTGGTCAACCTGAAGCCGATCGGCGCCCAGCGGCGCTTTGATGCCGCCGAGATCGAACTGGCACAGGCCATCTGGGCGGAGCTCACGTTCGAGCGGATGGATCGCGGCCTGCAGCTCATTGCCGCCGGCTGCAGCGATCCGGCCATCATTGCCGCAGCCTCGGGACTGAGCGTCGGCACGTCGCACAGGCTGTTGACTCTCACCGCCGCGGCACGGTCAATCGCCGCAATCCCGGTCTTCCGGACCCTCTGAAATCCCGCCGCACGAGGCTTCTCCGCCTGGCACAAACGGCGTAGAGTTTCGGGGCGAGGCGGACGCGCTTCAATCGATCGTCAAATCGAAACTCTTGCTGCGACACAGGCCAATGTAAATGACTACCCATCCTGCACCCCCATCATTCAATTTGCGCGCTCCCCGCTATGACGACGTCGGAATCTATACGGCGTTCATGGCCGATCCGCAGGTGACGATCTGGCTGGAGGATCGCTGCCAGCGCCCGGTCCATTTCCATCACGCCCTGGCCTTCGTCCTCGGCGAAGCCTGGTGCCGGCTGGCGATCGAGTATCAGGGACGGTTCGTCGGCATCACCGGACTGGAAGACTACGATCCGTGTAACGGCGTGGCGCGCTTTTTCATCGTGATCGGCGACCACGATGCCTCGAATCGGGGTCTGGGCACGGCAGTCGCGCGCGCGCTGGTAAGCAAGGGTTTTCGCGATCTGGGCCTGAGGAAGATAGTTTCGAACTACTTCGCACCCAATGTCGCCTCGAAAGTCATTCATGCCCGCGCCGGCTTTTCCGAGGAAGGGGTGCAGCGCCAGGTGGGGTGGCGGCGCGGGGAATGGGTCGATCACGTACTGGTGTCGATCTTGCGGGAGGAATGGCAGGGTTTGGCCGCTTCGCCGTCCTTGTCCGGCACGCTGTCCTGAGCTGATCGCGAACCCGGTCGGGTGCCGGCGTGCCGCGCGAATCAGGCGCGGAGTTCGGCGTGGCGGGGACAGGAGACAAGATGGTCATTGACCATGCCGGTCGCCTGCATGTGGGCATAGATGACGGTGGGGCCGATGAAGCGGAAGCCGCGACGCTTGAGTTCCTTCGACAGGGCTTCGGCCTCGGCCGTGATGGCGGGAACTTCCGCCAGGGTGCGCCAGCGGTTGACGATCGGCCGGCCATCGACAAACTGCCATAGCAACTGGTCCAGGCTGCCGCCCTGATCGTAGAGTTCCAGCGTGGCGCGGGCGTTGCCGATGCTGGCCGCAATCTTCAGCCGGTTCCTGACGATGCCCGCATCGGCGAGCAGTCGCGCCACGTCGGCTTCGCCGTAGCGTGCGATTTTCGACGGGTCGAAATTGTCGAAGGCGCGACGATAGTTCTCGCGCTTGCGGAGAATGGTGATCCATGACAGTCCGGCCTGTGCGCCTTCCAGCACAAGGAACTCGAACAGCGTGCGTTCGTCGTGGCAGGGCACACCCCACTCGGTGTCGTGATAGGCGACGTAGAGCGGATCGGAGCCGCACCAGGGGCAGCGTTCTGTCATGGGAGCCTTTCTTCCGGTCGATGGATTCAGTTCATCGAGTGCATGCCGATGCGGTTGCCCTCGCTGTCCTCGAAGAATGCCATGTAACCGATCTCGGGGGAAATCCGGGTTTTCTCCACGACGATCTTGCCGCCGGCGGGTTCGACGCGGGACAGGGGGCTGGCCAGGTCGTCGCCGCCATCCAGGTAGATGGCCGGACCGGAGGGGCCAGGCTGGTATAGCTTGAGGTCGCACAGGGCGCCGCCGGTTGTACCCTCGGCATAGGGAAAGATCGCCATGTTGAAATCGGGCGTGGCCTCGCGGCGCAGCCGGATGACGAAGACGGTTTCGTAGAAGTTGATGGCGCGGCCGGCGTCGGCTACCTGATGCGCAAGGGTTACCAACTGCCGCCGCTGATGTTCGATGCCGAGGAACTGGCCGCGCTGGCGCTGGGTAGCCGCATGGTCCGCGGCTGGGCCGATCCGGCGCTTGGTCGCGCGGCCGAAAGGGCCTTGCTGAAAATCGAGGCCGTACTGCCGACGGAGCGAAGAGTCGGCGCTGGCGAGACGGCGATGATCGTCCCGGATTTCCACGTGCCGCCGGCGATGGTGGCGCCCTTGGGGATTCTGCGCGGCGCGATCCGCGACAGTCGCAAGTTGCGTTTTGGCTATCGCCGCGCCGACGGCGCGGGCAGTCGGCGCACGGTGTGGCCGCTGGGACTGTTCTTCTGGGGCGAGACCTGGACCCTGGGAGCCTGGTGCGAGCTGCGCGGCGAGTTCCGCAGCTTTCACATCGATCGCATGGCGGCGCCGGAGGTGCTCGACGAGTGCTTCGAGAGCGTAGGCGGGCGCAGCTTGGAGGACTACATCCGCATCGCCGCTAGTTGAGCACCAGCACGCCGCGCTTGAGGCCGTGGTCTTCGGGGTGCGCCGAGAGGACAAAGCCGAGGCTGGAGACGAAGGCCAGCATGCGGGAATTTTCGGCCAGGAAGTCGCCGTGCATGTATCTCAGGCCGCAGCTGCGCGCGGTATCGATCAGCGTGCCCATCAGGCGGCGCGCCAGTCCCTTGCCCTGCCAGTCGTCGGCCACCACGATCGCGAATTCGCAGGATTCGCCGTCCGGGTTGGTGGCATAGCGGACCACACCGATCTCCTTGTCCGCACCGTCTTCTTCGACGGTGGCGACGAAGGCCATTTCGCGGTCGTAGTCGATTTGCGTGAGGCGGATCAGTTGCGCCGGGGAGACCTCGCGGATCGTGTTCATGAATCTCATGTAGCGCGCCTCGGGCGACAAGGATTTGACGAATTCCTGTTCCATCCGCGCGTCTTCGGGCTTGATCGGGCGGATCGTGACCAGCGTGCCGTCCTTGGCCTGAAAGCCGGTCTTCAGGTGCGAGGGATAAGGATGGATCGCCATGTGGTCGTAACGCCCGGCGGTGATCGGCATGTTTTCGATGGCGATCCGCGCATCCACGGCAACGGCCCCGTTTTCGTCGACGATCAGCGGATTGATGTCCATTTCGCTGATCCACGGCAGCTCGCAGACCATGGCCGAGACGCGCAACAGGACGGCCTCGATGGCCTCCATGTTCACCGGCGGCATGTTGCGGAATTCGCCGAGTCGCGCGGTGGTGCGGGCCGAGGCCAGCATGTCGGCCACCAGGACGGAGTTGAGCGGCGGCAACGCCACTGCGCGGTCGCTGTTGTAGGCCTCGACGCTGGTGCCGCCGGGCCCGAACACGATGGTGGGGCCGAAAATCTTGTCGCGCGTCATGCCGACCACCAGTTCGCGTCCGTTTGGCTTCTGGATCATCGGTTCGATCGAGATGCCGTTGATGTGCGCGTCGGGACGGTTCTTCTTCACCTCGTCCATGATTTCCAGCCAGGAATCGCGGACCGAGGCGAGGCTGTTGAGGTTCAGGCGCACCCCGCCCGAATCGCTCTTGTGCACGATATTGGGCGAGTCGATCTTCATCACTACCGGCAGCCCGAGTTCCTCGGCGAGCACCATGGCCTCGGAAGCGGAGCGGGCGACCACGGTTTGCGCGATGGGAATCTTGAAGGCGGCCAGCACGGCCTTCGACTCCATCTCGTTGAGCACCTTGCGGCCTTCCATCAGCGCCGTCTCGATCACCAGACGCGCCGACTCCAGGCGCGGCGGCGCCTGCTCTGATATCGAGGGCGGCGATTGCATCAGCAATTGCCTGTTGCGGTAGTAATTCGAAATGTGCGAGAACAGGTCAACCGCCGGTTCGGGCGTGCGGAAGGTGGGAATCGCCGCGCCCTTGAACAGCTTGCGCGCCTCGCTCACCTGCTCCTCGCCCATCCAGCAGGTCACCAGCGGCTTGTCGCTATGGCGCGCGATTTCAATCACGGTGCGCGCCGCCTGGGTCGGGTCGGTCATCGCCTGCGGCGTCAGGATCGCCAGTACGCCATCGACCTGGTCGTCGTCGATGCAGGCCTGGAGCGCGGCGCCGTAGCGCGCCGGATCGGCGTCGCCAAGAATGTCGATGGGATTGGACTTGGACCAGGTGGCGGGTAGCAGTTCATGCAGGCGGCCGATGGTGGCCGGGTCGAGCTGGGCCAGCGGGATGCCGATGTCCGCCGCGTGATCGGCCGCCATGACGCCGGGGCCGCCGCCATTGGTGATGATCGCCAGGCGCTTTCCGCGCGGCCGAAAGTGCGAGAACAGGGCGGAGGCTGCCGCGTACATCTGGCCGACGTTGGCCAAGCGCACCACGCCGGCCCGACGCAGTGCGGCATCGAACACGTCGTCGGCGCCGACCAGGGCGCCGGTGTGGGAGAGCACGGCCTTCTCGCCGGCGGGATGCTTGCCCACCTTGATCAGCAGCACCGGCTTGCAGCGCGCCGCGGCGCGCAGCGCGCTCATGAAGCGGCGGGCGTTCTTGATGCCCTCGATGTAGAGGAAGATGTTCTCGGTACGCGGATCGGAGACCATGTAGTCGAGCACTTCGCCGAAGTCGATGTCGCTTTCGGCGCCCAGCGAAACCACGTTCGAGAAGCCGACCTTGTTGGGCAGGGCCCAGTCCAGAATCGCGGTACATAGGGCGCCGGATTGCGAGATCAAGCCCAAGGTGCCGGGGTTCGCGCTGCCGTGGGCAAAGGTCAGGTTGATCTGGCTGCCCGGGCGCATGATGCCCAGACAGTTGGGGCCGATCAGGCGCATGCCGTGGCGCCGGGCATTCTCCAGCGCGGCACGTTCCAGTGCCGCGCCGCGGGGGCCGGCCTCGGCGAAGCCGCCGGCAATGATGATGGCGTTTCTGCAACCGGCGCGGCCGCAGGCGTCGATGATGTCGGGCACGGTTTCGGCCCGGGTGCAGATCACCGCGATGTCGAGCCGCTGGGGAATGGTGTCGACCGATGGATAGCTTTGCTGGCCGAACACGGTTTCGTGCCGAGGATTGACGAAGAACAGCTTGCCCTGGTAGCCGGAGTCAAGCATGTTGCGCACCAGCGTGACGCCAATCGAGTTGGGTGTTTCGGAGGCGCCGACAATGGCGATCGATTCCGGCTCGAACAGGGTGTGCAGGTAGTGTCGTTCGTTGTGCATGGCGGCGTTCCGCGGCGTCGGGTCAGGAAGGGATCAGAGGGGTTGGTGCAGTGCAGCAAAAAGCATAACACCTTCCCGCTCCGCGTGCCAGCCGGAGCGCCTACATATCTGTCGCCGCCGGCTGCCTGCTGCGCAGGTAGTGGCCATAGTGGCGATCGGCGTTGAGGATGTGGTTGACCAGCCAGTCCGTCAGCAGGCGCTTGACGCGAAACGCCAGATAGACGCGATTGTCCTCGCCGCGCTCGATCTCGCGCCGCAACTCGCCGAAGTATTCGAAGAAACGCTGGTGTTGTCGCGCGTGCAGTTCGAGGAAGGGATAGCTGTCCTCCGCCATGAGCTGTTCTTCGATCATGAAGTCGTGGGCGGCGGCAAACTGGATTTGCGCCAAGAGCGGCGGCGTCAGGTTCCAGGCGCCGACATTGACCGCCCGCGCCAGCGCATTCATGTCGGCGAGCAGGTTCTTGTGCGCGGCGTCGATCGCGGTCTGGCCAAAGGAGTATTCCTCGCGCCAGTTGGACGCCAGTTCGGCGCGGTGGCCGCTCCAGCCTGCCAGGGGGGATTCGCAGCGTTCGAGATAGACGTGGGCGGCATCGTCGTCGGGTGCGCTTGCCAGGCAGGCGATCAGGCTCTCGCGGGCGGCGGGGATGTCGTCGAGATGATAATAGGCCAGGGCCTGCTCGAAAGTCTTCAGGGTCTTGATCTTGGCTTCCCGCAGGGGAGCCGGATCGCGGTTGAAGACTTCATAGACCGACTGGTTGTCCTGCTTGCCGCGGACATGGGTGCGATCGAGAAAGCGGATCGACCAGAGGTTCGGTTCGTCCAGGCAATACAGCGTGTACTCGCTGATCAGGATCGACACCCGGTATTCCTTGGTTAGCCGTTCCAGTCGCGCCGCGAGGTTGACGGCGTCGCCGATTACCGTGCCGTCCATGCGCGTGGCGCCGCCGATGGTGCCGAGGATGACGATGCCGGTGTTGATGCCGATGCCGATCTTGATCGGACGATAGCCGGCGCGCTGGCGGCCGAGGTTGTATTCTTCGAGCTGCTCCAGCATTGCCACGCTGCAGCGCAAGGCCGCGTCCGGCGAATCGGGAAACAGCGCCATGATGGCGTCGCCGATGTACTTGTCGATGAAGCCGCCATGCGCGGTGATCACCGGCTCCATCTGGATCAGGTAGGAGTTGAGAAAGTTGAAGTTCTCCTGCGGGCTCATCGATTCCGACAGCGAGGTGAAATCGCGGATGTCGGAGAACAGGATCGTCATCTTGCGTTCGATCTGCTGCCCGACCGTGACCTTGCGGATGTCCTCGATGCCCAGCAGATTGAGGAACTCGCGCGGCACGAAGCGGCTATAGGCATCGGTGGTCGTGCTCAGCCGCTCGCGCAGGACATCGGTATTGTCCTGTGCGTCGCCAGCAGACGTGCTCGGTTTTACGGGCATGAGGTGATAAGCCCCAGAAAGTGGCTGGAGCCTTGATTTGGAGTCAAAATGATACCCGACATGACAATACATATGAGCGAAATGACATCCCCTTGGGTGCGGCGCTTCCTGCCGCTGATCGCGGCAGGGGGCTCGGTGCTCGATCTGGCCTGCGGCACCGGCCGCCATTCGCTGCTGCTGGCGGAGCACGGCTACCACGTGGAAGCGGTGGATCGCGATGCCGCGGCGCTGGCCGCGATTGCGGCCCAGGCGCCAGGCATCGTGACGCGGCAGGCGGACCTGGAGGGTGGTCCCTGGCCTTATCACGGCAGCGCCTTCGATGGCATCGTCGTTACCAATTACCTGTTCCGGCCGCTGTTGCCGATGCTGCTCAATGCGCTGGAGGTGAATGGCGTGTTGATCTACGAAACCTTCATGGTCGGCAACGAGCGCTTTGGCAAGCCGTCCAATCCGGCTTTCCTTCTGCGCTCCGGCGAACTGCTGGACGTGGTGCGGCGGCGGCTCACGGTGGTGGCTTTCGAGCAGGGGGAAATTGATTCGCCGCGACCGGCCGTGATCCAGCGCTTGTGTGCAACGAGGCGCATCGATCCGCGGTTGCCTTAGACCCTTCATCGGCGCCGGCTGCAGTTCGCGCTTGGTTTCCTGCGGTTTGTCGCAAGGCCGGAGCCCAGGCGGCTGCGGCATGGAATAATCGCCGCATGTCGATCTCACTACGCCGCCTGTTCGCCACGCTCGCCGGTAATACGCTGATCGCCGTATTCCTGACTGCGCTGGGCGTCGGCGGCGGCTGGAGCGTCAATCTGGTGATTTCGCAGTGCATCGGCCTGTCCATTTTCGGCACCTGCACCCTGGCCGGGCTGGCCGTGGCGGAAGGCCCGCGCCGCATGCTGGCGATCATTGCGGCGGTGCCGGTCGGCGTGGCGATAGGCTTGCTGCTGGGCGTCAGCCTGAGCGGCGTCGGCTGGATAGCCTGGCCGGCGGTCGCCTGGCAGGCGGTGGCCATCGGCGTGACCCTGGGCGTCATGGGCAGCGGGTTTTTCTATCTGCGGGAACGCAACCTGGCCCTGGCCGCCGAGGTGCAGCAGCGCGAGAACCGGCGGCTGGAAGCCGAGAAGCGCAGCATCGAGGCCCAGCTCAGGATGCTCCAGGCGCAGATCGAGCCGCATTTCCTGTTCAACTCGCTGGCCAATGTCGCGGCGCTGATCGAGGCCGAACCGACGCTGGCCTCCCGCTTGCTGGACGCGCTGATCCGCTATCTGCGCGCCAGCCTGCTGCGCACGCGTGCCGAGGGTGGCACGCTGGGCGACGAGGTGGCGCTGCTGACGGCCTATCTGGAGGTGCTGAAGATCCGCATGGGGGAGCGCCTTGCCTACGACTTCGATATTGCGCCGGAGTTGCTGGCCTGCGCCTTGCCGCCGATGCTGCTGCAGCCGTTGGTGGAAAACGCCATTCGCCACGGGCTGGAGCCCAAAGTTGCCGGCGGCCGCATCGTCGTCTCCGCGCGTCGCGAGGATCGCCGCTTGCGGATATCGGTCGTCGACGACGGCCTCGGCTTTGCCGAGACGCCGGGAAAGGGGATTGGCGCGGCCAACATCCGGGCGCGTCTGGCAGCGATCTACGGTCCGACGGCGCGCCTTGAACTGAGTTCAAGAGTCGGCGCTGGCGTCACGGCGACGCTCAACCTGCCGGCGGAGGTGCCCGCATGAGAGCCGTCATCGCCGACGACGAACCGCTGCTGGCGAATCATCTCAAGGCGCGGCTCGGCGCCTTGTGGCCGCAACTCGATATCGTGGGCGTCGCCGCCAATGGCATCGAGGCGCGCGACATGATCGAGGCACTGCGGCCGCAGATCGCCTTCCTCGACATCCGCATGCCCGGACTGTCCGGCCTGGAAGCGGTGCAGGCGCTGTCGGCGGCGGCGCGCGGCGCCTGCCGCGTGGTGTTCGTCACCGCCTACGACGAATTCGCAGTGCAGGCGTTCGAGCGCGAGGCGGTGGACTACCTGCTCAAGCCGGTCAGCGACGAGCGGCTGGGCGCGGCCATCGAGCGACTGCGGCGCACGACCTCGGCGCTCGCCGGCAACCAGTCCGACGAGTTGTTGCTGCGCTTGCAGGCACTCCTGCCCAAGGCGGCGGACTATCTGCGCTGGGTGCGCGCCTCGGTCGGCAATGACGTGCGGCTCATCGCCGTGGATGAGATTTGCTACTTTCAGGCGACGGACAAATACACGGCCGTATTCACGGCGGACGCCGAACTGCTGATCCGCACGTCGATCAAGGAACTGGTCGAGCAGCTCGATCCCGGCCAGTTCTGGCAAGTGCATCGCGGCACCCTGGTGAACCTGCGACAGATTGTTTCGGCGCGCCACGACGCGTTCGGCCGCGTCAGCCTGACGCTGCGCGACCGGCCCGAGACGGTGGCCGTGAGTCGCGGCCACGCCCATTTGTTCAGGCAGATGTAGCGAGGATGTCGGCCGCCAGCCGATCCAGCGCGGCGGCATCGAGCCGCTCGGTGCCGTAGCGGGGTGCGCCTTCGAAGGAGTTGTAGTTGTGCGCCTGAGAACGCTGGTAGAGCGGGTCGTAGTGCAGCGTCAGCAGTTCCGCCACCAGGTCCGGAAAATCCCGTGCCGCGATCAGCGCACGCCAGTGCTCCAGCGTCTCCTTGCTTTGCAGGCCCTTGAGATGGCCGAGCCGCTCGATCAGCCAGGCGGGATCGGCGACGGCATAGTCGTAGTCGCGCAGGAGAAATTCGACGCGGGCGGGAAGCGGCGCCTCGATGCGCAGTCCAGGGGCACCGCGAATGGCCTCCAGCAATGCGTCGGGCAATTGCAGGCGGCCGATCTTGCGGCTCTCGGCTTCGACGAACACTGCCCGCGTCGGGTCCAGCGCGGATAGCGCGGCGAGCAGTTGCGATTCGAAACCCTTCTGCGCGGGTTGCGGCTGGCCGGGCAGGTTGCCCAGCACCGAACCTTTGTGCGCGGCCAGTGCTTCGAGATGCAAGATCTGGCCGCCGTGCGCCGCCAGGGCTTCCAGCAGGCGGCTCTTGCCGCTGCCGGTGGCACCGCTGACGACGCGGAATTTGAATTGCGGCGGCAGCAGCAGCAGTTGTTCGATGACGTGCTGGCGCCAGCTCTTGTAGCCGCCCTGGATGCGATGGGCATCCCAGCCGATTTCGCGCAGGATATGGGTGAAGGCGCCGCTGCGCTGCCCGCCGCGCCAGCAATACACCAGCGGCCGCCAGCTCTTGGGTTTGTCCAGCAGATGTTCTTCGATATGGCGCGCGATGTTCTTCGAGACCAGCGCGGCGCCGAGCTTTTTCGCTTCGAACACCGAGACCTGTTTGTAGAGCGTGCCGACGCGGGCGCGCTCCTCGTCGTTCAGTACCGGCAGGCTGATCGCGCCGGGCAGGTGGTCTTCGGCAAACTCGCCGGGGGCGCGGGCGTCGATCAGGGTGTCGAATTCGGCGAGCTGTGCTACCGTCGCGACTCCCTTGGGCAGTTTTTCTGACATGAATGCCTTTACGTGAGCAGCGGTTTCAGCGCGTTCCAGACATGATCGAGAATCTTTGGCTGGGCTGCGGCGGTGGGATGCAGGCCATCGGCCTGGTAGGCATTGCGATCGAGGGCGATCGGCTCAAGCAGGAAGGGCAGCAGGGTCACTTTCTCGCGCTTGGCCAGGTCGCGGAAGGCGGCATCGAATTCCTGGGTGTATTTCGGCCCGTAATTGGGCGGCAAGTGCATCCCCACCAGCAGCACGCGCGCGCGGTGTTTCTTCGCCAGCGCCACCATGAAGGCCAGATTTTCCTTCATCGCCGCCACCGGCAGGCCGCGCAGGCCATCGTTGGCGCCGAGTGCGAGAATGACGACGGCGGGCTTGAATTGATCCAGTGCTGCCGCGAGACGTGCGCGTCCGCCGGCGGTGGTTTCGCCGCTGATGCTGGCGTTGGTGACGGTGAGCGGGGAGCCGGCGGCCTGCAGGCGTTGTCCGAGCAGGGCCGGCCAGCTCTGGCTGACGGCGATGCCGAAACCGGCGGAAAGGCTGTCGCCATAGACCAGGATGCGCTGCTCGGCGGCGTTTGCAGCGAGACTGAACAAGAGCAGGGCAAGCAGCTTAAAGCGGGAGACAAGTCGGGTGGACATGATGCGGAAGGGTGTGATGGCAGACGTGGTGATCGATGTGGAGGCCTTGGGCAAGATCGTACCGAGCGGCGAAGGCACGCTCACGATTCTGCACGAGATTTCGTTTGCGGTGACGGCCGGCGAGGCGGTGGCCATCGTCGGCGCTTCGGGTTCCGGGAAATCCACGCTGCTGGGGCTGATGGCCGGTCTCGATCTGCCGTCGGCGGGTCACGTGCGTCTCGGCGGACAGGATCTTGCCGCGCTTGACGAGGATGCGCGCGCGGAATTGCGCGGCCGCCTGCTCGGTTTCGTCTTCCAATCCTTCCAGTTGCTGCCGGCCCTGACCGCCCTGGAGAACACCATGCTGCCGCTGGAACTCGCCGGGCGGGCGGATGCCCGTGCCACGGCGCAGGCCATGCTGGCCCGCGTCGGCCTCGGCGCGCGACTGGGCCACTATCCCAAGCACCTTTCCGGTGGCGAGCAGCAGCGCGTGGCGCTGGCCCGCGCGTTTGCCATGCGGCCGCAACTGCTGCTGGCCGACGAGCCGACCGGCAATCTCGATGCCGCGACCGGGGCGCAGATCATCGACCTGATGTTCGCCATGAACTCCGAGGCCGGTACCACGCTGATCCTGGTCACCCACGACGAGGCGCTGGCGCACCGTTGCGGGCGGACGCTGCGTCTGGCGGGCGGGCGGCTGGAAGCTTAGCCGGCGCGCGGTCTTGGGGAGTCGGCGCTGGCGATACGGTGCCGACCTGGCGGCGAAATGCCTTGTCGGAGCCGGTTATCCTGGTTAAACTAGTTAAACCAGTATTACTTGGAGCAAGCAAATGCAAACCGTCAGCCTGTTCGACGCCAAAACCCATCTTTCGCGCCTGATCGATCAGATCGCCACCGGTGCGGAAAGCGAGATAGTGATTTCCCGCAACGGCAAGCCGGTGGCGCGCGTCGTGCCGATTCAGGAGGACGTGTCGCGTCGCATCGGGTTGGCGCAGGGCGAGTTCGAGGTGCCCGACGACATCGACGCGCACAACGCCGAAGTGGCCGCACTGTTCCTGGGCGGCCGCTGATTGTGCGCCTGTTGCTCGATACGCAGATTGTTCTCTGGGCACTGACCGGGTCCGCCCGGCTGGGGGCGATGGCGCATGATCTGATCGCCGATCCGGCAAATGAGGTTTACGTCAGCACCGCGTCGATCTGGGAAATCGCCATCAAGCACGCGCTGGGGCGTGGCGATATGCCGGTGAGCGGGGCGCGCGCCGTCGAGCTGTGCGCGCAAGCAGGCTACCGCGAACTGCCGGTAGGCTGGCAACACGCTGCAGTGGTCGAAATCCTGCCGCCGCTGCATGCCGATCCCTTCGACCGCATTCTCGTCGCCCAGGCCATGGCCGAACCGATGCGCCTGCTGTCGCGCGACGTTGCTGTGGCGGGCTACGGCGCCATGGTGCTGGCGGTTTGATCAGGCCGGCCAATTACGTTGACGATTCTCGCTGTCGGGCGACCAGACGCGCCGCCGCGACACCGCTCCTGACCGCAGCTTCGATCGTCGCCGGATAGTCGCCGGCGACATAGTCGCCGGCCAGCCACAGGCAGGGCAGTTCGGTTTGGGTGGAAGGCCGTTGCAGATTCGGCACGCAGGCGAAGGTGGCGCGCTTTTCGGTGATGGTGTGCACCGCCAGCGGCGCCGGCAGGCCGGGCACCAGGCGGGCGATTTCGGCGTGGATGCCGCTTTCGAGTTCCGCACTCGGCAGATCCAGGTGCCGGCCGCGGGCGCTGATCACGGCGGCGATCAGGCCGCGTTGTCCGCACAAGGCGCCGCGGTCGAACAGCCATTGCGCGAGCCCGGCGTCCACCCCCAGCATGGGCTGCGGCAGTCGCACCGTATCGGGGTAGCGGAAGTAGCTGGTGACGATGGGTTCCCAGGCGAAATGGGCGACCTGCGGCGCCAGCGCCGGCACCAAAGCGGCGAGGTGGTAGGGCGCCACTGCGACCACGACCTGCGCGTAGGGACCCGCGTCGTCGATCAACCAGCCTTCGTCTTCATGCCGGAGTGATGCAACGCGCCGGCCGAGATGCACCGCGCCACCATGGTGCGCAATGAACTTCGCCGCCGGCTCGGGAAACAGCGCCGAGAGATTCACCTGCGGCAGCAGCATGTCGCTGGCTTCCCGCGTTCCGGCCAGGCTGTCGCGCAGGACATTCGCCAACACCTGGGCCGAGGCGCGCTCGGCCGGGGTATTCAGCGCCGCGATGCACAGCGGTTCCCACAGGAGTCGGCGCTGACGGGACGGCGTTCGGTTTGAGTCCAGCCATTTGGTGACCGTGGTATCCGGCTCGATGCGGAAGCGGCGGGCTTGCAGTCCCTGCATGAGGCGGATCGCCGCCCATTTTTCGCGCCAGTCGAGCCCGCGCGCGAGCAGCAGGGCAAATGCCGTATGCAGCGGCGCCGGTAGGTGCGGCGCGCGCATGAGGAATTCGCCGGGGAATTCGAAGCGCAGCGGCGTGCGCCTGAGCAAGGCGTCGGGATCGGCGCCTACGGCGCGCATCAGGCGCAAGGTCTCGGTGTAGGCGCCGACCAGGATGTGCTGCCCGTTGTCTACCGTGAAGCCGTCGATGTGCGCCGCGCGGGCGCGGCCGCCGAGCACCCGCGAGGCCTCGAACACCTCGACCTGGCGGCCGCTGGCGGCGAGTTCCACGGCCGCGGCCAGTCCGGCGTAACCGGCGCCGATGACGGCTAGCTTCAAGCCAGAAACCAGGTCTTGCCGGCCAGCCACAACTTGCGCAGCGGCGGCAGCGAAATGCGCTGGTCGAGCACGCGGAAGCCATCGCGCACGATTTCATCGAGCGTGGCGCGGTAGATGGCGGCCATGATCAGGCCGGCCCGCTGCGCCTTGCGATCGGCGTCGGGAAGCTGGGCAAAGGCCTGCTGGTAGGTGGCGCGGGCGCGCTCGACCTGGAACTCCATGAGTCGACGGAAATTCTCGCTGTAACGGGCCTGGACGAGATCCTCTTCCTCGACGCCGAAGCGTGACAGTTCGTCCTGCGGCAGGTAGATACGGCCGCGGCGGGCATCCTCGCCGACATCGCGGATGATGTTGGTGAGCTGGAAGGCGAGGCCCAGGTCGTGGGCATACTTGAGCGTCAGGCGGTCGCTGTAGCCGAAGATTTCCGCCGCAAGCAGGCCGACCACGCTGGCGACGCGATAGCAATACAGGTTCAGGGCCTTGAAATCGTCATAGCGGATCTGGTCGAGGTCCATCTCCATGCCGTCGATGATTTCCAGCAATTGCTCCCGTGGCAGGTAGAAATGCTTGAGCGAGACGGTCAGCGCCTGGGTCACCGGGTGGCTGGCGCGGCCTTCGTACAGCGCCTGCACCTCGCTGCGCCACCAGGCCAGTTTTGCTCGCGACACGGCGGCATCGGGGCATTCGTCGACCACGTCGTCGACCTCGCGGCAGAAGGCGTAGAGCGCCGTAATGGCTTGGCGCCGGGGTGGTTCGAGAAACATGAAACTGTAATAGAAGCTGGAACCGCTCTGCGCGGCGCGGTCCTGGCAATATTGGTCGGGAGTCATAGCGGACGCACCAGGGAGCGCCAGAGGATCAGCGGCCAGTCGAGTGGCTGCAACGTCGGACGCCGGGCGAATACGTCGTATTCGACGGCCTCTATCTTGTCCAGGATGCGCAGGCCGCCGGCCACGATGGCGCGGATTTCGAGACCGATGCGTCCCGGCAGATCCCAGCCCAGCGAGGCGCCGGAGAGCATCAGGGCGCGCGCGCGCTCGACCTGGAAACGCAGCAGCTTGCGGCAGTCGGCGCTGGTGACACGGCGCAGGATGTCGTCGTCGCGGACTCCGAAGCGCGCCATCTCGTCCTGCGGCAGATAGATCCGGCCCTGGGCGCCCTTGCCGGCATCGATGCCGACATCCTGCCAGTGGTTGATCAGTTGCAGTGCCGAGCAGATGGCATCGGATCGCGACAGGTTCTCTGCCGTGGCATGACCGAACAGATGCAGCAGCAGGCGTCCCACCGGATCGGCCGAGCGGCGGCAATAGTCCATCAACTCGGCGAAATCGCGGTAACGATCCTTGCCGGTGTCCTGGGTAAAGGCGTCGAGCAGGTCGCGAAACAGTTGCAACGGCAGGCCGTAGCGTTCGATTACCGGCCGCAGGCGGAGAAATATCGGATGCCGGGTCGGCTCATGCCGTTCGATCGCGTCAAGTTCCGCCCGATAGGCGGCAAGCAGTTCGCAACGCTGCGGCGGCGACAGGTCGCCCTCGTCGGCGAAATCGTCCGCGCTGCGGGCGAAACCGTAGATGGCCGCTACCGGCTCGCGCAGGGACGCCGGCAGCAGGATGGAGGCAACGGGGAAGTTTTCGTAATGATCGACGGCCATGATGCGGCGCAAGTATATAGGGTCGGCGCCGCGAAGGCCGCGGCGAGTTGGCGGCGGTTTACCGGCGCTGTGCGCTGTATTTGTTGCCGTTTTCTGCCTGCCGCCGGTAGTACTGTGAACCTCGAAAGCAGGTAAAATTCGCAATCCATGTCGTGCTCTGCGGCGGTTTGCATTTGGCGACCTCTGCGACATGCGCCCAGGTGGCGGAATTGGTAGACGCACCAGATTTAGGTTCTGGCGCCGCGAGGCGTGGGGGTTCGAGTCCCTTCCTGGGCACCAGCATTTGGGCGCCGACCCGGAGTTTGCCGGGTTTGGTCGCAGTTTTGTGCTGGTGCGGTTTTTTTAATGAATTCTCTTCAATGACGGATACAAAGATGACGGACAAGGCAACGACGGAGGTGGCAATCGACACCAGCAGCGCACTGGAACGGCGCATAGACATGACTGTGGCGATGGCCGACATCGACAAGGACGTCGAGCAGCGCCTGAAGCGCATGTCGCGCTCTGTGAAGGTGGCGGGTTTCCGTCCCGGCAAGGTGCCGATGAAGATGGTGGCTCAGCAATACGGTTCCCAGGCGCGCTCGGAAGCGATCGGCGCCGCGGTGGAAAAGGCCTATGGCGAGAAGGTGCGCGAGCAGAATCTGCGCGTTGCCGGCTATCCGCGCATCGAGCCGAAAGCCGACGCCAGTCCGGGAGTGCTGGGTTTCACCGCGGTGTTCGAGGTCTATCCGGATATCGCGCTGGCGGATATCTCCGGCGAGGCCATCGAAAAGCCGACCCTGATCGTGACTGACGTCGAAGTCGACAAGACGCTTGATGTCCTGCGCAAGCAGCGCACCACCTATGTCGAGACCGATCGCGCGTCGATCAAGGATGACCGCCTGGTGATCGACTTCACTGGACGCAAGGAGGGTGTCGAGTTTCCCGGCGGCAAGGCCAGCGACTACACCGTGATGGTGGGCGGCGGCCAGATGCTGCCCGATTTCGAGGCCCAGTTGGAGGGTGTCAACGCCGGCGACAGCAAGAGCTTCGACGTCAGTTTCCCGGCCGACTATCAGGCGAAGGAACTCGCCGGTTCGACGGTGCAGTTCGAGATGACCGTGAAGAAGGTCGAGGCGCCTCGCGTGCCGGAAATCGATGCCGAGTTTGCCAAGCAACTCGGCGTGGTCGATGGCGACGTCGCCAAGATGCGCGTCGAGGTGCGTTCGAACCTCGAACGCGAAGTCAAGAAGCGCCTGCTGGCGAAAGTCAAGGAGCAGGTCATGGAAGCCGTGCTCAAGGTGAATCCGATCGAGGTGCCGAAGGCGCTGGTCGAGATGGAATCCGAGCAGATGGCCGACGCGGCACGCCGCGACATGGAATCGCGCGGCATGGGGATCAAGAACATTCCGGTCGAGGCTTCGTGGTTTACCGAACAGGCGACGCGCCGGGTAAAACTTGGCTTGCTTCTTGCTGAGTTGGTCAAGGCCAAGGATCTTCACGTCAAGCCCGAACAAGTGCGCAGCATCGTCGACGAGTTTGCCGAGACCTTCGAAGACCCCAAGGAAGTTGTCCGCTGGTACTATTCCCAGCCACAGCGACTGGCCGAGGCAGAGGCGCTGGCACTGGAGAACAATGTGGTGGATTGGGTGCTCGCCAATGCCAAAGCCAGCGAAACCCCCATCGCTTTCGATGCACTGATGGGGAATGCAAATTGATCATGCCGGAGATGTCCATGTACGGTTCGCGACAAAACGGTGGCGCATACGACACGCCGGTTTCCGACACGCAGGCGCTGGGCCTGGTGCCCATGGTCATCGAGACCAGCGGGCGCGGCGAGCGGGCCTACGACATCTATTCGCGGCTGTTGCGCGAGCGGGTGATTTTCCTGGTCGGGCCGGTGAACGACGCAACGGCCAATCTGATCGTGGCGCAGTTGCTGTTTCTTGAATCGGAAAATCCGGACAAGGACATCTTCTTCTACATCAACTCGCCGGGCGGCTCCGTCACGGCGGGGATGGCCATCTACGACACCATGCAGTTCGTCAAGCCCAGCGTTTCGACGCTGTGCATCGGACAGGCGTGCAGCATGGGCTCGTTTCTTCTCGCCGCCGGGGCAAAGGGCAAGCGCTACTGCCTGCCGAATTCGCGCGTGATGATTCATCAACCGATGGGCGGTTTTCAGGGCCAGGCCTCGGATATCGAGATCCACGCCAAGGAAATCCTGTTCCTCAAGCAGAAACTCAACAGTATGCTGGCGCATCACACCGGACAGTCGATCGAACGCATCGAGCGCGATACCGATCGCGATAACTTCCTTTCGGCCGAAGCGGCCGTGGAGTATGGTCTGGTCGATAAGGTGCTGACCAGTCGCGACGAAGCCGCCGAGCCCGCCAAGGCTTGAGCGTTCGCAGGAACGGAGACGAAGATGGCGGAAAAGAAATCGGGTAGCGCGGAAAAGCTGTTGTATTGCTCCTTCTGCGGCAAAAGCCAGCATGAGGTCAAGAAGCTGATCGCCGGTCCCTCCGTTTTTATCTGCGACGAGTGCATCGAGCTGTGCAACGACATCATTCGCGACGAGATCGCGGCCGAGCCGGCTGGCGCGGCCAAGCGCGAGCTGCCGGCGCCCAAGGAAATCCGCGAAATGCTCGACCAGTATGTGATCGGGCAGGATTCGGCGAAGAAGATTCTCGCCGTCGCCGTCTACAACCACTACAAGCGCATCCGGCACCAGGAAAAGGGCAGCGACGGTATCGAACTGGCGAAGAGCAACATCCTGCTGATCGGCCCCACCGGATCGGGCAAGACCCTGTTGGCGCAAACCCTGGCGCGCATGCTCAACGTGCCTTTCGTCATGGCCGATGCGACTACCTTGACCGAAGCCGGTTATGTCGGCGAGGACGTCGAAAACATCATCCAGAAGTTGCTGCAGAAGTGCGACCACGAAGTCGAGAAAGCCCAGCAGGGCATCGTCTATATCGACGAGATCGACAAGATTTCACGCAAGTCGGACAATCCCTCGATCACCCGCGACGTTTCCGGCGAAGGCGTGCAGCAGGCGCTGCTGAAGCTGATCGAAGGCACCGTGGCGAGCATTCCGCCGCAGGGCGGGCGCAAGCATCCGAACCAGGATTTCATCCAGATCGACACCACCAACATCCTGTTCATCTGCGGCGGCGCCTTCGACGGACTGGACAAGGTGATTCGCAACCGCTCCGAGAAGGGCGGCATCGGTTTCGGCGCCGAGGTCAAAAGCCGCGACGCCAGCAATGTCGGCGAGATGCTGAAGCAGGTCGAACCCGAGGACCTGATCAAATTCGGCCTGATTCCGGAACTGATCGGCCGCCTGCCGGTGATCGCGACCTTGCAGGAACTCGACGAAGCGGCATTGGTCGAAATTTTGATTGAACCGAAGAATGCCTTGATCAAGCAGTACCACAAGCTGTTCGCCATGGAAGGCGTGGAACTTGAAGTACGCCCTTCGGCGCTGCAGGCGATCGCCAAGAAGGCGCTGAAGCGCAAGACCGGGGCGCGCGGTCTGCGCTCGATCTTGGAGAACGTGCTGCTCGACACCATGTACGAACTGCCCACCATGGAAAGCGTGAGCAAGGTGGTGATCGACGAAAGCACCATCGAGAGCGGCGCCCAGCCGCTGATGATTTACGCCGACCAGCCCAAGGTTTCGGGTTCGAACTGAGTTTCATCGCAAGCTCCGATCCGGCGCAGCGTCGCCTTGAATACCGGTCAGCCGCCCCAACGTGGACGGCGTGACTCATAACCGAAGGACACGATGATGTCTGGCCTACCCGCCTCCCCCGTAGAGACCCAATCCCTGCCCCTGTTGCCCTTGCGCGACGTGGTGGTATTCCCGCACATGGTGATTCCGCTGTTTGTCGGGCGTCCCAAGTCCATCAAGGCGCTGGAAACGGCCATGGAGACCGGCAAGAACATCCTCCTTGTGGCGCAGAAATCCGCCGCCAAGGATGAGCCGGTGCCCGAGGACATGTACGAGATCGGCTGCCTCGCCAACATCCTGCAGATGCTCAAGCTGCCCGACGGCACGGTGAAAGTGTTGGTCGAAGGCGTGCAGCGCGCCCGTGTGCTCAGCATCGAAGACCAGCGCGCCCTGTTCGTCGCCGATGTCAGTCTGATCCCGATCGAGGAGCGCGCCGACAACGAGGTCGAAGCGATGCGTCGTACGGTGCTGGCGCAGTTCGACCAGTACGTCAAGCTCAACAAGAAGATTCCGCCCGAGGTGCTGACCTCGCTGGCCGGCATCGAGGAAGCCGGGCGCCTGGCGGATACGATCGCGGCCCATCTGCCGCTGAAACTCGAACAGAAACAGGAGATACTGGAAGTCTTCGGCGTTTCCGACCGGCTTGAAAAGCTGCTCGGCCAGCTTGAAGCCGAACTCGACATCCTCCAGGTCGAAAAGCGCATCCGCGGCCGCGTCAAGCGCCAGATGGAAAAGAGCCAGCGCGAGTACTACCTCAACGAGCAGGTCAAGGCCATCCAGAAGGAACTCGGCGAAGGCGAAGACGGTGCCGACATCGACGAGATGGAGAAGAAGATCAAGGCGGCCGGCATGAGCAAGGAAGCCCTGGTCAAGGTCAATGCCGAGGTCAAGAAACTCAAGCTGATGTCGCCCATGTCGGCCGAGGCCACCGTGGTGCGCAATTACATCGAAACCCTGCTGGCCTTGCCGTGGAAGAAGAAGTCGCGCATCAGCAAGGATTTGTCGGCGGCCGAGAAGATTCTCGACCGCGATCACTATGGTCTGGAAAAGGTCAAGGAACGCATCGTCGAATACCTTGCCGTGCAGCAGCGCGTGGACAAGGTCAAGGCGCCGATCCTGTGCCTGGTAGGGCCTCCCGGCGTCGGCAAGACCTCGCTTGGCCAGTCGATCGCCAAATCCACCAACCGCAAGTTCATCCGCATGGCCTTGGGCGGCGTGCGCGATGAAGCCGAGATTCGCGGCCATCGCCGGACCTATATCGGTTCGATGCCGGGCAAAATCCTGCAGAACATGACCAAGGTCGGGGTCAAGAACCCGCTGTTCCTGCTCGACGAGGTCGACAAGATGGGCCAGGACTTCCGCGGCGATCCGTCTTCCGCGCTGCTCGAAGTGCTCGATCCCGAGCAGAATCACACCTTCCAGGACCACTACATCGAAGTCGATTTCGACTTGTCCGATGTCATGTTCGTCGCCACGGCAAACACACTGAATATTCCGGCCGCATTGCTCGATCGCCTGGAAGTGATCCGCCTCTCCGGCTACACCGAGGACGAAAAGGTCAATATCGCCCTGCGTTACCTGGTGCCGAAGCAGATGAAGAACAACGGCATCAAGCGCGACGAGCTCGGCATCACCGAGGATGCCCTGCGCGACATCGTGCGCTACTACTCGCGCGAAGCCGGCGTGCGCGCCCTCGAACGCGAAATTTCGAAGATCTGCCGCAAGGTGGTGAAGTCGCTGGTGATGAAGGCGCGCAAGAACAAGATCGTGGTCAATGCCAAGAACCTCGACAAGTTCCTCGGCGTGCGCCGCTACAGTTTCGGCATGGCGGAAAAGGACAACCAGGTCGGCCAGGTGACCGGCTTGGCCTGGACCGAAGTCGGCGGCGAATTGCTGACCATCGAAACCGTCGCCCTGCCCGGCAAGGGCAAGACCATGACCACCGGCAAACTCGGCGAGGTCATGCAGGAGTCGATCCAGGCCGCGCTGTCGGTGGTCAGGAAGCGCAGCCAGTCGCTCGGCATCGCCGACGATTTCTACCAGAAGAACGACATCCACATTCACCTGCCCGAAGGCGCGACGCCGAAGGACGGTCCGAGCGCCGGCATCGCCATCTGCACTGCGCTGGTGTCGGTGCTGACCGGCATTCCGGTCAAGGCCGACGTCGCGATGACGGGCGAGATCACGCTGCGCGGCGAGGTGCTGCCGATCGGCGGGCTCAAGGAAAAGCTGCTGGCGGCGGTGCGCGGCGGCATTCGTCTGGCATTGATCCCGGAAGAGAACGTCAAGGACCTGGCCGAGATTCCCGACACCATCAAGAACCGGATCGAGATTCAGCCGGTGCGGTGGATCGACAAGGTGCTCGAACTGGCCCTCGAACGCATGCCCCAACCTCTGCCCGAACAACCCGCGCCACCCGCCGTGGCGGTGGTTGCGGGCGATGCCGCAGTGACTGGCGTAGTAACCCACTGAGAGGTTCTGAACTGATAGAATTGCGGTCCGCTGCCCGCTGTGGGTAGCGACCGTTCAGCGGGTGCTTAGCTCAGTTGGTAGAGCGTCGCCCTTACAAGGCGAATGTCGGCGGTTCGACCCCGTCAGCACCCACCACCGAACAAAGGCGAACTGACGTTCGCCTTTGTCGCATCTAGGGTTTACAGCGCATGCTCGATATCATTCGCAACAACAAAAAAATCACCCAGATTTTTCTCGCACTGATCACGCTCCCGTTTGCCTTCTGGGGGGTCGAGTCCTATGTACGCAATGCCGACGTCGGGGTCGGGGTCGCCACCGTGGGTGACGCCAAGATCAGCCGCCAGGAATTGCAGTCGGCGCTGCGCGAGCAGCAGGACAGGATGCGCAACCAGCTGGGCGGCAAAGTCGATCCGGCGATGTTCGAAACGCCGCAGGTGCGCCGCGCCGTGCTCGATTCGCTGATCACCCAGCGTCTGCTGGCCGAGCAGGCGCGCCAAAGCAAGCTGACCGTGGGCAACGAGCAGTTGGTCCAATTCATCGCCGCCGTTCCCTCGCTGCAGGAAAACGGCAAGTTTTCCAAGGAGCGCTATGAGGCGCTGGTGGCGGCGCAAGGCATGAGCAAGGAGATGTTCGAAGCCCGCCTGCGCCAGGACATGGCCATGCAGCAGTTGATGCTGCCGGTCACCGAAGGCGGCATCATGGGCCAGGTTGCGTTCGGGCGCTGGCTGGCAACGCAGATGGAAGAGCGCGAGGTTGCCGAAGCGCGCCTGCTGCCGGAAGCCTACGTCAGCCAGGTGAAACTGGCCGCCGATGCGGTGCAGAAATATTACGAAGCGAACCGCAAACAGTTCGAATTGCCGGAACAGGTGCGGGCCGAGTTCCTGGTGTTGAGCCGCGACGCGCTGACGGCGCAGACCGTGGTCGGCGACGAGGAAGTCAAAGCCCAGTACCAGTCGCGCACAGATCGTTACAAGGAGGGCGAGACGCGTCGCGCCAGCCATATCCTGATCCGCGCAGGGAAGGACGCCCCGGAGGCCGAGGTCAAGGCGGCCAAGGCCAAGGCCGATGAGATCCTGGTGCAGGCGAAAAGGAGCCCCGCTGACTTTGCCAAGCTGGCCAGGCTGAATTCGCAGGATCCCGGTTCCGCCGAGAAGGGCGGCGACCTCGACTGGTTCGGCCGCGGCATGATGGTCAAGGCCTTCGAGGACACGGCCTTTGCGCTGAAGGAGGGACAGATGTCGGACGTCGTGCGTTCCGATTTCGGCTTCCACATCATTCGCCTCACCGGCGTGCGCCCCGAGCAGGTCAAGGCCTTGGCCGACGTCAAGGCGGAAATACAGGCCGACCTCAAGCGCGAAGCGGGCGCCAAGCAGTATGCGGAAGCGGCCGAAGCCTTCGGCAACATGGTTTATGAACAGTCCGACAGCCTCAAGCCCGCCGCCGACAAGTGGAAGCTGGAACTGCGCCAGACGCCATGGCTGGCCAAGGGCGGCAAGCTGGCAACGCCTTTCGACAACCCCAAACTGGTCGCGGCATTGTTCAGCGACGATGGCCTCAATAACAAGCGCAACACCGAGGCGGTCGAGGTGGCACCGGGCACCCTCGTCTCGGCACGCGTGCTGGAACACAAGCCGGCCGCCTTGCAGCCGCTGGAAGCGGTCAAGGCGGAAATCGAGAAGCGCCTGGTGCGCGACGAAGCGCTCAATCTGGCGATCAAGGACGGCGAGGCCAAACTGGCCAAACTGGCGAAAGGCGACGCCGTCGATCTCAAGTGGTCGCCCGCGCACAGCGTGAGCCGTACCACGGCCCAGGGGCTGGCACCCGACGCAGTGCGCGCCGTGTTCAAGGCCGATGCCGGAAAGCTGCCGGCACATGCGGGCGTCGCCTATCCCGGCAGCGGTTATGCGCTGTACCGCATCACCTCGTTCAAGGCAGGCGTCGCCGCCAAGGACGATCCGCGTGGCCGCATGCTGGCCCAGCAATTTTCCCGGCTGGTGGCCGAGGAAGAGTTCGCCGCCTGGATGGCGAGCTTGAAGGAAAGATATCCCGTCGAGATCAACAAGGCGGTGCTGGAGAGCAAGGACCGCTGATCAGCCCGACCGGACAGGCCACTGCAAAGCCCCGCATCGCGGGGCTTTTTTTATTTCCGAGCAGAGCGAGGACGGTATCCAGAGGAATGCCTTGCTCCAAACGCGGCGAGGACACGCGGCGTCTATTACTTTCGCCCGATTTACATTGAGCCGCGATTACTGCATGATTATGGAATCATCTGCCGGGCGAATGTCTATATAAGTCGCCACCAAGGCGCGGTCCGGTAAGCGTGGGGGAGGAAGCCAATGCAGGAAACGAAGATCCTTGACGGGGAGGGGTTTGTCTGGCTTGCCGGTGCCGCCTGCCAGTTGTTTCGCGTACCCTTCGATGCGGGCCTGCTGGCCCAGCAGTTCCCGCCGCCGCGGACCCAGGCGACGCTGATCGAAGCCTTCCAGGCGCTGGGCTTTCGGGTGGCCGTTACGGCGCTGCCGGCGCAAGCCCTGGCACAGCTTTCCGGCCCGGCCTTCCTCGCCGTCGCGGCGAACGACGCAGCCGACGATCGCCTGGCGTTCGTCCTCTTCCTGCGTTGCGACAACGACCGCATCGCCTATCTCGAACCCGGCGCGCAAGAGCCCTGCGAACGGCCGCTGGCCGAATTCGCCGCCCGCTACCAAGGCGAGGTAGTCCAGTTCGCGCCGCAGGAACAGCCGGTCGTCGACCCCGACCTGGGCGGCAAGCAGCCGGACTTCGGCTTCCGCTGGTTCCTGCCCGAACTCGCCCGGCACCGCACGATCTGGCGCGACGTGCTGATCGCCTCGCTCGCCATCCAGCTGGTCGGCCTCGGCACGCCGCTGTTCACCCAGGTCATCATCGACAAGGTGGTGGTGCATCAGAGCAACAGCACCCTGACCGTGATCGGCGTCGCCCTCGTCATGTTCATGATGTTCACGTCGGTCATGAGCTGGCTGCGGCAATACCTGGTGCTGCACACCGGCAACCGCATCGACGCCGTGCTCGGCAGCCAGGTTTTCCGCCACCTGCTGCGGCTGCCCATGCCCTGGTTCGAGCATCGCCCCACCGGCACCGTGGTGGCCCGCCTGCAAGGGATCGAGACCATCCGCGAGTTCATCACCGGCGCCGCGGTCACGTTGGTGCTCGACTTGCCCTTCCTGCTGATCTTCCTCGCCGTGATGTTCTGGTACTCGTGGCAACTCTCGCTGATCGCCGTCGGGCTGATGGGCCTCATCGCCCTGGCCTCGCTGCTGGTCACCCCGGTGTTCCGCGAACGCCTCAACCGGCAGTTCCTGCTCGGCGCGCGCAACCAGTCCTACCTCACCGAATACATCGCCGGCATGGCCACCGTCAAGTCGCTGCAGATGGAACCCCACGTCGAACAGCGCTACGGCGATTTCCTCGCCCAATATCTGGCCGCCGGATTCGGCACCAAGCAGGTGGCCAACACCTACAACACCTGCGCCAACGGCCTGGAACAGCTCATGACATTGGGCATCCTGATCGCCGGCGCCCTGCTGGTGATGCAGAACGAGGGCTTCACCGTCGGCATGCTGGTCGCATTCCAGATGTTCGCCGGGCGCATGAGCCAGCCGCTGCTGCGCCTGGTCGGCCTTTGGCAGGAGTTCCAGCAGGCCAACCTTGCCGTCAAGCGCCTGGGCGACATCCTCGACATGCCGCAGGAACCCCACAGCCTCACCCCGGCGCGCGAGAGCACCGCCGGCAGCGGACTGATCGAGCTGGTCGACCTCGCCTTCCGCTATTCCGATCACCACCCCTGGCTCTACCGCAATCTCGGCCTCGCCTTCAAGCCCGGTCGCCTCACCGTGCTGATGGGTCCCTCCGGCTGCGGCAAAAGCACGTTGGCCCGCCTGCTGCTCGGCTTCTATCTGCCGCAGGAAGGCCAGATCCGGCTCGACGGCCGCGACATCCGCTATCTCGCCGCCAACGAACTGCGGCAGACCTTCGGCGTGGTGCCGCAGGAAACCATCCTCTTCGCCGGCACGATCTACGACAACCTGGTCATGGCCCAACCCCAGGCCAGTTTCGACCACGTCATCCGCGCCTGCAAGGCGGCCGAAATCCACGAACTGATCGACACCCTGCCCGACGGCTACCAGACCGAAATCGGCGAGCGCGGCATCGGCCTCTCCGGCGGCCAGCGCCAGCGCATCGCCATCGCCCGCGCGCTGCTCAAGCGGCCGAAGGTGCTGATCTTCGACGAGGCCGTCTCCAACCTCGACCAGCAGACCGCCGAGCATTTCGCGCGGACCATCAACACCCTCAAGGGCAAGGTCACCATGATCTTCATCACGCACCAGATACCGAAAGGCCTGCAGGTCGACGACGTGATCGCGCTGGGCGAGCATGGCGCGCGGATGGAGGTGGTCAGCGACGCAGCGGCGGGCCACGCCGGCAGGGAGCACCAGGAATGAGCGGGGCGGGCGATACGCTGCGTCTCGCGGCCGGCGTCACCCTCGACCATCTCGCCCTGGCCCACAGCCACGACGGGCAATACCTGTTGATCTACTGCGGCGAGGAACTGCTCGCGATCTACGGCGCCATGGGCGGCAATGTGGCGACCATCGAGTTCGCCGACGGCGGGTGTTACTCGGTCGAGGAGGTGCTGGGTCTGGTGGCGGCGGTGTGAGGGGATGGAGGTGATGGGGAAGCGGTGCGGTAGCCGAATCCTGCTTTGGCGCAGGGCGTTGGCGGCATTGAAAATTAGGAGTTGGCGCTGGCGGCGACCCGAAGGAAGTGCAGAGCAAGGCGAGCGGAGATCCCGTTGTATGGCGGCGAATGATGCGGTGTTTGAGATAGGGAGGAAGGGATGAAACGTATATCGATGCCGGCGCCAATGACCTCGTCAACGGCGGCAACACCAATGCGGACCCGCGCACGGACGCTGTGGGAATGAAGATTAGTGGCCTGCTGGACACCAATTCAGGGGTGTGGGCTTGTTGCGCCGTGCCGGCAAGCGCGGTCTGCCACGCGGGTCTTGGCCGCAGCGTACGGCAGGGTTTCGGATTCGGAGGGAGCGTGAAATGAAGGCAGGGAGACCGTCGACAGGCAGAATGAGTTTGACCGTTTTGGTGGTGAAGAGTCGGCGCTGGCGACACGGCGGTTGGGTTGTGTTGACCTTGGCCGCATTGGCTGGATCGCATCGCCCCGTCCTCGCTGGCGCAAGCGATATGCACTTGCGTTGGGGGGAGGCAAGCTATGGCTATCGATACAACCCCACCCATGAGCCGGCATGGATGGGAGAGGGTAAAGCGCTGGCATTGATAGCGCGGGCGGCTGACGGGTGGGAGGCCTGCGGGGTTCGGTTCCGCTATGAGGGAATCACCGACAAACCGCCCGGCGCCATGGATCGAGTCAACGTCATCGGATGGCGCCAGGACGGCGCAAAACACAGCGCCTGGACCCATTGGCGTGCCCGGCGCAGCACCGGGGCCACGATGGAGGCGGACATCACGCTCTACGCCAACGTCTTTGACGAGTATCGCAAGCGGGGCCTGAACATCGAGCTGGAGCTTTACAAGAGCATCGTCCACGAACTTGGCCATGTGCTGGGCCTCGCGCACTCTGATCGGGCGGGCGATTCAATGAGCGTGCGCGTGCGCACGCGACCGGAGTGGCGTTTGCCGTCCGATAACGATCTGGCCCGGTGCCGGAATAACTACCGTGTTGCAGCGGCTGAGCTATGAAGGTGACGCGGCGATGAGTCACGTTCATGCCCTGGTGCAGGCCCGCGCGCGTCCGCACCCTGCGGCCCCGGGTCCGCCGCTTCTTTCAGATCGAAGTCACCATCGTATGCGACTTCCGCTGCTGCTGCATCGTTCGCACCTGGCAAGGGCGGCATATGGACATGGAATTGTTCGAGACCATTCTCGGCCAACTGCCCAGAGGGCCGCATGTTGTTTCGTTGCAAGGGGCGGGTGAGCCGCTGGCCCATCTGCGATTCTGGCACATGACCGAAAAAGTGGCTCAGGCCGGCTTCACTCCCTACGCCATTACCAATGGCATGGCCGGCAACGACGATCTGCGCGGGCAGGGGTGATGACACTCTCGAAAGCGGCACTGGCGACGGCACATTCGCCGTCGATAACGGCAACGGCATCGTGGCGCAGGGCTTGGGGGGCAACGGCGGGGTGGATATTGAAAGTCGGCGCTGGCGAGACGGCGAGTAGACAACAACTCGAGGGGAGACAAGAAATGAACACTCAGATACTGTTTGAGCAATCCGAACTGGCGTTGGCGTCCTATGCAAACTTGAATGGCAGCGTATTGAGCGCGCAGAAAGTGAATCTTAAAGACGCAGGGCTTTCGGACGTCCAGGCCGATACGTTCGCCTCGCGTTACGCCGTCCTTACCTACCACGCCGACGACGGCGACACCATCGGCGACAGCGACGCCGACGGCAAAGGCGTCATCTACCTCAACGGCAAGCAGCTCAACTTCGCCACCCGCAAGAAAGGCGAAACCACCTGGACCGACGGAGCCGGCAACACCTACGCCCTGAACAACGGCCGCCTCGAAATCAACGACCCCCTCACCATCGAAAACTTCGACAACGGCGAACTGGGCATCTACCTCGACGACGCAGAAGACCCCAGCGACCCCAACGGCAGCCCCCGGCCCCCCGCCTACAACCCCAGCAACGCCACCCGGCGCTACGACCCCATCGTCCTCGACCTCGACGGCAACGGCCAGATCGACGCCGTTGCCAGCACCGCCTCCAGCGTCTACTTCGACTACAACGGCGACGGCATCGCCGAAAGAAGCGGCTGGATCGCCGCCCAGGACGGCCTCCTGGCGCTGGACGCCAACCGCAACGGCGCCATCGACGGCCTGGACGAACTCTTCGGCAGCGCCACGCAAGACGGCTTTGCCGAACTCGCCCAGCACGACAGCAACGCCGACGGCCGGATCGACGATCAGGATGCCGACTACACCCGACTGCGCGTCTGGCAAGACGCCAACCAGGACGCCATCGTCCAGAGCGGCGAACTCAAGACGCTGGCCGACATCGGCATCACCCGCATCGATCTCGCCACCAGTGCCACCAACACCCTGATCGGCGACAACCGCCTCGCCGCCACCGGTAGCTTCGTCATGAACGGCGAACAGCGCCTCGCCGCCGACATCGAACTCGCCGTCAACTTTGCCCTGACGGATTCCAACCCCAACCGGCCGCTCGGCCTGCCGCCCGAACTCGACCCCGCAGTGTTCGACCTGCCCTGGTTACGGGGCTACGGCAACGTCAAGAGCCTGCCGCTGGCCTATCAAGAAAGCCTCGCACTGCGCGCCGCCGCCTGTGAACTTGCCGACGCCGGCTGGCTGGGCAGCCTGAGGCACTTCGACGGCTTCCTGGCCCAATGGACCGGACTGGCCCAGGTCCATGCCCAGCACGGCGTCAGCCGCAACACCCTCACCACCGAAGACAAAGCCTGGATGCTGGAGAACCTCACCGGGCAGGACGTGATTTGGAAGAGTCGGCGTCGGCGATACGGCGAGGAGCGGTCTCGATCGGCCGACGATGCGGCGTGGAGGCGGGCGGCATGAAGACGAATCATCCGTGGTTGCAGCAGATTACGAAATTCGGATCTCTATTGATTATGGGGGTAAGCATGAATGCGAGCGCGGGGCTGTTCGGATTCGGCGGCACGAGTTGGAAGGAAGAAGTGCTGCTGCACGACGGCAGCAAGATCGTGGTGGAGCGCTGGCATAAGCGTGGAGGGCGACATGAAATTGGTTCCGGGCCACCCATCAAGGAGCAAAGCATAACGTTTGAGGTACCCGGAACGGGCAAGACCGTAATGTGGCGAGATGAATACAGCGAGGACGTCGGTTCGGCCAACTTCGGCGTCCTCGCACTGCATATCCTGAACAGTACGCCGTACATCGTTGCAACACCGTATGGCTACCTCGCCTACAACAAGTGGGGTAGGCCGAATCCGCCCTACGTGATTTTTAAACACGGTGGAATGGCATGGCGGCGTATCCAGCTATCGGAATTGCCAGCCGAATTCAAGACCATCAACCTTGTCATCGGCACGAGCAACAGCGAGAAGGAACTTGACAAGCTAGGCAAGGTTTCAGTTGCTGACATTAAGAAGATGAATCGCTACTCGAATCAACCTGAACTTCGCAGCATCCTGCGGGAGGCGATAAACGGAATGAGCAGCGACTACCCGATTCCAACGACGGTAGCGGGAAAGCCCATCGCACCGGAAATCGACGGCAAGCTGCTCTATTACAACTGGTGGCCCTTGGCGCAAGACTGGCTCAAGAAGACATACGGCGGAAACAAGTAAACCAATTGATATTGCATACAGCCAAAGGGGAAAATCATGGTGACCGAGATTGAATATGCATTGATGGCAGGACGTTCTTACCTGACGAGTCGCAATTCCATAAACCAATTTCAGTACCAAAGGGGTCAGAGACATTTGACTTTCTGAGCACCTGACATGCCACGGCGCCCACGCATTCTTCTTCCCGACTACCCGCTGCACATCGTTCAGCGCGGCATCAATCGCGAGCCCTGCTTCTTTGCCGAGGAGGACTACCAATGCTACCTCCATTGGCTGGAAGAAGCGGCTCGCGATTGCGGCTGCGCAGTACATGCCTATGCGCTGATGACCAACCATGTGCATCTGCTGCTTACCCCGGCGAGACCGGGTGCGCCGGCGCGCCTGATGCAATCGCTGGGCCGCCGCTACGTGCAGTATGCCAATCGCCAGTACCGACGCAGCGGCAGCCTGTGGGAGGGCCGCTACAAGTCAAGCGTGGTGCAGGCCGAAAGCTACCTGCTGGCCTGCATGCGCTACATCGAACTCAATCCGGTGCGCGCCGCGATGGTCGCCGATCCCGGCGGCTACCGCTGGTCCAGCTACCGGGCCAATGGCCTGGGTCAAACCGACGCTCGGCTGACGCCGCATCCGCTCTACCTTGGTCTCGACGTCGAACCTGCGTCGCGCTGCAAGGCCTACCGGGCACTGTTTCGACCGCAACTGGATGCGGAGGCGGCCAGTGAAGTTCGCGAGGCCCTGAGGCTGGGCATGCCGCTTGGAAATGAACGGTTTGCGGAAGCGATCTGCGCCCAATTGGGCATCCGGCGCAATACCGGCAAGCGGGGGCGGACACCAAGCGACGGACGTGAATCCCCAAGGGCGCCAACCGAACAACAGGGATTTGGATTCTGAGAATGGAGGAAACAACGATGCGAAACGAAAAGCGAAATGTCTCTGACCCCTTTGACACTAGAGCTTGCCGCTGGCTTGCAAGGCGATGACTGGATCGATGGTGGCGCGGGCGACGACGATTCGCGGCGGCGCGGGCCGCGACACCTACACCATCGCCCAAGGCCCGATCATCGAATCGACGCGTCGTTATCTGTTCGGTGACGGGGCAGCCGGGAACGATGACAATCGGATCGATGCTGCAAGAGTCGGCGCTGGTGGGACGGCGATCAATCTGGGATTGGACCGTCATTTGCGCCGAAAACATACCAATGAGACTTGGAGGATTGCCGCATGAAGACCCTGATACCGATGTTGTGCGCGTTGCCGCTGGTAGCGGCTTGTGCAGGTGGCCCGAGCAAATCCGATCTGGATGACGAAGTGCGACGGCTGTGTGCGATTGATGGGGGAGTCAAGGTGTATGAGACGGTGAAGCTGCCGGCGGAGAAGTTCAATCAGTGGGGGCAGGTAAATTTTTACCGGCCAACTCAGAATGAGAACGCGCTTGGGCCGGAATACGTTTTCAAATGGGAACTTAAGTTTCTGCGCGAGGGAAATCCATCATTGCGGCGTAGTCACTATTCGGTTCTACGGCAATCTGATCACAAACTTCTCGGCGAGTCGATTTCATATTCGAGGGGAGGCGGAGATATTCCTGGACCGTGGCAACCCTCTAGTTTTTCCTGTCCGGAAATTGCTGGTGACGTTCCGCTATTGACGAAGATTTTTGCTCAATCACACAAGGAGTAAAGAAATGACGCCCATCGAAAACTACTACATGCAGGCTGAATTGTCGCTTGCCGCCTATGCGAAGAATCTTGTGGCTGGTATTCCCAATACCGACGAACTTACCAAGAGCAATGCCGGCATGTCTCCCGCCCAAGCCAAGAATTTCTCCGAACAATGGAGAGTAGTCACCCAATACGACGATTTCTCTGGTCTTTCCGCTGCCATTTTTCAAGCGGCCACGGGCGGCCCCAAATACCTTGTCATCCGAGGCACCGAAGCCTCGGGCAACGACCTCGCCGCCGACGGCATCCTCGCCTTGGGCATTCCCTCGGGACTCAATCCACAGTTCGCTGCGCTCAAGACCAAACTGGACAACGAATGGCTTGCGGCAGGTGGCCCGCTCCACAACCAAAACTTCACCGTCTCCGGCCACTCCCTCGGCGGCTACCTCGCCGCCGCCGTCAAGCAA
>Ga0154354_1130_pt2 | contig 49745 bp, 43 predicted proteins | sample RifGroA2_FD_115882 | JGI IMG/M metagenome (GOLD analysis project Ga0154354, IMG submission 115882) | Rhodocyclales bacterium GWA2_65_19
TGGGTAATGAGGCCTGCGGTAGCCAGAGCGAGCGAGACGGCGGTGGCCTTGATGAAATTGCGTCGTTGCATGGAATACCCCTTTCGATGGATGTGAGCGGACCGACCGTTTGGTTTGAAACGGTGCAGGCCTTCCATAGCGAAGGGCGTGCCATGCCATCGACAAGCTCGGCCGAAAAGCCGCAGTCGACTGCGGCGGCTGGTTTAAGCCTCAATATCCGGTCGCGGACAAACTGCCGGAGAGGGAAAACGGCGCGCACCAGAATGAAGAAACAGCAATTTTTCGCTGCTCCCTATTGGTGCGTCGCCCGCTACTTCTTCTTCGCGCCGGCGCTGGGTTTTGCGGCGGCCTTGTCGCCGGTCTGCGCTTCAGGCGCAGGCGGCGCGTCGCCGAGCACGCCCTTCAGCGGGCATATCTTGAAGGCCGGGCATTTCCGGCAACCGGCGACGATGGCAATCGGGCAAACAGTCATGGGGATTCCCCTGGTGGGTGGCGGAGCAGCGGGAAGTATGCGCTTCATCGAGCCGGCCGGGCGATCCGCGAGTCGCGCGCTGCCCGATGCGCTGCCACGACTGCCGTAGCGCCGGCGCCGACTTTCTAGACAGGCCCCACGATGCGGTCGCGCCCGCCTTGCTTGGCCTCATACATTCTGGCGTCGGCCTTCTCCACCAGTTGCCGCCAGTCGGCGGCGGCGTCGGCCAAGCGCTCGGCGATGCCGATGCTGGCGGTCATCGGCGTGCCGTCCGGACGCCGTCCGAGCCCAGCCTGGCGCACCCGCTGCAGCGCATGGCCGGCCTGCATGGCATTGGTATTGGGCATGATGACGAGGAATTCCTCGCCACCCCAGCGCGTCAGCATGTCGCCGGTGCGCAGCTGCAGGCGCATCTGGCTGGCGGCGCCGATCAGCGCCTGATCGCCCGCGTCGTGGCCATGGCGATCATTCACCTGCTTGAAATGGTCGAGATCGAGAAAGGCCACCGCCAGCGGCGTCTGGCTGCGCTCGGCGAGGACGAACTGGAGTTCGATCAGTTCTTCGCCGCTGTGACGCGAAAAGCAGCCTGTCATCCGGTCGCGGATCGACTCGCGCACCAGCACGATCATGAAGCCGAGCTGGGACAAGCCCGCCAGCGCCGACACCGCCGTGATCAGCAGCAGCAGCCAGAACGAGGCGGCCACCGTCGGCCAGTCGAAGATCGGCCAGCGCAGGGCGGCGGCAACCACCTGCATCATCAGCATCGGCGTCGCGAAGGACAGGCTTTCGATCAGCGTCAGGGGAAAGATCGACAGGCCCGCGAGCATGACGAAGGGCAGGAAAGCATAGCCCGCCGCAAACGCCGCCTGGACGCCGTGCAGCTCGAACTGCGCCATGTGCTGATAGGAAAACAGGAAGAACGAGGTGGGGACGGCGAGCAGCATGCCCAGCGCGCGATACGCATCCGACATGCTGTCCATACGGCGCAGGGCAACCAGGATGGCGGCGAAGGCCCCGGTGGCCGCCAGGCGTGCGGCGACCAGGCCATGCCAGACCTCGGCCGGGAAGGCCGCAATGTCGATCACGACCCACAGCGGCGTCAGCACCGCGAAGAGGCCGGCGACCAGCCTCACCCGCGTCACCACGATGGTGGTGCGCCGCGCCGCCAGCAGCGAGAGATGCCCGCCCGGGCGGAACAGCCAGGCCAGTTCCTGTCCACTCATTTCGACGAGGATCAGCGACCAGGCCTGGTACCAGAGTTTGGAGAAGAAATCTTTCGTCATGTCGTCAACGCCGGATGTCGCGCCGCATCATAATCGATAACAATGTCCGGCGAAACGTAACGCCGACGTCAGCACCAGGCCGTCGGGTGCCGCGGGGCCGCTAAGTCTTGTCGCCGCATTCAGCGCCGAAATGGTACCGCGACTGGTGCCGGCGAGCCATACGGACGCCTTGGTGCGCCGGCGCGATCCGCGGATGGGCCAGCGCGTAACGGGTGGTGCTGCGTTCGTGGGTGTCGACCCTGACCACCTCGCCGCAGCCTGCCCCGGCCGGAGGGATGTCCACCTGCGCATGGCACGCGGCAGTCGCGCACATCAGCAACAGCACGGGCATCGGGTAACGCATCGCAGTCCTCCGAAATGCCACGTTCGCATGGCCGCCGACGGACGACCGTGGGCGTCGTCCGCTACAACTGCTTCGTCGCGCCCGATTGCAGGGCGTGGATCAGCTGCGCGCGCCAATCCTGCATGAGGCCTTCCGCCAGCCCCGACGGCGGGCTGGCGCGCGGCTCGGAAAAGTCGCCGTAGATCAGTCCCAGCAACTTGCCGCCTGCGATCAGGGGCAGGATCACGAATGAACGAGCGCCGACCAGTTCCTGGTACCAGGCCGGCAGCAGTTTGGCATAGGCCGGGGCGTTGGCGTCGGCGACAAAGGTGTCCAGCTTGCGCGCCATGATCGCGCGGAACAGGTCCGGCTTCGGCCCGCTGCAACGGAAGCGGGAGGTGACCTGGCTTGCATTCTTGCCCACCCCGGCAATCGCCGCCAGTCCGGACGAACCGTCCGGCAGACACAGCAGGGTGTGGTCGAAGCTATACCGGTCGTGGATCAGTCGCAGGACGTACTGGATCACCTCGACCGGGGTGCGGCCGTCGACGCTGTATTTGTTCTTGGTCAGGCTGTCGCCCGACGAAAGCACGTCCAGCACCCGCTCGGAGGCCTTGCGCAGCAGCGTTCGGGCCTGTTCGACGTTGCACGGAAAGGCCATTTCGGCCAGCAGCACGTCGGTTTCATGCAGGCAGTTCTCGATCCACTCGCGAACCTCGTCGTCCTTCAGGCGCAGCGCGCTGCGGAAGAACTCCAGTTCGCGGTTGATCTCGACCCGCTCCCGGTTCTCCGGCAGGCGAAACAGGGCCTCCGTGACACGGCGGCAAAACGAGGAACACAACTGATGCCAGCTCAGGGCGTTGGCCGCGGCGCGCGGCGGCGCCTTGCCGATTTCCGGGGCCAGGCTGTTCTGCAGCACATCGGGCAGGCACCAGTGGCGCGCGATGGCGGCGCCGATGGCTTCAAAACTCATGCCCAGCGTCATTTCGACCGCATCGTCTTCCGTCAGGTTCTTTTCCGCCTGGAGGATGCGACTTTGCTCGATATCCTCGTACAGATAATAGGTCGCCATCATCCGGCCGAGGTTCTGCATCAGTCCGCACACCTGGGCTTCCTGGGCACTGAAGCGCGGCGCATTGACGCGGGTGATTTCGCCGGCCAGGGTGCCGCAGAAGTAGGCAGCGACAATCTCGGCCTGCAACAGCCTGGATTGCGGCTTGCGCGACAGGGAATCGAGCAGCGCCAGGGACAGCGCGACCGACTTGACGGTATTCAAACCCAGGATCACCAGCGCCTGGTCGATGGTCGAGATGTTGCGCCCGCCCCGCGCATTGCGGCTCGAATTGGCCATGCGCAGCAACCGGGCGGTCAGCGCCGCATCGCGCAAAATGCTTTCTGCGATATCGCGCGTGCCGCCGTCGACATCGTCGCTCAAACGGCTGATGGTCTGTACCGAAGCGCCCAGCCCGGCGAATCCGGGGCTGCTGTCCATACGCTGCAGGAGCGTCGCAATGGCCGATTGCTGCTGATTTTCCATGGCAAGACTTGAATGTGAACGATGGGGGCAGGAAGTGGCATTTGAACACGCTTGGCGCGCCGGTGAGCTCCGCTCTATGTCCCGGAGGGACGGTATCCGCTCGGACGCGGGCCGGCGTTGCCCACCGCGCAGCGGAATCCGGGGTAAGCAAGCTCAGGCCGCCGGAACCGGCATGCCGCGGCGATCAAGCAGCGCCATCCAGCCTCGGATCACGCGGTAGAGCACCCACAGGCCGGTACCGACAACCACCATGAACGCCGCCGGAATGCCGATCAGGGTAATCGTCAGCAGGCCCGCCACCAGCAGCCATAGCGCGGCAAACCAGAAGCTGCGCAACTGCCAGCGCCAGTGGGTGGCCAGCCAGGTGCCGCGCACCCTGTCGCGCGTGACATAGTTGATGATCACGGCAATGATCGACGGCCAGCCGAAGACAAAGGCGCCGATGATGGTGGCTGAACTGAGTATCCCGGAAGCCGCCGACAGCGCATGCAGCCCGTACATCACATGGCACCAGGCGCGCGGCCCATCCAGCTCGCCGTCCGCTCCATCGTCCGCGGGAATCACCTCGGATTCGGTCATTGTTCCTCCTACAATCCCAATTGCTGCCAGAGCGCGTCTATGCGCTGCTTGACGGCTTGCTCCATGGCGATCGGGCGGCCCCACTCGCGCGCTGTTTCTCCCGGCCATTTGTTGGTCGCGTCGATGCCCATTTTGCTACCGAGGCTCGCCACCGGTGAGGCGAAATCGAGGTAATCAATGGGCGTGTTCTCGGCAATCAGGGTGTCGCGCGCGGCGTCAACGCGCGTGGTGAGCGCCCAGATCACTTCCGGCCAGGAGCGCACATCGACGTCGGCGTCGGTGACGATGATGAACTTGGTGTACATGAACTGGCGCAGGAAGCTCCAGATGCCGAACATCACGCGCTTGGCATGCCCCGGATACTGTTTTTTGATGCTGACCACAGCCATCCGGTAGGAACAGCCCTCCGGCGGCAGGTAGAAATCGACGATCTCGGGAAACTGCTTCTGCAACAGCGGAACGAAGACCTCGTTCAGCGCCAGGCCGAGCATCGCCGGTTCGTCGGGCGGCTTGCCGGTGTAGGTGGAATGGTAGATGGGATCGCGACGCATGCAGATGCGTTCGACGGTGAACACGGGAAACTCGGCCGTCTCGTTGTAATAGCCGGTGTGGTCGCCGAAAGGGCCTTCCTGCGCGACTTCACCGGGGTGGATGACGCCCTCCAGCACGATCTCCGCGGAAGCCGGCACCTGCAGGTCGGACCCGAGACATTTCACCACCTCGGTCTTGGCGCCGCGCAGCAAACCGGCGAACTGGTATTCGGACAACGTATCGGGTACGGGCGTGACGGCCGCCAGGATGGTCGCCGGATCGGCACCGATCGCCACCGCGACCGGGAAAGGCTCGCCGGGGTGGGCCGCGCAATGCTCGCGATAATCCAGCGCGCCGCCGCGATGCGCCAGCCAGCGCATGATCAGCTTGTTCGGGCCGAGCAGTTGCTGGCGGTAGATGCCGAGATTCTGCCGCGTCTTGGCCGGCCCGCGCGTGACGACCAGGCCCCAGGTAATCAGCGGCGCGGCGTCGCCCGGCCAGCAGGTCTGCAGCGGCAGGCGCGCCAGGCCGACCTCCCTGCCCTCCCAAACGACTTCCTGGCACGGCGCCGAGCTCACGAGCTTGGGCGCCATGTTGAGCACCTGCTTCAACACCGGCAGCTTGTCCCAGGCGTCCTTCAGCCCCTTCGGCGGCTCGGGTTCCTTGAGAAAGGCCAGCAGGCTGCCGACCTCGCGCAGGCGGCGCGTCCAGTCGGCCGCAGCGCCGTCATCGCCCTCCGCGGCGGCTATGCCGAGCGCCACCCGGCGCGGCGTGCCGAACAGGTTGGTCAGCACCGGCATCGAGTGCCCCTTCGGTTTCTCGAACAGCAGCGCCGGCCCGCCCGCGCGCAGTACGCGGTCGGCAATTTCGGTCATTTCCAGGCAGGGATCGACTTCGACCGCTATCCGCTTGAGCTCGCCAAGCGCTTCCAGTTGAGCAATGAAATCGCGCAGATCGGAGTAGTTCATGGCGCGAGTTTAACCGCCCGCGTCCAAGCGTGCTTCATCGCCGGGCACGGATTACGCAAGCGCAACGCCGCCGCGCGCCGATTGCCGGGTTGTCGGCTACAGTGTCGACCTGTTTCCCGTCCAAGCAATCCGTTACGCACGATGTCCATCGAATTCCTGTCGGAGGAAGAGCGCGCTGTCGTCAAAGCCGAGCAGATCAGGGCCTTTTTCAGCGAAACCAACGACCAGAACCTGGCCGGTGCGCTGGTACTGAGCCTGCTGGTTTATGTGGTGCACGACGGCATCCCGGACTGGACCTGGCAGCCGGCCTTGCTTGCCCTCTATGTCGTCACGCTGGTACGCGCCTGGCAGGTATGGCGCTATCGCCGCGCACCGGGCAGCCGCAGTACCCGGGAGTGGGGGCGCAGCCAGGCCATCGGCGGCGGCCTGGCAGGGGTCTGCTGGGGCCTCGCCAACACCGCCATGCTCGCGCATCTGCCGACCGAGTCCCAACTGGTGATTCTGACGGTGATCACGGTGGCGGCCTCGAGCAACGCCTCGGAAGGCTTTTCCTACATGCCGCCGTCGCGCGCCTATATCGTCGCCTCGATCGGCCCGCCCACGGTCTGGCTGCTGACGGTCGGCGACCGCCTGCATACCATCCTCGCCCTCATGCTGCTGGTATTCCTGCCGATGACGATCTGGCAGGCGCGGAAGCGCAACCAGATTTTCATCGAGGCCCAGCAGCTGCGTTTCCGCAACGAAGCCATGGCCAAGGAACTGACCACGCAGCGCGACGTGGCGGAACAGGCCTATCACGCCAAGGCGCGCTTTCTTGCCGCCGCCAGCCACGACCTGCGCCAGCCCATGCAGGCCTTGTCGATCTTTCACGAACTGCTGCGCCACGAAGCGCAAACGCCACGCGGCGCCGAGTTGCTGACCCACGCCCGGCAGTCGGCCGAGGCCATGAACGCGTTGCTCGACGCCCTGCTCGACGTCTCCAAGCTCGACGCCAATGTGATCAAGGCGGACTGCCGCCCGTTTCCGGTACAAACCGTACTTGCCGAGATGGCGCGCGAATTCATGCCGATCGCCGAACACCAGGGTATCCGGTTGCGCGTCATGCCCTGCTCGGCGCAGATCGTCAGCGATCCGGCGCTGCTCGGCCAGGTCTTGCGCAACCTGTTGTCAAACGCCATCCGCTACACGCCCGCAGGCCGCGTCCTGCTCGGCTGCCGGCGGCGCCAGGACCGACTGCTGATCGGCGTGTTCGACACCGGCATCGGCATTGCCCACGAGGAGCAAGCAGCGATCTTCAGCGAGTTCTACCAGGCCGGCAACAAGGCCAGGGACCGGCAGCAGGGGATCGGCCTCGGCCTGTCCATCGTCGAGCGCGTCGCGCGTCTGCTCGACCATCCCTTGTCCTTGCGTTCGGAACCGGGGCGGGGCTCCTGCTTCGCCGTGTCGGCGCCCCTGACCACCGCGCCGGATCCGGCGGCGACGCCCCTGTCCAAACCGGAACCCGCACCGTCCGCGGGCAACCTCAAGGGGCGCCGGATACTCATGATCGACGATGAAGAGGCGATCCGCACCGGAATGCACGCCCTGCTGCAGGGCTGGGGCTGCGAGGTAACGACCGCCGGGTCCGTCGCCGAGGCCCTGGCCCGGATCGAGCGCGGCCAGGCGACGATCGACGCGGTCATCTCGGACATGGGTTTGTCGGGCCCGGGCAACGGTATCGATGCCATCGAGGCCCTGCGCAAACGTTACGGCGCCCACTTGCCGGCGCTGCTGGTCAGCGGCGACACCAGCCAGGCCGCATTGCGGGCGGCCAGGGAGGCCAATCTCCTCATGCTGCACAAGCCGATCAAGCCGGCCCGCTTGCGCGCCGCACTCAGCGAAGTGATCGCGCTGAACCGGGATGAGGACCGCCGCAGCGGGCAGGCAGCGGTCACTGCACCAGCCAGGGCTGGAGATTGAGCTCCGCGACGATGCCGGCGAAGATCGCCGCGCCAAACCACTTGTTGTGCCTGAACGCGGCGAAACAGCCCTCCCGTCCGCGATCGCGGATCAGGGTGTAGTGGTAGCCGGCCACCGCGGCGGCGGCGGCCAACCCGATGAAATACCCGGCGCCGTAGCCCAGTTGCCAGCCGACCACGGCGAGGATGGCGAGCGTCGCGGCATAGCAGAGCATCACCGCGACGACGTCGAAGCGGCCGAAGGTAATGGCTGCGGTGCGAATGCCGATCTTGAGGTCGTCCTCGCGGTCGACCATGGCGTATTCCGTGTCGTAGGCCAGCGCCCAGAAGATGTTGGCGACCAGCAGCGTCCATCCCAGCAGGCCGACTTCGCCGGTCGCGGCGGCAAACGCCATGGGAATGCCGAAACCGAAGGCAACGCCGAGATAGGCCTGCGGCAGGGCGAAGAAGCGTTTGGTGAAGGGATAGCTCGCGGCGAGGAAGACCGCGATCAGCGCCAGCCACCAGACATCGCGCAGAATCGGCAGTATCAGCAGGAAGGCGCACACGATGAGAACGGCGGCGAGCGTCAGCGCCTCGCGGGTGGACACCCGGCGCGCCGCCAGCGGTCTTTCCCGGGTGCGCTCGACGTGCGGATCGAAATCGCGGTCGGCATAGTCGTTGATGACGCAGCCGGCGGAGCGCATCAGCAGCGTGCCGAGTGCGAAGATCCAGGCCAGCAGCGCCTGCGGCTGGCCCTCGCTGGCGATCCAGAGCGCCCAGAACGTGGGCCATAGCAGCAGCAGCGTGCCGATCGGGAAGATCCAGGCCAGCAGCGCCTGCGGCTGGCCCTCGCTGGCGATCCAGAGCGCCCAGAACGTGGGCCATAGCAGCAGCAGCGTGCCGATCGGCTTGTCCAGCCGCATCAGCTTCTCGTAGAGATCGAGGCGTTGCCTGAGGTCAGCGAAAGTCATGCGCCGATTTTAACGGCAGTCGCGCGCAATGGCCGCAGCCGGCGACGGCGGGCAAACGATTCAAGATTGACCGCGGGACCACGGCAGAAAGACTTCGGTGACCAGCAGGCGCGCCGCGCCGCGGACAAACAAGGCGCGCCGGGCCGGCAGGCGGCGCGGCTCCGGGCCTTCGCACCAGAAGACCGCGGCGCGATGCAAGGGATGACGGGCATCGAGCTGGCGGTAGTAGAGCGGCCCAGCCTTGACCCGCGGGTCGGCAAACAACACACTGGCCAACGGGCGCCGGCCGGCGCGGCGCAGCAGTTTCAAGGCCGCGAGGTTGGCGGCGGTGTGGGCAAACACGGCGACACGGCCAGCCACCTGCAACACCACCTCGCGCACCGGCGCAAGACGGCCGGCCGCCAGGTGCAGCGCGCGCCGCTCGTCGTGCTGCGGCCGGCGCAGCCCCTGGCGCAGCAGGTGCACGCCGACCAGCCCGCTCAGGCGCAGGCGCGCGGTGAGCGAACCGGTTTCGCGCAACCAGGCGCGCAGCGCACCGCGCTCGGTACACAACGCCGGCCAGCCGCCGGCGTCGCGACCACGGCTCTTGCGATTCCTCGGCCTCATGCCTTGAGCAGTTCCTCGCGCCCGCCGAGCCAGCGCTGGAGATGGGCGGCCGCGAGCTGCGGCTGGTCGCGCAGCATGTCTTCCGCCGCGGCGCGCGCCTGCTCGACCAGCGCCGCATCTTCCAGGTCGGCATAGCGCAACAGCGGCAGGCCGCTTTGCCGCGCACCGATGAATTCGCCGGGACCGCGCAGGCGCAGGTCCTCGCGCGCAATCGCGAAGCCGTCGGTGCTTTCGAAAATGACTTTCAACCGTGCTCGCGCCAATTCGCCCAGCGGCTGGGCGTAGAGCAGGATGCAGGTCGAAGCGTCGACGCCGCGCCCGACGCGGCCGCGCAGCTGATGAAGCTGCGCCAGGCCGAAGCGCTCGGCGTGCTCGATCACCATCAGGCTCGCGTTCGGCACATCGACGCCGACCTCGATCACCGTGGTTGCCACCAGCACCTGGATTTCGTTGCGCACGAAGGCGGCCATCACCGCGGCCTTCTCCGCTGTCTTGAGCCGGCCGTGCACCAGGCCGACGCGCAGGTCCGGCAGCTCGGCGAGCAGACGCGCATAGGTTTCCTCGGCGGTCTTGAGCTGCAAAACGGCGTTTTGGTTCCGGCCGCTGCGCTTAACGTTCGCTTCGCTCTCGTTAGCCTCCACCGAAACTTCGTTTTCTTCGATCAGCGGACAGACCCAATAGGCCTGGCGCCCGCCGCGGCAGGCCTCATGCACGCGCGCCACGACCTGCTCGCGACGGGCCTCCGAGACCAGCTTGGTGGTCACCGGGCTGCGCCCGGGCGGCAGTTCGTCGAGTACCGAGACATCGAGGTCGGCGTAATAGCTCATGGCCAGAGTGCGCGGAATCGGCGTCGCCGACATCGCCAGTTGATGCGCGAAGAGGCCCTTCTCCTTCAGCGCCAGACGCTGCCGCACGCCGAAGCGGTGCTGCTCGTCGACAATCGCCAGGCCGAGCCGGGCGAACCCAACCTTATCTTCGATCAGGGCGTGGGTGCCGATCACGATCGGCGTCTTGCCAGCGCCGACTCTTGCGATCGCCGCATCCTTGTCGCGCTTTTTCAGGCTGCCGGTAAGCCAGGCGACTTCCAGACCGAGCGGTTCCAGCCAGGCCGCCAGCTTGCGGTAATGCTGCTCGGCGAGGATCTCGGTCGGCGCCATCAGGGCCGCCTGATAGCCGGCTTCGACCGCCTGCAGCATGGCCAGCGCGGCGACCACGGTTTTGCCGCTGCCGACGTCGCCCTGCAGCAGGCGCTGCATCGGATGCGGCTGCTTGAGGTCGGCAGCGATCTCCTGCCAGGCGCTGGCTTGCGCGGCGGTGAGACGAAACGGCAGGGATTCGAGCAAGGCCGCGGTGAGGGTCGTCGTCGGCACCAGCGGCGGCGCGCCGCGCGCGCGGCGGGCACTGTAGGCGCGGCGCAGGCTGAGTTGCTGCGCCAGCAGTTCGTCGAACTGGACGCGGCGCCAGGCCGGGTGCTCGCGCGACTCCAGCACCGCCTGGCTCATTTCCGGCGGCGGCGTGTGCAGGCGCTGGATGGCGGCGGCGAATTCAGGCAGGCGCAGGCGCCGACGCAGCGCCGGCGGCAGCGTGTCGCCCAGGTCGGCGCGCTCCAGCGCGCGCCCGATCAGGCGGCGCAAAGTGGCCTGGCCGAGGCCTGCGGTGGTCGGATAGACCGGCGTCAGGCGCTCCGGCAAGGGCTCGTCGGCGGCGACGGCGCGGAAGCGCGGATGAATGATTTCGGCGCCGAGATAGCCCTCGTGGGTTTCGCCGAAGATGCGCAGGCGCGCGCCCGGATGCAAGACCTTTTGCTGACTCGGATAGAAGTTCAGGAAGCGCAGCAGCAGTGCGCCGCTGCTATCCCTGACCCGCGCCAGCAACTGGCGCCGCGGCCGGTAGGCAATTTCGCTGTCGACCACCTCGACTTCGAACTGCGCCGCGATGCCGGGTCGCGCGTCGCGCAGCGCGGTAATGCGGGTCTCGTCTTCGTAGCGCAGCGGCAGGTGCAGGATGAAATCGGCATCGGTGCGCAGACCGAGCCTGGCCAGGCGGGCCGCGAGGGTGTTGGCGCCGGCAGCCGGCTTTTCAGCCAAGGACGAGCACGGCGTCCGCCTCGACCAGTGCACCGCGCGGCAATTCCTTGACGCCCACCGCGGCGCGTGCCGGATAGGGCTCGCTGACATACTTCGCCATGGTTTCGTTGACCTTGGCGAAGTTGGCCAGATCCGTGAGGTAGATGTTGAACTTCACGGCATCGTTCAGCGTCGCTCCGGCAGCGGCGGCAACGGCCTTGAGGTTTTCGAAGACGCGCACGATCTGCGCGTCGATGCCGTCCACCATCTGCATGCTGGCGGGGTCGAGGCCGATCTGGCCCGACAGGTAGATCGTGTTGCCGGCCTGCACCGCCTGGGAATAGGTGCCGATGGCGGCCGGGGCGGCGACCGTGGAAACGATTTTGCGGGTCATGACAGGCTCCGGATTACTTTGGGGATACGTTGTAGTCGAGACGGGAAAACACGTGCTGCAGGCCGCGCCGGGTTTCCATGTTGATGATCAGCGGCGCGTTCAGATTGGCGCGCACCGGCCGGCCGGGGCCTTCCTTGGTCAGCATCACCACCACGACCAGTTTCGAGATGGAATTGGCGACCGATTTGGCTGCCTCGCAATCGGCCGCGGACAGCGCAAGATCGGCGGCCTCTTCGTCGGACAGGATGATCTCGTGGCCGAAGCCGAAGTGGGACGGATCGGCGATATGAAACGCGAGTTCGGGATCGTCCAGCGATTGCAGGATGAAGTAACTGGGCTGTTCGCCTTCGGGATGAAACAGGGAAAAGCGCTTGCACTGCTCCAGCCCGACCAGTCCGCGCGGAAATTCGATGATGCGCGAGGGCTCTACTTCGAGTGTGCCAAAACGCGGGCTTTCAATTTTCATGGCTTTGTCCTGTTCACTTTTTGGTTATGCCCTCTCTTCCCAACGCCTATGATACTTGCGTTAGCCTTCACTGGGATTTCGCCTTCATGGTAACCAGCAGGCCGCCGTCGAGCCCGAGTTCCTTGAGCCTGGCACGGGCGGCATCGGCCTCCTCGCGCGTCCGGAACGGACCGACATGGACCCGCGCCTCGATGCTGGAGGGAATCCCGTGCAATTCCAGTTTCGCGCGCAGGTCTTCAGCATTGGCGACGTTGCCGAAAACCCCCACTTGCAAGGCGTACTGGCGTTCGCCGGCCTGCGTGATCGGTCGCGAAGCAGGCGCCCGGCGCGGCGCGGCCGGCCCGCGCGCCAGTTCGCGCGCCGGCTCCGGGCGCGCTGCCGGGGAAGTCGCGGCCGGCACCGGTTCGGAAGGACGCACCGACGCGGGTCGGCTGACGGCCGGACGGGTCAACGGTTTCTCCGGCGGCAAGGGCCGCAGCGGCGGCGCGCCCGGCGAGGCGGTGCGCTCCGGCACCGCCTTTTCCTCCGCCTTGGCCGCGACGGCGGGCTCCGGCTTGCCCTCGGCTGCCGGCGCGGCTGCCGGTTCGGCCGGCTTGGCTTCCGTCGGGGCGGCGGCCGGCTCTTCCTTGACCGGCTCCGCGACCGGAGGGGCCTCGGTTTTGGGCGGCAGGGCGGCCACCTTGGTCGTCAGCGGAGGCTTCGACGTGTAAATCGCATCGAACATCGCCAGGCTGCCGAGCAGACCCACCACCACCACGGCGGCCACGGCGATGCGATTGAGGAGACGCCGCTTGAGGGCGTCTTCAGCCGCGGGGTCGGTTTCCGGAGTCGGTGTTTCGTTCATCGCGATCCTCGCTTTGTCCATGACGCTCAAATTCAGCTCCGCCGCGGGCCAGCGCCGCGACCAATTCCGCCTCGCCGATGGAAATGCCGCAGCGGCCGGCGATTCCATCGGCGGGCATGCCTTGCTGTGCCAGCGTCATCGCTTCGTTGTAAAGCGGCGACACGTTGCGACTTGCCTTGAGCCGCGAGACTTCCTCGGCCAGGCGCACCAGTTCCTCGCGCAGTTCGGCGCTTTCGCGCCGCAAGCCCTGAAGCTCGGCCTCGACACTGGAACGCGCCAGCGCCTGGGCAAATCCCCGCTCGGGCGCAGCCGGCTCGGACCGCGGCAACGGCAGCGATTCGGGCTGCGGCTCGGGGTCCTGACGCGGGGAATAGGGTTCCCATCCGGAAAACGTGCGTTTGGTGTCGTGTTTGGCGCCATGCCGGTGCCGACCGCCGACCTGAAACAGGCGCATCACGGACAACACCAGATAGACACCGATGATCGCCGCCAGAACCAGCACCAGATCGCGCCAGCCGATGCCGCCGATGAAGTCGAAGTCCATCAGGCGCAGCGCTCCAGGGCCTGGTCGATGTCCCACAGGATGTCGTCCAGCGTCTCCAGTCCGACCGACAGGCGCACCATGTCCGGGATCACCCCGGAGGCGCGCTGGTCGGCCTCGCTCAACTGCCGGTGGGTGGTCGAGGCCGGATGGATCACCAGCGTCTTGGCATCGCCGATATTGGCCAGGTGGGAGCAGAACTGCAGCGCATCAATGAAGCGCTCGCCTGCCTGCTGCCCCCCCTTGACGCCGAACGCCAGCAGCGCGCCAGCACCGGGATGGCGCGACGAACCGAGGTAACGCTGTGCCAGTGCGTACGCCGGGCTGCTCGGCAGGCCCGGATAGTTAACCCAGGCCACACGCGGATGGCTTGCCAGGTGTCGCGCCACGGCCAGTGCATTTTCGCAATGCCGCTGCATGCGCAAGGGCAGCGTCTCGATGCCCTGCATCAGCTGCCAGGCGGAAAACGGCGACAAGGCGGGACCGAAGGTGCGCAGGGTTTCCATGCGCGCCTTCATGGTGAAGCCGAAGTCGCCGAAGGTTTCAAAGAACTTGACGCCGTGGTAGCCGGCCGAAGGCTCGGTCATGCCGGGAAACTTGCCGTTGCCCCAGTCGAAATGGCCGGACTCGATGACCACGCCGCCCAACGTGGTGCCGTGGCCGCCGAGAAATTTGGTCGCCGAATGCACCACGATGTCGGCCCCATGCTCGAAGGGCCGGCACAAATAGGGCGAAGGCACGGTGTTGTCGATGATCAGCGGCACGCGGTGAGCGTGGGCGACTTCCGCCACCGCGGCGATGTCGAGCACATTGAGGCGCGGATTCGCCACCGTCTCGGCGAACAGGCAACGGGTGTTGTCCGACAGTGCGGCACGGAAGTTCCCCGGATCGTCGGAATCGACGAAGACGGTCTCGATGCCCAGCTTGCGCAGGCTGACGTCGAGCTGCGAAAAGCTGCCGCCATACAAGGACCGCGCCGCGACGATGCGGTCGCCCGCCTCGCACAGGGTCAGCAGCGCCACCATCTGCGCCGCCAGCCCGGTGGCAGCGGCCACCGCGGCGCGCCCCCCCTCCAGCGCCGCCATGCGTTCCTCGAAGGCGGCGACCGTCGGGTTGCCGATGCGCGAATAGACGTTGCCGAAGGTTTGCAGGTTGAACAGGCTGGCCGCGTGCTCCGCCGAATCGAAGACGAAGGAAGTGGTCTGGTGGATCGGCAAGGCACGTGCGCCGGTCGCCGCGTCCGGCTGGGCGCCGGCATGCAGGCAAAGCGTTTCAATGCCGTAATGGCGATCCGTCATTTAGAGCCTACGTTGGCAGTAATCGTGGTCAGGGTAAATTACATTGATAATAGCGGCCCGGTAAGTCCTCATAAAACGCGATCAACCTCCTCTTTAACCCATGTTTCTGCTGAAGAAGCTCCTCGCCGCCCTGATTCTGCCGCCCACCGGGCCGCTGCTGCTGGCATTCTTGGGACTGTGGCTGACGCGCGCCAGGAGTCGGCGCTGGCAGCACGGCGGCCGCCTGCTCGCCGCCTTTTCCCTGCTGGGCCTATTCGTGCTGTCCCTGCCCATCGTCGGCAACGGTCTGCTGGCCAGCCTGGAACCCGCCCCGCCGATCGCCCGCAGCGATCTCGCCAAGGCTCAAGCCATCGTGGTACTCGGTGGCGGCACCTATTACGGGGCGCCCGAATACGGCGGCGACACGGTCGGCCGCGCCACGCTGGAACGGCTGCGCTACGGCGCCCGGCTGGCGCGCGAATCCCGCCTGCCGCTGTTGGTGACGGGAGGCGCGCCCTTCGGCGGCCGGCCCGAGGCCGAATTGATGCGCGACGCACTGGAACACGACTTCGGCGTCAAGGTGCGCTGGATCGAGGCCGCCTCACGTGACACCGCCGAAAATGCCAGCCTGTCGGCCTCCATGCTGAAGGCCGCGGGCATCGCCCGCATTGCGCTGGTCAGCCACGGCTGGCACTTGCCGCGGGCGATTCCGCTGTTCCAGAAGCAGGGGTTGGAGGTGATTCCGGCACCGACAGCATTCACCACCGCATCACCTTCGCGGATGGAAGATCTGCTTCCCCGCGACTTGAACCGCAGCCGCCAAGCATTGAACGAGTATCTCGGCCAACTCTACAACCGCCTCAAGGACTAGTCATGAACGAAGAACTCCTGATCGGCCTGGTATCGATTTCCGACCGCGCTTCCAGCGGCGTCTACGAGGACAAGGGTATCCCCGCGCTGCGCGAATGGTTTGCCGGCGCACTGGCCTCGCCCTGGCGCCTGGAGACGCGCCTGATTCCGGACGAACAAGCCGTGATCGAACAGACCCTGATCGAACTCTGCGATGTCGCCGGCTGCCACCTGGTGCTGACCACCGGCGGCACCGGTCCCGCGCCGCGCGACGTGACGCCGGAAGCCACGCTGGCCGTGGCGCACAAGCTCATGCCCGGCTTCGGCGAGCAGATGCGGCAGATCTCGCTGGCCTTCGTGCCGACGGCCATCCTGTCGCGGCAAGTCGGCGTGATCCGCGGCAAGTCCCTGATCCTCAACCTGCCGGGGCAACCGAAGTCGATCCGTGAAACCCTGGAAGGCGTCAGGAATGCCGACGGCAGCCAGCGCGTACCCGGCATTTTCGCCGCGGTGCCCTATTGCCTCGACCTGATCGGCGGGCCCTACGTGGAAACCCACGAAACCGTGGTCAAGGCCTTCCGGCCGAAGTCGGCGGTGCGCCCGGTCAGCTGAACGACTGCACGAAAAAATTCGCGATGACGAAGTCGGCGCCCGTCGACAAGGTCTCCCGCGGATGCAGACGGGCATTCTTGTCGTCCAGCGCAAACACCAGCGCCACCTTGTCCTCCAGCGCATTGGCGGGCAAGGCCATGCGCGCGTATTCGCCGACTTCGGGGACATCGAGCAGCAAGGCTTCGGTCTGCAGACCGCCAGCATCGGCAAACACGGCACGCGGGGTTTTCGATATGGTTTCGATCCCCACCGAAGCCTGATTCGGCGTGGTCCGCACATAGCGGCGGATGATGCCGACCAGCCAGTTGTCGCCGCCCTCCGGCTGCAAGCCGACCAGGCCGCCGATGCGGATCCAGTCGTTGCGGGAAATCCCGGCCTGGGCGCCGAGACCGCCCAGGCTGACATCGTCAACGGTCCAGGTTTCGAAGCCTTGCGTGCCGGCGCTGCGTCCGGAAAGCCGCTGATGCACGGCGGCCAGGCCATTCACCACCTTCAACGGCGAATTGATCCGATGCCGCACGTTGCCGCGCATCGGCGGCTTGGGCGCCCAGCACATCGCCAGGTGTTCCAGCACCGGAATCACCTTGGCGGCTTCGTACTGTGCGCCGAGATTGATGCCCGGCGGCACACGGCCCTCGCTGCGGATCTGCTCGATGGTGGTCGCCACGGCCTCTACCGCCCGCGCCCCGTTGAAGAAGCGCAAGGTCGGCGTGATCTCGGGGTGCTTGGCAAGCCGCGTCGGCGGCAACGGCTTGGCGGCATCCACCCAGTACACGTTCTCCCTCAGGAGTTCCCGTATCAACGAAAAGTGAGGCAGGAAATGGGTAATGAAGCGTTCGGCGATCTCGATCTCGAGCGGCCGCAGGTTGTCCATCGAGGTCGCGTGGAACAGCAGCACCTTGAGGTATTCCGCCTCGATGCTGCTTTCGACACTGCCGGGATAGAGTTGCAGCGGCTTCTGCGCGACTTTCGCATCGACGGCGGCGAGATAGACGCCGCCCACCCTCATCCAGAATTCCGGATCGACCGGACCGTAGCGAAACTGCATCCACTTGAGCCGGGCCGCCAAGGCATTGACCAGGCGGCCGTAGAGCATGGGCAGCTGCGGCCGCAGCGCGTCGTGCTCCTTTTCCGCGGCGCGGTAGCCGGCGAGGCAGTCGAAATAGGCCGCGGCAAGCTGTTGCCAATAGCCGTGGCTGAGTTCCCACTGCCGCGTTTCCGCGGCGCGGCTGGTACTGCCCAGGGCGGGATAGTCGCGGCCAAGGCGTCGCGCCTGCGCCACGGCCGCTTCGTCGAGCTTGAATATCAGTTCGAGGCGCTGCGCCAGCTTGAAGCTCTCATTCGCGGTGAGCGATTCCAGCCAGGCGGTGGCCTCTTCCACGGCACTCTGCGGCTCGCCGGCGACGATCTCGGCAAGAATACGCTTGACCTCGCGCGCATCGGCCAGCGGATGTGTTGATTTGTTGGAAAAGAATCCGAGCATGGGCGATTGGTCGTCAGGCTATTGACTTGTCAGCATAGACGGTCGAAACATCATTGTCATTTCAGCGGCAACCGCGGCGCCGGACGAACCGAGCCCCAGGATACGAGAGAGGGCGCGGGCCGCGAGTGGCGACGTGCCGGCTGCACGATGGGGCGAGGGAGCGTCATGGACGATTCCAGTAAAATGGACGCTTGATTATATGTCCCGCCGCCGCCATCCATGCGCCCCTACCTTGACCTGATGCGCCACGTCCTCGACCACGGACACGAGAAATCCGACCGTACCGGCACAGGCACCCGCTCGGTGTTCGGCTGGCAGATGCGCTTCGACCTGGCCGAGGGCTTTCCGCTGCTGACCACCAAGAAGCTGCACCTGCGCTCGATCATCCACGAACTGCTGTGGTTCCTCCAGGGCGACACCAACATCCGTTACCTCAAGGACCACGGCGTCTCGATCTGGGACGACTGGGCCGACGCCAACGGCGACCTGGGTCCGGTCTATGGCCATCAGTGGCGGCACTGGCCGGCCGGCACATCCGACAACCCCGGCAAGGAAATCGACCAGATCGCGCAACTGATCGAAGGCCTGAAGCAGAATCCGGATTCGCGCCGGCACATCGTCTCGGCCTGGAACCCGGCCGACATCCCGCAAATGAAGTTGCCGCCCTGCCACGCCCTGTTCCAGTTCTACGTCGCCGACGGACGGCTGTCCTGCCAGCTCTACCAACGCAGCGCCGACATCTTCCTCGGCGTGCCCTTCAACATCGCCTCCTATGCGCTGTTCACGCTGATGGTGGCGCAGGTCTGCGATCTGACGCCGGGCGAATTCGTGTGGACCGGCGGCGACTGCCACCTCTATTCCAACCACTTGGTACAGACCCGCGAGCAACTTTCCCGCGAACCGCGTCAACGCCCCACCATGCTCTTGAACCCGGAGGTAAAGGACATTTTCGGCTTTCGTTACGAGGACTTCGCGCTCGAAGCCTACGACCCATATCCGCACATTGCGGCGCCGGTGGCCGTGTGAACGTCCCGCCGCAGGGCCGCCCCAAGACGGGACCATCCATCGCCGAAGGAGACGTAGCCGACGAACCGCCGTCACCCCCTTCCCAGGGGCAAAGGCGGGAATTCGCGGAGCACGGCTCCGCGCCGCCGGAGCCGGCCGGCTGTGCAAAGCCGGCCGTGGGACGGGGGTTGGGGGAAAGGCCTTATATCCTTTGCGGCGACATCGGCGGCACCAAGACGCTGCTGGGCTTGGCGCACAACGGCAATTTTGTTGTTGAACGCCGTTACGCCAACGCCGACTTTCACGATTTCGCCAGCCTGCTCGCGACCTTCTTCGCCGACACGCAGACGAATCCATCCACCATCGACGACGGCTGTCTCGCTGTCGCCGGCCCGATCGCCGATGACGGCCGCACGGCAGAGTTGACCAACCTGCCCTGGCGCATCGCCAGCGAATCCCTGGCGAGCGGATTCGGCCTTCCCGTATTGCGCCTGGCGAACGATTTCGCTGCCGCCGCCATGGGTGCGGTCACCGCCTCCCGCGCGCAAACACTGACCCTGCAGGCTGGAGAACCGCTAGGCACAGCGCCTTGTCTGGTGGTAGGGGCCGGCACCGGACTGGGCATGGCTATCGTCCTGCCGCAGGACGGGCAATGGCGGATCGTTGCCGGCGAGGGCGGCCATGTCGCTTTCGCCCCCGCCGACGAGCAGCAGATGGCGTTGTGGCGTTTCCTGCACGCCAGGCATGGCCGCGTCACCTGGGAACGAGTGGTGTCCGGGCCTGGGCTGACGGCGATCCACGAATTCCTTGCCGGAGTCGAATTGCCGCCCGAGGAAATCGCCGCGCGCGCCGCATTGAACGACCCGGACGCGCCGGACAGCGCCGAACGGCGCTCGCTGGACCTGTTCCTCGCCGCCTATGGCGCTTTCGCCGGCGACATGGCCCTGGCTTGCCTGGCGCGCGGCGGCGTATTCCTGGCCGGCGGCATCGCCGCCAAACTGCTGCCGATACTGCAACACAGCGGCTTCCTCGCCGCCTTCAAGGCCAAGGCCGAACACGCCGCCATCGCCGCACGCATGCCGGTCCATGTCGCCACCGATCCGGCGCTGGGCCTGCACGGCGCACTGCAGCTGGCCGCCCTCCGCTCCTGATCCCGTCGCGGTTCGCGACCGCGCAAACATGCTGCAACTTGACGTTCGTCAATATCTTGTCATGTAGCGGGAGCAGGATGACAATGGAAGTGTTTTTTGAAATCCGGAGGAGATCACATGGCAACCAAGACTAGTGCGAAGAGTCCGCCCACCAAGCGTCCGGCGCCTGCCGCGGCAACCAGCGCGACAAAGGCAAAAACGGCCGCCAAGGCGAAGCCGGCGCCGAAACCGGAGCCCGCAGCAAGAGCCAAGGCGGCGCCAAAGCCGGCGGCAGCGGCTAAACCGGTGCGAGCGCGCGCCGCCAAGAAGCCGGCCGGCGTGCCTCCCGAGCAGCGCAAGCATTACATCGAAATGGCCGCCTATTACATTGCCGAGCGACGCGGCTTTGCGCCCGGCAATCCGCTGGAAGACTGGGTGCAAGCCGAGGCAGAAATCGACCGGCTGCTGACGCAAGGGCTCTTGGGCGGGTAAAGAGCCGCGCCGGGCTCAGTCAGCCGGCAGCAATACCAGCGCCGCCAGCGGCGGCAAGGTCAGCGCGAGCGAAGCGGGGAAGCCCATCCACGGCTTGGGCTCGGCCTGTACGCGGCCGCTGTTGCCCAGATCGCTGCCGCCGTAGTGCGCCGAATCGGTGTTGATCCGCTCGACGTAGTCCTGCAGCCGGGGTACGCCGAGGCGGTAGTCGTGGCGCGGCACGGGCGTGAAATTCAGCACCACCACGGCATGGCGGCCATCGCGCGAGCGACGCAGCCAGCTCACCACCGACTGGTCGGCATCATGGCAGTCGATCCATTGAAAACCCTCAACGGAAAAATCCAGTTCGTGCAACGCCGGTTCTTTCAAATAAAACCGGTTGAGGTCGCCCACCAGCCGCTGTACGCCGGCGTGCATGGGATATTGCAGCAGATGCCAGGGCAGTTCTTCGCCGGCTCGCCATTCCCAGGACTGCCCCAACTCCGCGCCCATGAACTGCAGCTTCTTGCCCGACGCCGTCATCTGGTAGGCCAGCAGCAGGCGCAGGTTGGCGAAGCGCTGCCACTCGTCGCCCGGCATCTTGCCCAACAGCGAACTCTTGCCGTGCACCACTTCGTCGTGCGACAAAGGCAACACGAAGTTCTCGCTGTAAGCGTAGAGCTGACCGAAAGTCAGGCGCTCGTGGTGATAACGCCGATGCACCGGATCCTGTTGCATATAGGCCAACGTATCGTTCATCCAGCCCATGTTCCATTTCATCGAGAAGCCCAGGCCGCCCAGCCAGGTCGGCCGCGACACCATCGGCCAGGCGGTGGATTCCTCGGCAATGGTCAGCGCACCGGCAAACTCGGCATGGACCATTTCGTTCAGCTCGCGCAGGAAGGCGATGGCTTCAAGGTTTTCGCGCCCGCCATGGACGTTCGGCGTCCATTCGCCGGCCTTGCGCGAGTAATCGAGATAGATCATCGAGGCCACGGCGTCGACGCGCAGGGCATCGACATGAAACTCGGACAGCCAGTAACACGCGGAAGAAAGCAGGAAGCTCCTGACCTCGTTGCGCCCGTAGTTGAAGACATGCGTGCCCCAGTCGGGATGCATTTTCTGCCTCGGGTCGGCGTGCTCGTACAAGGCCGTGCCATCGAAGTGGGCCAGCGCCCAGTCGTCGGCCGGAAAGTGGCCCGGCACCCAATCGAGGATGACGCCGATGCCCGCCTGATGCAGGCTGTCGATCAGGAAACGCAGATCGTCGGCGTTGCCGAAGCGGGAGCTCGGCGCGAAGAAACCGGTGCATTGGTAGCCCCAGGATTCGTCGAGCGGATGTTCCATCAGGGGCAGGAATTCGACATGGGTGTAGCGCAATCCGGTCAGATAGGGCACCAGTCGCGCCGCCAGTTCGCGGTAACTGTAGAAACTGCGATCGGGATGGCGCATCCAGCTGCCGAGATGCATTTCGTAGGTGCTCATCGGCGTCGACAACCAGTCGCGCCTCGCCCTCGCCTCCATCCAGCCATGGTCGTTCCAGGCATGCGCCGAGGCTGGAGCCACACAGCAGGCGGTAGCCGGGCGCCGCTCGAAGGCACGCGCATAGGGATCGATCTTGAGCCGCAGTGCGCCGCTGCCGCGCACCCGCAATTCGAAGCGATACAGGGCGCCGTCGGCCAGCTCAGGCAGAAACAGCTCCCAGACGCCGGAGCCGCCCAAGGTCGCCATCGGATGCACGCGCCCATCCCAGCCATTGAAGCCGCCCACCACCGAAACCCGTTCGGCATTCGGCGCCCAGACACGGAAACAGACGCCGGCAATGCCGTCGCGGACTGCCGCGGTCGCGCCCAGCGTGCGCCAGGCCTGGCGCAGGCGCCCGGCGTTGAACAGATACAGGTCGTCGGCCGGCGCCTGTGGCGGGAAAGCATAGGGATCGTATTGCGCCACGCCATCGACATTCAGGCGCCACGGCCGCGGCAGCGGCGCAGTGCCCCGCCACTCGAACAGGTCCGTGCGGCCACGACGTTTCAGCGGCGCCCATTCGCCATCGGCCAGCGCCACGGCGACCGACTTGGCGTGGGGGCGCAAAACCCGCAGGCGCCAACCCGCTCCCTCCGCGTGGAGACCCAGCACGGAAAACGGATCGTGTTCGCGCGCTTCGAGCAGCGCGGTGCAGGCAAGCTCGGACATGGATATATGTTCGAAGTGTTTTTTTGTTATCGTGCGGATTGTAGCCGCAACGGGGAAATCGCCACGCCTTCGATTGCAGGCATGGGCGGCCGCCACATCCATCTGCAGGCAAACAGCAAGGGGACGCAGGCATGAACGTAAGCGAACTCACTCGCAACAGCTTCGGCATTGTGCTGGCCGGCGGACGCGGCAGCCGCCTGATGCAACTCACCGACTCGCGCTCGAAACCGGCGGTGCCTTTCGGCGGCAAGTTCCGCATCATCGACTTCACTTTGTCCAATTGCGTCAATTCCGGCATCCGTCGCATCGGCGTCGCGACGCAGTACAAGGCACAAAGCCTGATCCAGCATCTGCAGCGCGGCTGGAGCTTTCTTGACGGCCGCTTTCACGAGTTCGTCGACATCCTGCCGGCGCAGCAACAGGTAGGTGAAAACTGGTACCAGGGTACCGCCGATGCGGTATTCCAGAACCTTGCCCTGATTCGACGCAACCGGCCCAAGTACGTACTGGTGCTGTCCGGCGATCACGTTTACAAAATGGACTACGGCCGCATGTTGTCCGAGCACGTGCATCGCCAGGCCGATCTCAGCGTGGCCTGCCTCGATGTGCCGTTGGGCGAGGCCAGCGGCTTCGGCGTCATGCAGGTCGGCGACAACCAGCGCGTCGGGGCCTTCGTCGAAAAACCGGCAAACCCGCCACCGATACCGGGGCGCCCCGACCGGGCCCTTGCCAGCATGGGGGTGTATGTATTCAATGCCGAATTCCTTTATGAGCAGTTGATCCGCGACCACGACGATCCGCGCTCGTCGCGCGACTTCGGCAAGGACGTGATTCCGCATTGCGTCGAGCGCTACCGGGCGTTTGCCCACAATTTCGCCAATTCCTGCGTCGGCATGGACAGCAGCGGGATACCCTACTGGCGCGACGCCGGCACCATCGACGCGTATTGGGAGGCCAACATGGAACTGACCAAGGTCACCCCCGAACTGAATCTTTACGACGACGACTGGCCGATCTGGACCCATCAGGAACAGCTGCCGCCGGCCAAGTTCGTTTTCGACGATGAAGGCCGGCGCGGCATGGCGATCGATTCCCTGGTCTCCGGCGGCGACATCATCAGCGGTGCCGTGGTGCGCAAGTCCTTGCTGTTCTCGCGCGTGCACGTGCATAGCTACGCGGAAATCGCAGACTCGGTGATCCTGCCCGACGTACACATCGGCCGGCACGCCAAGCTGCGCCGCGTGGTGGTAGACAAGCATTGCCGGATTCCCGAGGGCACTTCCATCGGCTACGACATCGAAGCCGACCGCCGGCGCTTCCATGTCAGCGAAAACGGCGTCACCCTGGTCACGCCGGAAATGCTCGGCCAGCAGACACATCACATTCGCTAGAAAAGGCAACATCGGCAATGAAGACCCTCGACCTGGTATTTCTCTGGCACATGCACCAGCCGGACTACCGCGACCATGGCGCCGCCTCAAGAGTCGGTGCTGGCGATACGGCGGCCGGCGAGTTCGTCCTGCCCTGGGTATACCTGCATGCCATGAAGGATTACGCCGACATGGCGGCGCATCTCGAACGTCATCCGCAGATCCGCTGCGTGGTCAATTTCGTGCCGGTGCTGCTCGACCAGATCGAGGATTACGTGCAGCAATTCGCCAGCGGCGAGTTCCGCGACCCGCTGCTGCGCATGCTGGGCACCCGCGACCTGGAACACATCAGCGAAGCGGACCGGCACCTGCTGCTGGCAACCTGTTTCCGCAGCAACCACGTCACCATGCTGGCGCCCTTCCCCCGCTACCAGCGCCTGCACGACCTTTACCTGCTCGCCGCCCACGAGCATCCGGCGGCCAGCCGCTATTTCTCCGGCGCCTACTTCTCCGACCTGGTGACCTGGTACCACTTGGCCTGGACCGGCGAATCCGAACGCCGCCGCAATCCGCTGCTGGCCACGCTGATGAGCCAGGGCGAGGGCTACGACGCGGACGACCGGCAACGCCTCCTGACCAGCATCGGCGAATTGATCACGGGCCTGATCCCGCGCTGGCGGGCGCTCGCCGCGCGCGGCCAGGTGGAACTGTCGACAACGCCGCAAACCCATCCGTTGTCGCCGCTGATGCTCGACTTCCGCGCCGCGCGCGAAAGCCTGCCCGAGGCGCCGCTGCCCTTCAATGCCGCCTACCCCGGCGGACGCAGCCGCGTCATCGCCCAGATCGAGGCCGCGCGCAGCAGTCATGCCAGGCGTTTCGGCGCGCCTCCGGTCGGCATGTGGCCCGCAGAGGGGGCCGTCTCCGAGGACTTCGTCAAGCATCTGGCCGCGGCAGGCTGCCGCTGGATCGCCAGCGGCGAAGGAGTGCTGAGAAACAGCCTCACCGCCAGCCGCATGACCGACCCGGCGGCGGCCTACCATCCCTGGCAACTGGAAAAGGCACCCGGGCTGACGCTGTATTTCCGCGACGAACGGCTTTCCGACCTGATCGGTTTCGACTACGCGAAGTGGCACGGCCGCGACGCCGCCCAACACCTGGTCAACCAGCTGGAAGCCATACTCGATGCCGCCGGCGAAAACGCAACGCCGGTGGTCAGCATCATTCTCGACGGCGAAAATGCCTGGGAGCACTATCCCTACAATGGCTACTACTTTTTCGACGATCTCTACGGCCTGCTGGCCGAACATCCGCGCATCCGCAGTACCACCTACGGCGACCTGATGACGCGGGCAAGACCGCCTGCCGCCGTACTGCCCCACCTGACCGCAGGAAGCTGGGTATATGGAACGCTGTCGACCTGGATCGGCGACGAAGCGAAAAACCGCGGCTGGGATCTCCTGTGCGAGGCCAAGCAGAGCTGCGACCGGGTTCTCGCCAGCGGGCGGCTCGATGCCGCGCAGATCGCCGCCGTGGAGGCGCAGCTGGCCATTTGCGAAAGCTCGGACTGGTTCTGGTGGTTCGGCGACTACAACCCCTCGGCCGCGGTCGCCAGCTTCGACAGCCTGTACCGGCGCAACCTGGAGCGGCTCTACCGCCTGCTCCAACTGCAACCGCCGTCCCAGCTCGATACCCCCATTTGCGCCGGGTCGGCCACCGCGGAAAGCGGCTCGATGCGTCGTGCCACCGTTTCCTAACACTGAACCCATCCATGACCATCAGTCTTCTGTTCGGGGTCCACGCCCACCAGCCTGTAGGCAATTTCCCCGCCGTCATCGACGACGCCCATGTCCGCAGCTACGGCATGTTCCTGCGCGTGATGGAGCGCTACCCGGAGTTCCGCTTCAGCGTGCACTTCTCCGGCTGGCTGCTGGATGTGCTGTTCGAGCGCTTCCCCGACGACATGGCGCGCCTGGCGGCAATGACGCGGCGTGGCCAGGTCGAGTGGTTCGGCTCCGGCGACTGCGAACCGGTGCTGGCGGCGATTCCTCACTGCGACCGGGTGACCCAGATCGCCACGCTGTCGGACAAGATCGAGCGCTGCTTCGGCATGCGCCCGGCCGGGGCCTGGCTGACCGAGCGGGTCTGGGAATCCTCGGTGGTTCCGGCACTGGTGGAAACCGGGATCCGCTATGTGGCGGTCGACGACTACCACTTTCTGTGCGCCGGGGAAGATGGCGCGAGGCTGGACAGCTTCTACACCACCGAAGAGGACGGCCGCTGCCTCGACCTGTTCCCGATCTCCGAAGCGGCACGCTACCGGCTGCCGTTTTCGCCGGCGGCCGAGGCCGTCGCCTGGCTTGAGGCGTTGGCGAGCCAGGGTCACCGCGCCTCGATCTATTTCGACGACATCGAAAAGTTCGGTATCTGGCCCGAGACCTACGAATGGGTGTTCGAGAAAGGCTGGCTGACGCAGTTCGTCGAAGGCGTGCTCGCCTCGCCGCTGATTCGCACCGACACCTTTGCCGACTTTCACGCCCGCGAGAAAACCCGGGGCATCGTCTATCTGCCGACCACGTCCTACATCGAGATGAACGAATGGACGCTGCCCGCGCCGCGCGCCGCCGCCTATCACGCCCTGGTCGACACGGAAAAGGCCGCGGGACGCTTCGAGCTGCACAAGCCTTTTTTGCGCGGCGGCATCTGGCGCAATTTCATGTCGCGCTATCCGGAAGCCAACTGGATGCACAAGCGCATGCTGGGCGCCTCGCAGCGGCTCGCGGCACTGCCGGCGCCACAGCGCAGCGCCGCCATGCAGGAGCATCTGCACCGGGCACAAGCCAACGACGCCTACTGGCACGGGCTGTTCGGCGGCCTCTACCTGCCCCACCTGCGCCGCGCCGTATGGAACAACCTGTTGGCACTGGAAGCCACGCTGGCCACCGTGGCGCCGGCGCCGACTTTCGAAAGCGTCGACCTCGACCACGACGGCCACCTCGAAACCGTCCTGCGCAACGGCCATTTGCAGGCCTTTGTCCGCGACGATGGCGACGCCACGCTGGTGGAGCTTTCCAGCCTCGTCCTGGCACACAATTTCGGCGATACGCTGCGCGCCTACGGCGAGGCCTACCACGCCAAAATCGACCAGGCCCAAACGGCGCACGCCGAACATGGCGCCGGCATCGCCTCGGCCCATGACCGCGTCGCCTTCCTGCATACCATCGTGCCGGGAGATGCGACCCCCGACCTGCGTCCGCGGGGAATTTTCCTGGACCGCCTGTGCAGCGCCGACGGCCCGTTGCGGGCGCTCGACGACTACCGCGCCGGAAACCGGGAGGGCACCTGGATCGCCGGCGGCGAAGGCTGGCGCCTGGAAAAATCCTACCGCCTGGAAGCCGACAGCCTGAGCGTGATCTTCCGCACCGAGGGCGACGCATTTCCGGCCTTGATCGAAACCGAGCTCAATCTCGCCCTGCCCAGCTGCGATGGCTACGGCGGGCGCTATGTGCTTGCCAGCGGCGATATTCCCGGTGGCTTCGGGCAGCCGCTGGAACTCGACGAAATGCTGCAACTGACTCTCGACGACAGCGAACTGCGCGGCGCGCTGCGGATCGAAACCGGCCTGCCGGTCCGGCTCAAGGCGCAACCGCATCGAACCGTATCCCAATCCGAGGCTGGCTTCGAGAAAATCATGCAGGCCGTCTGCATCGCCCTGGCGTGGTCGCCGCTCGCCGGCAGCGAACAGCGCATCACGCTCAGAGTCATCCCTGCGACGTAGAATCATTCGACAACGTCTTCCACTTTCGTACGGCCCACCATCATGCCCGGCACCCGTCATCAGCTCGAAGTCAATCCGAACATTCCGCCGCGCCTGGCGCGGCTTGAAGAACTCGCCAACAACCTGTGGTACAGCTGGGACCGGCCGACCCGTTCCCTGTTCGCGCGACTGAGCACCGGCTTGTGGCGTGCCGTGCACTACAGCCCCAAGGCCTTCCTCAAACGCATCGACCAGAAGCGGATCAACGAAGCAGCCGACGATCCGGTGTTCCTCGGCACCATGAACCGGGTGCTCTCGGCCTTCGATTCCTACCACACGGAACCAAGGCTGGAACTGCCAGGCAAACCACCGCTGCAGGCCTCCGACCTGATCGCCTACTTCTGTGCCGAATTCGGCTTCCATGAAAGCCTGCCGATCTACTCGGGAGGCCTCGGCATTCTTGCCGGCGACCACTGCAAGGGCGCCTCCGACCTGCACCTGCCCTTCGTTGCCGTCGGCCTGCTCTATCGCCAGGGCTATTTCCACCAGACCATAGACCGCGAAGGCAACCAGACCGCGCATTACGGCGACAACGATTTCGAGGACATGCCGATCGAGCCGATACGCACCGAAGACGGCAGCGACCTGCGCATCGGCGTCGATTTTCCAGGGCGTACGGTGTGGGCCAAAATCTGGCGGGCGCGGGTCGGCACCAACAGCCTCTACCTGCTCGACACCGACCTGGAAGAGAACAGCGAGGCCGATCGCGGCATCGCGCATCATCTCTACGGCGGCGACCGGCGGACGCGCATCGAGCAGGAAATTCTGCTTGGCGCCGGCGGAGTCCGCGCGCTCAGCGCGCTCGGACTGCGTCCCACCGTCTGGCACATCAACGAAGGCCACGCCGCCTTCCTGGTGCTGGAACGCATCCGCGATCTGGTCGGCCAGGGCATGCCCTTCGCCGCCGCGCTCGAAGCGGCCGCCGCCAACACGGTATTCACCACGCACACCGCGGTGCCCGCCGGCCACGACCACTTCGCCGACGACATGGTGATGCACTACTTCGGCGAGTTCTGCAAGTCGGTCGGCCTCGATCGCGACGGGCTGCTCAACATGGGCCGCGTCGGCGGCAGCGGCGAGTTCAACATGACCGCCCTGGCGCTGCGCAGCTCGCGCTTTCACAACGGCGTCTCGCGCATCCATGGCGAAGTATCGTCGCGGATCTGCGGCGACATGTGGCCGCAGGTCACTCCCGCCGAGAACCCGATGGACTACGTCACCAACGCGGTGCACATACCGACCTTCCTCGCTACGGACTGGTACGAGACCTTCGACCGCCATCTCGGCCTGGGCTGGCAGCACCGCCTCACCGACCAGAGCTGCTGGAACGGCGTGCATCGCATCCCGGACCAGATCTTCTGGAGCATCCGCCAGTCGCTCAAGGCGCAACTGCTGCACCTGGTGCACGCCCGGGTACGCGCCCAGCATCTGCGCAACCAGGGTTCCGAGGCGCACCTCGATCGCGTCCTGCGCGGCGCCGACCCGACCAACCCGACGGTACTGACCATCGGCTTCGCCCGCCGTTTCGCCACCTACAAGCGCGCCGCGCTGCTGTTCAACGACCTGGCCTGGCTGCGCGAGATCATGTCCGACGCGCAGCGCCCGGTGCTGTTCATCTTCGCCGGCAAGGCGCACCCGGCGGACGAACCGGGGCGACAGTTGATTCGCCAGATCGCCGAGCTCTCGCATCAACGCGAGTTCGAAGGCCGCATATTGCTGGTCGAAGGCTATGACCTGCACCTGGCCCGGCGCATGGTGGCCGGCGTCGATGTCTGGCTCAACAATCCGATCTATCCGCTGGAAGCTTCCGGCACCTCGGGCATGAAAGCCGCCATCAACGGCGCGATCAACCTCTCGGTGCTCGACGGCTGGTGGGGGGAAGGTTACGACGGCAAGAACGGCTGGGCCATCAAACCGGCCGCCGAGGGCCTCAATCCCGCGCAGCGTGATGCGGACGAGGCGCGCACGCTGTACGAGCTGCTACAGGACAGCGTGATCCCGATGTACTACCGCAACACCTCGCTCGGCTACTCGCCGGCCTGGGTGGCGATGGCCAAGCAGTCGATCGCCTCCATCATGCCCCGCTTCAACATGCAGCGCATGCTGACCGACTATGCCGACAAGTTCTATTCGGTCGCCGCCGAGCAGGGGCGCAAATATTCGATCGACAGTTATTCCGGGGCGCGCCAGGTGGCCGAGTGGAAAGCGCGGGTACGTGCAGCCTGGCCGCGCATTCGCCTGCGCCGCATCGACCAGGCGGTGGTACGCATCCGTTACGGCGAGACGCTGCACTTTGCCGTCGGCGTCCAGCTCGACGGATTGCAGCCGGAAGACCTGACGGTGGAACTGGTATTCACCCGTCCCGGCGAACCGACCTCGGCCCGAGCGCGGCGCTATGCACTGAAGCATGAACGCCCCCTGGAAAGTGGCGAGCACTTGTTTTCGCGCGAACTGACGCCCGACCAGTGCGGGAAAATGGAGTATCGCATCCGGGTATTCCCCACCCACCCGTTGCTGACCCATCCCTTCGAGATGGGCATGATGCTCTGGCTGTGAGAGGAATGCCATGACACCCGCGACCCGCGCCGCCTGGAAGGCCTTGAGCGGCACCGCCGAGGCCGGTCGCCGCGTCCATCTGCGCGATTTGTTCGCCGCCGATGCGCGGCGCTTCGCACACTTTTCCACCCGCTGGAACGACTGGTTGCTGGACTATTCCAAGCAGCGCGTCAGCGCAGCAGCCATGGAACAGCTTTGCAGCCTGTGGCAGGCGGCCGACGTCCCCGGCTGGATGGCACGCATGCGCGGCGGCGAGGCGATCAACCACAGCGAGGGGCGCGCCGCGCTGCATATCGCCTTGCGTCATCCGGCGCACAAGGGGCCGATCCTGCACGCCGGGCGCGACGTCATGCCGGCGGTGCACGCCGAACTGGATAAGCTGCAACGCTTTGCCGCACAGATACACGGCCGCCATTGGCGCGGCGCCACCGGGGAACCGATCACCGACATCGTCAACATCGGCATCGGCGGCTCCGATCTGGGCCCGCGCATGGCCACCCAGGCCTTGGCCGCTTACCGCCACCCGGAACTGCGGGTGCATTACGTCGCCAATCTGGACGGCGCCGATCTGGCCACCGTGCTCGGCGCATTGCAGGCGCGCACCACCTTGTTCATCATCGCCAGCAAAACCTTCACCACGCAGGAGACCATGCAGAACGCCGCATCGGCGCGCCACTGGCTGGTCCAGGCGCTGGGCGAGGCCGCTGTGGCCAGGCACTTTGTCGCGGTGTCGACCAATCTGGCGGAAGTTGCGCGCTTCGGCATCGACCCGGCCAACGCCTTTGCGTTCTGGGACTGGGTCGGCGGGCGCTACTCGCTGTGGTCGGCGATCGGCTTGCCGCTGGTGCTGGCGGTAGGCTTCGACCACTTCCGCCAACTGCTGGCCGGCGCCCATGCCATGGACGAGCATTTCTTTTCGGCGCCTGCCGCCGAGAACCTGCCCGGCTTGCTGGCACTGCTGGAAATCTGGAACACCAACTTCCTCGGTGCCAACAACCGCGCCCTGTTGCCCTACAGCCAGTCGCTGGCGCTATTGCCGCGCTATCTGCAACAACTGGAAATGGAGTCCAACGGCAAGCATGTGGACCGCCAGGGCGCGCCGCTCGACTACGATACGGCGCCGATCCTCTGGGGCGAGGCCGGCACCAACGGCCAGCATGCGTTCTACCAGTTGATCCACCAGGGCGGCCGCCTGGTGCCCTGCGAATTCGTCGTCTGCAAGCAGCCGGATTTCCCCATGGCGGGGCACCATGAAAAGCTGCTGGCGAACTGTTTCGCCCAGAGCGAAGCCCTGATGCGCGGCAGGACACTGGCCGAAACCGCGGCCGAGCTCAGCGCGAGCGGCATGGCGCCCGACCAGGTGGCGCTGCTCGCCCCTTACCGCAGCTTTCCCGGCAACCAGCCCTCGACCACGCTGCTGCTGCCGCGCCTCGACCCCTTCAACCTGGGCGCGCTGCTGGCGCTTTACGAACACAAGGTCTTCGCCGCCAGCATCATCTGGAACGTCAATCCCTTCGACCAGTGGGGCGTGGAATACGGCAAACAACTCGCCGGCCGGTTGCTGCCGGTGATCGTCGGCGCGTCTCCTGGCGAGCATCTGGACAGCTCCACCGCCGGACTGGTTGCCGCCTGCCGCGAAACCTGAAGCGTCCACGGCGGCCAGCAAGCCATGCGATCCGCTCGCCCTGCCGCAGCCAACGCCTATTTGACTGGATAGCGCATTGATGAAAGTGCTTTTCGCCACCTCGGAACTGTCGCCCTGGGTCAAGACCGGCGGACTCGGCGAGGTGGCCGGCACGCTGCCCGCCGCCCTGCGTGCACTGGGACTGGACGTCCGCGTCCTGGTGCCGGCCTATCCGGAAATGCTGCGGAGCTTCCCCCACGCAGAGGAGATCGCGCGGCCCCACGGGCTTGGCGGCCTGCTGTCCACCCCGACCCTGCGACAAGCGCTTGCGCCCGACGGCACGCCGCTGCTGCTGGTCGACTATCCGCCCTATTTCAACCGTCCGGGAAACCCATATCTTGGCCCGGAAGGACGCGACTGGCTGGACAATCACCTGCGCTTTGGACTGCTGTCGCGCGTCGCCGCCTGGCTGGGTTCGGACGCCAACACGCTCGCCTGGCAAGCCGAGATCATTCACTGCAACGACTGGCAAACCGGACTCGCCCCCGCCTACCTGCGCTACCTGCCGGGACCGCGCGCGAAGTCGCTGTTCACACTGCACAACCTGGCCTTCCAGGGCTTGTTCGACCACGCCTCCCTGTTTGAACTGGGGCTGCCGGACGGCGCCTGGCATCTGGATGGCGTCGAGTATTACGGCTTCCTGTCCTTCCTCAAGGCCGGATTGCAGCTTGCCGACGCCATCACCACGGTGAGCCCGAGCTATGCCCGGGAAATCCAGACCGATGCCGAGGGCATGGGCCTGGCCGGCCTGTTGCGCCATCGCAGCGAACGGCTTTCAGGAATTCTCAACGGTATCGATACCCAGGCCTGGAACCCGGCCACCGATCCGCACCTGTTCCGCAACTACAGTGCGCGGAATCTCGATGCCAAAGCGGACAACAAGACCGGGCTGCAGCGGCAGCTTGGCCTGCAGCAACGCACAGACCTGCCCCTGCTGGCCGTGGTCAGCCGTCTGACGGAACAAAAGGGCCTCGATCTGCTGCTCGAGGTGGCCCCGCAGGTACTCAAGCTGCCGGCGCAACTGGCGGTTCTCGGCACCGGCACGCTTGCGCTGGAGCAAGCCTGGGCAGCCCTGGCGCAGCGACATGGCGGCCAGTGCACAGTAACCGTCGGCTTCAACGAGGAACTGGCCCATCGCATCGAGGCCGGCGCCGACATTTTCGTCATGCCGTCGCGCTTCGAACCCTGCGGCCTCAACCAGATGTACAGCCTGCGCTACGGCACCCCGCCGGTGGTGCGCGCCACCGGCGGCCTGGCGGATACCGTGATCGATGCCGCCGACCAAAAGCACGGCAACGGCTTCGTCTTCGGGCCGGCTACCGCGGACGCCCTGTTGCAGGCGCTGCAACGCGCCACGGCAGCGTGGCGCGACCCGGTGCGCTGGCGCGCGCTGCAGAAGCGCGGCATGGCGCGCGATTCGAGCTGGGCGGAAGCGGCCCGCCAGTACGTCGCCCTGTACCAGCGGCTATAATCGCCGGCCGATGTCCAAGGCCACCCTCACCCTCATCGCGGCTGTCGCCAGGAACGGCGTGATCGGCATCGACAACCGCCTGCCCTGGCGCCTGCCGGCGGACCTCAAGCACTTCAAGGCCCTGACCCTGGGTCACACGGTGATCATGGGACGCAAGACCTGGGAGTCGCTGCCGGCCAATTTTCGCCCGCTGCCGGAACGCCGCAACATCGTCGTTACCCGCGACGGCAATTACCGCGCCGCTGGAGCTACGGTCGCCTTGTCCCTGCCGGCCGCCCTTGCTGCGGCGGATCCCGACGAAGCCTTCGTGATCGGCGGCGCCGAGCTCTACCAGACCGCGCTGGCGCTCGCCGATAGGCTGCAATTGACCGAGATCGACGCCAGCTTCGAGGGCGACACCCGGTTCCCTGCCGTCGACCGCAGCCGGTGGCGAGAGGTCAGCCGCGAAAAGCATCATGACGAAACAGGTCTCGACTATGCATTCGTCCTCTATCAGAGAAAATAGGGCGGGTGCGGGACGACATCCGGCTTCCGGCGAGTGGCGCTACCGGCACCGTGAGGCTATTTGCCGAGCTGGGCTTTCTGCATATATAGTTCCTTCCACCCGCCATGTGGAAGCAGGGGCAGATCCTGCACCGGACGGGCATCTCGCAAGCAAAGGAGCGCCGTATGGAACTGCTTGAATGGAATGACTCCTACAGCGTGGGCGACGCATTGATGGACGCGCACCATCAAGTATTTTTCCGGATGGTCAGGCAGTTCAGTCAATCCCCGGAACGGGACAGTCACGATGCCATGAAGAAACGCATCGCCTTTCTTGCGGAATACACGACCATGCATCTGGGCGCCGAGGAAAAGCTGATGCAGCAGGTCAGTTATCCCGGGCTGGAGCAGCACAGGGCAGTCCACCAGGCATTTGCGAAAAGGGTGCACGCCGCCAAGGAAGCCTACATCAAGAACCCGGGGTCGATCGCAGCCGACGACATCCTGACCATCATGCAGGAGTGGTTTGCCGATCACATTCTGGGCGAGGACAAGAAATACATGCCCCATGTCCGGCAGCAGGCCTGATCCAGGGCTGGCCCCGGCGGCGGATCAGTTCGCCACGCAGTCTACGTAATAGCGCACGGCGCCGTTGCTGGCGTCCTTGACCAGGCCGTGGATGTCGGTTTCGAACCCGGGGAATTTCTCGTTGAACTCGCGCGCGAACTGCAGGTAGCGAACAATCGTGCCGTTGAAGCGCTCGCCCGGAATCAGCAAGGGAATGCCCGGCGGATACGGCGTCAGCAGCACGGCGGTGACCCGGTTTTCCAGTTCGTCGATGGCGACGCGGTCGATCTCGCGATGCGCCATCTTGGCGAAGGCATCGGCCGGACGCATCGCCGGCACCATGTTGGACAAGTACATCTCGGTCGTCAGGCGGGCGATGTCGCGCGCCTTGTACACCTCGTGAATCTGGGTGCACAAGTCCTTGAGGCCGACCCGCTCGTAGCGCGGGTGTTTGACCACGAACTCGGGCAGCACCTTCCACAACGGGTGATTGCGGTCGTAATCGTCCTTGAACTGCTGCAGGGCGGTAACCAGGGTGTTCCAGCGGCCCTTGGTGATGCCGATGGTGAACATGATGAAAAAGGAATAGAGGCCGCACTTCTCGACGATCACGCCGTGCTCGGCGAGGTATTTGGTGACGATCGCGGCGGGAATGCCGAAGTCGTCGGAAAAGTCGCCGTCCACATCGAGCCCCGGCGTGATGACAGTAGCCTTGATCGGGTCGAGCAGATTGAAGCCTTTGGCCAATTTGCCGAAACCGTGCCAGCGCTCGCCGGGCTTGAGCATCCAGGCGTCGCGTTCCTCGATGCCTTCCTCGGAGAGGTCGTCCGGACCCCATACCTTGAACCACCAGTCGGCGCCCCATTCCTTGTCCACCTTGCGCATGGCGCGGCGGAAATCCAACGCCTCGGCGATCGATTCCTCGACCAGGGCCTTGCCGCCCGGCTCCTCCATCATCGCCGCGGCGACGTCGCAGGAAGCGATGATCGAATACTGCGGCGAGGTCGAGGTGTGCATCAGGTAGGCTTCGTTGAACACGTCGCGGTCGAGCTTGCTGTTCTCGGCGTCCTGCACCAGGATCTGCGAAGCCTGCGAAAGACCGGCCAGCAGCTTGTGCGTCGACTGGGTGGAGAACACCATCGATTCCTGGCAGCGCGGCCGGTCGGCGCCGATGGCATGGTAGTCGCCGTAGAAATCATGGAAGGCGGCGTGCGGCAGCCAGGCTTCGTCAAAGTGCAGGGTGTCGATCCTGCCGTCGAGCATCTCCTTGATTTCCTCGACGTTGTAGAGGATGCCGTCATAAGTGCTCTGGGTGATGGTCAGCACCCGCGGTTTGCCCTCGACCTTGGAGGCGAAGGGATGGGCGGCGATCTTCTTCTGGATGTTCTTCCAGCGGAACTCTTCCTTCGGAATCGGCCCGATGATGCCGAAGTTGTTGCGCGTCGGCATCAGGAACACCGGGATCGCGCCGGTCATCATGATCGCGTGCAGCACCGACTTGTGGCAGTTGCGATCGACGATCACCACATCGCCGGGCGCCACCGTGGAGTGCCAGACGATCTTGTTCGAGGTCGAGGTGCCGTTGGTGACGAAGTAGAGGTGGTCGCTGTTGAAAATGCGTGCGGCATTGCGCTCGGAGGCCGCCACGGGGCCGGTATGGTCGAGCAGCTGACCGAGCTCCTCGACCGCGTTGCAGACGTCGGCGCGCAGCATGTTCTCGCCGAAAAACTGGTGGAACATCTGGCCCACCGGGCTTTTGAGGAAGGCGACGCCGCCGGAATGGCCGGGGCAGTGCCAGGAATAGGAGCCGTCGGCCGCATAATGCACCAGCGCGCGAAAGAAAGGCGGCGGCAGCGAATCCATGTACGACTTGGCCTCGCGCACCACGTGGCGGGCGATGAATTCCGGCGTGTCTTCGAACATGTGGATGAAGCCGTGCAACTCGCGCAGGATGTCGTTGGGGATGTGGCGGCTGGTGCGCGTCTCGCCATGCAGGAAGATCGGGATCTCGGCGTTCTTGTAGCGGATTTCCTCGACGAAGGCGCGCAACTCGGCAATGGTCTGTTTTTCCCGGTTGGCCAGTTCCTCGTCGTCGATCGACAGGATGAAGGCCGAGGCGCGGCTCTGCTGCTGGGCGAAGGAAGAGAGGTCGCCGTAGCTGGTGACGCCCAGCACGTCCATGCCTTCCTTCTCGATCGCGTCGGCCAGGGCGCGGATGCCGAGTCCCGAGGCGTTCTCGGAACGGAAGTCCTCGTCGATGATGATGATAGGGAAATGGAAGCGCATGGGAATTCCTAATTCTTGAACCACAGAGACACAGAGACACAGAGAACTTCACAGAGCATCCTCATGGTTTCTCTCTGTACCTCAGTGTCGCTGTGGTCAATGCCTTTAGATTTTTGGCAGCGTCACGCCGACCTGGCCCTGGTACTTGCCGCCCCTGTCCTTGTAGGAAGTCTCGCAGACTTCGTCGGACTCGAAGAACAGCACCTGGGCGCAGCCTTCGCCGGCGTAGATCTTGGCCGGCAGCGGCGTCGTGTTGGAAAATTCCAGCGTCACATAACCTTCCCATTCCGGCTCGAAGGGCGTCACATTGACGATGATGCCGCAGCGCGCGTAGGTGCTCTTGCCCAGGCAGATGGTCAGGACGTTGCGTGGAATACGGAAATATTCGACGGTGCGCGCCAGGGCGAAGGAATTCGGCGGGATGATGCAGTAGTCGGCAGTCACCTCGACAAAGGAATTCGGATCGAAGTTCTTCGGATCGACGATGGTGCTGTTGATGTTGGTGAACAGTTTGAATTCGCGCGAGCAGCGGATGTCGTAGCCGTAGCTCGAGGTGCCGTAGGAGACGATCTTCTGGCCGTTGGCCTCGCGAACCTGCCCGGCCTCGAAGGGCTCGATCATGCGATGCTGCTCCGCCATGCGGCGGATCCACTTGTCAGACTTGATGGTCATGGTTCATCCGGGGAGAAGGGGACTCAAGGGGGCGCAGTATACGGCCTAGACGATTTCGGGGCACAGCAGCGCCGCCAGGCGGACGACCCCGGGCTGAGGAGTGTCGCGCGCTATGGACACCAGGGGGATGCCCACAGCGTGGCGCGACAGGGCCTCCAGCGTCGCATCGAGCGCCACTGTCGAATCTGGCGTCTCATTGACGACGACCGCCGTGACGCCAGCGCCGACTCTTGCCAGGGCCTCCAGCGCCGTCAGCGTATGGCTCAGGCTGCCGAGGTAGCTGCCGGCCATCAGCACGCAGTGCAGGCCGCTGGCGGCGATCCAGTCGCGCACCGTATGGCTTTCGTCGAGCGGCGCCATGACGCCGCCGACGCCTTCGACCAGGGTCGGACCGGAGTTATCCGCGCAAACAGCGCTGGCTCGCTCTGCATGCCTGGGATTCCCCCGCGGGGGCAGGCAACGGCGGGTATACGCGACCAGCTCGGCGAAATCGATGGTGCGCCCTTCGCGCGCCGCCGCCATGTCCGGCGACAGCGGTGCAGCGAAGCGCCAGGGTGCGATGGCATCCAGCTCGCCGACGCTGGCAGCGCGCCCCAGCGCCGCCAGCAAGGCTCCGGCATCGCTGGCCTCAGGACGCTGGGGATCGAAGCCGGAGAGCACCGGCTTGAACGCCGCCGGCCGCATGCCCGCGTCCCGCCAATGGCGCAGCAGGGCGCAGGCCAGCCAGGTCTTGCCGATGTCGGTACCGGTGCCGGTGATAAAATGCGCGTCCATTTCGCTGCTCCTTGCGCCGCTTTTGCCTACGCTGGCGCGCATTCTAGGCCGTTTCCCACCCATGTCCGACGCCCGCGACTGGCTCACCGAGGGCCTGCCCCATATCTGGCTGCCCTACACCCAGATGGCCACCGCGTCGCCGCCGCTGCCGGTGACGGCGACGCAGGGCACGCGCATCCGCCTGGGCGACGGCCGCGAACTGATCGACGGCATTTCCTCGTGGTGGACCGCCTGCCACGGCTACAACCATCCCCACATCCGCGCCGCGGTCGAACGGCAGCTGGCCAGCCTGCCGCACGTCATGTTCGCCGGCCTGGTGCACGAGCCGGCGTTGCGCCTGGCGACGCGGCTGGCGGCACTGTTGCCGGGCGATCTCGAACGCGTCTTCTTCACCGAATCCGGTTCGGTCGCGGTGGAAGTCGCGCTCAAGATGGCAATCCAGTACTGGCGCAACAAGGGTCAGGTGGAAAAGCAGCGCATCGTCTACTTCCGCCACGCCTATCACGGCGACACTTTCGCCACCATGGCCCTGTGCGATCCCGAGGAAGGCATGCACACGCTGTTCGCCGGGACCCTGCCGGACCAGATCATGGCCGAACTGCCGACCGACGAGAACCTGCGCCGCGCCTTCGACCTGCTGCTGGCGACCCACGGCGAACGCGTCGCAGCCGTCATCGTCGAGCCGCTGGTACAGGGCGCCGGCGGCATGAAGATGCACGACGCGCAGACCTTGGCCTTCATCGCCGAGGCCTGTCGCTGCCACCAGGTGCTGCTGATCGCCGACGAGATCATGACCGGCTTCGGCCGTAGCGGGCGGATGTTCGCCTGCGAGGAAGCCGCGGTTGTTCCCGACATCATCTGCCTGTCCAAGGCGCTGACCGGCGGCACGCTGCCGCTGGCCGCAACCGTGGCGCGGCGCCATGTGTTCGCGGCCTTCCTTGCCGACGACCCGGCCGCGGCGTTGATGCACGGCCCCACCTACATGGCCAACCCGCTGGCCTGCGCCGCGGCCAATGCCTCGCTCGACCTGTTCGAACCCAGTCACAATTCGCCGTGCCTGGCCCAGGTGGCCGCGATCGAAGCGCAACTGCGTGCCGAACTGGAAGCCTGTCGCGATCTCGCGGGCGTCGCCGACGTGCGCGTCAAGGGCGCCATCGGCGCGGTGGAACTCAGCTGCCAAGCCGGCGGCGCCATCGATCTCCACGCCCTGCGCAGCCGCTTTTCCGAACTCGGCGTCTGGCTGCGGCCCTTCGGCAACGTGGTGTACCTGATGCCGCCCTTCGTCATTTCCACCGGCGAACTGGGCATCCTCACTGCTGCGGTTCGCACCGCGCTCACTGAGCGCGCAAGGACACTCTGATGGACACCCACCTCGACGCCCTGCTGCAAACCGAACTCGACCGCCTCACCGCCGTCAACCGCCGGCGTCGCCTGCGCCCCGTGCAGTGGCGCGACGGCGGCATGCACGACGCCGCCGGCCGGCCGCTGATCGACGCCTCGTCCAACGACTACCTGGGCCTGTCGCAGCATCCGCTGGTCAAGCAACGGGCGGCGGAATGGGCGCAGCGCCACGGCGCCGGCGCGCCGGCCTCGCGTCTGATCACCGGCACCCGCGACATCACCCTGGCGGTGGAGGAGAAGCTGGCCGCCTTCAAGGGCTGCGAAGCGGCGCTGCTGTTCAACACCGGCTTCCAGGCCAATGCCACGGTAATACCTGCGTTGACGGGAGTCGGCGCTGGCGAGACGGTGATCTTCAGCGACGCACTCAACCACGCCAGCATCATCCACGGCGTGCGCATGGCAAGGCGCCCGACGGAAATCTTCCACCACAATGACCTCGCCCATCTCGACCAACTGCTGGCCCGGCACCGCGGCCGCAAGCTGATCCTCACCGAATCGGTGTTCAGCATGGACGGCGACCGCGCCGACCTGCCGGCGCTAGTGGCGCTGGCGGAGCGACACGGCGCCGCTCTCTATGTCGACGAGGCCCATGCCACCGGCGTCTGCGGCCCGCAGGGACGCGGCCTCGCCGCTGAATGTGGCGGCATCGACATCGTCATGGGCACGCTGGGCAAGGCGGTCGGCGCCTTCGGCGCCTACATCGCCGGCTCTCGGGCCTTGATCGACTACCTGGTGAACCGCTGCAGCGGCTTCATCTACACCACCGCCCTGCCGCCACCCGTGCTGGGTGCGGTCGATGCGGCGCTCGATCTGATCCCGAGCATGGATACGGAACGCACACGGCTGGCGACCCATGCCCAGCACCTGCGCGAGGCCCTGGCCGCCGTCGGATTGTCCACGCAGCAATCGACGACGCAGATCGTGCCGGCCATCATCGGCAGCGAGGCCGCTGCCCTGGCGGCGGCAAAAAAGCTGGACGACGCCGGCATCCTCGCGGTCGCCATCCGCCCGCCGACGGTGCCCGAAGGCACCAGCCGGCTGCGCTTCGCGCTCAGCAGCAGCCTCGACGACGAGGCGATGGCGCGGCTGCTGGCGGCCGTTAAAACGATTCCCGATTAACCACGCAATGCAGCGCGTGTCCCCGGCGCGGTCCGCGCCGCCATGGCGGCACATTGTTCGTGCAGCCAGGCACTGACCAGCGGCCACAGCGACTCGCCCTGGGCGCTTTTGAAGAAGCCGAAATGGCCGATGCGGCGCAGACCGAACTGCTGCGGACTGATCACCCGGTAATCGACCTGTGTTCCCGAATAGGCGGCGTGCAGCATGCGCGAGCCGACTTCGAGCAGCAACTCATCGTCGGCAAAGGTCAGGCCCAGCACCGGATAGCGGGCGCCGGCATAGGCTTCGCGCGCACCGGGTTCGGCAGACAGAAGATATTCGTGTGCCAGGCACCAGCGGCGCCACTGAAACAAGGCCCGACGCGGAATGTCGCCGATGATGCCGATGCGCACGCCCGGGAAATAGCCAAACAAGGGACACAGCAACGGCGCCAGCACATACCAGAGCAGCGGCGCGGTGCGTTTCACGCGGGGCTGGTTGTGGCGGATCGAACCGCTGCCGACCGCTATATTGACCAGGCCGCTGACCTTCGCTATCGAGGGCAGCAGGGGCGCGGCCTGACCGCCGAGGCTATGTCCAAGGACGAACAGCGGCCGGCCATCGAGACTGGCGGTGGCGTGCCGCACCACGGCATCGAAATCGCGCGTGATCCAGTCCGAAATATCGGCCGTGCAGTGCCGCATCGACCCCTGCGCGGATTCGGCGATGCCTCGGTAGTCGAAGGTCCAGACGCGAAAGCCCTGGCGTGCCAGAAAGGCGGCGTGATCGGCGTAGAAGGCCTGGGGCACGGCCATCGCCGGCGCGATCACAATGCCGGCGCGCAGGGGCCGGTCGGGTTCGTGGCAATAGGCCGCAAGCATCTGGCCGTCGTCGGACTTCAGGTCGAAACGGGTGGCGGTCATGTCAGGCATCACTCCTTGGCTGCGGCGAGACCGAGCCAGGCGGCCCGGCTCAGTTCCTCGATGACGATCTGCGGGTCGAGCTCGACGCGACCGGCGAGCCACTGCCGGGAATATTCCTGGGCCGGCCCCATCAGCAGGGGTACGTACAGTTCGGCCGGCAGGCGGCGCAGCACGCCCTGCTTGAACCAGGGTTTGAGCAGGGCGAACACCGCCTTGAAATGCCCGGCCGTGCGCACCCGGATGGCCGGATCGTAGGCCGGGCCGACCGCCTGCCGGCGCGAGAACAGGAAACGCGCCATATCCGGCCTGGCGGTGATCCAGTGGATGTGCGCCTCAATCAGGCCGTGGATCGTGCGTTCGGCCGTCGGCTGGTTTTCTGCCGCAGCCAGCAGTTGCAGCCAGTAGTCGTCGAGACCCTGGCCGAACAGGGCGGCGGCGATGCCCTCCTTGGTGCCGAAATGGTGATAGATGCTGCCGACCGATGCCTGGCTGCGCGCCCGGATGTCTTCTATGGTGGTCGCCGCGATGCCCTTCTCGGAAAAAACCGCAAGGGCGGACGCCAGGATCGCCGATTTGCGATCGACCGGCAGCTCCGGTTCGACAGTGTCGGCGGGCGTCGTCATGGCTAGAACAATATTCTAGAATAAAGTTCTAGTCAACTCTCGACTCGTGCCCGGCCGCCGAAGCGGCCGATCAATGCGGCAATTGCATGGAACGGAGCGGGGCCGACACCTGGCGGCAATCCGCGCCGCGCACGGCGCGGACGCGGAAATGCCTAGGTGTTCTGCACCACGATGCTGGGGAACTTGCTGGTGTGGTCCTTGGCCTTCTCGGCGATCTTCACCGCAATGCGGCGCGCGATGGTCTTGTAAATCTGCGTCGCCGGACCTTCCGGGTCGGCTTCGACGGTCGGCTTGCCGCCGTCCATCTGCAGCCGGATCGCCATGTCGAGCGGCAAGGCGCCGAGCATTTCGACCGCGTAGTCCTTGGCCATCTTGTCGCCGCCGCCGGAACCGAAAATGTGCTCCGCGTGACCGCACTTCGAACAGATGTGGATGCTCATGTTCTCGACCACGCCGAGAATCGGGATGCCGACCTTCTCGAACATCTTGAGGCCCTTGCGGGCATCGAGCAGCGCAATATCCTGCGGCGTGGTGACGATCACGGCGCCGGTCACCGGCACCTGCTGCGCCAGGGTCAATTGGATGTCGCCGGTGCCGGGCGGCATGTCGATGATCAGGTAATCCACGTCGCGCCAGCGCGTCTCGGTCAGCAGCTGGGTCAGGGCCTGGGTCACCATCGGGCCGCGCCAGACCATGGGCTGCTCGGGATCGATCAGGAAGCCGATCGACATCGCCTGGATGCCGTGCGCCTCCATCGGTTCGAGACCCTTGCCGTCGGCCGACTCGGGCCGGCCGGCGGCGATGCCCAGCATCTGCGGCAGCGAGGGGCCATAGATATCCGCATCCAGCAGGCCCACCGTGGCGCCTTCCGCCGCCAGCGCCAGGGCCAGATTGACGGCGGTGGTCGACTTGCCGACGCCGCCCTTGCCGCTCGCCACGGCGACGATGTTCTTGACCCCGGGGATCAGTTTGACGCCCTTCTGCACCGCGTGCGTGACCACTTTCGAAAACACGTTGGCGCTGACGTTGCCGATGCCGGGGATCGTCTTCAGTTGCGCAATCGCCGCCGCGCGCAAGCCTTCGATCTGGCTCTTCGCCGGGTAGCCCAGCTCGACGTCGAAGGAGACGTCGCTGCCGCTGATGCGGATGTTCTTGACGCAGCGGCTGCTGACCAGATCCTTGCCGGTGTTGGGATCGACGACTTCCTTGAGCGCGGTCTGGATGGTTTGTTCGTTGAGGGACATGGGATGCCTTTGCTTCGAAAGGGTGGAGGAAACGGCCGGCCCGGATTATCTCCCGACAAGAGGCAATCCGGCGTACCCGAGTAAATTAGTCGGGATTATATATTAGGTCTGGCTTATTCGGAGCGAGCTGCGCCTGTGACTCGCGCCACGGAACATCGGCCAAGGCGCAGGCAGTTGGCGTTCGCTACGGCCGGGGAGCGAACTGTCGGCCATCGTCGTCGCCATGGCCGCGCGACAAGACCATCGCGGCGAAAGTCTTGGGCAGTCAACCGGGTTGCTGTGCCGGCAGCGCCTTTCCCTCGCGCAAGTGTCGATACACGGTGGTGCGCGATACGCCGAGGTTGCGCGAGGTGCGGCTGACGCTGCGGCCGGTGCGTTCGAATTCGCGCAACACCGCCTCGGTCGCGCCCTGGCGCAGGGCCGAGCCGTCGCCGCCTCCGCCACCGCCGCGGGTGACGGCGATCAGCGAAGTGATTTGTGCCAGATCGATGCAACGCATCGGCTGGGCCATTAAGGCACGGGTCAGCACCGAACGCAGCTCGCGGAAGTTGCCGGGCCAGCCGTGGCCCTTGAGGTAGCTCACGGCGGCGGCCGTGATGCTCGCCTGCGGGTCGATCGCGGCGAGGGCGAAATGGACGCAGGCGGCGAAATCCAGGCGCCGGCGCAACGGCGGCAGGTCCACCCGGATCGTGTTGAGCCGATACAGCAAATCGGCGCGAAAAGCCTTGCGGGCGACTTCGCCGTCGAGATTGGCGTTGGTTGCGGCGACCAATTGCACGTTGACTTGGCGCGCTTTCTGGCTGCCCACCGGGCGCACCATCTGGTCGTCGAGAAAGCGCAGCAGCGCGGCTTGCACGGACAGCGGCAGTTCGCCCACCTCGTCCAGCATCAGGGTGCCGCCATCGGCGCTGACGATCAGGCCCTGGCAGCCCTCGCGGCGCGCGCCGGTAAAGGCGCCGCCGACATAGCCGAACAGTTCCGCCTCGAACAATCCGTGCGGCAGGGCGCCGCAGTTGATGGCGACAAAAGCCCCTTTGCGGCCGCTAAGCTCATGCGCGTGGCGCGCCAGCAGCTCCTTGCCGCTCCCCGTCTCGCCCTGGATCAACAGTGGCGAACCGAGCTTTACGGCGGCGGCGGCGACTTCCAGCACGTCGCGCACGGCCGGGTCGTCGGCGACGAAGTTCGGCGCAACGGTCGTTGTCGGGCCGGGAACGGCGACGACCGGCCGCGCAGCAGAAACCGCAGGCCCGCGGTTGACCCAACGGGTGACCAGGGAACTGCCCAGCACATCGTGCAGGCGAATGTCCGCGCCAGACTGCAGGCGCGCCAGGAAACGCCCACAGCGCTCGGCAAAGATCTGCTCGAAAGCCGCCCCGCGCCGCACGGGAAGACCGGTCAGCAGAATCCGCGCACGCTCGTTGCAGGCGCAGAGCCGGCCGCCCGCGTCGAAAGCCAGCAGGCCGGCGCTGATGGTGCCGAGGAATTCGGGCCGCGGATGAATCGCCAGGACGATCGCGGTCTCCATCTGGTGCAGCAGCAGCAGGTTCTCGATATGCGCCGAAGCCATCTGCACCAAGGCCTGCGTATGGCGCTGGCGCGACTCGAAATACGAAGAAGCGTCGAGCACGCCGACGATCGCGCCGGCAGCATCGCGAATCGGCGAGGCGGTGCAGGAGATCGCGTCATAACGGGTGAAAAAATGCTCCGGGCCATTCACCGCCACCGACTTTGCGGCTGCCAGGGCGGTCCCCAGGCCATTGGTGCCGGCCACGTGTTCGCTCCATTGGCTGCCGGTGCGAATCGCCTCGCCCGACGAACTCATGGCAAAGCGATTGTCGGCGTAAAGGTCGAGAATCACGCCTTCGCTGTCGGCAAAGGCGAGCAGGAAATTGGACCCGGCGATCTGATGGAACAACGTCTCCAGTTCCGCCAGCGCCAAACGCCGCACATAGTCGGCACGTTCGCGGCGGCGCTTGAGTTCGCCTTCGGCGACCACCGGCAGACGCGGCACGGCAGCGGCGTCGAGACCCGCTTCGACGCAGCGCGCCCAACTGTCGAGAATATCCGCCGAAGGTGTTTCGTCGGCCGGCAAACGCGGCCCATTTATGCGTTTGGCCTGACCTCGGACGATCGGCCGCGCGTGCTGCTGGAACATCCTCGTCTCCTGGGTCGAGTGGCGCGCGCAGCCCTGACCGGCGCGCCGACGGCGTTGTCTCCGCCGCTTTTTGTGGCATCGAGAATAGCAGGGCGGCCGCAGCGCTTCAACTGACCAGTTTCTGTACAGTCGCCAGCCGGCGCGGCGCACTTCTGTACAGCACCATCCACCGTTAACGCGCCCAATTGCAGGCAGGATCGCGACCAAACACATCGGCATGCATATTGCAGGGCAGGACCGGCCATCATCCGATGGACTCGTTCCCCAAAAAATACAAACGGAGACAACTCATGCCATACCAGTTCCCGCGGCCGCTGACGGCCGCACTCGCTGCATTTGCCGCACTGCTGACGCTGGGCAGTGCAGCACCGGCCCAGGCCCAGAACATCGAGAAGCTGAAACAAATGAAAGTATCCGGCGCCGATACCAGCATGCCGCCGATCGCGCAGACCGGCAAGAATGCCGATGCCATACGAGAGAACCTGAAACGGGTCAAGCTGCCGCCGGGCTTCAAGATCGACCTCTACGCCGTAGTGCCGGATGCACGCCACATGGCCGTGGCGCCGTCGACCAACATGCTGTTCGTCGGTACCCGCAAGAACACTGTGTGGGCGGTGACCAACCGCAACAGCGGCGAGATGGCCACCGAAGTCAAACCCTTCGCCCCCTCGCTCAAATTCCAGACCCCCAACGGCGTCTGTTGGACCAAGGACGGCTTCCTGATCGTGGTCGAGCACAACCGCATCCTAAACTTCCCGGCGGCCGAGTTCTTCTATGAAGGCGGCGACGTCGCGGTGATCGAGGTGGTGCCGCAAGGCGGCCTGATCCCGGTCGAGGAAGAGTCCTACAACCATCACGCCCGCGCCTGCCGCGTCGGTCCCGACGGCAGGCTCTACGTCACCCTTGGCCAGCCCTTCAACGTGCCGCCGCGCGAAAAGCTGGCGCTGTTCGACAAATGGGGCATCGGCGGCATCGTGCGCATGAATCCCTTCGACGGTTCCAAGCGCGAAGTCTATGCGCGCGGCCTGCGCAACTCGGTCGGCATTGAATTCAACCCGAAGGACGGCGCGGTGTGGTTCACCGACAACCAGACCGACGGTATGGGCGACGAGATTCCGCTGGGCGAGATCAACCGCGCCACCAAGCCCGGCATGTTCTTCGGCTACCCGTGGAAGCAGGGCAAGACGCGCATCACCGAGTTCGGCTACGACAAGGATCCGCTGCCGGCCAACATCACCGACCCACAGGTCTACATGGTCGCCCATGCCGCCGACCTGGGCCTGGCCTTCTATACCGGCAAGGCCTTCCCGGCGAAATACCGCGGCGGCCTGTTCTCGGCCCAGCACGGCTCCTGGAACCGCACCACGCCGGTCGGCGCGCGGATCATGTTTACCAGCCTGAAGAGCGACGGCAGCGCGGACAAGACCGAAGTCTTCGCCGAAGGCTGGCTCGACGGCGAGACCGGCCTGTATCGCGGCAGGCCGGTCGATGTGGCGATGATGAAGGACGGTTCGATGCTGATCAGCGACGACTTCGCCGGGGCGATCTACCGGGTCAGTTACAACCCCTGAGCGCCAACCGAAACAGCTGAAAACCTAACGCACCACGACGGACACGGAGTCGACTCCGTGTCCGTCGTGGTCATCTGCATTCCCTTTCCGGTGATTCCGATGCCGCACACCATCCACCCCGCCCTGCGCCACCTGCTTGTCTTTGTTGCATCCACCCTGCTATCGGCCGTCGCCGACGCCGCAACCGACGATCCCGGCCGTCTCAAGGCGCGCCAGGTCTGCTCGGTCTGCCACGGCCTGGTCGGCATTGCCAGCGCACCGAACACGCCCAATCTCGCCGGCCAGCCGGAAACCTACCTGGCGGCCCAGTTGCGCGCCTTCCGCAGCGCCGCCCGGCGCCACGAAGTCATGAACGTGATCGCCGCGCCCCTGAGCGACGCAGACATTGCGGCACTCTCCCGCTGGTTCGCCTCGATTCGTGTCGAGGCGCAGCCGGCGCCACCGCAATGACACTGCCAACGGCGCCGCGATAGTCGCGACGCGCCACGCGGGCTCCCTCAGGCCTCCGCCGCCATGGCCTGCAGCACCGGGCCGACGACGCAGCAGTTGCGCCCCGAGTTCTTGGCCTCGTAGAGCGCCGCGTCCGCCGTATTGATGACGTATTGGTAGTCGGGGTGGCCGTCGAAAACGGCGATGCCGATGCTCACCGTGAGCTGCACCGTGCGGCCCTCGCTGATGAGGAAAAGGTTTTCCTCGAAGCGCTGGCGGATATGTTCGGCGATGCGCTGCGCCGACGCGTGGTCGATCTCGACCAGCATGACCAGGATTTCCTCGCCGCCGTAGCGGAAGATGAAATCGCCGGCACGCACATTGTTGAGTACCAGCGTCGCCGCCTGCTGCAACACCAGGTCGCCGGCGTCATGGCCGTAGCTGTCGTTGATGCGCTTGAAGTGGTCGAGATCGAGCAGCAGCAGCGCAAATCCGGAATCGCTGCGCTTGGCCATCGCGATCTCGCGATTGATCGCCGCCGGCATGAAGCGGCGGTTGAGCAGGCGGGTCAGCACGTCGCGGCCGTTCTCGATCTCGACATAGCGGTCGAACAGCGTCGACAGCAGGAACTTGATGCTCGCCAGCTCGCGCTGCAGGTCGCCGGTCAGCTCGGAAAGATCCGCCGGCGACTGCGACGCCGTGAGCCGCGGCAGGATCAGGCTGTCGATGCGCTCCGCCGCGTCGTTGATTTGCGCCACCTCGGGCGAGCCCTCGAACATCACCTGGGCCTTGTGATGCAGCCAAAGCCCGAACTCGGAATGACACAGCGAGCGCATGCTCTCGTCGCTGCGCTGATGCTTGGCGTACAGCACGTGGTAGCTCCATTCCAGCAAGGCGGCGCGCTGCCGTTCGCGCTCGATCGAAATGTTCTGGCCGAGGCTGAACAGGCGGTAGGCCTCGTCGGCGCGCGCGGTGCGCTCGTAGCCGCGCACGAAAGCCGTGCTCATCAATTCGATGGCGATGTCGATCATGTCGCCCACATATACCGACGCCGCCAGCAGTGCCTCGCGTTCCAGTCGAGGCTCCTGCGCCAGGTGCTCGCTGATCCAGCGCTTCAGGTAACGGGCGCCGCGCGCGACCAGGTTGATCGGCAACTGGATGCGCGCATGGACTTCGCCGATGAATCGCTGATGCGCAACGGAGGCCGCCACGCTGGTCGCCGGCGCGACCTGGAACAAATCCTGCAGCCAGCGCTGCATCGACTTGTTCAGCCGCTCGGCCACCTGCTGGTGGTCGAGAAACTGGCAAGCCAGCGGATCGCCCAACATCGTCGAATAGAAGCGCTCCGCCAGTTGCTGCCGGTTTTCGCTTACGGTCGCCGACACGAGCTCGCGGATGCGGACATCGGTATTGCCGACAATGGCAATCCATTCGGATTCGGCGACACTGGGCGCGTCACGAGCGGGAAGATCGGGATTCGAACTCTCCATGGGCGGTCTACCTCAGGACAATGGAGGCACCATATTACGTCATCCGCCCCGACGCATCAGGCGCCCGCCGCGCGCGCCTCGGCCAGCGGCAGTTCAACCCAGAAGCTGCTGCCGACGCCTTCGACCGACTCAAAGCCGATGCGGCCGCGCATACGTTCGATCAGTCGTTTCGACATCACCAGGCCGAGCCCGGCGCCCTGGATCGCCCCGTCTTCCAGGCCCAGGCGCGAGAAGGGCTGGAACAGTTCATCGCGGCGCGCGGCAGCGATGCCGACCCCGGTATCGGCAACGCTGATGCGCAAATAGTCGGCGCCGGCCGGACGGCAGGAGATGGTGGCGGTGCCGCCGGCGCGATTGAACTTGACCGCGTTCGACAGCAGGTTCAGCAGCACCTGCCGCCTCCCGGCCCGGCGGGGCCTTTAGGTTTCACCTAGGTCGCAACGAAAATCAATTCGACGCTTGCGCTCATTTTTTCTGCACGGACTGCGCTCAGGCGGCCAGCAATTGGCAACGGGTAATCCGCGAGAGGACTTCGCCCATGTTTTCACGCGCGATCGCGGTGTCGTAGTTAGCCTGCCCGCGAAGCCACCATCC